>Ga0115005_10000014_pt1 | contig 109621 bp, 105 predicted proteins | sample ArcOceMetagenome_FD_87163 | JGI IMG/M metagenome (GOLD analysis project Ga0115005, IMG submission 87163) | Marine eukaryotic phytoplankton communities from Arctic Ocean - Arctic Ocean - Greenland ARC118M Metagenome | ecosystem: Environmental > Aquatic > Marine > Oceanic | place: Arctic Ocean... | reverse complement strand
TTATCAAAGTCTTTTCTAACGAGATAAATACCAAAAAGGCGTGGATAAATATCTTGTGCTTTTTTATCTTTGGGCCAATATTCTAAGTACTTATTGTATGCAAATTCAAGTTCATTGGCTTTTTCGTTCTTTTTGAAGTCGATGAGCTCAATACAAGAAAACATTGCGTCTATATTTTTTAATCTCAAATCATCTTTAGCTAGTTTGTTTTCATAATCCTTAAGAGAGACTTTATAATTTGAAAGTGCTTCTTTAAATAAGTTTATTGAGTAATAAGTTTCGGCTTTATAATATTCATATTTTGCTTTCTCTGATTTATCTACAATTGATAAGGTGTCAAAATATGAAGTTATTTCGTTCAGAGTCTTTCGATCAAATGTTTGATCTTGCTTAGAGAAGTCTTTCTTCAGGATCACTTGTTTTGCTCCAACGACATCTGAGATTTTTCTAATGACTTCTTCTCTTTGGTAATCGGTAAAAGTTAATTCCCTAAATGTTAAAGCCACTTTCATGAGTTGTTCTGGTTTGTGATATTGTTTGTAAACATCAAATTCAAAAAGTTTGAGCTCAGAATAAAGTTCAACTTCTTTCGTCTTATCAATTCGATCTTCAAGTAGATCAATGATTTTTTGTGTTTCTTTATAATAACCCTTACCAGAAGCTTTTTGAGCTAATTTTAGAAATGAATCGTTCTTTTCTTTATCAGATGCGTGTTTATCAATAAACTTGATTCCTCGCTCAATTTCTTGTCCTAGGACATAAAAAGAAATGAGCCCTGTCATTGCTTGTTCACGAACATCAACATAAAATTCATCTTTACTGAGAGTATAGGATTTTTCTAGAGAGTTAATTGCGACTGCAAAGTTTTTTTCCTTAAGCTGGCACCATCCATAATTTAGCATGTTCTTTGTGTACCATTCATCATCTTGGTTCTTGATAACTATCTCATACTGATAGATAGCTCCCTTCCAATTTTTCTGGTTATAATAATATTCACCTAAGGAAGTTCGAGCTAAATAATTAACTTTATTTTGTCCTCCAGAGAATTCAATTGCAGATCGAAGATAGTTTAATTCTTTCTCATCATATGAGAAGTCTCGTGAGTTTAGGGCAAGAGTATAGTAAATAGCAGCTTTGTAACTTGTGTTTGGGTACTTTTTTAATAAATTTAAACCATATTTATTAGCTTCTTTGTAAAGCTTAAGGGTCATTTTAAATATGTCTTCTCTTTTAATTTTTTTTCCATGCTTAAGCTTAAGTGTCATGAATTTTTTGTTTTCTTTTTCTTTGTAGAGCTTTACAAGTTCAGATTTTAGTTCAAAGAGTCTATATTGAAGAGTTTGATTTTTTTTTCTTACTTTTTCAATTGTGTTTATTTCTTCACTAATGAGTTTGTGGATTTTATTCCATCGTGCTTGTTCAAACTCTTCTTTTGACATTTTCTTTGCTGGCTCAGCTGCCAAAAGAGAGTGACAAAAAAAGATAAGTACCAAGAAAATGCGTATAATCATTTTTAGTAATTTCCCTGCACTATGAACTTGAATTCAGTATATCCTGCAATCGCAGAGGTATGCATAACACTTTTCATGTATTTATAGGGAATATCTTTATCAAAAACGAGGTTCACTTTCTTTGCTTCCTTTTCTGCAGGAGATCTTCCTTCAGCCCTTATTGCTTTTAATTCGGCCAGAAGAACACTATCTTCTCCTGATGTTGTTAGCTTTCCGATTTTTTTCTTATTTACGTATATGTTTTGCTCTTTATCTACTTGAATTATTACTGCATGATTACCCAGTACTCGTGTTTTAGAATCAGGCACAACTAAGTTTTTAACAAGGTCTAGTTTAAGGTCTGAGGCATTATAACTTTTAAGTAGAAAGACGAGTAAGATAACTAGAACATCAAGTAGCGATGTAATATCAAGATCCATGTCTTCTTTTTTTACTCTACTTTTATCTTTGAAGAACATTCTTTTCATTGTTTTGCTCCAGAACTATTATTCTTGAGTTTCAAAAATTATTTTTTCAAATAACTTATTACTCGCGTATTTTTTGTTTTCTTTATCTACTGCTGTAATGAAATAATTAACTTGTGCGATTTCTCTTGTATTATCTATAACTTTGACAATCTTTTCATACTTAAAATTATGAGTAGGTTTTAAAATGGCTGAATCCTCTTTTGGGTTCTTCTTTTTTAATTCAATTAATGTTTCATTAAGTAACTTTAAATTATCCATAGGAATTGTTTTTAAAGTTACTTCATCTAAACCTGTTTTAACTGTGATCGTTTCTCCATTTAAGACAAGAGTAAGATTTAAAGGTGGTTTATCCATCTTTGAGTCTGAAGTTGCACTAATGGGCGCATCACTACCAATCTGATAAATATCAATAAATTGAGCTGACATAAGTAAGAAGAAAATAAAAATAAAAATTGCATCTAATATGGGTATCAGATTTAATTTTTGCTTTTTCTTTAGTTTTTTTCTCATTTTACAATCCTTAAAGAATCATTATTTCTAATTACGCTGCATCAATATTTGGTGGATTTTGGGAACTTGATTTTCTTGTTGATAATAAATCAACAAGCTTTACAGAGTAGTGTTCCATATCACCAATAATCTTCTCTGATTTTGTTGTTAGAATTTGATGAATGACCATAATCGATATTGCTGAAATTAGTCCAAATGCAGTTGTATTCATGGCCTTTGATATCCCTAGGGCCAGTAATTCTGCTTTAGAAGCAGCATCTGCTGATGCTACCGCAGCAAATGATTGAATTAGACCGTAAATAGTACCCAGTAGTCCTACTAGTGTTGATACGTTTGCAATTAGAGCAAGATAACCTAGCCTTTTTTCAAGATGTGGCATTACTTCAAGCATTGATGACTCTAGTGCATCTTGAATTTGCTCTTTTGACTGATTTGCTCTTTTTAATCCATTTCTAAGAACTGAGGCTAGAACAGATTTATTTGTTGAGCAGTTTTGAATTGCAGTTTGTACATCGTTTGTTAAAACGCTTTTTTTAACTTCATTCATTAAGCTTGTTCCATCAATATCTGATTTAAATAAGTTTTTAAATCTTTCAAGGGAAATGATGATTCCAAAGACCCACATTCCTAAGATGATCCACATAAAGACACCACCATCATCCATAAACTTGGCAAAACCTTGGACAGAATTTAGCTCATCAGGCTGGTTTCCTGGAACTTGTGTTGTAGCTTGGTTTTCTTGAACTTCTTGTTGTGTTGTCTCGTTCATAACGACTCCTTAAAAATCATCTCAAAAATTTTATTTCTTCTATTATTTTTTTATCAAAATCATCTCTTTTTAATAAATCTCGTTCGAATACTTTTCTTCTTCTTTCCTTGACCGAAATATCTCCAGGAGCGATAACGCTTCCTTTGATTTCAAGATCACCTAAGTCAAATTTTTCATATTCTTTATACTTATAGATAACTTTCTTATCTTGAGCGATTAGTGTTGATGAAAAAAGAATAAGTAAAATCAAGATTGGTTTAGTCATTGATATTTATCCTTTGTGTTTTGCAGGTAGAATTTAGTGCCAGAGAATAGTCTCCTAACTCATCTGCCCAGAATTCACTTTTAAATTTCCAAAACTCTTGGTGAGGCTCTCTTGATATATTTTTAAAGTCACCACGGCTTCTATCTTTTTTAAAGGTTTTGTTTTTGTAGGCCAGATCTCTTTGCCTAGATAAAATCTCTAACCTTAAATTAAACATCTCTGATGAAAGTTGATTAATTTCATTTGTAAATTTGTACATTGTAACTTTAACATAATGATTAATTTGTTCTTGAAGATCTCTTTGCATCTCTCTTAAAAGCTTAATGTTAGCACCATCATTTGCACGTACAATTTCTAAGTTCATTTGTCTTAACGAGTTTAAGTCTAAATTATATTTAACTCTTTTTGATGCTTGAGTGATTATATTTCTAATAAATTTATTCTCTTTTTCTGAAATTGATATTGGCGAGAACATGAGCCTAAAGAAGTACAAATCTTTTGATTTTTGTGCATTAATAATACTTTTTAATTTTTCACTCCGAGGAGCAAAATCATTATAGTATTGGTCAACAACAAGAAGGGCATCATCATATAAGCATAGTTTAAAATAATTTAATGCTTTTAATACCTCGGCTTCAGGCGTGAAGTAACTCTCTAGAAGAGGTGAGTTGTAGGTCATTAGTATTCCAAGAGATCTATTATAATTTCCTGTGTAGTAATAAGACCATGCCTTTTCTAAAAGTGTATAGGGCCATTTAAAAGATTTCTTTGGAATATCTTCATAATGTCTAATCGCAAGTTTATAGTTTTTTTGTTTATAATAAATTCTTGCAATATTTATGATGCAAGTCTCTTTAATAACGGTGAAATAGTTTTCTTGTTTATTTTCGGTTCTTTTCTCCCAACCATATGCTTCTTCCGAACAGCTTTTGTATGTCTCAATTGCTTTTTGATATTGTTTACTCATTAAATAGGCGGTTCCTTTCACGAGTAAAGATTCAGGGTATAACCTATGACCCTTTGGCATTCTTTTTAATCTTTTGTGTGTGTAACCGAATTTATTTAAATAAAGATTCCTTTTTGCCATGATTAAATCGGTAGTTGGAATATTCATTTTTCTTAGTTCTAAATCAGTAAAAGTATTGAAATAATGAGTTCCTGTAAAGCTAATTAACCTTTCTAAGTAATGCTGGATATTTTGATCGGGAGTTTCATATTTATATTGTCTCGCAATAATTTCTAGTGCTGTAAAATAGTCTTTATCTTTATAGTGTTTTAGAGATTCAGTGTATAATTTATCTCTTCTCGATGCTTCGGCAAGGACATTTTGTATTGAGAATAAGAATATGATGATGATAAAAATTCTCATTAAAACGACACCCCAACACTAAAGATAAGATCATTATTATTTGTCCACTTTTTTGACTCTGGATTTTTAGGAGTAGTAGCTTCAAAATTTGTATTTAAGTATTCAACTCCAATATGAAGAGATCTGTTGATATGAAATTTGAATGCAGTTTTAAGTTGTATCGGGGTATACGATTCTGTTTCGTAAACATTCTTCGCTGTTGGATTAGCAATATTTCCGTCTAGACTTGACTCCATTGTGTACTGGCCTGTACCAACCCCAAAGGACCAATCGAAGTAAAAAATTTGGTTGAATGTATTTATTTTTCCATAAAATGGGGACCAAACTAAAAAAACAGATGTTGATCTACTTGGTCTTCTTACAAATGGTTCAGCATCATTTATAATTTTTACGTTTTCAAAGGCAGCATTATCTGAATTTGTATATTGAATCAAATTAAATTCAATTGCCCATTCTTCTGCAAAATAATACCCTGCCTTCAGTTGTCCACCAGCTGTATCTTGAAAGGTAGAGGTTGTACTTGTTACATATCCAATATCTAAATAAAAAGATTTATCTTTTTCATAGATTTTATTTTGTAAGACATAAACTGATTTGTCAGGATCAAGCCATAAAAAATCATAAAGATCTTTTTCTCCAGCAAGTACTGAAAAAGAATTAAGTATCAAAAATATTAAAACTAAAATTTTCTGCTTCATTGCTTCCTTTCTTTAAATATATCAGTATTCACTTCGGAGGTTTTTTAGCTAATCTTTAGTCGCTTTAAGTTAAAGAGGGGGTGATAACACCCCCTAATCATTTAAAAGTTTAAAATTGGTTGGTTATTTTTCAGAACCATAACTAACCTTGATGCTCGCATTGTTTGCTGGTAAATGGTTTTCATGAAATTTGATTGAATTAGAATCAGCTAAGTAATCCCAATCTTGTACTTCAATACCATCAACCGTAACTGTGATTGCATTTACATCATTTGGTGTTCTTGATAAAGGAAACTGAGAAGCTAAGTTCGCAATTTGAGATCCAATATTAAGAAGTGTTGAGTAAAAGTTACTTGTAATACTTGCAACTTCACCACCAGTTGATTCAGCAATTTGCTTATATCTTTGGTAGTAAGAATCACGGGCCATGTTAACGATACTATAAGCCTTTAATAGAGATTTCTTTTTCTTAACTTGAATTAAACCATCTAAATACTCTTCTACTGATTTTTTAGATTGATCTTTTTCATCTGAAACATATACGATGGCGTAGTATGCATCTTCTCTTAGCCAGCTGTCACCAGCCTTATTTGTAAATGCTTCAGAAGCTTCTAAACCTTTTTCATAAGGAGAACCTCTTGTTCCAACATTAATTACATCTCTAAAATCATCCATAAAAGTTGTTCTATCTTCATTTAACTTTTCATCAGTTAGTTTTAAGATAGAATTTTTATGAACAGCTCCAGCATTATCACCTACGACATCTGTTGTCGTAACGGCCATTTGAAAATCAATTCCTTTGTCAGCAAATTCTTTAATAAAGGCATCAAAATTATCGCCTAGTGCTTTTTGCTCATTTCCCATGGATCCTGAATTATCAACGACCCATAAAATATCAACTTTTTCACCAGTCGACTTTTGCGTAAATGCATCGTTAACTTGTTCAATTACTGGACCTGGAGGAGTTGTTTCACCACCGCCACCTGGAGGAGTTGTTTCACCACCGCCACCTGGAGGAGTTGTTTCACCACCACCACCTGGAGGAGTTGTTTCACCACCGCCTTCTGGAGGAGTTGTTTCACCACCGCCACCTGGAGGTGTCGTTGGTGTGCCTGGTTCTGGTTCTGCTTCTTCACCTAAATCTGGTAGATTTTCTCTTTCATACTGATCCTTAAGTGTGTCAATGTAGTCTTTCTCTAAAAACTCTTCTTCCTTACATGAATAGAAGGTCGATAGAATTAAACCAAGAATGAAAAACTTTCCAATTACTTTAGTCTTCATACTCGCTCCCTTAGGGTGAGCGACAGGGCAAACAGATGTAGTCATAGATATACCATTCTAGTAAGTCTTAAACTTCTGTAATTTTTTGAGTAAGTTTGCCTAGCGGTTTCTCTAATTTGATCAACTTAAAACGTTCAGTAGGAGCGGACGTACAACACAATACTAGAGAGTTCTTTATATATTCTTGATTATTTTCGTCTGGTTTTGCGTTTAAATCAAGGAAAATACTTGATAATTCTTTAATAATCTTGTGATTCTAAACAGTTGATACATTCTTAATTTAACATTAATCAAAGTATTTTTATTCTTTCTTAATAATTGCTTTGGCAAAGTTTGCCAACAGTATAAATGAATTTTTAATTCTTGAATAAGCTTCCGATTAAGTTTTGGTAAGTTTCCTGCGAGGTTGAAATGATTAATAGTGTAAAAAATTTTTTAAGAAAAGAAATAACAAAAGATGAAATAATTCAGTTTGTTTTAGGCCAAGAAGAACATCGTTGGATAAATGAAAACCAATATGTGCATGCACATTTTTCAGATTTTTTAGAGCGACTCCCAAAAGAAATATTAAAAAAAGTATTCATAGAAAAGTTTACATTATTTGTAAGATCAAATGGAAAATATGCATGTGCAGTTACAAGTATGCAACAAAATATAATTATAATCTTTCCTGAATTATATACCTTATTAACGAAAACATATGACGGATGGGCGAAAGCTGTTTTAGCTCACGAAGTAGGGCATATACACTTAGAGCATACAGAGCATAATGAAGATCCTATGGAGGCTCAAGTTGATGCTGATACATTTGCATGTGACATGGGATATCTAGATGAATTAGAGTCTTTTCTGCATGAACAAATCGAATCCGTTGAAAAAAGAGTTCGTTTAAGCTTTATAACAAACTATTATTTTCAAAATAACTAATTAGGAATTGTTAGGACTTCTCTGGAGGTAACTTTTTTTATTCGTATAGCATCAGTTATCTCTCTTGTAATTCTATCAATGGCCCTATTGTGACCATTTAAATAAATATTTAAAAAAGTCATTTCTTGATTTGCCCCGTGCTTTTCCTCTGATATTTTAATGAGGGTCACATTTTCAACTTCTATGATATGAGTTATTGTTTGAACTGCTGAACCATAAGCAAGCATTTCGATATGAAAGTTATGATATTCCGTTTCTTTTTCAATGAATTTGTTAATTGGATTTAATAATCTTAAAACCAATAGAACGGTAATTGAAAATAAGGTTGCAATAATTGGAAAGCCGACTCCAATGGTATAACCGATCGCAGCGACGACCCATATCGTGGCAGCAGTAGTTAATCCAGAAACACTTCCTTTACGTCCATGAATAATTGCTCCTGCACCTAAAAAACCTATCCCACTTACGATTTGAGCTGAAATTCTGTTTGGATCAATCATATTAGATGAATGACTTTGATGTAGGTTTAGTAATGCAATTGATGTAAATAATGTTGCACCAATGCAAATCATGATATTAGTTTTAAAACCAGCTGCTTTCATTTTTACTTCACGATCATATCCGACAATTCCACCAAGAACGAGTGCAAAGATAATTTGAACTCCCACTCCGAAATAAACAGATACTTCCCCAAAAAACTCCAACTGCATTTTTAAATCAACAAAGTGAAACATAGATTATCCTTTTGATATACTTTAACAAATTTGAATAATGTATGAAATAAGGATAATATTTCTCATAGTAAGAAAGGACAAAACATGAGCTTATTTAATTTTTTTAAACACTCCAGTGACTCTGATGTCAAAAAATATAGTCTACTGCATGAAAAACTTGAAAAGGAATATCCATTTTTAGGTGAAAAAGAACTTGTTTTGACAGGGTGTATTGCTGGTTTATTAGCACGAGTAGCCCTTGTAGACTTAGTCTTAGATAAAAATGAAATTGGGCAAATAAAGTCAACTTTAAAAGATTGGAATATAAACGAACAAATTCATTGTGAGCTAATTGCAAATATTGCGATAAAACATATTGAGGAAATGTCCGGACTTGAGAATCATTTATATGTTTATCCCCTAAAAGAGAATTTAAAAGATGAGGATAAATATCGGGTATTACAATCATTATTTCTTGTAGCGGCTTCTGATGGAAAAATTGCTGGAATTGAGAGCGAAGAGATTAGAATCATTACAAAAGGACTTGGCTTATCCAATCAGCACTTTCTATCAGCAAGGGCAGAAATGGCTCAATATATCGCGGCACTGAAATAATTTTTCCCATCCTTTAAATTTATTTGGCTCATATGCTAAAATAGTTAAAGGAAATGTGGAGATTAATGATTCATGCCAAAAGCTAAAAAGATAAGTATTAAAAATGATTATTCCAATTTTGATCAAGTTGATGGAAGTCATCCTTTTAAAGAAGTTCTGCCAGAGGGATTCGTTGATTATCCTGCTAGGATAAGAAAAGGTGGGAAGGTCAAATATTTCAATTTTCAATTGGCCAAAGAAATGGGATTAATTTCTGAGGATCATGATCATGAACTTAATGAAAGTTTGAGTGATAAAATTTTAGAAACTTTTTCCATACAAATTATTAATGAATTCGATGAAATAAAAAAAAGAAAATTTCCAAAAAATGAAATGAAAAGTGGAACTTATATGGCCACAAGGTATTTACAGCTTCAACATGAAAACAAGCAGGGAAAAACTTCTGGAGATGGAAGAAGTGTTTGGAATGGACAAGTAAAATTTAAAAATAAAACCTGGGATATATCTTCCGGGGGAACAGGGGCGACTAAATTAAGTCCAGCAACAAGTAAGTTTAATAAATTTTTTGAAACAGGAGACCCTACAATCTCTTATGGTTGTGGATATGCAGAGGTAGATGAAGGATTTGCGACAGCAGTCATGAGTTCAATCTATGATGCAAACCATTTATCCACAGAGAGATCCCTTGCCATCATCGAATTTAAAAATAACCTAGCCATTAATATTAGAGCACATGAAAATCTCATTAGACCAAGCCATGTTTTTTTGTATTTAAAGCAAGATGACCTTGTTTCTTTGAAAAAAATAGTAGATTTTTATATTGAAAGACAAAGAGCTAACGAAGACTGGAAAGACTGTCCAAAGTCTGAGAAAAAATATGATTACTTACTCTCTAAACTCGTTTCAACATTCTCTAAGCTCGCTGCTAGGTTTGAAGATGACTATATTTTTTGTTGGCTTGATTGGGATGGCGATAATATTTTGATGGATGGTGGAATTATTGATTATGGATCTGTTCGTCAATTTGGAATGTTTCATTATGAGTACCGTTATGACGATGTCGATAGATACTCTACAAACCTTATTGAACAAAAATCTAAAGCAAAATACATTGTTCAGTCTTTTATTCAGGCCATTGACTATATAAAAACAGGGACAAAAAAATCTATTCATGATTTTAATGATCATGATTCTTTAACAATATTTGAAAGTGAATTTGAATATTATAAAAATTATAATTTTCTTTTTAAAATTGGACTCTCTGAGCGTAAAGCGAAGCAATATTTGAAACGAAATGAAGAAAAAGTAACTGAATTTAGAAAAGTCTTTAATTATTTTGAAAAAGCTAAAAGTAAAAGAGGCATAGTTGAAATTTCAGATGGTGTTACCTGTGATGCAATATTTAATGTTAGAGATTTACTTAGAGAATATCCTCAGGTTTTAATGATTACAAACGAGATTTCTCCAAAAGATTTTATGTCACTAATGAAGTCGTCATTTCTTTCAGAAGATGAACTTGAAATAAATTCTTATAGAAAACAAAAAATAGACGAGTTTCAGAAATATTATTCAGAATTATTAGGGGATATCTCTAAATTATTTCAGGAACCTCTGAGTAAAACTTTACTCAATATTTCAAAGCGCTCACAGGTGATTAATAAAGCAGATAGGATTACCGGAGATGCTGCGACCTATATTGTGGAGTTATTATTAAAAAATCGAAATTCTCTAAGTGCTGGTCAATTAGATGATATAATAACTGCCCTTCGTTGTGATCAAATAACAAATCCAGAAGAGAAAAAGGTTTTTCCTTCTCAGTTTTCTCGAAAAATTATATTTGAAATAAAATCGATCTTACAGGAATGCAGAGAAGGTATATGAAGCTTGTAATGTACAGTGGTGGCTATCCTGAAGAAAATGAATTATTAGATAATAAACTTTTGGAATTAGTTGATCGTAAAGATATTAGTATTTGTTTTATTCCGACGTGTAGTCTGCACTCTGATGAAGATTATGAAGAAGTTATTCTTCATTATGGAAGGTTTGGAATAGATCGCATACTTAAATTAAATATTGATCAACCCTTCAGTGAGATTTTTAAAGCAGCAGTCTTCCAATGTGATATTATTCATTTGGGAGGTGGAAATACATTCTATTTTCTTAAACACCTTAGACAAACTGGTATGTTAAAGGAATTAAAAAATTGGGTTTTAAATGGTGGTATTTTATCTGGTCTAAGTGCGGGTGCTATTATGATGACTGAAAATGTCATGACAGCTTCATTTCCATCTTTTGATTGTGACGAAAATGAAGAGAATATGAAAAACTTAAAAGCTATGAAATTAGTTGATTTTGAATTTTTTCCTCACTATAAGAATTCTAAGAGATATGACTCAGAGTTAAGTGAATATTCAAAAATGATCGGAAGTCCACTTTATGCTTGTCCTGATGGAAGTGGAATCGTTATTAATAATAATCAAATGACAATCATTGGAAAAACGGCCTGTTTTTATCAGGGAAAAAAATATTTTATAAACAAATAGTTTAAGATATCTTAATGTTTTTACGAATAGTCCCTCATGCCAGTAACAAATGAAAGTTTTATCAAATTAGTTCGATCTGCCGTTTCAAACGGTGTGAGTGATATTCATATTAGAACAGGTGAAAAACCATGTTTTCGAATGAGAGGGGATTTAGTTCCTGTCAAAACAGAAGATTTTCTGTATGAGGATCTTAAATTTATTGCGAAAATTTTAATCAAAGATCCTAGTATTAAAGAAAACTTAGAGTGCTTAAAAGAGTATGATGGGTCTTTTCAAATCGAGAAGCTTTGCAGGTTACGTTATAATATTTTACGCTATCAAGGGAAAATGGGGATCATTCTAAGAATTATAGATGCTGATATTCCAACAACAGAAGCACTTGGATTACCAAAAGTTGTTAATAAGATTGCAAGTACCCATAATGGACTTGTTCTCGTTACCGGCGCAACTGGGTCTGGAAAAAGCTCAACTTTGGCCGCAATGATAAATTATGTAAATAAAACAAAACCTGTTCATATATTAACACTTGAAGACCCAGTAGAATATATTCATCAACCGATTAAAGCTCGAATAACTCAAAGAGAAATCGGTGAAGATACAAATGACTTTGGTGCTGCATTACGATCGGCCTTAAGACAGGATCCTGATATTATTTTAATTGGTGAAATGAGAGATGCTGAAACAATTGGAATTGCTCTCAAAGCAGCTGAAACTGGTCACTTAGTTTTTGGAACAGTTCATACAACAGATGCATTAAATACAATTGGAAGATTAATCTCAATGTTCCCTCCTGAGGAACAAGATGCTGTAAGGGCGCGGATCGCAGATAATTTATATGCAACAATTTCTCAACGACTGCTAAAGACAGTTGATGGAAAAGGAAGAGTTGCTGCTCAAGAAATTATGATTACTTCTCCTGGGATTAAAGAAGCTATAGCAGATGCAAGTAAAATTACAGAGATCTATACTTATATGAGAAAAGGGAAGAATGGTAGTGGAACACAAACTTTCGATCAACATATAACGGATCTTTATAAAGCAGGAAAAATTACAATTGAAGAAGCGAAGAAAAGCGCATCAAGTCCTGAGGATTTTGAAAGAAACCTTATGTTTGGTGAAGATGATGATGATAATAATGGGTTAATTTAAAACTCTAGGAAAAATGTCACAGGACCATCATTAATGGATTTTACTTTCATTTCAGCTCCAAATTGTCCTTGAGCGATAGTCACACCTGATTCTTTTAATTTATCATTAAAGGTTCGATAAAATATCTTTGCATTTTGTGGTGGCATCGATTTATCAAAACTTGGTCTATGACCTTTTTTTCCATCCCAACTAAGAGTGAATTGGGAAATTGACAATATTTCTCCTGAAGTTTGTAATATGTTTTGATTCATTTTTCCTTCAGAGTCTTCAAAAATTCTAAGGTTTAAAATTTTTTGAATACCTTGATCTATTTTCTCCATATCATCATCGACTTCAAAACAGACATAAAGTAAAAAACCTGCGTTTATTGAGCCTATGATTTGTTCTTCAACTTCGACAGATGAATTTATAACCCTTTGAACTAGAATTTTCATTAAAAATACCTTTTGTAGTGATTTTTAAAATCAATGTTTTTAAGGATGTTTTTTAGGAGTGTATCAAAATATTTTTTCTCTAAGCTGACGGCCTTAATATTGTGGTTAAAAAAGCTTTGATTTGATTTATTCATATGAAGGTATAAGTATTCTCCTAAAATATGCCCTAGAAATAATGACACCTCGTAGAGTTGTGAGACTTTAGCTCCCGTTACTTCAGTGGTTATGTTTTTTCCTTTCAGTATATTAAGTACACAGGTTAAAATCTTTTCATCCACTTTTTTTATGTTCCCCGAATTTAATTTCTTCTTTAGATCTTTATACATATCACATTTACGGTGTGGATTAATAATTTTTGAAATGAAAAATGCACACATAGATTCGAGAGTGAATAAGATAAGTTTTTGAGTTGAGCTTTTTGAGTTTAAAACACTTAAAACATCGATCTGGTTTTTATTCAGATAAATATGCAGAATATGAATTCCTGCAAGGTAGGAAATTCGATTCATTGAGTAACTTGAGCAATAAAATGTGCTGTTCTTTGGAAAACGAAAAGATTTATTTGTCGATATTAAATAATCATAAAATTTAAAAACACTCGGTTTTAAAGTTGTTGCAAGCTTTTCTTCTACAAAATCTAGATTTGTATGGTCATATAAATTAAAATCTTCTATTTCATCTTTAATATCTTTTAGAGATAAATGCTTAATCAGCATATTACAAATATATTGAAAGTTTTCATCTGTATTATCTGAAAATATTTTTTTTCCATTCTCAATGATGTATTCATGTATATCAAAGTCTGGATCTTCACACATATTTTCATACCAATAGATCATGCTTTCGTACTTAATCCAAGGTGGAGCCGATATAATACAGAATTCTTTTTTATTGAAGGAAATAATTCCTTGCTCTAAATTCTTTTTTAAAAGCCTCCAATAAACATCATCTAAGTTCTGATGTAAAATAAGATGGTTTATATTTGGACATTGAGTCTCAACAAGCTTAGGTATTTTATTCGGAGTAATATGCAGCTCTCCATATAGTGAGATAATAATACTGTCAGGATTTTTTTCATAAATCTCAACTAACTTTTTAGCTGCAAATTCATCTCTTGCCTTAAGGGATCCCTCTATATTAAGACCTATCACAGAGATATTTGATTCTCTTGCAAGTTCAAATATTAGCTTATAGTGAGTCCAGGGAAACCTCCAAGAGTCGTGATAATGTATTAATTCTAAAAATTCCAATTCCGTAATATGCTTTTCAAGGTATGAATTAATATAAAGCTGATATTTTGCAGGAACCATCTCCAGACCAATAATGCAGTTTGTTTTATTTGTAATAATTAATTTGATCACTCGGAGGACAGTTCGAATGTTTTGATCAAAGGTATGAAAATCTCCAATATAGACAATGTCTGAATTCATGACTTCTGTTTTTAATTTGTCATAATGGCTAATTTGAAACTTTCTTTTAGAATACTTTATTTGGTCTTTAAGGTAGCTCGATAATTCTTCATTGAATTCCTCAAATGAAAGAGCATGCTCTTTCAGATTTTTGTAAATTTGTTTTCTTAATTTAACAATTTCAGATTTCAAGTATTTAGCCCTCAAGACTAGTTTAGTTTGCTTGAGAATAAATACAATAGATAATTATTTTCCGTGAAAGATACTCGAATTTAATAGTTGATTAAAATCATTACCAATTGTGGCATATAGATTAACAAGTGTTTTTTGAAGAGAGTTATAAGCATTGATAATTGACTTTAAATCAGTGAGCCTCGGGACCTGTACTCCTTGCATGATTTTTGAGATAGGCATCTGCAGGACATTTGTAAATAAAAATTCTAGAAAGTTGATCATTGTTTCATCACTGTATAATGTCAAAACAACTTGATCAAGATGATACAGTTCTAAGTAATGAGACACGGTATCATTTTCACTTTTAGATTGTTTCTTTATCTTAGTGAGAGGCGAATGAATAACAGACAAGGCTTCAGAGTTAAAGCTTGAATAGATATCTTGATTGTCTGGATATATTGGATAGGTTTTTGAAAGTACTAATGGATTACTAATGACAGGATTGTGAAAATTAATCTTACTACTATTAGATCCCACTATTTCAATTGCACGTTGAATTGTTCTTTTGAAATTTGAAATAAGCGTAAGAATTTCAGAAGGGTAGTTCTTAGTGATAGTGGTTAAAAGATTCGCTATTTCTTTATACTTTTTTTCAATTTCAGCTGGATGTGATTTTAATAACGTCTCAAGATCAATGTTTAAAAGTGATAAGGCAGAAAGAATATGAGTTGGTAATACTGATGATTCCATTAAAAACTTTGGAATTAAAAGCTTTAATAAATTTGCTTTAACTTTTTTATGCTCATTATGAAATGTTAAATTGATAAGTTGTTGCCCAATTTGCGATGAAAAGTATTCTTTGAAGACAAAAATATTTAAAGAACTCCACTTTGGGTATGCATAAAAATAATGGCAATTTGCATGTCCATAATCGTAGGCTTTTGCTTCTAGTGATTTAGTCGGAATAATTTCAATATTAACATACTCACTTGAGCGTTGGTCAATAATAAAGACGTAATCAGAAACTTCTCTTGTAAAGCTATTGGAGAAGTCGAATAAAGTGTTATTGTTTTTTTGATAGGTAGAATCTTGGTTAAAAGAAATACCTTGTAAATCAAAAAAGAAGTCAAGAGGATTGCACATGGTCATAAGCTGATTAAAGAAGCTTGGATGTGTGATTTTCGTTGAATCCTCTGATGTTGAATTGATTAATTGCCCCTTAACAATAGCATCTTGAAAAAATTCTAGCTTAAAGTTATTTAATGTCTTTTGATAAAGGGGTGGAGCATCGTTATAGTTTTGTTCAAAAAAGTCTTGAGAAAGTTTTGTAATATTTGAGAATTCTTGGAAAGACTTAAGTTCTCCATGAAATCTAAAATTGAAACATGCATTTTTTTCATTTTGCATAACTTGATATTCTGACTTTTTACTAAAAATATAGATATATGAGCCTATTTCACCTCTACCCTGAAGATTGTTTAGGCTAAATAAGCTTTCTATTTTAAAGTCTTTTAGAAGAGCTTCAATTTTACTTTTTTGACTAGAAACAAAAATTTTCTTAGATGAGATAACATAAAGATATCCATTTTCTTTAAGAAAATCTTTTTGCGCTGAAATTTGATTGTATAAATAATGTTGAGGATTACTTTTAGGTATATGACTTAGGTTTAAAATAATTCGATCGTATGTCGAGTGGGATAAATTATTATCATCAAGAAGAGAGCGTTGTATACCTTCAGTATTTTTACGATTATATAAATGTGAGTTAATGATAGAGCATACAAATGATTTTGCTTCACGGCCTTGAATATTTGCAATTTGGCTTAAAAAAGTAAGAAATTGTAGCTCATTTATAATTTTTAAATATGCACCTGATAAGAAATCTCTTGTCTTAAAGTCAGGGCATAAGATTTCATTCCATTTTAAATTCTTGTTGGCATTTTGTGCGAGCCAGTGAGAAAGAGAAAGAGACTCTAAATAGTCACCTGCAAACTTACAACTTATTATCTCCATCCCATCATTGGCTGCTTTATATGAGTGTTGATTATTTTTATTCTGAAATTTAATCCACTTTGGAAAATTAATCAGGAGATTATTTATAAATAAACCAAAGCTATTATGGCTTAGAGGGTGGGAGTATTCTACTTCAGAGTTAAGAATATTTTCTGCTTTAATGGATATTGTTTTAACAATTTCTGTAATATTTAAATCATCACAAATCTCTTTAAACTGAATAATATCATTTTGTATTGCCTCAGAAGGTCTATACCAACTGTATATACTTTGCTCAAATGCCTTGGCCTTTAGCTCAAAAGAGCTTCCATGTTTGAAGAAACGAGTGATAAAAGAATTGGGATTAAACAAGTCTTTATCCAAGATACTAGAGTTTGTTTGCTTTGTTACTGTAATGATAAATCTTAATTTTAGGATATAGATTGTTGCAATTCTAAAGCTCAAAATATTTAAAAATCGATCCAGCTCAGTTTTATGTTCAGAGTCTTTATTTGTGATCTCCGACCAAAATGTCGTGTAGTGGTCTAAATTAGTACAGTTTAATGATTTATATTCTGCGTATGAGAGAAATTCGTTATAGATACCAATTTTCAACTTTCTTGAAAGTTCATTTTTTGAAAAAAAAGTGTCTTTTGCATCAAGGTGTAGTTTATCAAGTGCTTTTGTAAATGCCTTTACTGATTTTGAAGTAAGAGAATCTCCTTTCCATCCTGGAACGAAATATTTGTTAAGCTCATTATTGTTAGTGAGGTCAACTTTTGGATAAAAGGGTGCAAGGGCTTTTTGAAAAGCATCTTTACTAGTTAATGTCTGCTGTTGTTTTGCTAGATTGTCTTCATCTAATGCAAACCAGTTTGCAGCTAAAAAATTCTTTTTATCCAACTCTTATTTCTCTCTCAAAAAAGCAAATAAAATTAATTGTTTGTACGATTTTTTTGAGCTTATTTTGTATAGGTTTGGTCGGATTTTGTCATTAAAAAAGAAATATTTTCCCTGTTAAATTAATATTTAATTATCGCGTTAAAAAAATCCGAAGACGTAATGATTTAAATCTTAGGGGCTTACCTTGAGGTAATTAAAATTTGTTTAGAGGAGCATTTATGGACAAGGGCTTTAATGATGATGAACTAGCGGACATCATGAATGAAATTGAAAATCTAGAACAAGAATTTACAGAAGAGTCGCTTTCCGGCAAAGCTGATAATGATGCAACGCCTGAGGCTTCAAATATTGAGGAGTCTAGTAACCATTCAGATGCAGATGCAGACTTTGCAGAAATGTCTAAACTTGAAGAAGAAAGTGATGAGCCTGAAGCCACAGTTGTTGAAGATGAGATTTCAGCAATGGCCGAAGATGACTTTGCTATTGATAGTGAAATAGAAGTTTTAAATGAATTATCGAAGATGCCAGTAGAGGAAGTGACGGGTCAAACATCTGAAGTATATGAAGAATCGAATGTTACTCCAATTAGAACTGCGGCAAAAAGCTCTGATGAGTTTCAAGAGAAGAGTTCTAATGTTTCTGGAACTAAATCGCAAATGAGTTTTTCTGTTGAAGGGGATATGAAATTAGACCTATCTTTTAATATTTCAGGAAAAATGGTTCACTTAAATATTAGTGAGCATGGATTTGAGATTGAATTAGATGGTGGGATGAAATTCTCTATTCCAGTAACAGAGAAAGAACATAATAAAAAAGCAGCCTAATTAAATGTCCATAAGAATTCTCGGAGGTAATGCTAAGGGTTTTACTCTTAGCACTCCAGACTCTGATCAAACAAAGCCAACCTCAGTCATGTTAAGAAGAAAGTTATTTGATGCTAATCAAGACTTAACGGATTGGCTTTTTATTGACCTATGTGCTGGCACAGGAAGCATGGGCCTAGAAGCATTATCTAGAGGTGCCAAAACGAGTGTCTTCATTGAACCTAGTCTTTCGTCATATAAAATACTTAAAAAAAATTTGCAGAATTTTCAAAAAAAATATCCTGACTTAGGAAAAATTGATTCATATAAAATGGACTTTCAGAAGTGGTTATCAATTCATCACTCTACTTTAAAAAAAGAAAAAAATGTCTTGTTTTTTTTTGATCCTCCCTATGAAAAATTAGATCTCTATGAGAAATTTTTTAGTATTCTTAAGAAATTTGATCTGAAAGGAAGGGTTGTTGTTGAAGCTTGTGAACAAAAAACCATGCGAATTGAACAATTTGAGTTAAAGTATGGTGAGGGGCGAAAATATAGGCAAGGAACAAGTTATTTTATTATTTATGATTTTTAAATATAATATATAATAATTGAAAGAAGTTATTAGAGGGCGAAATATGAAAAAAACCGCATTGTATGCCGGATCCTTTGATCCATTCACAAATGGTCACCTAGACATTGTGAAAAGAGCATTGAAAATATTTGATGAAATTACAGTCGTTATTGCTGTTTCTCCTTCTAAAAGAAATTTTTTAGATAAAGATGAAAGGATGTTAATTTTAAGAAAGCTCTTTGAAGGTGATGATCGCGTTAAGATAGATAGTTGGGATGGTTTGATTGTGGACTATGTCGAAAAAAATAACATTACAGCAATAGTTAGGGGATTAAGACCTACAGGTGATTTTGAAATTGAGTTTCAAATGGCTTCTATGAATCGAAAGTTAAATAGTACTGCCGAAACAGTGTTCTTAATGACTGGAGAGAACTTATACTATATTTCGTCTTCTCTTGTTAAAGAGATTTATCAACATGGAGGGGAAATAAAAGATTTTGTTCCAAGTGTTGTTTATGATGAATTAAAGAAAAGGAAGTAAATGCAATTAAGTTCAAGAATAAAAGAGACAAATGAAAGTGTCACTTTAAAAGTTAATGAAAAAATTAATGAAATGGTTCAAGAGGGAAAACACGTCTATAATATGACGAGTGGCCAGTTACCATTTAAGCCATCAAGTGAATTTATAAAATGCATTAATAAACAATTAAATTTTTTAAAAAGTTATCAGTACAGTCCTATCTCTGGAATAGAGGTACTTCGTAAAAAATTTCTTTCACAGTATGAAGAAAAAAGAAGTTTATCCTTTTCTAGTTCACCTATTGAAATGGATTGCATTATTAGTAATGGTTCAAAACATTCTATCTATAATATGCTTGGAGCTCTTATTAATCCAGGAGATGAAGTTATTCTATTAACTCCTTATTGGGTCTCATATCCAGAAATGATTAAATTTTGGGGGGGGACTCCCATCATTGTAAAATCTCATGCATTTGATGCCTATACACCGCCTATTGAAGAAATTGAAAAAGCAATAAGTCCAAGAACAAAAGCGATTATTGTAAATAGTCCAAATAACCCTGCAGGGATTCATTACTCAGAAAAGTGGATGAAAGAATTTGCAGTGTTTATGGAAAGACAAGAAGAACTCATTGTTATTAGTGATGAGATTTACTGTGATATAAGTTATTTTGATCCAGCACCAAGTTATTTTTATCAATACAATAATGATTTGTTAAAGAATACAGTTATCATTAATGGTATTTCTAAATCTCTTGCTGCAACAGGACTCAGGATTGGTTATTGTATTGCTGATAAAAGACTGACTAAAGCTATGGCCAAAATTCAAAGTCAAACAACATCGGGACCAAATACCTTAATCCAAAGAGCACTTATTGATTATGATTTTAATGAGCATGAAGGCTATTTTGATTCAATTAAAGTACAATTACGTGAATGTGCTCAAGTCGTAAGAGAGGCTTTTAGAAATGCAAATCTACCGCATTGTTATTATCAGACGACATCAGGTTTCTATTACTTGTTAGACTTTTCCAGAATGCCAATTTATGAAAACTATAAAGATGAGCTAAACTCTGATTTTAGTCAGTCTATAGTTGATGATATTCTTGTTAAAACTGGGGTTGCACTAGTTCCAGGCTCTGCATTTGGCTATCCTAATTCAGCTAGAATGAGTATGACTCTCGATATTTCTCCTTTTAAAGAGGCTATGGATAAACTCATTACATATGTAGCTGCAAAATAGTCAAGTAAGACGAACATTTTTGCTCTCTATTATGCCTAGTCATCATCTTTTATAATAAGAGATGGAGAGTTGCATGAACTTTTTAAATATCACATTTATATTGAGTATACTTTGTCTTGTTTCATGTGCGAAAACGGAAGAACAACTTGTTCGTGCCGCCATTCAAGAGGCAAAATATCATTTAACATCTATGGATTGCGATGCTGCCATGGGGGTTTTAGATGATGTGGATTTTCAAAGTGATAATGCAGATTATATTTCAGTTTATGCCTCCTCTCAAGCTTGTTATGCAGGTTATAAAGAATTAGATTTTTTATTTGGTGGAAACATAGAAAATATAAACTCATCAAGTTTAATTGGCTCTCTTGCGACATTTAGTTCATCGAATGAAACATCTGCTGGGAGCACAGCTTTTACAAGTATTCAAAATGCAGTTACAACTCTACTTAGCTATGATGGGGGAACTCAACCAAGTACTGTTGATAGAACAGAAAAATTTGGAATAAAAGAGAGTGGAGATTTAAGTCTTCAAGCTCTTTATTTAATTTTTGTAAATATGGGAAAGTTCTTTGCTTACTATGGAAATGCTGATTCCTCTGGAGTGAAAGGAAATGGAGCCCTTGGAAATAGTTGTATTTTCTCTTATACAACAAATGATGCAGTCGACTGGATAAATGCAACCACTCCTGGTAACTGTTCAGCTGCAACAGGTAGCGAAGGCTCTGATGATTTGGAAGCTCCTGTTACTTCTGCTGTCATAAAAACAAGACTCTGCCAGGGGATAGTTCTTTATAATAATATGATGGATATTTTATCTAATCTAACTCTTCCAGGAAGTGATTCTCTAGGAGATGTCGAGAATATTCAATCTGCATTAAATACTCTTATGAATACAGCTGAGGGAGTTGAGACAGGACCATATAATGATGGGCCTGTTAACGGACAGAATGCTATAGCTACGATGAGAGCAATCACTGGACAAGCAGCATGTGAGGCAGAAAATATTGAGAGAATTGAAAAATTCTATGCAATATTTTTTGAAACGATATTTTGATTATTAGAACTAAATCCCTTCTTTTTATCATTGTTTTAATTTCTCAATATTCTAATGCAGAGTTTCCAAGTAATTTCGGAAGAAGTACAAGAGGACTTCTTATGGGGGATGCTTACACTTCAATTGCAGATGATGATAAAACTTTATTTTATAATCCTGCTATTTTGGCCCGCCATAAAGGATTTACTTTCTATCCATTAAACGCAAGTGTTTCAACTCCAAATATCTTAAAAGATCCAGATCGCTTCAGTGATATTGGATCGGAGCCTACGGATTTTGCAGACGCAGCCTTTGATTTTCCAGTTCACTTTGGAATTGATTATTCACCTGGTTTTAAAATGGGACAATTTGGCTTAAGTGCAATCGTTAATTATAATACTAATTTTATTTTACAAAATAGTGTCACTCCAGTTCTAGATATTGATCATAGATTTGATAAAGGTTTTATTACTGGTTATGGCATCAAAATGTCTGAAGCATTTGCGATTGGCTTTTCTGCAAAGTATATAAAGAGAGAATCAATCTATGGATCATATAATTTAACAGGTTATACTCTATTAGATGCTCTATCAGCTGGAGAGATTAATGAGATTTTAGATGCTCTTGGAAAAATCGAAGGGAGTGGATGGGGATTTGATGTTGGTTTTGATTATGTCTCAGGCTCTGAAAGTCAAAAAGTCACGGCCGGTCTTGTTTTTCAAGATGTCTATACTCAACTACATACTAAAGATAACGAAGATGATTTAGAAGTACAGCCTCAGCCTATGGTAGTGAACTTTGGAACATCGTGGATGGGAACTCTCGGTGGAGGATTTGATTTAACTTTGTCTGCAGATATAAAACATCTTGAGCAAGAAATTGAATTCATGAGAAGGATTCATTTTGGTTTAGAGGTAGGGCTTTCTCCAGCATTGAGCCTATTAGCTGGTGTCAATGCACTAGATAATTATAGCTATGGTTTAAAACTTAATACTGGACTAATAAAAGTCTATACAGGTTTCTATTCAACAGAAATTGGTGAAAAATTTGGGCAACAACAATCAGATGAATTCATCATCTATGTCAGCTTATTTGATTTTGATTTTGTTGCAGAATAGTCAGGTATAGATTAATAGACATTAACATCTAATTTTCCTACAATTTTATAAAGATCTAATTCCATAACGGAGGGAAAATTGGCCAGTAATGAAAAAACATTTGTACTAGATACTAACGTACTTCTATTTGATCCAAATTCTATTAATAAATTTGGTAATAATAAAGTTTTTATTCCACTAATTGTTGTTGAAGAATTAGATCGTTTTAAGAAGGATCAAAACGAAAACGGCCGTAATGCGAGACACTTTGCAAGACTCGTAGATAAGCTAAGAGAGAAGGGATCTCTTGTTAATGGAGTTCCACTAGAAGCATCAGGCTCACTACAAATAAGTATTCTAAGAGAACCGTTAACGACTCATGTCGGAATTGACTTAACAATAAATGATAATTTGATATTAGCGAATGCTCTTTATTTAAAAGAAAATAAAGAAAATGTTGTGTTAATTACAAAAGATATTAATCTAAGACTAAAAGCCGATGCCTTAGGTCTTAGAGCCGAAGATTATGAAACATCTGAAATCTCTATCGATGAACTTTATTCTGGACAGAGGACTTTTGAAGTCGAACTAACCCGACTTACAGAATTTGAAAAATCACGATTTCTTGAACTTGATGAAAAAGAAAAAAAACAATTTTTTGCAAATGAATATTTAATCATTCATGAGATTGGAAATCCAAGTCACCGTCTCTTAGGCCGCTACCATAAAGCTAAAGGTGGAATTGTACCTTTAATTAGAGTAAGAGAAGGTGTGTGGGGTGTTCATCCAAAAAATATTGAGCAACAATTTGCTTTTGATGCTCTTTTGAATGAAGAAATCAGTCTCGTCTCACTTGTTGGTAAAGCTGGTACGGGAAAAACTTTATTAGCAATAGCTGCAGGATTGGAATTAGCTATTGGAAAACAACTCTATTCAAGAGTATTAGTTTCAAGACCTATTGTTCCGATGGGAAGAGACTTAGGGTTTTTACCTGGAGATGTTAATGAAAAATTAGGTCCTTGGATGCAGCCTATTTTTGATAATATTGATTTTCTATTTGGAAACCAACGAGCAAGTAATCAAACGACAACTTGGGATGAATTAATAAATCAAGGTTTATTACATGTTGAACCTCTAACATATATTAGAGGGAGATCTCTACCAGGGCAGTATATGATTGTAGATGAGGCACAAAATTTAACACCTCATGAGATTAAAACAATCATAACAAGAGCGGGCGAGGGAACAAAAATTGTTTTAACTGGAGACAGTGAGCAAATTGATAATCCTTACCTCGATTCTATAAATAATGGTCTTGTCTATTGTATTGATAGACTTAAAAAAGAAGAGATCGTTGCTCATACAAAACTTGTTCAAGGTGAGAGATCGCCACTTTCTGAAATTGCAAGCGAGCTTTTATAGATATGAGTTATGAGCCTAAAGGTTATCAGCGAAAGTATTTACGAGCTCCTTATAAAAAAGAAATCTTATTTCAGGATGAAGATTTTATTTTCAAGGGGAGCGCGTTAAATATATCTGAAGGTGGGATGCTTTTAGAGTCTCTTGGTCATTTTCCTGAGCATAATCAACCAATTGATTTTATGATTTGCATTCCACAGTTTCCATTTTTTAAAAATTTCGATCTTGAATCATTGTATCGTTATAATTTTGAAATCCTCGAATCAAGAGTTATAAGATTTAGCGCTAAGATTGTCAGAAAAATTGATATTAAAAATAAAGTGGATGGTCTCTTTAGTTCTCAAATAGGATTAATGATTGAAGATATTAGTCCTTTTGATCAAGCAAAGATTTCAAATTATGTCGATACCTTCTCAAGTAACTTGATCTATCTGCAAGTTCTAATCGATACGATTAACGATGATAAAAAAAATATATCTAAAATAAGGCTTCTTTCTGGCTATTTAGGGCTTGATCCACATGAGAAGATTGCTTTGCTAAGAAAAACTGTCGAGCATGATTATAAAAGTCTACAGTGGCTTTAGGTTTATTTGATTTTTTTAAGAAGATCTAAGTGATCATTAATAAATTTTGTTAAATCTTCTAAGTATTCTTGAGTTAAATCTCTACCCTCAGTCATTTCTTCTGAAATTAATTTATTTAAAATTTCAATCCTGAGGGCATTATTTATAAAATCGTGTTTAAATTTGCTATCCATTAGTGAAAAATTTTAGAATTAAGCTTGTCTCTTAAGTTTTGTGAAAATTTATTTATCGTGCTAGACATACGACTCTCTTCAATTCTTTTCGCTAGCTCTTCCATTAGTAGAGCACTTTTTAGCAAAAACTCTTCTGACAAATTACTCTCATTTACTTTATTGATAATGTAGTTTGCTTCGTATTGTAATTCTTCATGTTTCAACTTTGTTAGATAGCCTTTAAAAGCTTCTTCTTTAATTTTTAAATTTTTTAAGCGTCTTTGTTGGTCTAGCGATACAATTTTTGAATCCATCTTGGCTCTACTCCCTTTATAAGAATCACTAATTGATTCTTCTCTCTCTCAATTAATGAGCAATTAAAATGCCAACTATTTTGACACCAATAAAATCTTTCTCTGAAGTGTTTATAGGAATATGGAAGCGTTTATACAAGTAGGAGTTGAAAAATATTCATTTAATAGTAATTTTTTTAGAAATTGATGTAATTTTTATAAACGCATAGTGATACCGGCATAAATTGCTAGAGGTGTTGTGCCACCAATAGGTGAGTTCTTTACTTTAGCACTAAATGGTTTACATTTAACACTCTAAGTATTTAAATTAACAATGATTTAACGTTCAATTTAATTTAGAAATAGAATAATTAGCGCTTAAGTATTTTGTTATAAATGCCGATATAAAACTGAATAAATCAACAAATAAATAAAAGGAAGAACAATGAGTGCTCCAAAAATGTACATACCAAATCCTGTCGTTATCGAACAAACAGCAAGAGGAGAGAGACAATATGATATCTACTCTAGACTTTTACTAGATAGAATTATTTTTTTAGGAACTGAAGTAAATGATACTGTATCAAATTTATTAATTGCACAGATGCTTTTTTTAGAACAATCAGACTCAGAAGCACCAATACATTTTTATATTAATAGTCCAGGTGGAAGTGTTTACGCTGGTCTTGGTATTTACGATATAATGCAACATATATCATGTCCTGTTTATACTTATTGTGTAGGATTAGCTGCATCAATGGGATCATTATTATTATCAGCAGGTCATAAAGGTAATAGACATTCATTACCACATTCAAGAATTATGATTCACCAACCACTAGGTGGAGCAAGAGGGCAGGCAAGTGATATTCAAATTCAAGCGAGAGAAATTCAAGACTTAAAACAACAGCTTACTCAGATATATGTTGACCATACATCAGTTGGAAAAAAATTCGAAGAGTATGAGCTTGCGATGGATAGAGATAATTATTTAAGTCCGCAACGAGCACTTGAGATGGGTTTAATTGATAAAATTATTGAGCCTAAGGGTAAAGTTGAAGCAGAAGAATAGAGGATTAGATTAAAGGATAAATATGACAACTAAGAAGAAAGGTGGAGACAGCATGAGTAATTTGAATTGTAATTTTTGTGGAAAGTCTCAAAAAGAAGTTAAAAAGTTGATTGCAGGTCCTGGTGTCTATATCTGTGATGAATGTATTGAGTTATGTAACGATATTATCTTTGAAGATTCAGTTAAATCTGTTTCAAAAACCGCTTTAGATAATGTTCCAAAACCTCATGAGATTAAAGAGCATCTTGATCAATATGTTATTGGACAAGATCGAGCAAAAAAAATAATTTCAGTTGCTGTTCACAATCATTATAAAAGAATTTCACATAAGCCTAGCTCTAAAAAAGGCGATGAAGTTGAACTTGCTAAATCAAATATTTTATTAGCAGGGCCTACTGGTTCGGGGAAAACTTTAATCGCTCAATCACTTGCAAAGTATTTAAACGTACCTTTTGCTATTGCAGATGCAACGTCACTTACTGAAGCTGGATATGTTGGGGAGGATGTTGAGAATATTATCTTAAATCTTTTACAATCATGTGATTATGATATTGAAAGAGCACAAAGAGGTATTGTTTATATTGATGAGATTGATAAGATTGCGAAAAAATCTGAAAATCCGTCTATTACTAGAGACGTTTCTGGGGAAGGTGTTCAGCAAGCGTTACTTAAACTTGTTGAAGGAACTGTTGCAAGTGTTCCTCCTAAGGGTGGAAGAAAGCATCCTCAGCAGGAATTTTTGCAAGTAGATACAAAAAATATTCTATTTATTGTTGCAGGTGCATTTGTTGGACTTGATCAAATTATTCAAAAGAGACAAGTAAAAAAACCAGCATTAGGTCTTGCAGGTAAAAAAGTCGTAAAAGGTGATAAAGAAAAAACTGCAGTGGAAACACTGGGTGGTATCGAGCCTGAAGATTTAAGTAAATTTGGATTAATTCCAGAATTTATTGGGAGACTTCCTGTCAATGCAATGCTTGAAGAGTTAGATGAAGAAGCTCTTTTAAGAATTTTAGTTGAACCTAAAAATGCGATCACAAAACAATATCAAAAGCTTTTTGAGTTTGACGGTATCGAAGTTGAATTTGAAGAAGAAGCTCTAAGAGAAGTTGCAAGAACAGCAATTAAGAAAAAAACTGGGGCTAGGGGATTGAGATCAATCCTTGAACAAACAATGTTAGACGTTATGTACGACATTCCTGGTAATGAAAAAATTGGAAAATGTATTGTGACAAAAGCATCTATTGAAGGGAAAGAGCAGCCTAAATTAATTGAGTGTGAAAGAAAAAATTATGGTGAAAAATCAGATTCAAAAGCAAAAGTTAATACCGCATCTTAAAATCAGAAACATATTTTTGAAAAAAGGGCCATTTATTGGCCCTTTTTTTGTAAATTTTTCAATAAAACCATCTTACTCAAGCTTTTTGCATTGCAATTAAACAAGAAAATCTTAGGATTATTTTACCGTTAAGTGAAAGCCCTTGAACATAATCCAAATTAATGGGAAAATATTTATATGTCCAAGGTGTCCACTTGGAGAGTGATTGTAAGCGCAGGAGGTGCTATGTCGGACAAGAAGTCAGCAAACTCAAAGAACTATCCTCTATTACCCCTTAGAGATGTCATTATTTTTCCGCATATGGTGGTTCCTCTTTTTGTAGGTCGTGAAAAATCTATTTCCGCTCTAGAAAAAGCTGCTAAAAATGGAAATGAACTATTCCTCGTAACTCAAAAGGATGCAAGTGTATTAAATCCAGAAAGAGAAGACGTTTATAGTATTGGGACAGTTGTAAACATTATTCAGATGTTAAGACTACCAGATAATACTGTGAAGGTTCTCATTGAAGGAAAGCACAGAGCTTCAATTGATAATTTCGAATGCAGACCCGAAGGCTATTTTGCTGACGTAAGTGAATGTGCTGACGTAACAGAGAATGAAGTTGCACTAGAGGCGACAGTTAGATCTGTTAAGAATATTTTTGAACAATACGTAAAGTTGAATAAAAGAATACCACCAGAGTTATTGATGAGTATCTCTTCTATTACTGATCCATCAAGACTTGCAGATATTATTGTCGCTCATTTAACAATGAAAATTCCTGAGAAACAAGAGATCTTAGATGCAGTGGATGTTGAAAAAAGATTACAACTTCTTTTAGAAAAAATGCAAGGTGAAATCGAAGTCATCAATGTTGAGAAGAAGATTAGATCTAGAGTAAAAGCTCAGATGGAAAAATCTCAAAAAGAATACTATTTAAATGAGCAGATGAATGCGATCCAAAAAGAGTTAGGTAATAAGGACGACGGTAAATCTGAGCTTGGTGAGATGGAAGAAAAACTTCGAGCAAAGAATATGCCTGCAGAAGCAAGAGAGAAGGTTGAAAAAGAAATTAAAAAACTTAAATCAATGTCTCCAATGTCTGCTGAGTCTGCTGTCGTTAGAAACTATATTGATTGGATGATAAATCTTCCATGGAACGAATATACTAAAGATGACAATAGTGTAAAACATGCAAAGCAAGTTTTAGATGAAGATCACTTTGGTCTTGAAGATGTAAAAGATAGAATTATCGAATATCTTGCAGTTAAAAACCTAGTTAATGATACGACTAAGACTAACGGAACAATCTTATGTTTATCAGGACCTCCAGGTGTTGGTAAAACTTCAATCTGTAAATCTTTAGCCACTTCCCTTGGAAGAGAATTTGTAAGAATCTCTCTTGGTGGAGTTAGAGATGAAGCAGAAATTAGAGGTCATAGAAGAACGTACGTTGGAGCAATGCCAGGTAAAATTATTCAATCAATGAAAAAAGCGGCGACAGGAAATCCAGTCATTCTTTTAGACGAAATTGATAAAATGAGTTCTGATTTTAGAGGTGATCCAGCTTCAGCGATGCTTGAAGTTCTTGATCCAGCTCAAAATAAAAACTTTGCTGATCACTATATTGAAGTGGAATATGATTTATCAAAAGTTATGTTTGTTATGACCGCAAATGATATTTCAAAAATCCCAGGACCACTTAGAGATAGAATGGAGATAATTGATATCCCAGGATATACTCCAGTTGAAAAATTAGAAATTGCTAAAAAATATCTAATAAAAAGAGCTGTAGAGAATCATGGATTAAAAAATTATCCAGTTCAAATTTCAGACAAAATGTTTATGAGAGTTATTCGTGGCTATACAAAAGAAGCTGGAGTAAGAAATCTTGAGCGTTATATGAACACAATTGCGAGAAAAATTGCAACTGATGTTGTCACTAATGATGTTGAACAAGGAAGAAAGTATAAAGTAACTGAAAAGGTTCTAGATAAATATTTAGGTCCTATTAGATTTGAAGGGACGACAATTGAAACAGAACCTCAAATTGGTTTAGTTAATGGTCTAGCTTGGACAAGTGTTGGTGGTGAACTTTTAAATATTGAAGTTGTCACAGTTCCTGGTACTGGAAAAATTCAAGTCACAGGAAAACTTGGGGAAGTTATGCAGGAATCTGCAAAAACGGCATTGTCTTGGGTAAGATCAATTAGCGATCTAATTAAAGTTGATCACAAATGGTATAATGATCATGATATTCATATTCATGTACCAGAAGGAGCAACACCAAAAGACGGACCATCTGCAGGGATTACAATTGCAACAGCACTTACTTCTGCAATTGCAAATATTCCAGTAAGACAAGATGTTGCCATGACTGGTGAGATTACACTTAGAGGAAGAGTTCTGCCGATTGGTGGCCTAAAAGAAAAACTTTTAGCAGCAAAACAAGCTGGAATTCAAACGGTTGTGATTCCAGAGAAAAATGCAAAAGATCTTTTAAAAATATCTGATGAAATTAAAAGTGGTTTGAGTATTCATCCAGTTTCAGATGCTGATAAAGTTTTAAAAATTGCACTTGATTTAGAGCATCCAGAAGATTTTCTTGCAGGACGTAATTTTACAGTTCTTGATGGAGAAAAAGGTTCAGGGCAAGCTCAAGCGGTTGCAAACTAGTAAATTTGTTTAAAATTAATAAAAATAAGAAAAGGAAGCAATTTGCTTCCTTTTTTTATTATTTTTTATTGACAGCTAAGCTCTAATTGAATAAATTAACATCTCAAAATCATGTGGGCGTTTAGCTCAGCTGGGAGAGCGCTACCCTTACAAGGTAGATGTCGGCGGTTCGATCCCGTCAACGCCCACCACATATCTAGATAAAACAATTAAAATATCATTAACGATTTAACTTTTTTAAACAAATCTTTTTGGTTATTTTTCTATTCAGCTATAACCTTCTTTAGACTATTTATTTTGAGGAAATATAACTTTAAGATTTAGATAAACCCAATTTTCAAATCGATCCTCTGGGATTGAAAAAGAGACAAGTGATTTTTTGATCACTTCTAAAATCATTGTTGAGACATACATATTGAGTCTTAGTTGAAAATCTTCTTTGTTAGTTAAGGCGATACTTTGGTCTTTTGTTGCGACTCTAAAAGAAGTTTCTGTTAATAGTTCTGTTGTACTTGTTATTCTTTCATCAAAAGGGAACTTTCCTTCATCATTGTAGAAAAGACCTCTAAAGGTCAATAAAACTGCATGGTCAAATTGGTATATCTTTTTCGCATGTGAATTTAAGAAATGATAGAGATCGCATGGAAACTCCTTTTCACTTTCTTTAATTGCACCAACAAACTTAGAAATAGCGTAGTTAATGACCTCACTTATAAGACATTCTTTATTCTTAAAGTGGTAATTTATTGAGGCATTTGACATATTTAGTTTGTCACAAATTGATCTAATAGATGCCTTCTCAAACCCATCTTTGCTAAATTGGTTCATAGATTCTTTTAATAACAATAACTTAGTTTTATTTTTATTTTCCATAATTAAAACACTTGTTTGAATTTAGTTAATATGTTAACTTTATTTAGTTAATAAGTTAACTAAATAAAAAGGATATGAGAATATGCATAAAGTCAAAAATGAAAACCATATACGATTCATGGAGTCTTTAGGACTGCCAGCGATCGATATGAGTATTTTATTTAATATTCATCAAATAAAGAAAGAGTCTGAAGCGAGGGCAATTTCTAAGCTAATTGAATTCAAGTTAAATCTTCCTCAGATTGATATACTTGCAGATCTACTAATATGGGGACAGGCCACTTCAACTGAACTTGCTGAAAGATTAAAAGTTTCTAAAGCAAACTTAACGGGAATGATTTCACGTTTAGAAAAAAGAGGTCTTGTCGCAAGAGAAGACTCACTTGAGGATGGCCGTTCAAAAATCATAAAACTAACAATTACTGGTAAAGGATTAGTTGAAAAAGTGATTCCTGAACATATCAAGAATATTTCTAACTTTATGTCAGTAATACCTGAAGATGAAAAAAAATTACTAGAATCAAATTTAGCATTAATTTTAGAAGCAGTTAAAAAACACTAATATTAAAAATTTAGAAAGGTACATTATTATGAAAACAAAAATTTTAATAATCGGACTTATGATTTCAAGTGCTCAGAGTTATTCAAAAGATATTAATATATCTTTAAATGAAGCTCTTGAGTTGGCAAAGACGAGAAATGAATCAGTCGAGATTACAAACTATCAGTTAGAGGAGGCGACGACTTCTCTTAAAAAAGCTTATTCGGGTCTCTATCCATCAATCACTTTAGATGCAAAGGCAGGAAAAACGAAACAAGATCCAGGGTTAAATGGCGGTGGGATAACTTCAGATAATTATCAGCAGTTAGCGACGGTTACATTAGCACAGCCTATTTACACCTTTGGAAGATTAAGTGGAGCTATTGATGCGGCAAAAGCTCAAGGCAAGTTTGCACAAACGCTCAAAACATCAACATTTGGTGACATTGAACTGACTGTAAAAAAACTGTTTCTGACTTCAATATTCTATAAAAGACAGTATGAAATTTCTAAAGAATCATATGAAAATGCTTTAGAGAATCAAAAAGCACTAAAGAAAAGAGTTTCTTATGGAAGAATTTCTCAAGATGAAAACTTAAAGATGAAAGCAGATATAGCAAGTAGAAAACCTCTTATGATAGAAGCACAAAAGGTTTATGAAAGTTCTATTTCTGAGTTGAAAAATTTTTTAAATATTGATGATGCTGATACTCTCTTATTAAGCGGAAGTCTTGAAACACCAACTGATTTAAGTCATAAGAAAAGTATCGAATATTCAGAGCTCGTTAAGGTAAAGCTATTGAAGTATCAATTTGATGTTCAAAAAAACTTAGAAGATATTGAGAGTGCAAATTATCTGCCGACCCTTTCGTTTTTTGCAAGTTATGGTCAATCGGCTCTATTTGAAAATGTTCAAGAGGATCATTATTTAGATCAAACAAATACGAGTGTAGGACTTAATTTAACAATGAGCTTTTCTCTCGGTGGTGAAGAATATTATGATCGACAGGTTAGCCGTATTAAAACAAAAATAAAAAAACTGGAGTTAGACCAAGGCGAGAGAGAACTAAGGTATGCTTTAAAGAGTCTTTATGATCAGGGTCATAGGCTAAATGAGAAAAAGGAATCTTTGAGTGAAGCTGTAAGCCTTGCAAAAAGTTCTTATCAAGTTGCTCTTAATTCTTTTGCTAATGGATCAATATCTCAGACTCAGTTAAATGATAGGGAGCTACTACTTACAAATAATAAAATTGCTTATGCTCAAAACTTACTACAAATACAATTAGTAAATGCACAAATTAAAAATATAGAAATAACAAAATAAAAAAGGTGAAATATGAAACGATTAATTATTATTCTACTCATTATTGGTGTTTATATTGGAAGTCTTCTGTTTAAAGATAAGCTTCGATTAGCACATAACGCTGAAACACCTCCCACCATGGGAGAAATTCGAGAGAAAAATGGTGTTCCCATTTACTCTAGTGTCGTGACAAAAGGTGATTTCAATCAGTCAATTAAAGTGTCAGGTTTTATTGATGAAAATGGATCATTAAAGACTGAAATAACAAGAGAAGTCTTTTTACAAACAAAACTAAACAATAAGGTTTTTCTTGAAATTGAAAAGAAAAAAATTCAAGGTAAAATATTAGAAATATCTTCTACGGCGGATCTTTATACGGGTCTTTATTCTATTCATATTAAATTTGAAAATCTTCCCATCGATGTTGTTGGAAGAGTTTCTGTTGCAAATATTGTTTATAAGACAATTTCGAATGTCATCGTTATTCCAAGATCAACGGTTTCACCTCGTGAAAAGGATCCCTTTGTTTATACTGTAGATAAAGATAGAAAGTTGAAGAAAAAAGTTATTAAGTTTTCAGAAAGTAATAATGACGAATATCTCGTAACATTTGGGTTACAAGCAGGAGATGTTATTGTCACAAGTGATTTAAGAGATTTGCAAGAAAATGATTTCGTTTTTTTAGCGAAAAGAGGAGAAGAGTAATATGTTAGAATTATTTATTAAGCGTCCTGCAATGACGATAGTCTTTATCCTTGTCTTTATGATTATGGGAGTTGTCTCGATTGCAAATCTTATTGTCGAAGAAACGCCAAAAATTGAACTTCCTCTTGTAACGATTCAGACAATCTATGCAGGGGCTTCTCCTGCTGAAATTGAAACACAGATCACTAAAAAAATTGAAGATGCTGTTGCTGAAATTTCACAAATTAAAAGTATTAAGTCCGATGCAAAAGATAGTGTCGGTGTTACACTTATTGAGTTTTTTATTGAAGCCGATGTAAATATCAAGTCAATTGAAGTTAAAGATAAAGTTGAAGCAATCATAAATGATTTACCTGATGCTGCAGATAAGCCTATTATCGCAAAGTTTGATCCATTAGTTAAACCTATTGCTCAATTAACTCTAGATAGTACAAAGTTGAACAAGAGAGACCTCTATGAGTATGCTGATAAAGTGCTCTCTTCAAAATTGAGTGCCATTGAAGGAGTTGCATCTGTTGATATATTTGGTGGTAGAGAAAGACAGGTAAATGTTTACTTAGACAATAACCTTCTTATTAAAAACTATTTATCGATTCAAGATATCATCACTTCAGTGCAAAGAAAAAATATCAATGTTCCTGGAGGATCCATTAATCGTGCTGATTCTAAAATTAGTGTGAGATTTGTTGGTGAATTTGAAGACGTTAAAGATATCGAAGAATTAGAAATCGTCTCAAAAGAAGGTCGAGTTTATCGATTAAGAGAGTTGGGTAGCGTTGAAGATACATTTAAAGATATTGAAACTATGGCAAGGGTTAATGGTAAAGAAGTTGTGGGTATAGCTGTAAAAAAATTATCTGATGGAGATGCCGTTCAGATTGTTTCTAAACTAAAAGCGGATATGGAAAAGATTAAGCTCACTCTACCAGAAGGGACAAAGTTAGAGCTAATTATTGATACAACGGAAGCAACACTTTCAGATACAATTAATACTGTTAAAAATATAATTCTTGGAATTGGCCTTACTGTTATCGTACTCATTATCTTTTTAGGGGATTGGAGGGGCGCGCTTATTTCTGCGATTGTTATTCCAACTTCAATTATTTCAACTTTCTTTTTAATGGATCTATCTCATTTTTCTATTAATTTTATGACTTTACTTGCCTTTGGGACATCCATTGGAACTCTAATTGCGAATGCATTGTTAATTATAGAAAATGCGAATAATCACCTTGAAAAGGGAAAAGACTCACTAACTGCTGCTATTGATGGAACAAAAGAAGTTTTACTTTCAGTTATTGCTGGAGCAGGTACAAACTTGGTTGTTTTTACTCCTCTTGCTTTTATGGGGGGGACAGTCGGTCAATTTATGAAACAATTTGGTATGACTGTTGTTTATGCCACTTTATTTTCAATTTTGGCTTCTGTTACTTTGACACCAACTCTTTGTGCTTTACTCCTTAAGGATCCAAGAAAGAATAAGTCAGTTTTCAAAAAACTCTCTAATCTTGTAGATAAAATTTTGGATTCTATTATTAATGGATACAGATTCTTTTTTAATAAGATGACTCGCTATCCATTCCTCTCAATTGTTGTAGGAATGATTCTTTTTTTCTCCGTGATTTATCCTGCTAAAAGAATTGGTTTTGAGTTTATTCCAAAATCTGATAAATCAGCATTTAACGTTAATATACAGCTGCCTGACGGAAGTCCAATTGAGAAAACTATAGAGGTTGTAAAGAAGATTGAGAAAGAAATTCAATCATTTAAAGAAGTCGATAATTATCTATCCGATATTGGCTATGATGGTGATGAAAAAGCTCGAATTTCAGTTGACCTTATTCACTTTACTCAAAGAGAAAAAACAGATCAAGACCTGATGAACGAGTTATTACCAAAGATTGCCCTTATCCCGGAAGCTGATATTACCATGGCGGGTCAGTCAAACTCAGGAGATCAAGGTGATATCACTATTGATATCAGAGGTGAGAGCTACGAAGATATGATTGCTGTTTCCAAGAAGATGAAGGCGATAATGTTTGATACGGGGTATTTCTCAGCGGTTCAAAATTCATATCGTGTTCCTAAAATGGAGTTGAAATTTAGTTCTAATCCTGAAGCGTTAATTAAGCAGGATGTTTATAATACTGATATTGGATCTGTCATCAGAGCTCTCGTGAATGGAAATGATGAAGCAATTTATAAAGAAAATGGAGAAGAGTATAAAATCAATATTACCTTGGCAAAACAATATAAAAAATCAGTTGAGAGTTTTGATAAATTTCTCATTAAAGGTAAGGATGGATTAATTCCTATCTCTAACCTAGGTGCTGTTAATTATGTTGAAGCGGCATCTCCAATTAAGCGAAGAGATAAAGAGAGAATTATTCAATTAAATGGTTTCTTAGCAAAAGGAGTTTCTGGACAAGTCATGGGGGTTTTATCCGAAAAATTTGCAAGTGCAGGCTTTCCTAATACTGTAAATTATAAATATGCTGGTAGTGCTGAAAACTCTAGTGAAGCAGGTTCTGAGTTAGGAAAGGCATTTTTACTAGCAGTCATTTTGACTTATTTATTACTCGTCGCAATTCTTGATTCATTTGTTTTACCTATTTCGATTGCTTCATCAATATTAACTTCGTTTCTTGGAGTTTTTATTGTTATGTTCTTTCTTGATTTCTCATTAAATATTGCTTCTATGATGGCGATGGTTATGGTTGTCGGTCTTGCCGTTAATAATGCAATTCTATTAATTGAGTACGCTGAACAGAAAATTGCTGAGAATACTCCTGTGAATGAGGCTCTATGGGAAGCATCACGATTAAAGCTAAAGCCTATTATCATGACCTCACTCGCAATTATAATGGGAACATTTCCTCAGTTGTTTGATATTAATAAGGCCAAGGCTTCAATGGGTGGAGTAGTTATTGGAGGGATGATTGGTTCTATGTTTTTCACCTATATGATGGTTCCAGCTGTTCATATTTTGCTCTACAAGATAAAAGGAAGTATTGCTAAATATATAAAGGGGGCATCTACATTAGATGATGAGGAACAGTCAGAGAGTTTACCCCTAAGTTAGTTTAAAAATAAAAAAAATAAAGGCCTGCTTATTTTGAGCAGGCCTTTATTTTATTATTAAAATTTAAAGCTTAATCACAAGTAAAAATATCATAATTTAAATTATGAGTAACTTCACCCATGCAAATAAGATCATAGATACATGATGTTAAATCAACTTCGCTACACTTCGCATCAGATGCATCAAGAAATCTATTAAAATGTTGGATTTTTGTTAGTTCGATATAATCTGCAGTTGTTCCATTAACGACAGCATTTTCATAGTGAATAACGAGGTCTTCACTTAATACCGCGACATGATTAATTCTTGCTTCATCTTGAGGTCTAGCGCCTTTAACTGCATTTACATGTTCAACATAAGTTGTTGCAAATGAAGAAACACTAGCGGCCATGAGAGGTAAAATTAATTTTTTCATAATGTAATCCTTTTAGTTAAGTTATTTGAAAAAAAAGTAGTAATATTTTTTAAATCTATTTTAGTATTCCCAGTAATGAGAATTTCATTTAATTTTTGCGGATGCTTTAAAGCGTAACCGTATTCTTGAAGTTTTAAACGAATATACTCTTTTCCAGTTCTTCCATTTCCATTTTCAAAAGGATGAATTGAGATAAATCCAATCCAAAAATATGCCATTGAAAAAGCAATATTATTTTCTTTCTCCATTTGAATTTTGAAGTTATCGATAATTTTAATAAGAGATATAGAAATTAGCTCTGGAGCAATAAACTTAATTATTTGTCCTGTTTTCGCAAGACAAAATACTGGTTTTGTTCGAAACTGAGAAAATGATAATGTGTTTAATATCTTTTGATTAAGTCTAATCAATTGATTGATGTCATTTTGAAGAGTTAATCCATTTGTTGTTGTCACCAATTATGCCCCTCTCTCTTTAGAGCAATTATATGTTTTAAGAATTTTATAGTCTTCAAAGATATAGAGTTGATTGTTAAGATATAAAAGTCTTTTGCCTGCCTCATTTGTTAGAGTCGCAAAACCATCATGCCATTTCTGGCTAAATTCAAACTTCATTTCTTCACTAATATCTTTATCAAAGTACTCTTCTTGTGATGCAAGCTGAACTTCATCTGACCAGTCTAGGTCATTTTGTGAAAAAGAGTTCCCAACTAAAATATGAATCGTTTCAAACCCTGAGGTCTTGGTACATTTAAATTGGGGAGTATGAGTTTCGTTGGCAAACACAGAAACCGAACATAAAATAGTTAGCAATAGTATTGTTTGACGCATAATGACTCCTGTTTTGGCAATATTATATCATAATGATGGTGCGCGTTATTTGAAAATGAAATATTTTCATAGTTTAATAGTCATATATTTAAAGACAAATTCAGTTACTTAACTTCAGTTAATCTCTTAATGAGGAAAAAATTGATATACTGAATTTATAGACTTAAAGGGTTAGAATTAAAGTTGAATATGTTTAAACTAAGGCAAATATGAAGCAAATTTATCTTTTAATTATATTGCTCACCATTCTAACTAGTTGTGGTGATCTATTTATGAAAGACAGGGAAGATAGCGAAGTTGAGCTTGCGCAGTTTTCTAAGTGTGAACTTGATATAGATGCTTTTAGCTATATATTTGAAAAAAATATCAAAGGTGATATCGAGTGCCTTAAAGATAAATTACACCTCTTTATGGATACTGTGAAAACCACAAGACCGGGCTATATTTCGAAAGCTGTCCTCAAAAAATTTCTAACAGATGGCCCCATCGATGTAGATGATAATATTGTTGATATTGTTGATTCTGTGTTTGATTTAAATTTTGTCTTAAGAGGATCAGATAGGGACTTTATTAAGCGAGAAGATGTTGATATTTTATTGGATTTTCTAGTGACTTTTAATCAACATATTTGGCAGTCATATAAGTATTTTACTTCACCAGATAAAGTTAATTATTCAAGACATATTAAAGAGCGAAGTATTATTTTTAATGAGCTTGCCATCATAGGGCAAGAGCTTAGTAAGATTTATATTCCTAATAGGGACAATATTGATCGTATTGATACTGAAAGATTTTTATATAATTTTTTTCAAGGAGAGATTTCTACTTTAGAGAAAATTAGAAGTCTAATGTTTTTAAAGAGAGTTATGTTTGGCGGACAAGTATGGGATCTAACTCATGTGGAAGTTGCTAATGTGATCAAATCACTTCCTTATATCGCCCAAGCTGCATTTGATATTGTTAAAATAGATCGTTATGAGTTTGATAAAGAACAAGAAACATTGATAAAAATCTTTATTAAAGATATTGATGTGATTAAAAGACTTCTTTTCTACGATGGAAATTCACATGAACAAGTCTTTACTGTTTATGATGTGATCAACGCAATCTCTACGAATGCTCCAGATCTTCTTCCCTTTGATGTGACAAAATTCCCAAAAGAAATCATGCAACTTAAGGATGTTTTCTTAGGTTCTTCATCGGAGATCTTTTCTGCAAGAGAGCTCGTTTCTTTGTTTGATCAAGTTTCTAATTTACTAGATGAAGGGGCACTTTATTATAGAGTTTATTCATTTTATAAAAATGAATTGGACTCAGAAGATCCTATTACACATGATTTTTCTGACTTTCCCGTCAATAATTCGGATGAACTCAATTATTTGAAACAGTTTGCAAGAATTGTTCAAAATTATAAATTTTTAAAAGGTAGTTTTACCGCCCCATTCTTTACTTTTAATTATCATAGAAATGAAAATGCTATTTTTGAAGTTAAGGCCATTGAATATGTTGTTGAAAAAGCTATGGCATATTATGGAAGATCAAATCAACAGGCCAGGGGGAAGTATGATATTACTCTCGACCAGACAGTTGCGATGGTAGATGATTTTAAGTGGTTTTTAAAAGATCAAGGAATTATTACTATTGGTAGAAAGGGTGGAGGAGAAGTTGCTTCCGTCGCAGATAATCTCGTTCTCATGTCTACTTTATTTCAAAAGCAATCTAATGGATGTGATCCTGAAACGGTTTGCATGGAGATTCCTGAGACGACGGAATTTATTATAGGTCTTTTAACTGCATTAGATGTTAAAGACTTTTTTACAAATGAAATGATGAGTTTATGTCAAAATGATTTAGACCAATATGATAGAATCTCGCCAGAGTGTTTTAGAAATAACTTTATTAAAGTTATTGAAGGGCCAATTCCTGGAGATGGAAGATCGCTGGCAGACTATATGCCGCTACTTTATAGCTACCTTAAAGATCTTGTTTCAGATATTTCACCAGATGAAGAAATTACGAATTCCCCTAATTATATGAAGTTTATCACAGAGACAGAAACGTTTACAAGATCATGCACTCACTATGATGAAGCAAAGACAGATGAAGTTTATCTTCGGGCAAATGATGCATTTGCAGTTTTTGCAGGTCTTTTAAATGTAGAGTCTACACTTATTAGGTTTGATGAGGACCAAAATAATAAAATTGATGCAAGGAACTCTAAGAATAAAAATGAAGTCCTGACTGCTTATTATGAAGTTTATAAAGGTGCAATAGTCGCAATGTCTGAAGATCAATTGGGAAGTGTTGCTTTAGCTAAATTACTTGCGAAGCCAATTTTTCAGTATCTTGTTCGTTATGGCTCAGTACCTGATACAAGTCAATTTAGTTCAATTTGGAAGTTTGTACGATTTATTTTAAAAAGAAATAAAAATGCTGATATTACAAGAACAACTGTTGCCTCTATTTTAAAAACGATTGGTGAGCAGTCTGAAAATGCAGCACTTCATCCATTTAAATGTGAGGAATGTCTTAGAGATCCTACGATTGAATGTATTCCAGAGGGAGATAATTGGAGCTATTGATAGTTAAAAGAATGCTCTAATTCATCATTTTTCTTAATTTCTGAAATATCTGTATCTAAGCTATTTAAGATCATAGAGGGAACCTGAATGGCCCTATATTTTTTTCCATTAGATAGTCTTATCCAGTAACCATCAATAACATCTCTGTCAGATGTACTTAGTTTAATTGGTTTGATAGAGACAATGTGCTGGATATTAATCAACATACTCGTTTTTTCATCTGTTTGCTGGTTCTCATTTCGAGTCATAATCGTAAATCGTTTTAAATCCATAATTCCTCCGGAATGCATATATAAATATCAGATTCCGGAGTTTTTAAGGTTTATTTAGCTCAAAATTGTAATTTTTATATTATTCGAGGTTAAGTTTCTTTGCGACTTTTGAAACGATGCCACCAATTGCATAAGGAACGCTGTAGGGTCTATTACTATCGAAGTAATAACTATGCCCAAAACCTATTTTATGAACCCACTCATGAACCATATTGGCAGCTACGTCGGTAGGAGTCCAGCTCTCTAATCTGTAAAACTTAGAGTGTATCCAGATTCTATTCGTATCAGGTTTAGTATAACCCTTTACTTTGCTAAAAGGATTTTTACTTCGGTACATCGTAAGATCAAAGTTCATCACCTTATCATTTACCGGGTTAAGGACTTCAGCTCCAGACATGAAAATTTGATAGATCTCCTCATTTGAGTAACCTTTATTTTCAAAAAAAGTAGTTTTTCCATTGTATTGATGTTGATAGATTTCTTCTCTAAATTCAGGAGAGTTTACTACCGTCTCTAATATCTTAATGGCCTTGTAGAGTTTTAATTTATCATTATAAGTAAAATTCCTTGTTTGCACTTCAGTAATTAATTCTAGGGACTGATAAGTTTGAACTCCTTCTTGTAAAGGATAGTTCTTCATCTCTTCTTCTAACTTATTAAACTCTAAGTTTGCAAAAGTGTTTGCTGAAAAGAGAATCATGGTAAATAAAACGAAAGGGCTTTTAAATAATTGTAACATTTATTATTCCTTGGTATTAGTAATTTGCGATACGGTCCCTTCGGAATATTTCGAGTCATTTGAAGCGGATGAGTCTAGTGGGAAAAAAATTCGAGGTTATGTGAATAATTTTAAAAAAATTAAAGACATTTATAAAAGAAGTTCTGAAAGAAGTAGAAGAGAATTAATTTTAGAACATATGAATGCAGAATTGAGTAAAGAGCACAATTGCTTTAAGTGCGAAGGATTTTGTTGTACTTTTTTGCATAACTCTATGCAAGTGACAATTCTTGAAGCCCTTGATGTTTATTATTATCTCGATCAAGAGAATCGAATAAATGAGAAATTGATTCAAGATCTTGAAACTTGCATAAAGAGCTACCGACTAGATAAAGAAATTTCTGTAGGAAATGGGAGAGTTTTAAGAAGAACTTATACCTGTCCATTTTTTAATAATGGACCAAAGGGATGTAGTATTGATCCTCATTTTAAACCTTATGGTTGTCTGGCCTTCAATCCTTTAGAGAAAAATGTTAAAGAAGAAGGTCACTGTACATCGAATCAAGATGTATTAATTGATCAAGATAAACAAAATATTAACGATCATTTACTTAATACAGAATTAAAAAATGAACTCAATCTTAACTGGGATAAACTCAGTTTGCCACTCGCTTTATTAAACCTGATAAAACTATTTCAATCACCCTAAAAAAAATTAAATTAACATATGAAAAGTTACGATACCTACTATAATAATAGAAAATATTAAGAATCGTATTTTATATAAGGAGCGATGAGATGACAAAAGCAGTACGTGCAAGAGCAGTCTATAGCACATTTAAAATCCCCACTAGAAAATTTGATGTACCCTCTGATATTAATGGACATCCATTAAGAGTTTCAGAGTACTTTGGAGAAAATGTTTTTGATTACACCAAATCAGAGATTCTTACAAAACAAGATAAGCTTGATATTGCTTCAATTCTTGTTAAGAAAAAAGAATTATCAAAAGAGATGGCTGAGAAATTTGCAAATGCGGTTCTTAATTGGGCGACCAGTAAAGGTGCGACTCACTTTACTCACTGGTTTCAACCGTTAACTGGATCAACGGCTGAAAAACATGATGCTTTCTTATCATTTGAAAGTGGAAAGCCTGTTGAAAAACTATCAGCGACTCAATTAATTCAAGGTGAGCCTGATGCGTCTTCATTTCCTCACGGTGGTACTCGTTCAACTTTTGAGGCGAGAGGTTATACATCTTGGGATTTAACATCGCCAATTTTTTTAAAAGAACATGAAAATGGTAAAACATTAACTATTCCAACCGCTTTTGTTTCTTATCATGGAGATGCACTAGATGTAAAAACTCCACTCTTGAGATCAATAACTCAATTATCTAAAGCCGCAACTAAGTTTTTAAATTTAACGAGTGGATCTCACCGAGAGTCAGATATGCACGAAGCTGTTGATGTTACTTGTGGATGTGAGCAAGAATACTTTCTCATTGATAAGGGTCTTTATTTTGAAAGACCTGACCTCGTTATGGGTGGAAGAACTTTATTCGGAGCAAGCACTTCAAGAAATCAACAACTAGAAGATCATTATTTTGGAACAGTTCCTGAAAGAATTTTATCGTATATGCAAGAAGTTGAAATTGAGCTTTATAAGCTTGGAATTCCTGCGAAAACAAGACATAACGAAGTTGCACCAGGGCAATTTGAATTAGCACCTATCTTTGGAAGTGCAAACATTGCTGTTGATCAAAATCAAATGGTCATGTCAATTCTTCAATCTGTTGCGATTAAACATGATTTTGTTTGTTTATTACATGAAAAACCATTTACTGGTATTAACGGCTCTGGGAAGCATTTAAACTGGTCTCTTGGAAACTCAAAGCATGGGAATATGTTAGAGCCTTCAGATAAGCCTCATTTAAATTTAAAATTTTTAGCAACTGTTGCGATTATTTGTGAAGCGGTATTTCGCCATGGAGCCTCGCTTAGAACCGCAATTGCATCCCACTCAAATGATCATAGACTTGGAGCTAATGAGGCTCCTCCAAGTATTATTTCAGTCTTTTTAGGTGATACTTTAACAAAGATTCTTGAAGCATATGCATCAGGAGAAAAGTATACTGATGATAATGCATCTTTTTTAGATCTTGGAGCAGATCAATTAGCAAGACTAGTCCGAGATAATACAGATAGAAATAGAACTTCACCTTTTGCATTTACTGGAAATAAGTTTGAGTTTAGAGCAGTAGGTTCTTCACAAAATGTTGGTATTCCCATGACTGTTTTAAATGGTGCTGTTGCTTCAGTATTTAATGAAACAAATATTCGAATCGAAAAAGAACTTAAAGAGGGTAAAGCCCTTGATGATGTTCTTCATGGAATCATTAAAGATTTATACGTCCACTCAAGCAAAGCGGTCTTTAATGGTGATGGCTACTCACAAGAATGGCAAGATGAGGCAGCAAAAAGAGGGTTACCAAATTTAAAAACTTCTGCAGATGCTTTAAAAGTTATCATGGATACAAATGCAAATAAGTTTTTAACAGACTTAGGAATTTACTCTAAGAGCGAACTTCATATGCGTTATAATGTAAGAGTTGAGAGATATTGTAAGCATAGAGAGATCGAGTTTAGAACACTTGTGAGCATGGTTCATAAAGATATTTTACCAGCCGCTATCGAATATAAAGCACGACTTGCAGCTGCAATTGATGATCAAAAAGATGCTGGAGTTGATGCAAAAGTTGATAAAGCATTACTTGTTGGAATTAATGATAAAGTAACTGCTTTGTATGACCAAACAGCAAAGCTAAGTAGTTCTCTACATAATTTAGGGGAAGAGATTGAAGATGCAGAAAAAATAGCAAAAGAGCTATTACCTTTATCTGAAGAAATTGCAGAAACAATTGCTTACTTAGAAGAAAATGTATCAGAAGAATTATGGCCTATGCCAACTTATTATGAAATGTTATTTATAAAATAATAGCGCTGCACACCAAAATATCGAAAGTCTTTTGGTGTGCATTTTTTACAATCACGTATTCTTTTATTGCCTGATTACTCCATTAAAAATAGAAACAAGTAAATATTTTCTATATAAAAGAGGGGTGCCTGTGCGTATTTTATTATCTCTAATCTTACTTTCTAGTTTGATTAGTTCTTCATTTGCAGAAGAATTTGGTGTTATTGATATTGATTATCCTGAGGTTTCTACTGATCCAGCTCTAGTCTTTGCAACTAGTGGGGATGTATTCGAATTAGATTTAGCGAACAAAGAACTTGTCGAAGAAATAAATAAAGCAATGCTTGAAAATAAATCAGTTGAATTTATTTTTGAGAACTCTACTTCTAAGAATTTATCTTTTACAGATCGTAGAACGATTAAAAAAGTTAAAGTAAGTGAAGATGCTTTAATCATGAGTTCTGTTGAACCATCGAACTTAAAGAATAATAATAGTATTTTATTTAATACTTATATTACAGACTTTGATAATCTAGATATCGCTCAAAAATACTTCAACACAATGAGAACAGATACGACAAATAAATCTCAATGTTATAATAGAGCACATGTTTGGTCATGGGAGTTATACTCAAAAAGATATCAAGGAAGAAGAGTACAGCCCGGTAAAGTTTGGATCTTTTTCACGAAAAAATATATTAGAGAATATAAACACAAGTGGTGGTTTCATATAGCTCCTTTTGTTAGAGTAAATGGTGAAGATAAAATTATCGATAGATCTTTTACTTCTATGCCTGTTTCAACAAAAGAGTGGAGTGACTTATTTATTTTATCAAAAACAAAATGTACTCAAATAAATAAATATTCAAGCTATGTTAATAATCAGTATGCAACAGATTGCTTCATCATAAAATCAAGTGTTTACTACTGGCAACCATTTCAACTTGAAAACCTTGAAAAAGATGGTGATATACCTTCTGAATGGAATACATATGAGCTAAAAAGAGCTTATCGAAATGCAATTGGATACTTTACAACTTATCCACCGCTTAGAAATTAGTATAAAAATATACGTAAGGGCCAATTAATTGGCCCTTTTTTAATTTGAAAGGTAATCTCTTTTGATGAAAAAATTACTTTTATTATCTCTTACAACTTTTATTTTTATTTCATGTGGCGCACCTGAGACAGATGAAACTATTGATGGAGTTCCTTCATTATCACACAGATTATTCGTTAGTTCTCAAACCTATAATGGAAGTCTTGGTGGACTAGATGGAGCAGATGCAAAATGTGATAGTTTGGCAAAAGCTGCTGGTTTAAAAAAGACATATAAGGCAATTCTAAGCAGTTCATCATTAAGTGCCTATGGAAGATTACTATTTACTGGAGAGATTTTGAAAGTGAGTAGTTCTGATAATAGTATTTTGATTGCTGACTCAGGAGCTGACTTATTTAATACTGACACCACAGATCTTAAGAGCCTCGCGAACTTAGATGAGAGCGGAAATACTATTTCTAGTAATGTGTGGACTGGTACAGGTTCAGATGGAAGTAATTTATCTGATAATTGTAATAATTGGGCTTCTAGTTCTGGTAGTATTGATGCGTGGCATGGAGACTCAACGAAAACAAATGAACGGTGGTTGGAGTCTAACTTCACTTCTTGTAATAATAATTATTCGTTATATTGTGTAAGCCAGTAAGCTTTTAAAATTATTGGGATTATTAATTTTTTTTTGAAATAATTACATTAGTACTTTTCAAATTATAAATGAGAAGTTAAATACTTCTTCACAATTTAAACATAATAATTTTGAGTTAAATATAAAGAGCTCATAAATAATGTATGAACTGGATTTGTAAATATCAAATCTACTAGAATCAACTTTGTTTATGAAGACTCTAACAGTTTTGGTTGGGCCTGCATTTATGCAGGCCTTTTTTTATGCCAAAATAAGCTCACCAGACAAATGAATTGATTTCTTATCTTCACTTAGTATCCTTATTTGGATTTTCTTCTCATCAATATTTTTCATATAAATTTTTAAATTAGAGTCTAGATAAACGGGTTTTAAAAACTTCAAGTCTAGCTCATATATTTGTAATTGATGAGACTCAATTTTTTCAAAAATTTTAGCATAAAGGCCAAAGCCATGCATAATTCTTGATTTTAAGCCCATCAGCTTTGCAATTGCATTACTCAGATGGATTGGATTTATATCTCCGGATAAAATAGCATAGTTTTTTGCATCGTTACTAGAGATAAATAGAGAGTCTAATAGGGTGAACGCAGAAGTATCAATCACATCATTTGAAGATTTATTCTTTAAAAAACTCGTCGGGTTCTTTAAAATAACTGCATGAATTTCAGCGATTAAACTTGGGTTCTCAAGGTCAGGACCCATTTTTATTTTTTGATTAATTCTAAACTTTTGAGGTAAATTTTTTAAATGATATATGTCTATTTCTGAATTAAGAGTTTCTTCAATTCTCAAAGGTTTATTAATTGTAAGCTTTACACCCTGATTGAGAACTTTATGTAGGGGAAGCTTTAATTTTTGTCCCATTCTAAATAAGTCAGGATATGTCCAAAGTGGGAAGAGGTGGGGCGCAATTAGGCCATGATATTTTTTGTTTTCATTCAACCAATTGTGATATCCATCAACAATTTCTTTTTCTAATTTTGTATCAAGAACCTCAAGTTTTAATGTTTTTTCTGATAGTTTTGGTTTGCTAAGGGATAAAGACTTTAAAAGAATTTTACCGACAGTTAAAAGCATAGGCTTTTGGTGCCTTAAAAGAGATATTTGGGCCATATTAATTCCATTTGTTATTGATCAAATAGCATGCCAGTAACTTTATCCTTTTGCATTAACTTTAGTTAAAAACTCCATGAAGAAGAACTAATTCTTACCTATCAAAGCATTATTTCGAGAGTTTAGATATAATCATAACAATTAGTAAACATAATCAAAAATAGGAATAATCAATGAAGCTCATTCTAATTGTCTTTTTAATTTCCTGTAGTTCTGGAAGAGATTTTCAAATAATTGCCCATAGAGGAGCACCAGGCTATTTGCCCGAGCATACACTTGAAGGAGTTAGTTTAGCGCATTCATGGGATATCGATTATATTGAACCGGATATTGTTATCTCTAAAGATAATAAGGCCATTGTTATGCATGATATTCATATTGATACGACGACAAATGTTGCGAGTGTGTTTCCTAAAAAACACCGATCAGATGGACGCTATTATGCTGTTGATTTTACTTTAGCTCAATTAAAAAAATTAACATTAAATGAAAGAATAGATTTAAAAACGAGAGAGAGGGTCTTTATGACGAGATTTCCACTCTATCAGGCAAACTTTCAAATTCCAACTCTAGATGAATATATTGAATTAATTAAGGGACTTAATAAAACAAGAAAAAAAGATATTGGTATTTATCCAGAATTAAAAAGTCCTGAATTTCATACTCAAGAGCGAAAAGATATAGCTAAAATTGTTGTTGAGATTCTTAATAAATATGATTTAAATAAGCCTGAAGCTAAAATTTATATTCAATGTTTTTATTTACCAACTTTAAAAAGATTGAAAAATGAATTAAATGTAAAAGTTCCATTAATTTTTTTAATAGCTGAGAATAGCTGGAAAGAGAGCTCTCTTGATTACGACCTTTACCGGACGGAAGAGGGAATGAAAGAGATAGCAGAGGTCGCTGATGGAATTGGTCCATACCTTAAGTATGTATACCTTCATATTGATGATGAAAACAAAACTTCTGGGCTCACAGAGCTTGCACATAAATATAATTTAAAAGTTCATCCATATACCCATAGGGAAGATGCTATACCAAAAGATTTTAAAAACTCAGAAGAGCTTTTTGAGTTTCTATATGAAGATATTAAAGTAGATGGAATATTTTCTGATTTTGGAGATAAAGCCAAAAAATATATAGAAGAGTTAAAATAGTGTCATATTTATGGCATTCGAATAGACCATTATATACTCTATCTATTTGTTTTTACGAAAAGCACTTAGGTTATATAAAAAAAATAATGAGTTAGGTTATAATAAAATAGATACTTATCAGGTGGTACGTTATTAAGAATTTATTAAACTATTTAAATTCCAAGTCTTCTTGCCTTAGAAACTCTAAAGGCTTCTCTCTTACAGAAGTTATGGTTGCTATAGGCCTTACTTCTGTTATTGGTCTTGGGGTGATGAGAATCGGACAACAGTCTCAATCCCAGGCCGTCGTCTCTAAGCAAAATATCGCCACAGATGATTATGTTAGAGGTCTTAGAAAATATCTTGAAAATAAAAATAATTGTAATAATACATTATCTCTATCAGCAGGAAAGTTAGTCGCTGACCTCGGTGCTTATGAGGCGATTGATAAGTCACCTCTAAAAATTACTGAGACAAAAGTGCTTTTGCCTAATTTAACAAATGCGGGAAGAGAAGTTATGCCTGTGTCTATTTTTGTCTATTTTGACAGAGAGCTATCAGGATTTGAAAAAACAAATCCAGTTAAAAAGACAACTGCAAATGTAGAGTTTAATAATGGAGTTTTTATTGGCTGTTCAGATTATGAAGCTGAATCTGAAATAACTGCTTTTAAAATCGCTTGTGAGTCTGTTGGTGGTAAATTTAATCTTACATCAGGAGTTAAAGGATCAGAGAAATGTGACTTTACTAATATAGACATGAATCATGAATTTTTAGTAAAGGGTAGAAAGCATATTTGTGAAACCGTTTTTAAAGGTGTGTTTGATGGAAATAAATGTGACTCGGTAAATATGCCAGTAGCGACTGGACTAAGTAAAAATCTAAAATCAGATTCTTATCAAATTAATGGGAAGTGGGTAAAAACATTTAATCAAATGTGTGCAGGTGATAATAATTTTGTAGCATCTGTAAATGTTGATGGATCAGTGACTTGTAAAGCGGTTCAATTTTGTACGAAATGTGATGGTAGTTGTCCTGCATCTGGTCCTGTATGTGATGGAGCGGTTGTGCCTCCAGAGCCTATTGCAATCGATTGTGATGCTCAAGATATTTATAAATTAAGTGGAACTAATAATGCAGTTAATACTGCAACTTGTTCTTTTGAAGACTATACGCTTAATGCAGCAAAGAATGGATGTAGCTCAACGATAAATACAACGAGTGCTGGAATTTGTAAGCAGTTTGCAGCGTCAACTTGTTACGGAGGAGTCGCTGGAACAATAGAAAACTCACCGGATGGAACAAGCTGTGGGGTTGATAAAGAGTGTATGAGTGGTAGTTGTCTTGATAGTGCAGGACCTCCTCCAATTGTGGGAGATATTCCAAAGTGTAATGATGGATCTACTGCCTATACGACAAAAGCAACTTGTGAAACAGCAAATGGCGGAAAAGCGTGTGTGAGCGAGAGTAAGTGGGTTTGGAATACGAAGGTCTCTCTAGGAATGGTTGATAATCTGGATACTAGATCTTATCAATTATGTATAAATATGGATGGTAAAACATGTAGTAGTGGTGACAAAATGAGGTGTACTAAAGAGCACCGAATTAAAGGAGAGGCAGAGGACTTTAGTTGTGGAACGAGAAACTATTATTGTGCTAATACTGCTGTTGTAGCGGGTTGTTGGATGGAGACAAAAGATAATCAAGATATGTCAGAAATTAATCCAGCGGGATATCCAGCAGCGAAATGGAGTTGTAATAACTCTGATAGACCGACAAAAAATAATGGTAACTCAGCAGGACCTTGTCAGGCAAATGTTTCTTTTTGTGAATATGATTACAAATATGGAACAAGAGAGTTTGAATGTGTTGAAGATAAAGGACAATGTGTAAATACTCCTCCTCCTTCAACGAATCCATGTGATGGTGGAAAGTGTGTTTGGAAAAAAGATTTTAAAACGGAAGATACATGTAATAGAAGTGTGCCTAAATGTAGTGAGCTAATTGGAAACACCTGTGATGTTATAACTGATGGAAAACAATGTAACGACTATCCTCTTCCTTACGGTGATACTAAGTGTCAGATAAATGATACTATCAAATGTGAGTTAAAATAATGAAGAATCTACTAAAAAATATTCTCAAGTCCAAAAAAGGTAGTGCTCTTTTGAACACTATGATTGCTGCGGCAGTTGTAGCGGGAGGGGCACTTATCGTAGCTAAAACAGGAGAGCAAAGAGGAGATATGTATCTTGATATTAATCAAAATACATTAATTGAAAATACGATTCTTGATATGAAAGTTGCCCTCGCTCTAGAAGATACATGTAAAGCCGCACTGGATTCAGGATTTACCAATATTGCTGGATACACAGTTGGAAAAGAGTTGGGGTTTGATGTTGAAATTGAATCAATCGTCGATCAAAATCCAGGAGCAAGGGATCGATCTATCTTAATTCTTTTCAAAAAATATAGATCTAATAGTAGAGATGCACAAGAAGTTGCATCAAGAAGACCAGATAAGTTACTTATCCAGACTTTTGAAAAACCCGATCCCGCAGATCCTACAGGGGCCACAATTATTAAAACATGTACTAGTTATGAAACAGCTGGTGTTGATAGTGGTCTTCAGTCATTTTGTAAGAGTGTCGGTGGGACATTTGATGCAGTCACAGGAAGATGTCAGACAAACTTTGATGAAAACTCACCATTTATATTAGACTTTAAAAAAGCTGCCTGTGAAGCCGTTGGTGGAACTTATAATGGTAATACATGTAGTGGTGTTAATATTTCAGGTAACATGCTTGCAAATCATTTCGCACTAAATAATATAAATCTTGGTGGTGTCAGTCGAACTGATACTCAGTCAAATAGCTGTGCCGTTAATCAAGTTGGGTCACAGATTACAAGTACAGGCTCTCTTATATGTAAAAATATTTCTTGCCCAAAACCTACAGGAGTAGGAGCTTCAAATTATTCGCCAAGAGTTGTTGGTGGTCAATTATATTGTGAATGTCAAAGAGATCGAGGAACAGAGATAAGTTGTGGGCAAGTTGATACAAACGCTTGTTCAGACTATGTCGTTCCTGATGGCTGTGGATTTACTGGAACATGTGTTATCAAAAGAAAACCTAGGGTTTGTCCTGCAAGGCCTGCGTGTGATCCTGATAGCGCTCAAGTCGTTTATAGTACAGAGGGATGTAATGATTATTGTTTTACTGTAGCGGCCTGTCCCGCACCACCTGTGGTCACTCCGCCGGTGGTCACTCCGCCGGTGGTCACTCCGCCGGTAGTCACTCCGCCAGTAGTGACAATTCCAAAAACAAGTGTTTGTGTTGAGGGAAGTGTAAAACCTAATCCCTCCCTAGCAAATGGATCATGTTGTTTGCAAAGAAGTGGCCTTAGAGGTTGCACAGAACCAGGAACTGGTCAAGATGTTTGTATAGGTAATAAATGGGTACCTAGATGTGGAATTTAAAAAGATTTCAAATTTGAAAATATATAGGAAAGCAATATGAAAATAAAAAAATGGAAATTTTTAAATCAATTAGGACTAAGTGCCGTTGAAATAGTCGTGGGTGGAGCTCTATTCGCTGGAGTCTCTTTAATGGTTGCAAAAAATATTGAAAACCAAAATAAAGTCATGACTAAGAATAAAGAAGTCCAAGGTATTGAAACGACCATAAAGAATATGTCAGATGCTTTCAAAAGAAAATCTGCCTGTGAGGCCATACTCAAAAATTTAAATACAACTGAGCTCGCTTCAAGTAAAGGAATTGTCATCACGGAGAAATCAGCAAAAGAGCAAGGAAACTCTAATTGTATTTCTCCAGGAGAAAAACCAAGTCAAAGGTATACTGAGGAAGAGTACAAAAAATTATTAAAGTCATATGAAATTAATTATAAAGCTTATCTATCGTGTAAGAAGAGTAACGTTTCACCAAAAGTGAATTGTCAGAAACCAGATGAACCTTCTCTTAAGAAATATTCTGACTCTGAATATTATTTAATTTTAAAATCATTTGATAAAAAAGTAGCAAGCTATAATAAATGCGTTAGTGGTGAAGGTGGAGGCGGAGGTGTCGCTGGTCCAATCGCTCCTGCTGAAATTCAGAATTGGAATCATCTCCCAGGTAGAAAGGTTGATGCAAAAACGAAACTTAAAGAAATGAATATGAAGTTAAGTAATTCCACAGGTCTTGCGGATCTAAAAATTCGTTTTGAATTTGAGCAAAATAGATTTGAAAAAATAAATGATACAAAAAAATTAACACAATCAATCTCCGTGAAAAGGGATCTTGATTTAAAAGTCTTTATCAAAGATGGTGTTATAGATTGTGATAGTTATGATGGTACTAAGATAGCAAATGATTCAATGTCAAAATTATGTACTGATATTGGTGGAACTTATGACTCAGGTACTGGTGATTGTGACGTGACATCAATTGATCCAGTTCTTAGAGAAAAATTAAAAGAAAGTGTTTGTGCAAGTTTAAATAAAAACTCAGCTAATAATCTTGATGGATCAAAAAAATGTAGTGTTATTGATCTTCAAGGTAAACTCATCTTAAAAAATATTAGTCCAAATGCCTTGGTTATAAATGGAGACAAAAGAGCTCAATTCGATAATTCTACTTGTGGCAATTATTTAAAAGGGCACGAAGTTATAGGTGCAAAAAATTGTGGTGATATTATTGCTCCATTCGGTGATGGCTCTTCAGTTGTAGCACCTCCTCCACCACCAATTGTTCTTGACTGTGATAAAGATGATAAATACTCACTAACGGCAATGAACTCAGCAAGTGATACAAATTCTTGTCAATACTATGATTCATATCCTAATGTCGCTGGCGATGCTTGTACGTCTAGTACTACAAATGTGATGTCCGCTGGAGAGTGTAAGTTCTTTAGGTCCGCAACTTGTAGTGGCAAAAAAATAGGTGTGATTGACACATATACTGATGGAACATCGTGTGGATTAAATAAAACATGTCAAAGTGGTTCTTGTGAGACGACACCAATTGTTGCAACAAATTGTTCGGCAACAACTTATAGCATCCAAGGTGAGCAGTTCGGTCAGTGTCAAGTTTCTGTTAGTGGTCTTAGTGTAGGGAATTCTAAACCATATACATATTTTACTACGAGTAGTGGTGGTGCATGTGATGAAAAATGTGGAGGAGCTAGTCAGGTAGAAGGAGTTGGTGGAGAATTTACTGCGAGCTGTACAGCTGCTGGAAATTGGAATTTTATTCCAAAAGAAGATTGTGAGTGTCGCTGTAAAGTACCTCAAGTCACAAAGGTCGATTGTGTTGGGTCATTTGTTGCAAATGGAACTTGTGTTAAGACTAAAGCTGATTGTAGTTTTTGGAAAGATATTCAAGGTTTTAGAGATTCCCCAGCAACATTTAAAATTACAACAGCAGCTAGTGGTGGTGGAAATGCATGTGCTTATAAAGATGGTGATGCAGGAACGACTAGGTGTGGAATTTGTGCATGTTTTATCGCAGGTACTGAAATCTTAATGGCCGACGGAACATATAAAAATATTGAAGATGTGATTGTTGGTGATAAACTTCGCGGTTCTAACAATTCTATAAATACGGTTTTAATTTTAAAACCAAATAATCATAGTGGTAAGAAATATTCAATAAATGGAAGTGGATACTTTGTTACAGAAGGCCATCCATTTATGACTCAAGATGGATGGAAAGCATTTAATCCAACTCTTGCTATGGAAATTAATCCAACACTATCTATTGGAAAACTATCTGTAGGGGATTATATTGTAAGAGAAAATACTTACGAAAAAGTGAATATGATTGATTACACAGAAAACGATGAAAGAGTTTATAACTTTGAATTAGATGGGACAAAAGATTATTATGCTGATGGGTTCTTAGTTCACAATAAGTAATAACAATAAATATTGATGATTTTGCCTTGGTTTTTTGACAGGGCAAAATCATTTTTAACATGTTTTCAAGTACTTATCACTTAAATAAGCTAAATTTATATATCATGAGATGATAGAGATGTGACGAAAAGGATCTTATGATAACTGTTGAAACTCATCAATTCACTATTGGAAGAAGTGAAGGTTGTGACCTAATTTTAGATCATCCTTCTATCAGTCGAGCCCATATAAAAATTTATTTTACTGGTGAGAGTATTCTTCTAGAGGATTTAAATTCTAAAGATGGAACTTATGTTCTTCATCAAGGGGAGTATAAAAGAGTCAGAAGTGCGAAAATTAAACCTGACACGATGATTAGGCTTGGAAATTCTCTTGAAGCGGTAGAAGTCAAAAAGTTTATAGATGATTATATCAATCTAAAAGAAAAAAACAAAAAAGATATTTCTAAACGAGTTAAATCAATTGGATTAAAAAGGTGCCTTGATTGTGGAAGTGTGCTCGCCAAAAGTAAAATTCATTGTGACTGCTGTGGAGCAATTCTAGATGAAACAGCATAAAGAGGCCTTTAAAAATATTTGTATAAGTATTGTCTCTTTAGTCATTATAAATCTGATTTTTATTCCTCTACCACTCTTTTGGAAAGAATTACTTCTTGGGAAATCTAAATTAGAGTTAATTCTCACGTTTCAAGATATTATGTGGTTTATGTTTACCATAGGACTCTTAATGATTTTTAAAAGTCTTAAGAAAATAAATATTATAAAAGAATTTCAAAAAATTGATTATCTTCCTGAAAGTTTTGAAGTTATCTTTGATGATGAGTTGTTAACAGAAGTTATTAAAAAAACAAAAACAGATTCAAAAGAAAAATATGGTATTTTACCCTATATGATTCTTCAAATCTGCTTACAGTTTAGAACAAATAATTCTATTTCAATTACAGCTGATTTCTTGTCAAAACAGATCGATCTGTTTCTTCATGGCATTGAACTAAATTATAATAAACTAAAATATATAATTTGGCTTATCCCATCCCTAGGTTTCATGGGGACGGTTTATGGGATCGGAGTTGCCGTTAGTCAACTTGGGAGTGGAAGCTTAGATGATCCTGACTTATTGACAAAAATGGCCGGATCTCTTGGAGTTGCCTTTAATACAACTTTACTTGCACTTATTTTATCAGTGATCCTGCAGTTTTTATCTCAACATTTTGAAGCAGAAGAAGAAACTCTCATTAATAGTTTTGGTAAATATATCATGGATAATTTAATCAATAAATTAGTGGAAAAAAGATGAGAGGAAAAAAAAATAGAGAAGTAAACATTTTCTCTGCCTCTGTCGTCGATCTTTTTGCTTCTGGTCTTGGAGTTTTTTTAATTGTATCAATCATTGCACTAGTCAATCAAAAAAAAGAATCACAAAAAATACAAAGTGAGCATTCAAAAGCTCAAGCAGTGGCTTCAAATAAAGAATTTAAAGAAGCATTTAGTGTGAATGGCAAGAATGGGACAAATGAAATTGATACTGAGAAGGTCTTAGAACTAAAAAAAATCGTCAAAGAGATGAAGATTGAATTGGATATTACGAAGTCAAAACTGGATAGTTTAAAAGATCAGAGCACTCTTGAATTATCCGGGTTAAAGAATGAACTGAAGATCAAAGAAGAAGAATTAAAAAAACTAAAAAAATCTAGTCAGAAAAGTGAATCAAGTCTAGAAAATGATAAAATGATCGCCAAATTATTAAACTCTGTGAGTCTTTCAGAAAAATATGGAAAGTATGATATTGGGACAAAAATTCGTCTTGAAGATGTTCATTTCTATCCTGGAACTGAAAGTGCTATTGAGCCTTATGCGACAAAAGAAATATTAGAATTCTCTGTTTTTATGAAAAATAATCCACAAGTCTATGTTGAAGTTTCAGGCCATATTTTCGAGACAAAAGATGCAATTGCTAAAGGTAAGGCCATGGATGACTATAATCTTTCAGGAAAGAGAGCTCGTTTTGTCTGTAACCGCTTAGTTGAATTTGGAGTAAGTGCAAAGAGATTAAAGTGTGTGGGGTATGGAGCTAGTCGCCCGAGTCATCTAACCAATGATCAGTACTCTGAAGAGGCGCAACTAAATCGAAGAGTTGAAATAGAAATTCTTTCTAAGTAGTTTGTATTGTATCAATAACTTTTTCTACATCTATATCAAGAGCACATTTAAAATGATTCTTTGGACAAGCTTTATGCCCATGTAAACCACATGGCATGCATTCAAGTCTTGGTGATAGTTGTATTAACTTGTGATCATCAGAGAGTGGAGTATAACCAAATTCAGGAACTGTTGAACAAAATATTGCCGTTGTTTTTGCATTAACTGAACTGGCCAGATGAAGAGGGGCAGAATCATTAACAATGACTCGTATTGCATCTCTCATGAGTAAGGCTGATTGTCTTAGGCTTAATTTTCCACAAAGATTTAAAATGTTTTCGTTATTTTTTTGGTAGAGGCACTCAATATAGGGCAAGTCACTTGGCGCTCCAAGCAAAATAACTTTATAAGTTTTAGTCAGATGTGTAATTAGCTCGATCCATTTTGATTCGTGCCATTGTTTTGTAAACCAGACACTTGAGGGAGCGATAACAATATAATCACTAGTGAATTGGTATTTTTTTAGTTCATCTGCATCTTTGTCTGTAAAATATATTTTAGGTTTCAGCTCTAACTTTGAGAGATTTTTTCTGTTCTTTATGAATGAATTAACAAGCTGAACATTTCTTTCAACCTCATGAAGATAGTGATCATTTTGAAAATAAGGAATTTTATGGATAATTTTTTTTGAAAATAAAAAACTTAGCGGGTTTTTATTAAATCCAATTTTTTCTTTGGCACCAGATAAGGCCGTGATCAGTCCAGAGTTAAAAAAGCGCTGGATATTGATAACATAATCATATTTTTCAGAACGAATCTCAAAAATATATTTTAATAATGACCTTATTTTTTGATGACTTTTATTCCAAACATATACCTTTTTTATAAAGGGGGATGTTTCAACGATTGATTCATTTCCCTTTTTGAGAAAAAAATGGATTTCACAATTTGGAAGCTCAGATTGAATATATTCAATCAGGCTAGTCGCAAGAATAACATCTCCGATATAGGCCGTTTGAATGATTAAGATTTTAGGTTGTTTAGGATTCATTTATGATCTCCTCAAATTCTTTTATCTTATCTGAGTATATAAATTTTTGAGTAAGAATTTTATGACAAGCTTCTTGCATTTTATGATAACGCTTTGGATCCCCAGAAAGTTCTATGATTTTGTTTGCCATTTGTTCAGTATCATCTACGGACACTAGATAGCCATTTTCTCCATCCTGGATAACTTCTGGGTTAGAACTAATATTAAATGTAATGGCCGGAATAGAATATTGAAGTGATTCTATGAGAGCATTTGCTGATCCTTCAAAATAACTAGTAAAAATAAAAAGATCAATTTTTCTAAAAAAACTATCTGTATCAATATGGCCTAGCATTTTGATATGTTCAGAGAGCTCATTTTTTCTTATAAGCTCATTGAGTTCTTCTTCAAGAGGACCTTTGCCGGCAATTTTAATAACGAAATGATTAAAACTTTTCTCTATGAGTTTTTTTGCAAGATTAATTAATTGAATTTGACCCTTCTGGTGCACGAGTCTTCCAAGATTTCCAAGAATAATTGGACTTGATACTTCTTTTAATGTTAATTCTCTAAAATCGACTCCATTATAAATAATTTTAACTTTTGACTCAAATTCAGGATAATTTTGAATAATAGATTTTTTTATCTCTATTGAATTAGCTATGAATAAATCCACATTTTTATAGGTTAAATTATTTAAGTAATTTTTCTTGATAGGATGAGGCATGCCTCTTCTATAAATAACTTTTTCTACTCCAATTTTTTTGGCAATAGGTGCAAAGAGTTTTACATCACTTGGAAGATTTAAGATGATGACATCAGGTTTAAGTCTTCTTAGTAATTGTTTCGCTTTGAATCTCTTAAGAGGATTTAAATATGATATATTAGATAAATTGAGCGAATATGTTTTAATTTTTTTATTTTGTTTTAATTTATAATGAAGCTCAGATTCATGATTTGCTAAAAGTGATACTTCATATTTTGTTTCGCTGTTTGAAATTGCTAATGACATATTATGATGCCATTTTTCTCCGCCACCCCAAGCTTTATTTGAATTGATAAAGAGTATTTTTTTCATTATTTTTTTAATTCAGTATCAAAGGTTTCTCCTGAGTGAATCCTCCAAACTTTAACGTTTCTAATAAAAACATTCCATGCACCCATACAAGAAATAATAAATCCTTGTTTTCCATCGAGAATCCCTCTTTGAAGAATGTATCTTTTTAGAAAGGCAAAAAATGGTTTAATCAGAAGATGATAATATGTGACTTTCTTTATTTTTTTTACTCTATCGAGAGCTGCCCATGTTGTATATCGCTGACCCTTTAAGAGATGAGCTTCTAAACCTTTACCTGCATATGTGTCATGTTTTAACTTATTTTTTAAACGACTTATTTCACCATCAGCTAAAACTTCAGCATGCACATGCTTGTCTTCGTAGCGACATTTACTTTTTCTAAATAAGCGAATAACGGAATCACCTTTCCAAACATGGTTAAGCCTTCTATCCATAAAATAATTTTCTCTTCCAATCCAATAGGCCACAGGATTAAGATCTTGAGAGACAATATTTTTTATTTCCGTAATAAGTGCGGGCGAAGTTCTTTCATCTGCATCTAGTAAAAAAATCCAATCATGCGTTGCTTGAGGAATAGTCCAGTTTTTTTGCGCCGCAGAGTGAACATATTCATGTTCCAATAATTTAACTTTAGGAAAGCTTTTAACTATTTCAATTGTATTGTCTGTACTAAAGGAATCAACGACTATTATCTCATCTGCAAAAAGACAAGATTCAATTGCACCTTTGATATTATGTGACTCATTAAATGAGGGGATAATTGCAGTTATTTTTTCCATTTTTTTCCTTATAAATTATCAAAATTAATATAAACTTATGGGGAAGATGTAAATAATTACTTATTTGATGCATTAAGTAAAGCTATTGATTTTTCGAGGTTTTAATTGTCTGATGGAAAAAATTATAAGAAAATAATAAACAAATAATTGGTGCTCGAGGCGAGACTTGAACTCGCACAGCCAAAAGGCCGAGGGATTTTAAATCCCTTGTGTCTACCGATTCCACCACCCGAGCATTCAGAATATGATAGGGTGTTATATTGAATTAATTAGAAAGGATAGTCAACAGAAAATGATCAAGAATATAAAAAGATTTTTACCTTTATCAATATTATTTACTCTAGCTAGTTGTTCACTTTTTAAAGATGATAGTAAAAATATTGATCTTGTTAATGGAGCAAAGGATTTTGCCGATTCTATTGTTTCTAGAATCCAGCCTATCTGGTTTACAGGGGCTAAGAGATTTAGCCTCACGGATACTCATGGGGAAGAAGCAGTTCATTTATTCTATGATGTGAAACCAGAAATTAATCTTGTTCAAAAAACTCTTAATTTTATTGTCAAAACTCCAGAGCAGAGTGAATACCATTATGAAATAGACCTTGCTTCAGGACAAAGGTATGGAGCAGGAAGATATTGTAAGCAGAATGATATTTGGGGTAAATTTGATGACACGATTGAAAAAGCTAATTTTACGCAAGGGCTAGTTCCAAGACTATTAGATCAAATAGGTGAGCCCCAAAAAATTATGATTTATGGCGGAAAAAACTATATTTCTGAGAATTATCAACAAAACTTTTTTGATGCAAGAATTATTGGTGCTTTTATTGAGCAAGTTTGTGATTCCGGTGGTTGTCTAAATATTGGAGATTGGAAATCAAGAATTGTTCTCATTGGAGTTTTAAAAGGGGATGATCGATTCGCTAAGGTAGATAATATTAGTGATTTAGAAAAATTAGTTGATTGGAACTATTCAAAAGCTTTTATTGAAAATGGCCAAGGGAAAAATAGGATTGGAAAAAATGTTTATCCTGCTTTTAGAGTAGGAGCATTACTTAGTTCAGATCAAGCATTACGCTATATTGATAAAAACTCCATTTCACTCTCAAACACGAAGCTACTTGAAACGAGAAAGTCTTGTTATAGACTCTATGATCATATTTGGAATCAAATGGGTGAAGACTCGAAATTAGAGTTAGAAGTTCAGAAAATCTCCGACAATAATGAAAAGTATAAGTACTTAAGAAGTCAAAGAAGTCGTCATGGAGAACTATTCTTTAAGCGATTTGTATCGAATATGAGAAAATATAAAGACGAGTACACAACGTGTCTGAAATTTATCTATCCTGCAAGTATTGAAGATAATCCTCGTCGTAATTGGTTTTTTGCCTACTATAGTATGATTCATTTAGTTGTTGATATGAATTATACTTTTGATTGCAGCCGATCTATGTGGGTTAAGAATGGTATCAAAATAGATGGAAAGAGAGTTGTCGAAGATAAAAATATGTTTGCAAGATGTGATGCACGTCGAATCGATATTGCTTTTGAATTTGCAGCTTCAATTTTACAAAAGCAAAAAACGAATAATGAAATGAGCTATCGATATATTGACTTTGATCGAAACTATTTTGGAACCCATAATAAAATATATTCTTGGGTGAAAGATAATCATAAATACTTGAGTTGTCTTGACCAAAGTGTTGATCCTTTTTCCGATTTAGAAGTGTTTCCACTGGATGTAAAGTGGAGGAAAAGGCAATTAAGAGTTAATATGACAATGGGAGAAATATTTTAATGACACAAAGGAATGATTTTTTAACTAATTTACAAATTAGTTTAGAGAAAGTATGTGATTTCTCTTCACTTGAATTGAGTTATTGGGGAAATGATATCCCTGATAATTTCATGCATAATATTGGATTTTTAAACTATGAAAGCTCTTTTACTGCAGTTGTTGATAATGACCTTCAAGAGGCTTTTATTTTTTTAATCCTAGGCCAAATAAATTTTTTCAATCTAGAGGAACTAAAACAACAAGTTGAGAATTTACAAAGTAAAAATAAGAAAACAATAATCATACATGCACCAGGCTCAAGTGCAAATGGATCCTTTGATCAATCCTATACGGCAGTAAAAAATTTGAGTGATGAGATCGATATTGATTATCTTTATCCTGTTTTTCCCTTCAATATAAAAGAGATTGTTGAAAAAGTTAAAGAGCTAAGAGATGGTATTCATGAAAAATAGATTCAGTCATAATGAAAAGCTTACTTTCAAAAAGAATATAGGTGATAAGTATTTCTATGAATGTGATCAAGCAGATTTTGAATTAATTTGTCATGATATCATGCATGAGTTTCCTTATGTGTGGCTACTTGATATTGAATTTTCTTCAGATTGGGTGGGGACCTATTTCTTTATAGATCAAGAGAAAGCTTTTTCTTTTTCAGTCAAAACGAACTTCACTCAAGGTGAAATGATCAAATCAATCTCTCATATTTGGAAGAATGCAAATGTGCTTGAACAAGAGATTTATGATCTTTATGGAGTTATTTTCAGCGGTAATTTGAAACGAATCTATTTTGAAGAAAATTCTGGGTTTCCACTCGCTAAAAATAAGACAAAAGAAATTCTCTTTAAAAAATATCAAGCAAAAAATAAAGAAAGACTATTTTTAAATAATCCAATCATAAAAAATACATTCAATTTATTATTTGAAGCAGAACATAATCTTGTCACAGATTGTGACGTCTATCGTGGTAAATTTCATATAGGATTTGAGGAAGTGTTAAGGCATAAATCAATAAAAGAATGTTTTTATCTTTTTGAGTCTTACCTACCTTTGCAATCAGTTGCAAATACATTTTTATTATCAAATGCAATTGAAGAGTATCATCAAATAAATATTCCTGATAGAGCTAAAGCAATTCGAATGATTCTTCTTGAGTTGAATCGAATTATGGATCATTATAATTATTTAATTAATTTATCTTTTGAATTTGAAATAATGAATATGCATACTCAAGTTGTTATAGGACATAAAAAAATTCAAGCTATTCAATTAAGTTTTACTGGAAATGAGTTCTCAAATGGGGTGATTAGACCAGGTGGAGTCATAAAGGATACCTCTCAAATTTGGCTCTCTCGAGTGATTGAGGAAATTAATTGGTTAGAAAGCTCCCTTGTAAATATCTATAAAAATATTTTATTAAAATCAAATACAAAAGAAATGCTTGCTTTTCCTATTATGACAAAAAAGATGGCGTCAGATTATTGTTTAAGTGGACCCTTTGCAAGAGCAGCTGGTTTAAATATTGATTTAAGAAAATCCACACCCATTTATTTTTATAATGAAATTGAATTTGAAGTTCCAATCGGGGTCAAAGGTTCAGCTTTTGATGCCGTACTTGTTTTTATTGAAGAAATTTTCCAATCATTTAAAATTATAGTTCAACTCTTAGATAATCTTCCCTCTGGCCGTTATTTAAATCCGGAGTTTAGCTCTTTTAGAAGCCTAAAACAAAATGAACAATTAAACGAATCAGAATATATGAATTCAGTGAAAAATGAGTTTGATATTCATGAGCTTTACGGAAATACTTTTATCGAAGGGCCTAGAGGAATTACGGGACTTAGTGTAGAGCGTACGAATAAGATAAACCAAAGTTTCAAAATCTATTCTCCTCATCGATTATTACTTCCCCTTTTTAAAATGCAATCAATAGGAAAAGAAGTTGAAATGATTCTTCCTCTTTGGACTTCACTTGATATTTCAATGAAAGAGGTTGAAAAATAATGATCATCAATATTATAAATACTGAGACAAATCGATTTTTGAAAAATACAAAACGCTTTTTAAGAAATCTCTATATTGAGTTTAGACAAAGAAAAGTCTTTCGTATTTTGAATGAAGACGTATCGAAGTTACAAACTTTTTTTCAAACAAATTACCCAAAACTAAAAGTCGACAATCTCTCTAATACATTTTGTGTCAGTTGTGATCTCTGCCAAAGTGTTTGTCCTACTAATGCGATAACAATAGAGAAAGCGAATATGATTAATTTTCCTAAAACATTAACAACAGGCGAGGCACCAATGCACTTTTATTTAGATGTTCTCAAATGTATTAAGTGTGGTGAATGCAAAGATGTCTGTTTAGTAGATGCTTTAGAGATGACTGGGAAGTATAACGGGAAAAAATTCGATTTAACTATTCTTGACTCAAATTAAAAAGATCATTACTAGTTTTCACTTTTTGAAGCTGAATGTTTAATCGCGAAATAAATTGGCTTCTTGGAATAAACTTTCCTCCAAAAGACTCAACAATTGGTGTGACCATCTGAGTATCAAGAAAAGGTATATTTTTTTGTTTTAAATTCATCAGTAATTGATAAAGAGCAAACTTGGAGGCATTAGTTCTGTCGTGAAACATTGATTCTCCTGAGACGTAGGAATTAAAATTAACTCCATAGAGTCCACCCACTAATTTATCTTCTTCATAGGTTTCAACTGAGTAGGCAAATCCTTGATGATGAAGATTTATATAGCCCGCCATTAACTCATCTGTAATCCATGTTCCTTTTTCATGTTTTCTAGACATTTTTGCACATTCAGTAATCACATTTTCAAACTGTGTATTAAATTTAAAATGAAATTTTTTTTTCTTAAGAAACCTTTTAAATGATGCAGATAAATGAATTTCATCAATGGGGAGGATTCCTCTTGGATCTGGGGAGAACCAAGTTAGGGGGCTATCTTTTGATATGGGCCAAGGAAATATTCCTTGAGAGTAAGCAGTAAGGATTGTTTCAGTATCAAGAGTTCCACCAATGGCCACAAGACCTTCTGGTGTCGCTGAGTCTACTGAAGGAAAAATAATTGGCATTAATTCATGGCCTCTTGGAGACACTCAATGATCATTTTCGCATTGCCTAGTGTTTCCATAGGCTCATTTGGATTTGATTTAATAGAGTTGTTAACGAAAGGTGCAACTTCTACGAGATCAGCTCCGGTAATTTTAAATTTCTCGCCAATTTTGTTGATAATTTTCGTACAAAGTTCCGGAGTTAAACCTTCACTCTCTGGAGTTCCTGTTGCATTTGCATATTTTGAATCAAGGGCATCTATATCAAAACTAATATAGACTTCATCAATATTACGGTCTGCTAAATACTCAATGGTTTCTGTTATGATTGATTCAACATCACTTAAGACTTCTTGTGCCCAATATTGCTGTACTCCTAGGTGACTTTGCCAGTATTCTTTATTTTGACCACTAGATCTAATTCCAAATTGTATGAGATCTGCGGGATCATCTAGAAGATCAAGGATATGATAGGCCCAAGATCCAAAACAAAGATCAATACCAAGTCTCTTTACCATTAAATCTGTATGTGCATCAAAATGAATCACTGCGACTTTGGATCCTTTCTTTTTCTTTGCTTTTATCCAAGACTGAACAAGAGGATAACTAACAGAGTGGTCTCCACCAAGTCCTAAGATTTTTAGTTCAGGAAAGTTCTTATTAAAAGATTCACAAAAATGCTCTGTAATGCTAAGGGGACTTACTGGTAGGGGAAGTTGCTGTCCATAAAGTGCTTCTCGACAATTTTCAATTGTTTTTTCGTTTAAGTACTTATCATGCAAGAGGTGAGGAATAGTACGAGTATCCCCAAGATCAAAAAATGAATCTAATTTTAGAGTTGATCGTATAAAGAGTGGTCCCCAGTTTGCGCCTCTTTGAATTCCACCTCCACAGTCAGAAGTAATTCCTAGAAGGCAAACTTTTTTATTTTCTGAAAGTTTTTGAATCGATTTTTGCCAAGCTTCTTTAACTTTTTTTTCATCAGTGGTTTGGTAAAGTGTCTGATGAAGAGCTTCTTTATGTTCTTTTGCAGTATGAACAGTATAGACTCCATTTCCTGGAGGGCATAAATATTGGAATGTTGTTTCGTTAAATTTGTTTTTCATTTTGATTATAGACTTCTTTTTTTAATAAACATTCTGAGTATTCATTTTCAAAATGTCCTGTTTGGTTATCAATATATGCTTTTAAAAAATCTTTAATAATTAAATATTCAAAGGAGATAATATCATTATTTAATTTATCATACAGCCCTGCTATATGAGAAGATTTTGTTAAATTTTTTAAATCGTTTAAATACCCAGGTTTAAAAGGTTCATGTTCAAATACATCTAAGTGACAATAGGCCTTAGGATTTTTTTGTAGAAATAATTTTAGATCTTCTTCACAAATAACTCCAGCACCTGTTGAGTTAATGATAATAGCTTCAGGTGAGATAAGCTTTAAAGTATTAGCATTAATCATATGATGAGACTGATGGTTAAGCTCTGTTGCTACGATGACTATATCCGCTTTATGAAAGATATCTTCCGTGTATTGACTATATCCTTGGACCGTTTGTTCTGAAAAATTGATATTTGGATCATAGACTTTTACAGAACGGCATAAAGGATTAAGACTATCATGAATAAGTTTTCCAATATGGCCATATCCTAGAATAAGTACTGTTTGATCTCTGAGAAGTTTTCTCTCATAACTATTTTCTTGGGACCAATGATCTTGGTTTATCATTTTATTAAATTTTGAAAAAATGACTCCAAGATTAAACTCCGCCACAGCATTTGCTCTAATGGGGTTACCTAGAATGATAGGAAAGCTATATTTACTAAAAAATTCTTTATTAAAGTGATGATGCTCTGAATGAGGATGAATTAATAATACTGTCTTATCTAGAATTTTAGGAGAGATATCCTCAGGCTTTGTTTCAGCCCCAGAGATAATGATAAAATTTTTCTCAGGGTCAATATTATTAAGAGATTGAATATAGCTTATATTCTCAATCTCCTCCAAAATTCTTTGTTCTTTACTTAAGAATTGAGAATTGAAATTATTTGACGCACCAGTTCTATAGATTTGTAATTTCATACCTCAATTTTAATGCAAATTGGTTAGAGATACTAGCGAAATCAAAATTATGCATGTAGTATGTGGTTTTTTAAGGGGATAAATATGATTTCAATTAAGTCTGCTCGAGAAATTGAACTAATGCGTCAATCTTGTGAGTTAGCAGCTAAAACACTCAACTATATTGCGGATAAGCTTGAAATTGGCATGAGTACTGATGATGTCAACCAATTATGTCATGACTTTATCATTAAGAATAATGCGATCCCATCACCACTAAATTATCACGGTTTTCCTAAATCAGTTTGTACATCTCTTAACGAAGTTATCTGTCATGGAATTCCTTCTAAGAAAGATATCTTAAAAGATGGAGATATTTTGAATATCGATGTCACAACATATTTTAAAAACTTTCACGGGGATACAAATAGAACTTTTTTTATTGGAAATGTTGATCCAAAAATACAAAATCTCGTAAAAACAACTTATGAATGCATGATGAAAGGTATTGATGTTTGTAAACCTGGAGCATATTTAGGGGACATTGGTGCGGCTATCGAGTCTCATGCACACAAAAATGGATACTCTGTTGTCCATGAATACTGTGGGCATGGTATTGGAAGAGAATTTCATGAAGAACCACAAATACTTCATTATGGAAGAGCAGGAACTGGAATTCAAATGAAGGCCGGTATGACTTTTACGGTTGAGCCGATGATTAATTTAGGCAAAAGACAATGTAAACTCTTAAAAGATGGATGGACCGTTATCACAAGAGATAAAAAACAATCAGCTCAGTTTGAGCATACCATTCTTATTACAGAAACAGGGTATGAGATCATGACTCTTGATCCTGAAAATCCTTATGATCCAAAATTTTAATTTTAAAATTAAGCTAGATTCTAAAAATAGAGTTTACTCATTTTCATACTCTAAGGATTCTCATTTAGATGACTTTTTGAGTTTTCTAAAAAGTGAAATCATCGATTTAGATTTTGATGATATCTATCAAAACTTATCTATAAAATTGATGGAAAAACTTTCGCAAACTAAATTCGATTTTGGACTAAGTCTCTTTGAGATTGATTTTATTTTAATTTCTTTTAAAAAATACTTGGAAGATTTTAGAGGCTTAAACATTGGGAATTTTATTAATCCAAATGAAATTATATGTCGTTGTAATAAAATAGATTTAAATGACTTAAATCATTTGATGCAAACACATCATCATAATAAAAATGAGATTATTAAAGCTTGTCATATTTCAAAAATTTGCGGCAAATGCGAAATTCTTTTTCATGAGTATTTAGCAATTCGTAAGTAGGTCAGGACTTTTTAATTTTCTAAAAATAAGCTCAAAATCATGTTTATGCTCTAAAATATTTTCATAATCAAGGTCTTCCAGGATATAACGCCCATTTCGAAGTAATTTTCTAAGAGAGGGAATTTTCTTTGCCAGACAATTGGCCTTATTAGTCTCTGCTTGAAGGTTATTTAAATAATTTATAAAAAGACTTACTGCTGTCCTGTTAAGCTCTTTAATATGTTTAAGATCAATCGCTTGCTCTTTTATTTCATGTTCAGTTGCTATTGTGTAAAAAGATTTTTTATCCAGAAGTATATAGTTTAGAAGACTTAAACTTTTTTCATTATTTTTAGAGTCACAAACTTTTTCTAAGTATTTATCTTTTAGTTTGATCCTATCGCTAAGTTGTAAAAGCTCACTGATAATTTCCTGATTAAGCTTGGAGAGTGCACCCGTTTTTTTTGCCTTATGAATTTTTAATTCTTCTTGACCAATGCAATACATTAAATAGTTTTCACTTGCGAAAATTTGAGTTGAAAATAGAACAATAGTTAGGTAAATAAATTTCATAATATTATTCTATCGTCCGAAGAATAGTTTGTCTTTTTTTGTTTTAAGTGTGAAGATTCTGATAGTATTTGTCGGATTAATTGAGTTATTGGAGTAGTAAGATAAATGAAAGAGATGGCTTTAACAGACCATTTAACAGAGCTTAGAAATAGGGTGATTAAAATAGTGATCATTCTTTTTGTCGCTTTTGGAATTTGCTATCATTTTGGAGCAGAAATTCAAGAAATCTTACTTATGCCTTTAAGAAATGCTCTCAATGGAGATGGAAAAGTCGTTTTTCTAGGCCTTCTAGACAAGGTTCTTGCTCAATTCCAACTCGCTTTTTGGAGTGCAATCATTTTATCTTCACCTTTTTGGTTTACTCAGCTATGGCTATTTATTAAGCCGGGACTTTATGAAAAAGAAGTTAAAATTATCCGCCCATTTTTGTTTATAAGTTTTGTTCTCTTTTGGTTAGGTGTTTTATTCGGATATTTTATTGTCTTTCCTTTTACTTTTACGACAATTCTTCAATTTGGTGTTCAAGGAATTGAGGCGACCCTAAGTTTGAAAGAATATATCGTCCTTGCAAGTAAAGTTCTTGTTTTCCTCGGACTTCTCTTCCAACTACCAAATATACTCTTGATTTTAGGTTTTATGGGACTAGTTGATAGTAAAAAACTATCTGATATAAGGAGCTATGTTTTAACAGGCTTTGCAATCCTCTCAGGTATTCTCACTCCTCCAGATCCAATTACTTTATTGGCCATATGGATCCCTCTCGTTATTCTCTATGAAATCGGGATATTGGCCGTGAGGCTTATTGCCGAACCTTTTAAAAAATCTAAGGATCTATCCGTAAAGGACTAGTATTTTAGTTCTTATTTCTTTAAAAATAAATTCCCATATTCATATTTCTTAATTTCAGAATTTTACTCAAAATCCGATAGTATCTAGAGGTTTGATATGATTCTAGAATTCACAGATGTAAGCTACAAAATTCCAAATGGTGATTATATTTATAAAAATATTAATCTCAAATTTTTGTTAAATCAGTTCTATGGCGTTCTCGGTAAGAACGGAGCCGGGAAATCGACACTCATCGAGATGATTATGGGAATGAGAAAACTAGAGCAAGGGGTGATAAAAGTTTTTGGGGAAGATTCATCATCAAGTCATCAATCTCAAAAAAATAAAATATTTATTCTTACTCATGATATAACGATTCCATCGCATATTTGTGTGAGAGATATGTTTCAGTTTTATCGTTATTATTATCCAAATTATTCGGTTGAGATTGAGCATGAACTCCTTGCTCTTTTAGAAATTGATCAAACGAAAAAATTTGGGACATTATCAACAGGACAAAAAATAAAGGCCATGCTTTGTTGTGCTTTTGCCACACAGTCTGAATTGTATCTGTTTGATGAGGTCACAGCTGTATTAGATCCAAAATCGAGGAAAAGATTTTTTAGTTACTTAAAAAAGTTTAGAGAAATTCACTCCTGTACTGTCATTATGGCTACGAATATTGCTGAAGATTTAGTTCAGACAGTTGATAAGGTTTTGTTTGTAAATGAAAATCATAATCTCTTAGTCAAAGATATTTCTGAAATAGATAATCTTTTTGAAGAAGATCATATTGAAGATGAGGTCGCATGAATCGATTTCTACACCTTTTAAAACATATTTATATTTTTAATAAAGTGAGTATGCTTTATTATACTATCACGGCTTTAGTCATTCTTGTGGCATCAAATACCTTTAGTGCTAACTCTAAAGAATTTTCGGAAGGGTTAATTCGATATAGTGTTTGGATCATGAGTTTAGTTACCATGAGTAAAATCTCTCCTAAGAGTAGTTCTTTATTTGATATTAAACATCTTCTGGCCATGCCTTTAAGTAAATTTGAAATTACTTATATTATGCCGATTGCTGAAGTTATCGTGACCCTACCTTTTACGATTTTAATTATCACTGGGGTGACCTTATCTGAATATTCTTTCTCAAGATATTTGGCCTATATTTTAGTTTTCACTCTAAATATTGCAGTGAACCTGTTTGTGTTTAATAAGAGAATAGATGGATCAAGAACCCAACATGTAAAAACAAGTGTGTATTCATTTTTAAAATATGTTCAAAAACTATTTAACTTATTTGTAGCGATTACAATTTTATCATTTGTTGGTGTTTTAATTTATGTGTTATTTAAGCCAACAAATACAATGCTTGTGTATATGGCGATTGTTTTATCCATTTGTGTTTATTATGTATTTGCAAATTTTACAATTGTTCTTTTAAAAGATGAATCAAAGTCTCACTTCATTGTAAAAAGAGATGGGAAAATCTTTCTTGGACAAGTAATGATTATTTTAATGCTTTTCGCGGCTTACGATAACTTAGATGAAAATGTTAAAAGTCGAATGTTAAAATCGACTCAATTAGAATCAATTCTCGCAGACGAATTAGATTCAATGGTGGATCTTGAAAGTAAAAGAGTATTTCTTGCTATTACCCAAAATGATATTGAGAGCTTTAATAGTTTACTTGAAAATGATAATGAATTTCCATGGGATAAGCATATTTCAGGCAATTTTCCCGTTCATTTCCTTGTTCATTATAATCGATTTGAAATGCTTAAAAGTATGCTTGAAAAAAATCCTGATGCCTTAAATAAAGAAGGAGCTGTTCAGAAGAAGACTCCCATCTTTGCGGCATTAAAAGCATGTAATATGGAGATGATTAATTTTATAACAAAGCATAGTATTGATCTTAACCATAAAGATATTTTTGGAAATACGCCTCTTATTTATAGTGCACAGAATAAATGTTATGGTGGATTATTATTATTAAAGAATTTAGGTGCAAATGAAGAGAGCACCAATAAGAAGGGATATAATGTTGCTAACTATATCCCTGAAAAGATTGGCCTTCGAGAGCTATTTAAGGTGAAAGCAATAAATCTTGAAAAAAATAGAGAGCTTGCAAGTAAAAAAACTAGCGAAGCTTCCCTAGAATCTCGGCCGCAAGAATAGCTCCACCGACTAGGATTGCTGTATTGGCGGCTTTATCACTAATGGTGATTTTTCCGTCTCTCGCTTCTTTATTAATTTTTGTTCCGCTTTGTAATTTCATAAAATCATCAAATTCAGTATTTTGCTTGAACTGAGTCACTGATAAATCACTTACTTTTACTTCTGACACTTTATTGATTTGAATGGTCATGACAAAGTTAGATTCATCTTTTTTTGATTTTTGGAAATTTGTTTGTCCGTAAACTTTGACAAATTTATTTTCGTATTGATCTAGATTACGAACTAAGGACTTTTCGTTGACAGGGTAGGCGTACTTTTTATTTTCTTTTTCTATTAAAACAAAATAATTAGATCCTTCTGTTTCATGCTTTGATTTAATAATCTTTCCAACGAGAAGTTTTTGTTCTTCTGTTGCAAAAGAGTGAACTGAAAGCAATAAAATGAAAATCGTTAATAAGTACTTCATAGAAGATTCCTATTTTTGTAATGCGAGAATAGTTTCTCTACATACTTTTGCCGCAAAGGCAGAAGAATTACCTGTTGAATCAATCATCGGAGCAAGTTCAACAATATCCGCACCGACAAAATTTTTATCTTTTAGGACCTTCATCATCTTAATAAAGGCATGAAAAGTTTCTCCTCCCGCTTCAGGTGTTCCTGTTCCAGGCATATAGGCCGGATCAAAAAAATCTAAATCAAGAGTCATATAAATTGGTCTAGTGGGATCAATGTTTTTTAACCGCTCTACGCAATCATCTAAAGAAGTGGCAAGAGTATTATTTTTTTTCATAAAATCAAATTCTTCCTTAAGGCCTGATCTGATTCCATATTGAAGAAGAGTATTTTTAGGAGTCATATGGTCCCAAACACGTCTAATGATAGATGCGTGAGAGAACTTTTCATCCAAGTAGCCATCTCTAAGATCTGTATGAGCATCAAGATGAAGAATAAATAGATCTTCATATTGATCAAGGTATAATCTTATAGGGCCATAAGAGATAGAGTGCTCACCACCAAGTGTGACAAGTTTAACCTTATCTTCTTTTAATTTTAGATCTTTCGTTATTCCATGAAAGTAATCATTCGTAATCTTCCATTTACTCGGATAGATCGGAAGATTTCCAAGATCAAGAATTGAGTAGTTTTCAAAATCTCGATCAAGATATGGAGAGTAAGTTTCTTGTCCAAAAGCTGCATCTCTCATGGCATCAGGACCGAACCTAGCACCTGGTCTAAAACTTGTCGTTCCATCAAAACAAAAACCAATGATATGAGTAGAGTTTTTTTCAAAACCAGAAGCCCGCTCAGTCCCAAAAAATGGTCTAGACTCTTCCATCTCTGTTAATTCTGGATATTTACTCATAATGATTCACCAATTTTTTTCTTATGAAAATTACTAATTAAAAAAGCACCTTTATGCCAATCCACATTATACCATTTCAAACTTCTTTGAAGATGATTCATCTCATCCATTTTTTCATAATTTAAGTTTGTGCCTAAATATCTTTTAGAAGAGAAACCAAAAGTCCAAAAAACACCTGGATAAATACTCATTGGGGCCGTAAATGACTGAACAAAAGGAAATGATTTTCTCATATTAGAATAGATTTTTTTCACATCATATTGATCAAGAAATGGATTCTCAGTTTGGTTCATCATAATTCCATCTTCAGTGAGGGCATTATAAACATCTGTGTAAAATTCACTTGTAAAAAGACCTGATGCAAAATCCTCTGGATCTGTTGAATCAATAATGATGATATCGTATTCATTCTTTTTTTGTTTGATAAAAGCGAATCCATCTTGAGGAAGGATATTAACTCTTTTATCATCAAGTGCGCTGGTACAATCAGGAAAATAGATTTTTGAGACTTCAATAACTCTCTCATCAATTTCCACGAGATCAATTTGCTTGATTGATTTATGTTTAGCAAATTCTCTTACAACTCCGCCGTCACCGCCGCCGATGATAAGAACTTTTTCACATTTTCTAGAAACCATATAAGGAATATGGGCCATGACTTCGTGATAAACAAATTCATCTAAATCACTAACCATTGTTTTTCCATCAAGGAGTAATAGTTTACCAACTGCATCTGTTTCTATCACATCGATTTTTTGAAACTTAGACTGTTCAGAGTGGAGGACTTTTTTTACTTTCCATCCCATAGAGAAAGTATTGTAAAAAGAGCGCTCATAAAACCAACCATTTTCTATCATTTTTCACCTCATTTATTAATGACTCTGTTTTAACCTGAAAAGGATAGATTTTGAACTATAAATATGGTAATTTAATGCAATGTTTCTCAAAAAAAGAAGGGTTCTATGTATATTGTAACTGGAGCTGCCGGTTTTATTGGTAGTTGTATCGTTAAAAAATTAAATGATCTTGGAATTGAAAATATAATTGTCGTTGATAGGTTGGAGTCTGACTCGAAATGGTTAAACCTTCGAGGGGTGAAATTTCAAGAATATGTCCATGCAGATGAGTTTATACAACCAGATATTCTAAACTCAATTTTTGATGAAGGTGTCACTCAAATTTATCATATGGGTGCAATTTCAAGTACAACTGAGACCAATGTTGATTTATTAATGAGAAATAATGTTGAATTCTCTCAAATACTCTTTAGATATTGTACGCAATACGATGTTCCTTTTTGTTATGCTTCAAGTGCAGCGACCTATGGAGCAGGTGAGCAAGGTTATATCGATAATGAAGATGATTTAGAAAAACTTCTTCCCCTCAATCCTTATGGATGGTCTAAACAATTAATGGATGAATGGGTGATTAAGCAAATTCAGCGTCCAAAAAAATGGTTTGGAGTGAAGTTTTTCAATGTTTATGGACCTAATGAATACCATAAAGAAAATATGAAATCAGTTGTTTGCCAAGGTTTTCATCAAATAAATGAGACGGGAAAAGTAAAACTTTTTAAATCTCATAAAGATGAATATGTGGATGGTGGACAATTAAGAGATTTCGTCTACGTAAAAGATGTTGTGGATGCCATGTTATCTCTTATGCTGGAAGAGCATGAGGGTGTAAATGGAATTTATAATCTTGGAACAGGAGAGGCGAGAAGCTTTAAAGATCTTGCACTTGCAACCTTTAAATCAATGGATAAAAAAGATAATATCGAATATATCGATATGCCTGAATCCATCCGAAATCAGTACCAATATTTTACTGAAGCACAAATGACAAAATTTAAATCTGTTTTTCCAAAATTTAAGTTTCACTCTCTTGAAGAGGGAATTGAGGATTATGTGAAAAATTATTTAATGAGTTCAAACCCATTTGAGAGTTCAAGGAAGTAGTATGTTTAAAGGAGGCGTAAAAGAGGCAGCAAAAATGCTTGCGGGTATGTCTCCTTCGGAGCAGAAAAATCTTTTAGAGATCATTGCAAAAAAAGATCCAAAGATGGCGACTCTTTTAAAAGAAAATATTGTTTCCATGGAAGATTTGCAATACCTCACGCCTAGTATGTTAGTGGGACTTCTTCGGGATGTTAATCTTGAAAAATTTGGTTTGGCCCTTCGAACAATTGATCAAGAAATTACAACAAAACTTCTCTCCATGGTCTCAACTGGTATTAGACTTGATATTGAAGATGGACTTAAGGGGAAACCTCGAAAAGTATCTGAGGTTGAAGCGGCTCAAAAAGAAATTCTAGATATACTACGAAAAAAAATTGCTGATGGGCATATTGTTATTAATCCTGATGGGGATACGCTTGTTTGAGAAAGAAAAATTAATCATATCTGCTCAATTTGATATTGATTCCAAAACGATTGATTCAGCTCTAAATTTAATGAATAAAACTCAAGGTAATGGTCTTTTTAAAAGGGACTATCTCGAAACTAAAATAAAAAGTCCTGATGCGATTGTCTATTTCGCATTTTATGAAAATAAAGTTATTGCTGTTGGTTGCGCTGAGCTCATTAATCAATTTAATTATTATGAATCATTTGAGAAGGGAATTAGTAAAAGACTTGAAAATAAAAAAGTAGGATCTCTTTGTACTCTTGGAGTTGATAAGCAATTTCAAGGTTTAGGCATTGGGTCTTTGATCACTCAAATGAGACTTGATTGGTTAAAAAATCAAAATATTGACTCTATCTTAGGAATCTCTTGGGTGAGTGGAGAGACATTTACTTCAAAAGATATTTTTGAAAAATTTCATTTCAAAAAAATAAATGAAATTGAAAATTTTTTCTATGAGAGCTCAATTCAAAATCCATTTTATTGTCCGGGCTGTAGAGTGAGTCCTTGTGTTTGTTCGGCTATTTTGTTTGAGCTTAACTTTTAATAAAATAGGGAGGCAATGAAATCACCTCCTATCAAAATTTAATCTATTTCACTTAAAAATTTTGGATTTGTAACAAGCTCCCTTACACCATGAGCCTTATTTTCATTAAAATCATTTTTCTCACACCACTTGTGAAGTGTATTAATATCAAGAGTATTACATTTTGGTCTTACACTCCAACTGACTTGTAGGGGAGAGCAGCTATCATTGTTATAACTAGGCCCTGTTGTAGAGCCAAGAAATTCTACTGGCTTCCCACCTTTCGGTAATTTTTTTGCTTGATGCTTTCCTTCAACTTTTTTCGCATTAAGATTAAAGTCATTGAAATCATCTGCATCTGAATTATTTGTTAATAAAAAGACTTGTGTCTCTACTCTTAACTGAGGATTGGCACAGGCCGCAGATGAACAAGCTCCAAGTCCTTCTCCTGGTTTAATATTACAAGATGTATAAACCCAATGAACTTCTACCGTATCACCTGGAACTAGATTCTTACAACTTGCTACTTTTGGTGCCACTAGTTCTTTTTCAGTTAAATCTTTTGTTTGATTACACTGATAGCCTCCAAATTCTCCGCTTCCAGCACTCACAGAAAAACCAGGCCCTTTGTGTTCAGCATTTTTATGAAAATGAATATTACAAAGGTTGAGGTCATCGTAGTCTGGCGCCATTTCAAATTCAGATGGATTAGATCCTTTTGTTTTTGTAATGTCTCTTGGGGTTTGAGGACCTGCCTCTGAACAGTTCGCTGCCATTACTCCTGTACTCATAGTTAATAAGAATGCAAAAAATAAATTTTTCATTTAACCTCCGTTAGGTATATTTAATATTCGTTTGAATAGGTATGTTCTTCTAGTGAATGATTTGTAATTTTCTCTTTCTTTTTTCTTTGATGAGATCTTTGAATATTTCTTTTTTTCTCATCTGATCTTTTCAATCTTTCATGAACTGTATCGATAAGCTCTGCTAGTGCACTATAAAGATTAAGAGCAGATTTTTCTAAGACAACACCTTTATATCTTCCCGCTTTTAACTGCATTTTTACTTTAAAAAGATCAGGACCTGCTTGAATTGGAGAGTTATCCATACTTAAAGTAAAAATAATCATCTCTTTTTTAAGTTCCGGAAACTTTTCGAATAAGGGAACTATTCTTTCAAAAACAGCATCTTTAGCAAGCTCTGATTTTTCTAAATTTTTAAAAACAACGTTAATCATATAGATTCTCCTATTTTAAATAGATCATTCTATTTATGAATAAGTTGACTATAGTGTAGTTTTAGAAATCGTTATAATAGGTAAATAAATAGTTTAGTATTGTTTTAAACTATACTTTAAATGTTTTTATGATGGCATCTGCGATGAGATTTGGAATCTTTCTTTGGGCACTTATGAGATATAATTCCTCATGCACTCCTTGTAATTTTCCAATTTCAATTAATTCACCATTTAGAATTTGAGCGGTTACAGTATGACTTGCGGTTGCAATCAGTCCAATATCATTTATCGCCATAAGTTTTTTGGTAGAGACATCTTGGCTCTCTACAACGATATTCATCTCTATATTATTTAATTTTGCCCAGTGATCAAGATCGGGTCTGAGTTTAGAATCATAGGTTGGAAAAACCATAGGGACTCCGGAAATAGATTTAGGAAATCCTTTTCTTAACTTTTTAAATTTAGGCGAGCCATAGATGGCAACATTCTTTTTAGTAATTAATTTAGGATATAATCCTTTCGCATCAATTCCCGAGGGAAGAAAATTCGTGACTAGAATATCCATCCTATGGGTAGATAACTCTCTAATGAGTTGATCACTATTTCCTTCTGATAAAGTTATCTGACAGGGTGATATTTTTAAAGCAGTTTTTGCTAACTGAAGGATTATCTGCTTTGGGATACTATCAAGTGCTCCAATATGAAGCATAGGCTTTAGAGGCTTTACTCTATCATGAAGAACCTCATACATCTCTGAGCCCATGCTAAAGATACTTTTTGCATAATCAAGAGCGACTTTTCCTTGCTCGGTAATAATGAGTTTTCTATGTTGTCTCTCAAAAAGTTGTATGCCAAGGGTATCTTCAAATTGTTTTAATTGAGCACTTAGAGTCGGTTGCCCAATTAATAACTTTGCTGCTGCCTTAGAAACACTTCCTTCTTCTGCTATGGTTTTAAAATAATATAAGTGGTGATAATTTATCCAAGGACTGATAGAAAACCTCTTTTTTGTATTGTTTTAAGCGATACTGTAGTATCTAATTATCTATTATTGATATATTAAGAAATAACCGATAATAGAGTCAAGCTTTATTCATTTAACAGGAGGAAATATGGCCAATAGACTAAGAGGTAGTGTTGATAAAATTTCAATGCCACTTCAACAATTCCTAAAACTAGAATCCTCTTCAGGGATCATTTTATTTAGTATGGCCGTGTTCGCAATGATATTTGCTAATAGTTCTTATTTGTCAGACAGCTATAATTCTTTATTAAACTTTCCCATTACTTTTTCATTTGGATCTCTGGTCGTTAATAAAAACTTACTTCTTTTTGTTAACGATGGACTCATGGCGATTTTCTTTTTTTTAGTGGGTCTTGAAATAAAAAGAGAAATACTCGTAGGCGAACTTGCAAGTCCCAGAAAAGCTGCTTTTTCATTTTTTGCAGCAATTGGTGGGATGGTTTTCCCTGCTCTAATTTATGTCGGTTTTAACTTGAATCAAGACTCAGTTAGTGGCTGGGGAATACCCATGGCAACTGATATCGCTTTTGCCCTTGGAGTTGTGACTCTGCTTGGTAAAAGAGTACCGACGACAATTAAAGTTTTTCTACTTGCCCTGGCGATTGTTGATGATTTAGGTGCAATCCTTATTATAGCTTTATTTTATTCAGGAGAAATCTCAGGTCAGTACCTTGGTGTCGCAAGTATTATTCTTATTCTTTTGTACCTTCTTAATCATATGGGATTTAGAAATATGGCGATTGGTATTATTCTTGGAGTCATTACATGGTTTTGTTTTTTAAAGTCAGGAGTTCATGCAACGATTGCTGGTGTTTTACTCGCATTTCTAACTCCGGCCACAAGATTTGGATCATCTGATAGACCAAAGTCAGGAGATCACTTATTAATTGATGATTATATCCATGGGCTTCATCCTTGGGTGTCTTATTTAATTATGCCTATCTTTGCTTTTTTCAATGCGGGAGTAAATCTAGGAGGAGTTGAAATGAGTACCGCCATAATTAGTCCTGTGGGCCTTGGTATTATTTTAGGTCTAGTGATTGGAAAGCCTCTTGGAATTTTTCTCATGACTTTTATAGCAACAAAAATGAAGTGGGCAGATCTTCCTCAAGGTTCCACATGGCCTCAAATTATTGCAGTTGGCTTTATTGCAGGGATTGGTTTTACCATGTCTCTGTTTGTAAGTAGCCTTGCTTTTAAAGGTCAGAGTATAGAAGTTTACTCAAAGCTTGGAATAATAGTAGGCTCACTTATCTCCATGGTAGTAGGCTATATCATGCTTCGAATTTATACTAAAAAATAATATAACCAAAATCTAGGTATTTAGCCCTCACAGGGCCAAGATGCCTAGGTCATAATGCCCTTTTGACACATTGGCACTGCGTCTAAAACTTTCTTAAGTCAACTAAGTTCTTGAAATTTCATCTTATTGTTTTGGCATGAATCCTGCTTTATGTAAGTCATTCAGAAAGAGCAGGAAGCTCATCTGAAGACAAGAGTAGCACCTAGACGGATCTAAGTGCTTAAGAAGAAATCAGGAAGAAGGAGTCTAGAGCAGGAAGTTTTTAGACTAAATCAGGAAGATTGAACCATCATGAGAAAGTTTATTTATAAAGGAGTTTAGGATGAACAGTTTAAATCAACAAAAATTTATGAGTATCTTTAATGACATGCTCACTGATAGGAATGGAATTAAGGAGCTTGAAAAAGTTCTTAAATCAAATCCTCATGGTGATGAAGTCGACCAAGTGACACTTCAAAAAGAGCAAGCATTAAATATGAGACTAGATCAAAGGAATATTTTGTTTCTTAAAAAAGTAGAAGAAGCAAAACAAAAGATATTAGCAGGAACTTATGGCCTGTGTGAAGATTGCACAGCTGAGATTCCTCAAAAAAGATTACTTGCTAGACCAACAGCTTCTTTATGTATTGACTGCCAAGAAGATAAGGAGAGATCAGAGTTTAATAAAATTCAAAATAGAAGAGATTTAACAGATAAAAAATTAACTGACGAAGGAGAAGCGTTAATTATTAATGAGAGTGTTAAGTTTAATAGTATTAATGAGATAGAGTTTGAGAGTGTTGTTGATCAATAATGAAAAGAGGGGAGAATCATTCTCCCCCTTTTTAAAAAATTATAAAGCTAAGTTTGATAATTCAGAAATTAAATCTTGTGATCTATTAACAAAATCTTTTCTCTTATCATCAGTAAGACCTTCACCACTAATGGCAGCTAGATCCTGAATATGATAACAAATTTTTGAAGCTAACTCTTTTTTGTTCTCTGCTAATTTAAAAGCATTTTTTACTAAGTTATGAGATGGATTTAAAACAAGAGTTTTCTTTGAAGGCATCTCAAAACCAGAATTCCCCATAGCTTTTGTCATTTGTTGAAATCTTTTCATTTGCTCATCAACTTTAAAGTAAGCTGCCGTTGTAGAGTTCTTAAAGTTTTTCACTTCAATTTCCATTTGAGCAGGATTTTTATCATCTTTTTTCCCAACCAGAATATCTAGAAATAAATCTTTGATTTTCATATCGTCATCAGAAACATTTTCAGTTTCTAAAACGTCTTCAATCGCATTATCTACTAATTGATATTTAATCGCCTCATCACCTTGTTTTTGCATTTCTGTATGTTGCATAAAGTGAGGATCGATATAATTATCAGTTGTGATCGCATGAACACCTTCAAGAAGTAATTGAGCTCTTAGACTTGCATCACTTGCATGATCTTCAAAATAAACAATCTTTCCTTTCATTTTTTCTTTATGTTTCTCAGGAATTGACTCTTGATATTCTGTTAGTGTGACAAGATTTTTTTCAGAGTTTCTAAAAAGAACCTTATCTCTCATTAATTCATCAAATTTTGGATCTGAAACAACACCATATTTTACGAATAATCCAATATCATCCCATGAGTTATTATAAGCTTCTCTCTCATTTTTAAATCTTTTCTTGAGAGACTCAGCTACTTTTTTAACAATATAGTTTGATATTTTTTTAATGTTTGGATCACCTTGAAGAGCAGATCTTGAAACGTTAAGAGGAATATCAACTGAATCAATAGCACCTTTTAGAAGACCTAAGAATTCAGGAATAACATTTTTCACATTATCACTTACAAATACCTGCTTACAATAAAGTTTAATATTCGAGTCATTAACAGGCTTATTTGGGTTTAGTTTTGGGAAAAATAAAACCCCTTGCATTGTAAATGGATGATCAACATTCAAATGAATCCAAAAAAGAGGTTCAGGGTCCATCGGATATAGTTTTTTATAAAAATCTTTATAATCCTCGTCCTTTAATGTGGCAGGATCTTTTTTCCAAAGAGGAGTCGTATCATTAATAACATCGTTACTTGGAAGTGGTTTTTTATCTTCTTCTTTTTCTGCTTTTGCATTCTCAGCTGTGATTCTAGCAATCTCATTTAAATCTTTTAGATAAATGGCATAAGGCATGAAATTACAATATGAAGTAAGTGTTTCTCTTGTTTTCCATGAATCTAGAAAGTCTTTACTTTCATCATTAATATGTAATGTGATCTCTGTTCCAATATCTTTTTTATCAGATGGTGAGAATTCATAGTCAGTATTTCCCTCACAAATCCATTTTGTTGCCACTGCACCTTCTTCCATAGATAAAGATTCAACTTCAACTTTTTCTGCAACCATAAAGGCAGAATAGAAACCTAGACCAAATTTTCCAATAATGTCGTTATTTTCTTCTCCAGCATCTTTCATTTTTTTGACAAACTCTTCAGCTCCTGAAAATGCTAGTTGTGCGATATATTTTTCAACATCCGCCTCACTCATCCCTAGACCGTTATCTTTAAAAGTAATTGTCTTTGCTTCTTTATCAATTAAAACTTGAACTTCACCTGTTGGGCACTCTGCTCCAGAAGTTCTCGCCAGAGTTTTTCTTTTTGTAATCGCATCACAACCATTTGATACTAATTCTCTGATAAAAATATCGTGTTCTGAGTAAAGCCATTTTTTAATAATTGGAAAAATATCAGTTGTGTTAACCGAGATGTGTCCTTTACGAGTCGTCATGTTGAAATCTCCTTATGTCATTAAATTAAATAGTTATTGAAATTAAGATGGGGGCTAAATGGGGAGAGTCAAGGTTTGGGGGAAGGAAAAATGTATAGATTTTAGTCAGATTGAAAAAAACGCTATAACTTCTGAAAGATTTTATTTTCTTATCCCTCTAACATATTAATTTTACAAAGAATTCTGATCTCGGAGTTGGCCCTCGCGTTGCATATATAAAAGTGAATTTTAAAATTAAGGAGGCAACAAATGCGCAAGTATTACTTTTTACCATTTATTTTACTCTCTATAGTCACCTCATATGCTGAAGAGAAATTAGTTATTCAGGTGCAGCAATTAAATCGTGATTTTAATGCTGATCGCATGAAGATGAAAAATGTTCAAGTTAATAAAGTTTCGCATTTGGATCAAAATAAAATTTTATCCCCTGAAGTAAGAGATGATCTTTTTTTAAAGTCAGGCTTAATGAGTTCTGTGCAAAGCTGGGATAATTTAGACCGAGATATTCTTGTGATTAGAGTGAAAAATCTTCAAGCTGATAAATTAAAGTCTAAATATCCAAAATTGAAGATGAAAAACTTATTAAAACTCAAAAAATTATTAAAAGAGGCATAGATATGAAGATTTATTTTTATTTCATTTTTACATTTATACTTTCATCTTCTCTATATGCAGATGTTTTAATGTTAGATTTTAATTTCTCTGAAAAGGAAGTTGAGGCTGCTAGAAATGCTGCAGAGGCGAGAGGCGAAAGGTTAATCGTTTATCCTCGAATTGCTAAAGAGGATCGTTTAAAACTTCGCGGGATCATGAAGAAAAAAGCCCAATATCATAGAGAATGGTTAAGAGCATATGACGCAGGAAAGGAATGGCAGAAACCTGTAGAAGCTGACTTAGTTGAAGAGCAGTTGGAAAGGCTTCAGTATGAGTATAGTGTGGATGCTCATAACTTAAGGAAAATGATTGCTGAAGAGATAAAGCCAGGCCAATTAAGTTCAGTTGTGATCTCTGGTCATTCTGAAGGTCAAACCATATTTGGATCTGTTGGAGCCATAGAATTTTTTGAATTAGAAAAGATATTAAAAGAAACTAAAGTGAAAGAAGATATACGATCGGTTTACCTTTGGGGATGTTTTACTGGTACAGCTGGAGCGATGTTAAGGTGGCGAGAAAATTATCCAGACTTGGATGTCGTTGCAGGCTTCGAAGGAAGATCACCACTGGCTGACTTAAAGAATAGCTATGAGTTATTAGAGAAATTAATGATTAAAGAAGCCGAAGTTAATATGGAAAAAACAATTGTCGGAGTTTCAAGAGTTGTGAGATCTGTAAATTATGAGTATTTAACGGGGTTAACTTATCTTCAAGGTAATTGTTTTGTTTCAGGTTTAAGGAAGAAGAAAACAGCAAATATTCTAGATTTACCTGATGATTGTATTGGGAGAGTCACGTTTTTACTTACCAAGCAGCATGATAGCTATTTACCATTTCAAAATGGAGAGAGAAATTTACCTAATCCAGATGAAGGAAATAATGATCTAAGACATTTTTATGATAACTTGCAGGAATCTTTACACTGTATTGACCATTGTAAAACAGATGAAGAACTTGAATTACTACCGAAGTCAGGGTTTGAAGATGATCAGGATGCTCATAACTATGATGAAAAAAAATTACCTTGTCCTGGTGATGTCATTAAACTAATTAAATTCGAGCATATCTTGGAAAATATGAATCAAAAGTACAGTCATGAAATCAAACTTTTTCAAGAAAAAATTAAAGCAGTTGCCCCTGATAGAGAAGATAAATGTCTCTCTCTATTTAAACTACAAGGGAACTCCGTTAGATCTGGGATTAATGAAAAGATTGATGATTTCGTTCAATGTTTTTATTTAGTTCCTGCGTCTAAGATGACGACTCAAGAACGAGATGATTTAAGAACTTTATTCCAGAGTACATGGCATATTCTAAAAAATACAAATCAGTGTGTGCCTTTATCTTGGATAGATAAGCAGACGAACCCAAGTGATTTACTTTGCAATTAGGAGTTAAGATGAAGACTATATTTAAGAGAGTGCTGACAATGACCATATTAACGATGACAACTGTTAGTTATCCTTGTTCAACAATGTCTTACAAGGACAGCAATGAAAAGGTTTGGGTCGCCAAAAGTTATGATTTTTCAAACGGAAGTGGTTATGTTTTTATCAATAAAAAAAATATAAGAAAGAAAAGTTTTACTTTGGATTGGAGTTTTGGGAAGTCTTGGATAGCAAAATATGGAAGTGTCACTTTTAATCAGGCCGCAAGAAATTTTCCATTCAGTGGAATGAATTCTGAAGGTTTAAATATGGAGATCATGTGGCTAGATTCTACTCGCTACCCTGAGGAGACTAATGGAAGTACTATTAATGAATCTCAAATAATTCAATATGTTCTCGATTCTGCTGCAAGCACAGAGGAGGCAATAGCATTAATCTCTGATATCAGTATTGTTCCAATTATGGCGCCTGTCCACTATATGGTTTGTGATAAAACTGATGATTGCCGTGCAGTCGAATATCTGCGTGGAGAACTCGTTGTGACTAAGATGGGAGAGGGATCTGAAAAATTTTTACAAAATTCTAAATATGAAGATATGAAAGATTGGTTAACTACAAGTGGACACTCAGAAAGAGAAAGTAGTGAAGATGTTAAACGTATTTTTTCAAATGATGAATATTCCACTGAGGAATCATTTGTGACAAAATCTTTTGAAAACTTAGAGATGGTTCGTCAAGGGACTTGGACAAAGTGGCAAATTGTTTACAATCTAGAAGATCAGAAGATTTGGTTTAGAACAACTGAAAAGGAAAATATTAGAAGCCTTGATCTCTCTGACTATGAGCTTGATTGTAGAAAAGAGAGAGAGACTCTTGTGTTAAATCTCTCCACTGATGACGAGGGTGATATTAAAGATTTAGTGAGACCCTTTACTGGAGAGGTGGATGATTATTTATTGCAATCATTTGAGGGAGTCCCAGGTATATTGAGAACAACAGTGGGACTGTATTCTTCTATGAATCATCGTTGCGAAAAAAATAAAAAATTTAAAAAGAAATAAGTTTATTGGTAATTAAAACTAAGGAAGATATGATGAAAAAATTAGCATTAGGATTTAGTTTGCTTTGTACGATCAATGTTTTTGCAAATTATGATTTCTCTGATCACGAAGCATTTTGTGAGAATTCTTATTTGAACAGTGAAAAATCAAAAACAGCAGTCGCAAACGGGGGGAAATATCAAAATGGATATAAAAAATTAGGTAAAAGAACTGTTCCTAGAATGGTGCAGTATAGAGGATGTCGCTTTGATGTCGAATGGATGGAACAAACGAGAGATTTAATCTGTGAAAATGAAAAAACTAAAAGTGAAGTTGGAGATTTATCTTTTATAAAAATACCTGATGAAATAATATTTATTTTTGATGGAGCTGGTGATTTTGATGCCAATTTAGGACTTAATTCTCTTGGTGCAAGTAATATTGATGGTTCAGAAGGTGAAGACGTTTGGATGGGAAACTTTAATGGAGGTATTTTGTTTTCAAAAGTATTGAGAGGAACGAATCATAATGGTAACAGAGAAATTCATTACCATTCAAGCTCTGGACTTCACTCTAGAGAAAATTATTCAAGTGCAGTTTCATGTGCTGAGGAAGTGATTGCGTATAAGAAAATCTTAAATGATCTTGGCAAAAAAACAGACTCCAAGTGGATCGTCATGGGATTTAGTAATGGTGGGCAATTATCGACAGAGTTTCAGTATGATATGGGGGCCATTGGTCAATCTATTGATTTATCAATAAGTGTTGATCCTGTTGAACAGGCATTATTTTATTTTCCAAGTAAACTCTCTAAAACTGTTGGCGATAAAAAGCATAGATTGACAAAAAGAATGGTAAATTTTTACCAAGATACAGATTATAATTCTATACAAGGTTTTAAATTGAGAGGTAAGCCAGTTAAAGGGGCAGATGAAAATCTACATATTACGAGTGATATTGATTATAAGTTGAATGAGGATGGTTATCATAATCACTTAAGAATTGCTCGCTCAAATATTGTTGAATCACTCATTAAATGTGAATTAAATAATATACCAATTGATTCAAATGAAAATTGCAATTATAGTCAGTATCAAAATGATTAGATGGATATGAAATGAAAGAATTAAACAAATGGTTTGCTATCAATGTCCTCACAACTGGAGGAACAATAGAGAAAACATATGATGAATCAGATGGAACTTTATTTAATCGTGAAACGATTATAAAGAAAAAGATTAATGATAAGCTTAGACTTCCTTATACGGAGATTAGAGTCTCAAGTATAATGAATATTGATTCTCTTGATATGGTTGATTCAGACCGGGAAATGATTTTAGAGAAAATTACATCTTTATGTAGTTCTGATGGTAATCCTATTGTCGTACTTCATGGAACGGATACGATGCAACTAACGGCAGAGCTAGTTCAAAAACAATTCTCAAATCCAAATGTTCCAATCGTTTTTACTGGAGCGATGAAGCCTCTAGGTTTTGATGATAGTGATGCTGTTCAAAATGTGACAGAAGCTCTGATTGCAGCTCAAATCTTAAATCCAGGGGTTTATATTTCCTTTCATAATCGAATCTATCAAGTTCCGGGAGTTCGAAAAAATAAGCCATTTGGAACTTTTGAGAAATTCGAATAAAATTGTTTATTTTATGAGGCATAATTTTTCCCTTCACTCTTTTTCTTAACCAAATTTCAGATAGATAGGACTTATCAGTCTTCGTCTTTTTTAGCCATCGTATAATGGTTAAGTTAGGGAAATCAGTACCGATAAGAGAGCTATGATGAATAGAACTATAGTCTTAATCATATTCACAACTTTATTTTTAACTTCATGTTTTGAGGCGGCTCAAAATACAAGACAGTTTAGCCTATCTGGATCAAGTGATAATTCCATTGGTGGTGGAGGAAGTGGAGATGGAGCAACTAATACTGGAGACGGGATTAGCGGAGAAGACGGAGATGTCATCGCAAAAGTTGAACTTAGGCATTTAATTGAGCCAAAAGTTGATGATGACTCTGATGGTGGTGAATATAAGCGAAAATTAACGATTCCAAAAAATTATAATGGCCATCTTTATCTTGCAGGAATAAATGTTTCATCTCTGAATTCCAAAAATATTAAAGCTAGATTTAATTTTGGGGTTGAATCTCAAAGTATAACTCTTGATACAACAATTACCACCGCCCCAGGGTTAACCCCTCAAACAAACGTAGAGGTCATTGTTATTGATATGAGAAGTTCACCCTTTGAAAATGTGCAACTGCTCTACGACTTATATGATTATAATACCTATGACTACGATAGCACTGGTTCTGATCCAGGAGCGCTTACTGAGCCTGTTCAAAATAACAGAAATGATAAATTATTTTGTAGAGGAGTCACTCTTGATAATGATCCCACTTTTACAGGAAACTTATCAGGTCTTTGTAGTTCAGCAAGTGATGTGTGTAAGTATGCCTACGCAAAAGTCATTGATAAGGGGCTCGTAAAGACAGGAACAAGTGATATCTATATCAATCCTAGTGAAATAAATGTTCAAAGCTCGACGAATTACTATAGTGACGCTGATTCCATTAAATTGAATCGATGCCTTCCTGACGATCCAAATTATAATAGCTCAAATAAGACAATTGATTTTATGTTTTCCGATACACTTTCGTATCTATTATTTGAGCAAGCAAAAACCATTAATGGTGGATCATACGTATACAGAGGGCCATATAGATCTATCAATATTGATAATTGGAATATTAAGAGTGCAGCACTCACTGGAATGTATGGTCTATTTGAAGTGATACCAGATGTTAATAATAATGGTTATGATGAATCTGATATTGAATATGCTCATATCAGTAAGTTGTTTCCTCTTTATACTAAATTTAACCTTCCAAGTGGATCTGAATACCTAGGTTCTATTTTGCCAAATGACTTGAAATCTTTACAAACAATGGTGAGTAACTCTACTTCTCTTTGGATGGATGGATGTAATGAAAGGGCGAGAACTGTTCATAATATTACTGGGGAGCATATCGGTTCATGTAATGTTACTGCTACAATTGAATTAATCTCTATTGATGAAGATGATAAGGAAACGGTTATCGATATTACGGATGAAGTTAAGCTTCAATTGGTAAAGCCCGCTGTACTAAACACAAGTGGGGATAATGTTTTACTATCTAGTTTTCAACAGTGTTCATCTTCAAGTCAGTGTGGATCAGATTCATGTTGTATTAACAAAAGGTGTTGGTCAAAAACATTAGTTTCTCAATGTGTAGAAGATTTACCAAATTATGGAAACCAAGAAACTGGTGAGAGTTGTACGAGTGATTATCAGTGCTCGTCATTATGTTGTAATTCAATAAATGGAAGATGTGCGCCTCATGATACGGTTTCTGATACACCTGTTTATTGTTCAAAAGCGAGTGGTCAGGCATGTGTTGCTAAAGAGTGGTGTCAAAAACATCCGGTTACTACTTGTGCCATTGTTGATACAGGAACAGATAGCATTGGGGGAAGAACTTGTGCATTAAGATGTATTACTGCTGAAGTTTATGGTGATTGTGTCTCTAGTGATGGAATAGGTGTGGGGACTTGTGTTCCGCCAACTCAACCAGATTCACCAGTATTTAATCCAAACGACCCAAATCGTTGTGATGATGCGATTACAATAGCTGAGCTTATTGATCTTGCAAATAATCCGTAAAACTCATTTGATTCAAGACCTATCACGGGCTAAACTAAGAGATGAATTCTAGAGAAAAGGATAGGTATGATTCCGATGTTAGAAGACTGCGTTCTTGATCATATTGCAATTGCAGTAAAGAACTTAGAGGCTTCAGTTTTAAATTTTGAAAAACTTGGATTGCATTTTGATTCAAATAGAGAAGTCGTTGAGTCCCAAAAAGTAACGACTGCTTTTTGTCCAATTGATAATAATGGAAAGATTGAATTATTAGAACCTACAGATAGTTCAAGTACCATTGCAAAGTTTATTGAGAAAAAAGGTGAGGGGCTTCATCATTTATGTTTCCAAGTTAAAGACGTTATTGCAAAGCAATCAGAGATGGAAAAAAATGGAATTAAGTTTATCTATGAAAAACCATTTCTTGGAGCACATAATTGTCTCGTTAATTTTATTCATCCAAAATCTATGAGTGGAGTTCTTGTAGAAATTTCACAAAAAATGAAAGGCTAATTTCATGCAATCACAAATGTACGTACCACCACTAACTCGAATAAATAAACTTATTATTTCTGTTTACGCAGGACTATTTGTTCTGACAACCATTTTAAAAATGAGTGCAGGAATTCATCTTGTTGGCATTCTAGGTTTATCCCCATCATCAGTAATGTCAGGGGCAATTTGGCAGCTGATCACTTTTCCCTTTGTCGATACACAATTTATGACCGTTTTATTTAATGGCCTGATTCTTTGGTTTATAGGAAGTGAATTAGAATCAAAGTGGGGAGAGAAATTTTATTTAAAATTTATTTCTCTTAGTATGTATATACCGGGACTCGTGTATTTAATATTCTCTTTATTGATAGGAAGACAGATGGGAGTGACCTCATTTTATGGATTAAATGGAATGAACCTTGCCCTTTTAGTTGCCTACGGAATTATCTATTCAGAGAGAGTTATGCTTTTTATGTTTATTTTTCCAATGAAGGCAAAGTATTTTTGCATGCTACTTGCAGTGATAGAATTATTTATGGCCTTATCAAGTAACGCATCAGTGGCTGCTTGGATGCATCTTTTATCAATGGTTTTTGCTTTTGTTTATTTAAAGTATATTTCTTTTAAAGCGAGGGGAGGCTCTGTTTCCTCTGTTATGGCGCAGCGAGAAAGAAATAAGGTTAAAAATAAGCTAACTTTGATTAAAAATGAACCAAAAGAAGATAAACCTAACTCAGATGACCCCAAATTTTGGCAATAACAAGCTCTAGAATCTCTTTACAAGTTTTGACAAGATGTGATACAAATTTAAAAATTTTTAATAAGGAACATATATGAAATTGGCTAAAGCACTTGAAGAAAAGACACTAGATATTAGATTAGTTGATAGATTAGTTGCTGAAGGTAAGTTATCTAAAGCAGATCTAGATGCTCATCTTAAAAACTTAGTTGATGATGATGGTAACTTCATCGAATTAGAATAGTTTAATTATTGAATAATAAACTTAGTAAATAGGACCTTTTTCACAAGAGGTCTTTTCTTAATAGAATTAATATGATTTTTTAAACGAGTTTCAAGTAAGAGTCTACCTGTTACAGAGTTAAGCTCGTCTGGTTTCATATTTCCCGCAATATCAATAAGTATATCAAAAATAAATGTCTTCATTTCAAGAACAGTAGTCCTATCCTTTTCCTCTACAAGGACAAGGCTCATTTTTGTATTAAGAAACCTAAGTCTTGCCTCTCTTGAGTAAAGATTAACGATGATTTCATCCATCACAACAGGTGGTTTTTGATACTCATTTATTTGACCTTCAATGAGGTTTCCAAATTCTAATGCTTGATCTGTAGGGGGTCTTTTTATTGCAGTATGTGAAAAAATAATAACTGCAGTTGCTGCTGCAACAACAATTCCATTTAAGCCTAATATAATTTTATCGAGTGCTGGATTTCCCGTCATGATAATATTTTATCACAACGGGATTTATTTTAAATGATTATCTTAAAGATATTTTTCTGGATCAAGTGGGCTGAACTCTAATTCAAGATCTGTAGCTACTTGTTGGTAAACGAGCTTACCTTTATAGATATTTACACCTTTTCTAAGTGGTTCATCCATTTCAATTGACTTCTCTACTCCATTATTTGCAATCATTCTTGCATACTTTAGCGTTACGTTTGTTAGTGCATAAGTAGAAGTTCTTGGAACTGCACCTGGCATGTTAGCAACACAATAATGGATAACACCATCTACAATAAAAGTAGGGTCTTGGTGAGTTGTAGGTTTACAAGTTTCAATACATCCGCCTTGATCAACAGCGATATCAACAACAACTGATCCTTTCTCCATTTTTGAAATCATATCTCTTGTTACAAGTTTTGGAGCTTTTGCTCCTGCAACAAGAACTGCACCGATAACAAGATCAGAGTTAATAACAGCTTGTTCAATATTTAATGAGTTCGAATAAAGAGTTGTCACTCTATTATCAAATAAATCATCCATCTCAGCTAATCTTTTAGTTGAAAGGTCGATACATGTAACATCAGCTCCAAGTCCCATGGCCATTTTGGCTGCATTTGTTCCTGCGATTCCACAACCGATGATTGTAACTTTCGCTCTGTGTACACCTGGAACTCCACCAAGAAGAACCCCTTTTCCACCTTTATCTTTTTGTAAGCACATTGCACCTACTTGAGTTGCCATTCTTCCCGCAACTTCAGACATTGGAACAAGAAGAGGTAATGAGTTGTCAGGATACTGGATTGTTTCATAAGCAATACATGTTGATCCAGATTTCATAAGACCTTCAGTTAGCTCTTTATCAGCAGCAAGGTGAAGGTATGTGTATAGAATATGATGTGGCTTTAAAAGAGCGATCTCAACAGGTTGAGGCTCTTTTACTTTAATGATCATTTGACCTTTATTAAAGCAGTCTTCAAGTGTATTTAAAATTGTTGCCCCTGCCTCAATATACATTAAGTCAGTAATACCAATTCCAATACCAGCATCTTTTTGAACATAGACTTCATGCCCATCTTGAACTAATTGTTGAACTCCAGAGGGAACAAGTCCAACTCTATTTTCGTTATTTTTAATTTCCTTAGGTACAGCGATTTTCATGAGATGTTTACTCCATAAATAGTTCTTATTATAATAATGAGTAAATATACAAAATTTTCTACTTTTTACCACTTTAAAATACACAGATTTAAAATAAATATAAATATTACATTGCGTGGTGTTGTAGAGGGTGAGAATTAATTCCGCCTACTCTAAATTATTAATATCATATATAATAAACAAAAATAAATATTGAGGTATTAGATGCAGTTGAAACTAAAATTAGTCGTTATGGCCGTAATTTTTGGGCAAATCTTAAGTTCTTGTTCAAGTTCGAATAAAGCAAATGAACATAGTGGCCTAAAAAGCAAAGAGCTTTTTGATGTTCATAAAAAAGTTCTTAGTAACGGACTTACAGTCCTCTTTGTCAAAAATGAGAAACTCCCTATTTTTTCTTATTATACCTACTATAAAGTCGGTGGAAAATTTGAGAGTCCAGGTATAACGGGTTCAAGTCATTTACTTGAACATATGATGTTTAAAGGGGCGAAAAAGTATGGAGAAGGGCAGTTTGATCAACTAGTTGAAGGAAATGGTGGTCAAAATAATGCTTATACAACAAATGATTTAACTGTTTATTATGAAAATTTACCAAAGGATCATTTTGAAATAACAGCAGATTTAGAAGCGGATAGAATGATGAATCTTTTACTTGCAAAAGATTCATTTGAAAAAGAGAGACTCGTCGTTCTAGAAGAGCGTAAAATGCGCTACGAAAATTCAGATAATGGAAGAATATATTTAGAACTAATGAAAGAAGCTTTCAAAGGAACTCCTTATGGGATTTCAGTTATTGGGGAAGTATCTGATTTAAAAAATGTCACTCGAGATCAAGTACAAAAATATTTTAAAACTTATTATAACCCAAATAATGCAGTCGTTGTGATTGTCGGTGATTTGAAAAAAAGCGATGTTTTTGAGCAGATGGAGAAAAAGTTTGGACACCTTCCGGCAAATAAAAACTTAGAGAAAACAAAAACAGAACAACTTGCAAAATTAGGCTTTAACTTTAGATCAGACTTTAAAAAAGAAATTAAACTCAAAGGTGTTTCTCCAACACCCTTATTTATGATTGCTTACAAAGGTTTAAAACTAGGGGAGAGAGATGCCTTTAGCTTGGACCTTCTTGCTTCAATGTTAGGAGATGGAGCAAGCTCATACTTAAGTGAAAAATTTGTGACAAATAAAAATCCAAAACTACTCAATATCTATGCAGCTAATTATACTTTGCAAGAAAGTGGTATCTTTTTTGTGGGAGGACAGTTTTTAGATAAGAAAATGAATGTTGAAAAAGTAAAAAAAGAAATTATCGCCTCATTAAGTAAAAGCTGTGATGAATCCCTTGATGAGCGGTCTCTAAAAAAAGTACTTAATCAGTATCTTTATCTAAGATTTAAGGATCTAGATACAAACCAAGGAATTGCAAGATTCTTAGGGGATAGAGAGGTTTATTATGGCGATTATGAGTTTTATAAAAAAGAAATGGGACTTTATGAATCCATTACAATTGATGAAATTAAAAATGTTTGCCAAAAATATATCGCAAATAAAGATTATATGATGTTAACAATTTGGAATAAAAATTAGGAAAAAATAATGAAAATAAAAATATGTTTATTGCTTTTATTAATGACGAATATTTGTTTTGCTAAAAACTATTTAGATGAAAATTTAAAAAAAATAAAGTGGAATGATATTGAAGTCGTTTGGATTGAAGATGACTCACTCCCAACTTATGATATTTTGTTTTACTTTAAAGAAGGTGCTTTAGGCGAAACTAAGTCTAATGCAGGAGAAGTAGAACTTATGTTCTCTCAATTAACCTCAGGAACAAATAGATATAGCCAAAAAGAAATTCTAGAAAATTTGGAATTCTTTTCAACTAATTATGACTCACATGTAACTCATGAATACTCAACATTCTCAGTGAGTGGTTTAGTTAAAGACCTCGTGCCTTCGATGAAAATGATTTGCCATATGTTCGATGATGCTAAATTTCCAGATGTTGAATTAAAGCGAATGAAAAAAAGAATTGAATCTGGCATTAAGACAATGGTCACAAATCATTCCCAACTAGCAAATCATGTTTTTAGAATTGAGAGCATGAAGGGATCGGGTTTCGAGTTACCAACAACAGGAACCCTTGCAAGTATTAAGAAAATTGAAAGTAAAGATCTTAAAAAAAGACTAGATTATTTTAATAAAAATGTATTTAAGCGAATCTATATTAGGGGGCCCAGTGCGGTTACGGATCTAAAAAATATCATTGTTAATGATTGTAGATGGGCTCAGGGAGAATTAAGAAAAGATGTTCCGACTCAGAATAATGAGGGTAAGTTAAGTCAAAACATTATTCTTATTCCTGTTCCAAATGCTAATCAAGCTCAAATTAGAATAGGAAAATTTATCAATTCGTCTGAAATATCTTTTATTAAGTCTGACCTTAAAACGTTTACAGCTAAATATATGGGGGGAGGATTTACGTCTCAATTGATTCAAAGCTTACGTGTAGGCAAAGGATTAACATACTCTGCTTCTGCATATGCATCGGAGCAAAAAAACTATGGACGAGCAGGTATTTCAACATTTACAAAAAATGAGAGTCTAGTTGAGATGCTTAAAGCAATTGATGAGGTTGTTCAAAAAAATGAGACAACAATTAATAGCGAAGAACTTGCAAGAGCAAAAAGAAGTGCTAAAGGACAATACTTATTATCCCTAGAATCTACGTCTGACTTTCTATCGAATTTATTATTTTTTGATCATATAGGAAGAAATTACGAAGATATTTATAAATTTACAAATAATATTGAAAAGCTTAATTCTAATGATCTAAAATTAATGGTGGCAGAGTTGTTTAATATGAAAAAACAAACGATTTTGATTGTAGGAGATAAATCTTTAAAAAAGATCTTAGAGAAAGAAGGACATAAAGTTAGTGTCAGAAAGATTAAAGATTATTTATAAATCTAGAGTATGACCTTCAATATTTAGAGTGGCTCCAGGATAAATGCTAAGGCTTTTGGCATTTATCCTTCCGGACACACTTGCAGATGATCTTATTGATAAAGTCCCAGATGAGTTTATCGTTCCTTGAAAATTACCAAATATTTCTATATCTTTACAGAAAATATCACCGTTAAAGTTAGAGGTTCTCTCAAGAATCACTTTGCCGTCATCTAGCATTGTTAATGAGCCTTTAAGCTCACTTGCAAGTAAAATATCGCCTCTAAACTTAAAGTCTCCCTCTAGTTGAGATTCTTGGCCTAGAACTGTAAAGTTTAATGATTTAAAATTTGAAACATCCATTTATTACTCGATATTAAAAGGACCTATTTGCTTTAGTGCAATAAGGTTACCAGTTCTTGAAAAAATTAAAATTTTATATTGTGCACTTAACTTGCTCGTTTTTACAAATTCTACTTTCGTTGGTCTAAACCTTGAAAATGAAAAACTCTCTCCATCAGTATAGTTTATTCTAAGATCTTTTTGTCCAAGTTCAGTGTTCGGAAAATATTGAATCATATTCCCTTGGTATTGGATGACTGAAATATAGCCTGATAATTTATCATTATTTGGAGAATTATTAGCAAGGTCAAATGTAAGGACAATTTGGTTTCCGACAGTTTTGACATCAGTATTTTCAAACTTAATTAATTCTTTTTCACGTAAATCCTCAAGTCCAAGTGGAGGAGTGAGAAGTCCAAATGAGCTAGTGGCTCCATCATTGGTAGAACCAAGGGAGAGTTTTCGTGTAAGGATTTGATTATTTTTTTGTATAGTTTTAATTTCAGAAGCTAGCTTATCTCTTTCTTTCTTTAGTTCTAATATAATTTTTGGCTCTTTCTGTCTCAGGTCTAGGATCTTATTTTTTAAAAACATAGAATAGAGAAAGCTCAGAGTAATTGATAAGACAACAAGAGTTGGAACAATAATAAAAAATGAACGAATCAAATTTTTGTTAAGCTTCAAGTACCTTGGTGGATTAGGTGTATTGTAAACGATTAATGTTAAGTCTCTAGATTGATCCTGAATCATTTGTTATTTCTTTTTTTGATTGTTGATTAAAAAAACGCATTGAAGGCGTAAAAGCAATATTTCTTTCTGCATCTAACTTACTGAATGATTCATTTACTATTTTCCATTGATAGTTCTCATCTTTCTTTAGATATAGTGTTTTTTTACCGATGTCTTTAACGACTGGGGAGTCATAATCCTGCTCCATTGTCACCACTACGTATTCACCATTATGAAGAATTGAAGTGTTTCTAAATTCAATGACAGGTTTATCTGCTCTACTGAAGACGGCTTTCTTATATGCTTTGAAGGCATAGAAATTACCTTGTTTAGAGTAAAATTCATCTTTTGAATACGAATTTATATAAGTATCAAATTCTTTATTTACCCATGCTTTAGACCAATTATTGACAACTTCATTGATTTCATTTCTGTTCAGCTCCCAGTTCTCTTTTGTGAGAAACGTAAGGTTTTGAACGATAATTGCTGGGGTATTTGTAAGGTCAATATATTGAGAGATATCTTTTAGATCTGAATCAATCGCGACAACACAACCTCTGGAGTCTAGACCCTTAGAAACTCTTTTATCATCATCTGTTGAGTGAAGCCAAATTCCTCCACCAGTTTTACCTTTTTTTGAGTCAATGACATTGGGATAATTAAGTGTAAACGCGCCTGCACCATAAATAAGTCCAGTCTCCCCATACTTTTTTTGGAGTTCTTCTGAAGAATGAAAATTTTGAAAAAAGTAAATGCCCTCTGGAGTTTTGTGATCTCCTTGAAGAACTTTATTACCAGTCATTTTTCCAGTAGCTATTTGATATTTTTTTAAAAGTTTTGGAATTTGATTATCATATTGATATAAAAAAAGTGAGTGAGTCGATTTTTCTACAACTAAAACATGATGAGTAAATTTTTTATCAAGTTGAAAAAGAGTCGATGGGAAAAAATCTTGAGCAAAACAGTTAGATACTGTTAATGTGAAAACTAATATTAATGTTTTTGTTAATGCTATCATCTTTATCTCATACCCCTTAATTAATATACTTATCTAATTTTAAACACTGAACCCTCTTAAATCAATAAAAATGATGAATTCATAAGAAGTCATCTTTTACCTAGCTATGAATCACCATATCTATTTGTTATTATTAATATATTAACATGGAGATAGCTTGTGAGTATATACAGTATAAAGTCTGATGACAGTAAATTCAATGAGTTAAAGAAAATGCTTGAGGAAATTGTGCCCCTTGATTCATTTAATGACTTTGATTCTTTGTATTTAGGACTAGCAGAGGCGAGTGCTGTTCTCTTTAATCTTGACTCTTCTGTTAAGGAAATAGATAAATTTATAAAAAAAATACGCAAACAAGATGCAGACTTACCCGTTTTCGTTATGGCCAATAATCTCGATTCAAAAGCCCTTCAAAAACATCAGGGAAGTAAATTTTCAGCTGACCTTTATTTTAATTATCCCTTTGATAAAGAAGTTATCGTTTTAATGTTAGAAGAATATTTCGAACTTGATGAAGTCTTTAATGAAGAACTGGATGAAGAACTAGATCAAGCAAATGAAGAAGTTGATTTAAACGATGCCACTCAATCAAGTCTAATGATTAAGAATTTATCCGAAGATGTAAATGTTTCAGAAGATAGCGAACAGATTAGCGATAAGATGGATGATATTTTTGCTGGGGTTTATGTCGAAGAATATGCTGAGGGGGAAGAGGAAAGATCTCTCGATGCCCCTGAGCTCGCTTCAAGTAGTGATGAAGAAAATGAAGTCGAAGAGTTTCATTTGGACGATGATATGTCTTTAGCAATGGATGATGAAGAGGATTTATCACTTGGTGATACAAATGAAATTGCTGAGAACTTAAATGACGAAGGCTTAGAGTTAAGTGATTTTGACGAAGAACTCTCTATCGATGATAACCAAGCTGGAATTGAGACAAGTGGAGATGAGAATAGTAATGAATTTGATACTGATCTAATGAGTGTTGAAGGAAATGATGATGATCAATTTAGCTTAGAAGATAACACTCCTCTTGAATCTGAAGAATCTTTAGAACCAGAAGAGATAAGTCCTGAAGGTGATGAGCTTATGCTCAGTGATGACCTTACGTATGGAGGAGAAGGTTTACTTGATCTTACGGAAGAAGATACTGGTGAAATCGAAAATACATTTGGTCTTGGAGATGAAGTCAGCGATTTCGAACTCTCAAGTGAGAAGCAAGGTGGCCAAGACGAAGATGCAAATACTCATGCTTTTATTCCTGAAGATTTAGGTTTTAGTATTGAGGAAGATGAGTCTGAGGTCGAAGCAGAAGCTGGTGATGTTTTTGCAGAAGATGATTTCTCCTTTAGTAATAATAATCCTTTAGATGAACTTGAGAGCTCAATAGAGGAAGATGAAAAAACAATTGTAGGCGTCTTACTCGAAAAAGATCTCCCAGATCCTCTCGATCAGGATGCAATAGAGTCGACAAAAACTTCGATTGCTCTTGATGATGAAGATGAACTTATCGAAGATGACCTAATGAATATTCAGTTTAGTACTGACAATAGAGGAGAGTCTGGTGATGGAGATCCAGATCTAGAAGAAGATTTACTTACCGACCAGCCATTTAATTTGCCAGATGAAGTCCCTAGTTTTGCAGATGAAATTGAAAATAAAATGAGTGAGCTTGATTCAATTATAGAACTATCAGAAGAAGGTGAAGCGGGAGATGGTGATACTGATGATGAGACTGAGTTTAGAGAAGAGAGCGAAGACAAGACTCAAGTTTTTTCTGGCAATATAGGCCAACATCTAGCGGAGGCAAATGACACAAGGGAAGACGAAGATAAAACCCAAGTTTTTCAAGGAAAGATTTCCCCTCAAAATCAACGAATACCGAGTGACATAAAACAAGACTATCAAAATTTTAAAGATGACAATCATTATGAAATGGTTAGACTTGGAGAAACAATAAAAGGCCTTCGTGAAGATCGAGAGTTACTCATTGGAAAAATATCTTCTCTTGAAGAGAGGATAGAGGGACGTAAGAAAGACTTTGTTGGGATGAGAGCAGAGTTAGATGAGAAAAAAATTGAAATAGAAGTTATTAAGAAAAGATATATTGATCAAGTTGAAGACCTTAAAATACAACTAGATCTTGCATTAAATAAAAAAGATGTGCTTGAGATTAAAAATAAAAATTTATTAGATGATTTTGAAAAATTAAATAGAGAAAAAAGAATTGATATTAACAATGTTCGCTCAAGAGAAAGAGAACTTGAAGAGAAGCTTGAACTTTTAAAAAATGATGCTGAAGTCCAAATTAGAAATAGAGATCATAAAATTCTCGAACTAAAAAGAAGAATTGACACTCTTGAGTTTGATATTGAAAATGCAAATTTAGCTGAAAAAACTGTTAAGAGTGGTAATGCAGAGCTTGAAAATAAAATGCATAAGGTGATTCGAACTCTTAGAAGTGCAATTACCCAATTAGAAGATGATAATGAAAATGCTAATATGAATAGACAAAAATTAATTAAAGATAACTTGGATGTATAAAAGTGAAAATGATTGTTACCTTTAAAATTTCTCAAAAAGAAATTAAATTAATACATGAGCGAATGGTGAAGTTTGGGGATTGCAAAATTAGTGAATGCAAACAACTTACAGATTTACTCTCTATTCCCAAAGATGAAATGAGTGCCCTTTTTATGTTTGTCGACGAGACGATTACAGAAAAAGGATTAATTGAAATTTTAACTTACTTTGAGTTTATTCCAGTAAATCTTATTTTTAAGAATAAAAACTTTGATTTATTGTTAATTGCCTTTAAGTACAATGTTAATGCGGTCTTTGAGGGGCAAATGAATGCCATCTCAATTGAAAATGCACTCATGAAGATTGAAGTTCTCAATCAAAGTAATAATGAAACTCTGCCTGTTCTAGAGATTTTAAATTTATTTTCTAGACCTGTGAAAATAAAAACGGAATCGGATCTCTTTTATCGATTATCAGGGTATTTTAGAAGCTTCCATTATGTTAAAAATTACTCTCTTATTACCATTGAAGACGAGGAGCTCTCAGTCTTAGGTGAGCAAATAAAGTCTGAACATTTAAAAGAAATTAAAAATAAAAATTATCCAAGACAATATATTGGAAAAGAAGATCAATTAATGATAAATGAAGAGAACTGGTTTTTAACACCAGTTTTAATCCTTCCAAATAAAAAAGTTTGGTTAGCAATAAGTCTAGCCGAAGAGAATAAAAACTTTGTCCTTAATACACTTTTTTATAAATTTCTAGAAAATGTTCTCATTTATAGAATGAATAAAATGAAGGAAGAAGATTTAAAAATTCTAGCAACGACAGATGAAGTCACTGGTCTTTATAATCAACGAAAATTATCACTTGACCTTGAATCTGAAATTCTTGAACATGAAAAAGAACACGAAACTTTTAGTTTAATGTTTATTGATGTTGATCATTTTAAAGATGTAAATGACAGTTACGGCCATGTTGTCGGCTCTAAACTTCTAACTGATATTGGTGATGAGTTAACACTTATTTTAAGGCAGTCGGATCATATTTATAGGTATGGTGGGGATGAATTTGTCGTTATCATGCCACATGTAACAATAGATGTTGTTCATGAAATTGCTTCAAGGGTTTTGAAGAGAATTAAAGAGAAAGATTTTATAATTGAAAATAATCAAATTTATAAATTATCCGTTTCGATTGGTATCGCAGAGTATCCTACTGATGCTAAATCAGCAGTTGAAATCATTAAATTTGCTGATGAAATGATGTATATGTCCAAGCGTTCAGGACGAGGTAAAGTTTTTCATGTAGGAGAGGTTGCGAATGCTAATGCTAGTACTAAGTGATTTTCATTTAGGAAAAGGTAAATTTTTAGAAAATGGTCATATAAATATTCTAGAAGATTTTGATGAAGATGAAAAATTTGCAGAATTTCTAGATCATTATTCAACGGGTATGTATTACTTCTCCGATGTGAATGTGATTTTAAATGGAGATATCTTTAATCTGATTGGAATGGATGTAAATGGAGTGTTTACTCATTTATTATCTGAAGAGAATACCGTTCAAATGGTTGAAGAAATTGTCAAAGGACATCCTATTTTCTTTCAGGCGCTAAAGCGCTTTTTATCAAGGCCAAATAAACAAATAACTTATGTTATCGGTAACCATGATATTGCAATGGCATTTCCAAAAGCTCAAAAAACTTTTGATTATGCGATTGGAGGGGTGGCCACTTTTACTCATCAATTTATTTACAATGGAGTGTTAGTTGAGCATGGTCATCGCTTTGAACCAATTAACACTGTACCTAGAAGTAAGCTATTTGTTGAAGGTCCAGGCAAGATCCCTATTATTAATCTCCCGTGGGCTTCTCTTTTCTGTATCTACATGCTTCCAAAACTCAAAGAGCTTAGACCTTATATTGATAAAGTAAGACCATTATCTCTATATGTTAAATGGACTATTCTTTATGATTTTAAATTTTTTCTTTATTTATGTTGGAGCGTTATTGCTTATTGTGTAAGAACTCAATTTCCTCCGTTTGGAAAATATAATAAAAATTTTAAAATATCTTTAGGGCAAGTCTTTAAAATTGCCATTCATCCAAAATATGAACAAAATGCAAAAAGAGTTTTTGCGACAAGACCTGATGTGAAAATTGTTGTCATGGGACATACACATATTACAGAATGGAGAAGATTCAAAGACGGACGTCTCTATTTCAATTGTGGAACATGGAATCCTGTTCCTTCAGTCGATGCAGCTCTTCATAAAAATATTACAAATTTAACTTATGTGGCAATAGACGTTAATGAGAAAAAGGGTACGATTACAAATGCATTTTTAAATGTATGGCAAGGTAAGTGGAGACCCTATAGAGAAGAAGTTTCAACTTCTTATTTACCTTAAAAAAGACCCAAGAGTTACTCTCGGGTCTTTATGTCTAAAAATTACTTCTTTTTTACTGGTGCTTTTTTTGCTTTTGGTTGTGCTTTTGCAACTGGTGCTTTTTTAGCAGCAACTTTTTTCGTTGTTTTCTTTGTCGTTTTCTTTGCGACTTTTTTTGTCGTTGCTTTTTTTGCTGTAGGCTTCTTAGCAGCAGGCTTTGGCTTGCTTGTTGGAACTAGCTTTTCTAATTTACCTTGTAGCTTACTTAATTCTTTCTTTTGATCGTCGACAAATTTCTTTGCTTTTTTAATTTCAACATTAACGACTTTTTCAATTTTTTTCTCTAGCTCATTTGCTTCTTTTTTAATTTTTGATCTTACTTTCGCAACATCTTTATCAACTAAGTTTGCAAGATCTTTTTGTGCGCTTACGACAAGATTTTTAACACTTTTTTGTAATTGTTCAACATCCTTATCTTTTACGAATTTATTGATGTCACTTTGTAATTTCTTCCAAGATTCTAGAATTTGCTTTTTTGTAATACTCATTAAATACTCCTTTTATTTATCTATTTTTATGAAATGAAAACTCACTTTTTCTACTTAGCGGGATTCTATACCCAAAACCAAAGCTTTTCGAGCTTATTTTTAGGATAGGGCAAAATTGGTACCGTTTATACTCACTTCTTCTACAAAGATCAATCACTGTTTGTTTAAATATAAAACTCACACAAAATACCTTTTTCAAGTGTTGACACCTTGCATTCTCAGAGGCATATTCCCTAGATAAATCAAATCAGAAATAAGGATTTTTGCATGGTCAAAAATAAAGTTTTAGTCATTGGAGCAGGCCTTGCGGGGAGTGAGGCAAGTTATTATTTAGCAGAAAGAGGAATTGATGTCGTTTTATGTGAATCAAAAAGAGTCGCTAAAAACCCTGCGCAGAAAATCAATGATTTTGCAGAGCTTGTGTGCACAAACTCTCTCAAATCGAAAGATCCATACTCAGCTCATGGTCTTTTAAAAAGTGAGATGAAAAAACTAGGCTCATTAATTGTGGATTGTGCAGAAAAAACGGCCGTACCTGCTGGTGATGCTCTCGCTGTAAATAGAGATGAATTCTCAGCTTTGGTAACGAAGAGGCTATCAACTCATGAAAAAATCACTGTCGTTGATGAAGACATTCAAAATCCTATTGAGACAGCTAAAAAACATGAATGTAACTATATTATTATTGCCACAGGGCCTTTAACTTCAGATGGGCTAAGTAAATGGATTCAAACGGATTTGAGCACAGATGACTTTTATTTTTATGATGCCATTGCTCCCGTTGTAGATTCTGATTCTCTTGATTATTCAAAACTATACTTTAAAGATCGTCATAAAGAATTTAGTGATTCAGCTGATTACTTAAATGCTCCAATGAACGAGGAGCAATATTATGCATTTGTTGAAGAAATGGTGAAAGCAGAAAAGGTAGAACCAAAGGATTTTGAAGAGTATAAATTCTTCGAAGCATGTCTACCCATAGACTTAATGGCCGAGAGAGGAAAAGACACTCCTCGTTTTTCTTGTATGAAGCCAATTGGACTAAAAATGGAAGATGGCTCTGAGCCCTATGCTGTTGTTCAACTAAGAAAAGAGAATCTTCTCGGATCTGCCTTTAATCTTGTGGGATTTCAAACGAGACTAAAATATCCAGAACAAAATAGGGTTTTTAGAATGATTCCTGGGTTTGAGAATGCTCAATTTATACACTTAGGCTCAGTGCATAGAAATTCTTTTTTAAATGCAAAGTCACTTCTAAATTGGGATATGAGTACCAAAAAATTTCCAAATATTCACTTTGCAGGCCAAATGACTGGAGTTGAAGGCTATACTGAAAGTTCAAGTTCAGGATTATATGCAGCTTATAATGTGTTTAGAAAAATTGAAGATAAAACTTTTGAGAAATGGCCTGTTAATACTGCAATGGGTGCACTCATTAATTATATTATGACATGTGAAAAACCAGTTCCATCAAATATCAATTTTGGACTAATTCCAACTGTTACCTTAAATAAAGAACAAAGGCGATCAAGAGGAAGAAAGAAAATAAAGAAAGAGTTAGCTTCAAAAATCGCTATAGAGAGTTTTGACAAATTTTTGGAGAATGAAATTTGATCGGTTTTCTATTTATAGTAGCAGCTTGTGCTTTTTGGGCCTTAGATACCCTTATTCGATATCCCTTACTTCAGTCAGGAGTGAGTGCGGTCTCAATTGTTTTTTATGAGCATGCACTTCTAACCCTTTTTTTTAGTATATTCTTCTTTAAATCTGTAAAAAAAATATTTAAATCAAACTTTTCCAAATTAAAATATTTCATTATTGTGGGAGGAATAGGCTCTGCGCTCTCTACGCTGGCCTTTACATTTTCCTTTAATTATTTAAATCCATCCCTCGTTATCATTCTTCAGAAATTCCAACCTGTAGTGGCAATCTCCCTTGCTCATTTTGTGCTGAAAGAAAAAATTAAAAGAGAATTTATCTTTTGGGCATTTATTTGTTTATTAGGAACCCTCATTATTGGTTACGAAGATATTCTAAATATCACTCATACAAATGAAGATATCCTCCAACTGCTCTTTAATAGTAAATCTACAAAGGGATACTTATTAGTTGCTTTCTCTGTTATTGGATGGGGTGCATCAACTGTTTTTGGGAAAAAGCTTGTTCAAGTAGGATTCCAAGATGAAGAAATCATGGCAGGAAGGTTTATTACAGGATTTATCTTTTTATTGCCTGTTTTAGCTTTTAATCAAACAATTCTTATTCAATCAGTTGATTTCTTTAGTAAAATTTCACTCCTAGTGTTTGTATCAGGTTTACTAGCAATGTATTTATATTATCATGGATTAAGAAAAGTTTCTGCCAGATCTTGTTCGTTGGCAGAGTTATTCTTTCCCTTTATGGCCGTGATAGTTAATTGGTTGTTTTTAGGGGCTGTATTATCGCCAATACAAATTATTGGGGGAGGGTTATTATTAGTAGGGTCGTTAGTTATTCAATTAAAACATTACTAATCTTTTTTGTTATAAGTTTTAATTCATTTGCAGGTAATACTGTCGATATTGCAGATTGTGATCAGTGTGATATTACAAAATATATCGAAACCAGAGTTGTCAAAAGTACGAATGAAGATAATTTAGATACTTTAAAAGTTCCAAGTTTTTTCTCACTCTCTAAAAATGAGTTTTTAAGATTAAATAATATTAATGATATATTTTGGGGAAAAATTAATTTAACCAATAAGTCTGAAAAAGATATCACGAAGAGGCTCTATCTTGATATTAGTCGGGTAGGTTTAGTTAGTTTTTATATCGACAAAGAAGTTTATAGAACAGGAAGCTCTTTGCCACTTCACAAGAGATTTTCACAATCAATATATAATTTTGTCGATATTAAAGTTAAGCCTGGAGAGGTTAAAAATATTTTTTTCGCTCAAAAAGGATACTTCTCAAACGGATTTAAAGTTTTTTTATATGATATTGATGTCTTTAAAAAACTAAAAACGAAAAGAGAAAATTACTTACTATTGTATGTTGGTGCGATAACGGCACTTATTATTTATAATTTAATGTTAGTTGTCTTTTTCAAAAGTAACCGCTATCTCATTTATTGTTTTTTTGCTCTAAGTTTTATTTTAGCGGTTTTAAACTTTCACGGTGTTCTTGATTATTTTGATATTTTCTCAAACACAACCTTTTCTCATTATTTAGTCATAACGACCTTTATAAACTCTATTTTACTTATTGAATTTGGTTTTATCTTTTTAGATGGTAAAAAATATTTATCAGAGCTTACCATTGTGAAAAATGGATTGAATCTCTTTTTACTCTTGACTATTTTCTTGGCATTAACTCCTCTTTATTCATATTATAAAGATTATTTTGCTTTTATCATTGACCCCGCTCTTATTCTCACGCTTTTCTTGTTAACAGTAGCTGCCATCATGGGATATAGGCGTCGAGCTCCAATGGCCAACATTTATATTATTTCATGGATATTTATTCTTATTGGGGCTTTTTTCCACTATGGAAATCTCTATAATTTTTTAGCAGAAATTTGGGTAACTGAGTATGGATTTTTATTTGCAAATATATTTGAAATGATCATTCTCTCCCTCGGTCTTGCCTATAAAGTGATCGTCTTTGATAATAAAATTAGTGAAGCTAATAATATTGCCATTGAAAAAGATCGATATCAACAATTACTTCGAACTCTCTCTCATGATATTTTAAATTCTCTCCAAGTTGTGATTCTATCAAGTCGAAGATTAAAGAGAGTTCTTCAAGATGATAAAAATATACAAATTGCAAAAAAAATATATGAATCATCTTTTAATGTTGTTGAAATATTAGAGCAAGTTAAAGCTCAAGAAAAATTATATTCAGATAAGTCTAATATCAAAATTGAAAAAGTTAATTTAGTTTCAATTTTAAATGAGAATTTTAGTATTTTTGAAGACCGCTTAAAAGAGAAAAATATTATTATAAAAACAGATATTCCTCATTCAGCTCAATTTGTTGCAGCAGAGAGAATTTCTTTAAAAAATAATGTCATTGGTAATATTATTTCTAATTCCATTAAGTTTGCTCCAATGAATTCTGTCATCTATATAAATTCTGTGAATGAAAATGATCATATAAAATTTACAATTAAAGATGAAGGGAGTGGATTTAGTGCAGATGCCTTAAAAATCATTAATAGTAAAAAACAACAAACTGGCGCTAGTGTCTCTACCATCGGAACTTCAGGCGAAATCGGCACTGGCTTTGGGCTAAAAATTATTATTTTCTATATTTTACTTTATGAAGCAGATATTAAGGCATCAAATGATAATGGTGCTAAATTTGAAATTGAATTTAAAAAATTTAAAAACTAGTTTTGAAGAAGTTCAACTTCAATCTTCTCTACAATATCGGCAATGATATCTTCTAATTGATAGTCTGTTGTCTTTTCAATAATTGTAGCTGCTGAGTGAGAGTGTCCTCCTCCGCCGAGTGAAATTGCTATATCTCCAACATCATACTCACCACTTGATCGTAAACTAATCTTTACCTTATCACCATCATCTCGAAACATACATGCTACTTTTATATCATCTAAAATGAGTAGGTGATTAATAAAACCATGAGTATCTTCGATATCAATATCAAAATGCGTTAGCTCTTCTTTCTTCAAGACAATCCAAGCAATTTCTTCCTTCGCATTTGAATTTGCAGAAGAAAGTACTTTTCCAAGCAGATGCATATGTTCTAGTTTTTTTGTTCCATAAATACCATTATAGGCCCTTGGTGGCTGAATACCTGTGGCCATAAGTTTTGCTATCATTTCATGAGTACTTGCTGTTACAGTTGGATATCTAAAACTACTTGTGTCTATTAAGATCGCTGTATATAAAGGTAATGCCATATATTTATCAATCTTAAGTCCTGCTCCAAGAATTAACTCGCCTACGAGTTGCCCTGTTGCTGCGGCAGAGGTATCTATACAGTGATTACTTTTTTTCTCTTCAGCACATGGATGATGATCAATATATAGAATCTCACATTGATATTTTTCATAGAATAACTTAAACTTTTTTCCTGTTCTCTGAATTGTATTTGTATCTACGACGATAACGAGATCTGGTTTTTCCGACATGACTTTATCAATAGTTTCAACACAATAAATAACCCCTTTAGGGTCAAGATATTTATATCGATCTAGAAGCTCTACATCGTTGCAACAAATAGCATTTTTCCCAAGTTCCCTCAGGGCCAAGCATAGGCTTATTTCAGAGCCGATACCATCAGCATCAGGAAATGAATGAGTTGTTAATACAATATTTTGTGCTTTTGTAATAGCATTCACAAATTTTTCAATAATATCCATAATATGAATATCGGATAAAGAGAGCTAAAACTCAATATTATTATTTAAGAGAATTCACATCTTGAATATTAGCGAGTATGCTTAACCTACTATGAATGCACTAGAAGTTGATAAAATTACTAAGACGTACGGAGCAAGAGAAATTTTGTCAGATATATCTTTTAAAGTAACTAAAGGGAATATTCATGGTTTTTTAGGACCTAACGGTGCTGGAAAAACGACAACTATGCGCTTGATTGCAAAACTTCTAAAACCTGATTCAGGGCAAATCAAAATAAATGGACTTGATATCGATTACACAAGCTGTGAACATATCCATAATATAGGTTTTTTGCTTGAAGACCCTCCTTTATTTAAAGATATGAGAGTGATTGATTATTTACGTTTTGTAGGTCAATTAAAAAAAGTAGCGCCAAAAAATAGAAATTCAAATATCGATTATGCAATTAATGCTCTTGATTTATCCTCTGTTGCCAATAGAACAATTGATAATTTATCAAGAGGTTTCAAACAAAGAGTCGGGATCGCTCAAACTTTAGTCCATAAGCCAGAAATCCTTATTTTAGATGAACCAACTATTGGTTTAGACCCACACTCAGTGGTTGAAGTACGAAATTTAATCCTTAATTTAAAAAATGATCATACAATTTTATTATCGAGCCATCTACTCTATGAGATGAGTCTTGTTTGTGATGAGCTTACAATTATAAATCATGGAAAAATTTTAATTTCTGATAATATTAAATCTATTAATACAAAGTTAGATCAAGGCCAAGAAATTCATTTATTATTAACCAAGGTTACAACTCCTTTTTATAATGCATTAAATGAAATGAAAAAATTTCATAGTATTGTGACAAAAGAGAACCCCGAGAATGGAATTAAAATTATTTTAAAGAAAAATGACACTGAAGAACTTAGATCTGAGCTGATAAAGCTCACCATTGAACATAACTGTAATCTACTAGAAATTTATAAAAAAGAATTTACTCTAGAGGATTTATTCTTAAAAATAACGGATGCTCATGATTAAATTAATTTTAATGAAAGAATTAAAATCATTTTTTCAAAGTCCTATGGCCTATATTTTGGCTGGGTTATTTTCTCTTGTTGTTGGTTGGATGTTTTTCAATCAATTATCATACTTTACTGAGAATATACAAAAACTACCTGTCTCGATGAGACACGAATATGATTTTGCCAATGAAGTTGTTATAAAATTATTTGGAAATATAAACTTTTTACTTTTATTTATCACACCAATTTTATCGATGAAGTTTTTTTCAGAAGAGATGAAAGATAAGACGATTGATTTATATTTTACATCTCCTATTTCGGAGTTTGAGTTAATTCTAGGTAAGTATTTAGCGCTTTTATGCCAAGGTTTATTCTTAATTTCTACATCCTATATTTTACCTATCTTTTTAGGAAAAATAAGTATTAGCGATTATTCTTTTGTTTACTCTGGATATTTAGGATTGTTTTTGAATTTTGCTTCATTTTCAGTCTTAGGTTTATTTGCGTCCTCACTCACAAAGAGTCAAGTCTTAGCTGTTGTGATAGGATTTATTTTTATTATGTTTGCATGGCTTGTTTCCATGTTAAGTTTAACGACGAATAATTATTTTTTATCTGAGTTTTATCGATATGCTTCAGTTAATTTTCATTTTGAAAATTTTGTAAAGGGAAGTATCGGTATCTCAGATTTTGTTTTTTATATTTCTTTT
>Ga0115005_10000013_pt1 | contig 111228 bp, 107 predicted proteins | sample ArcOceMetagenome_FD_87163 | JGI IMG/M metagenome (GOLD analysis project Ga0115005, IMG submission 87163) | Marine eukaryotic phytoplankton communities from Arctic Ocean - Arctic Ocean - Greenland ARC118M Metagenome | ecosystem: Environmental > Aquatic > Marine > Oceanic | place: Arctic Ocean... | reverse complement strand
TACAACATCATCTTTAAATCCTAAATTTCCTACGTCTTGTCTTAATATCAATTCCATGTCCTACGTCTTTATTATTTTAACAAATCTCCAACGTAAGGCATTAACGCTAAATGACGCGCTCTTTTAATTGCTTGCGCAACTTTACGTTGATATTTTAATGATGTTCCTGTTAAACGTCTTGGCAAAATCTTACCTTGTTCATTTACTAAATACATTAAGAAGTCTGCATCTTTAAAATCGATATACTTAATATCTTTCTTTTTAAATCTACAATACTTTGCTTCTTTTTTAGTGTCTATATCTAATGGCGTTAAATATCTAACGTCAGCAGATTTACCACCTTTTGATTGTTGTTCTATCGTTGCCATTTCTTATTTTTTTGTAGATTTAACACGTTCAGTTCTTACTTTAGCCCAAGCCGCTGCATGTTTGTCTAATCTAACAGAAAGGTAACGCATAACGCTATCATCTCTTCTAAACTCTAACTCATAAGCAGGAATTTCTTCCCCAGCTACTTTGTACTCTAATAAATGGTAAAAACCACTTTTTTTCTTTTGAATTGGATATGCTAATTTCTTTAAGCCCCAATCTTCTTTTGAGATCATTTCAGCTCCTTTAGAAACTAAATAATCTTCGAACTTTTGTACTGTCTCCTTTATCTGAGTATCAGATAAAACGGGATTCAAAATGAAAACAGTTTCGTAATGATTCATAAATTAAATATTTATTGTTTATTTTTAAGTGTGCAAATATAGCAACTTTTTTATATTTAAAAGCAACTTTTTTGTATTAAAATTCCTGCATTTTTAGAATGAGATAAACATTTAAGATACTGATATGCAAATACCTGAAACAGATTATTTAATTCATTTTGAGTTTCCTTTTTATTTATAACTCTTAACTTAGGGGTAATTCTTACTTAAACAGCAAAATTAGAAAATTATTAACTTAAATTAATTAGAGTTACTATTTAAGGAGTTGAGATAATGTTGAACTTAGATTTTTACGAAATGAATAGTTATCTAGTTTTCATGAATCTTGTAAAACTTAATTAAAAAAAATATTTCTTAAGATAAAATATAGATATTCTCTAAGCAATAAAATGTAACTTTATCAAAAGTTCAGTTTAAACGAATTTAAAAAAATAATTCACTAAAATTTTTGTGCTGCAAAATTTTAAAAAGAAATCTAATATGGATCCACATCAATAATAAAACGAATTGGTCTAAAATCTTTTACAGCTTCAAATGTGTTTTTAATCTTTTGAAGCTGACTTTTCGTGTTTACTAAGTTTTGTTTTGGCGGAATTTTTATCACTAAATTCTTAATATACTGATTTCTAACTCTAGAAACTGCAGGTGCAGTTGGTCCTAAGACATGTTCTCCAAAAGAACTATACAACGCTTTAAATAACCAATTAACCCCGCAATCAACTTTGTTATAATCTCTATGTTTTAGTGTTATTTTTATCAACCTATAGTATGGCGGATATTTATATTGCCAGCGTTCTTGTAATTGTTCCTTATACATTTCGTCATAATTTGTAGTAGAAACTTGTTGTAATATTTGATGAAAAGGATTATAAGTTTGTATCGCTACATTTCCTTGCTTCTTATTCCTTCCTGCTCTGCCAGATACTTGGACCATCATTTGATACGCACGCTCATGTGCTCTAAAATCCGGAAAATTTAACATCGTATCTGCATTTAAAACGCCAACTAAAGATACATTATCAAAATCTAAACCTTTTGAAAGCATTTGTGTACCTACTAAAACATCAATTTCTTTTGCTTCAAAGGCCCCAATTATTTTTTGGTAACCATGTTTACCACGAGTGGTATCTAAATCCATTCTTCCGATTTTAAAATCAGGAAACAATTCTTTTAATTCCAACTCAATTTGTTCAGTTCCAAACCCTTTATTGTCTAAAGAATTACTTCCACAAGCACCACAGTTATTAGGCATCGCCCTTTGATAATTGCAATAATGACAGCGTAATTCATGTTTAAATTTATGGTACGTTAGAGAAACATCACAATTTGGACATTGAGGCGAAACCCCGCAAGTTTTGCATTCGACAACAGGTGAAAACCCACGTCTATTTTGAAACAAAATAATTTGCTCTTTTTGATCTAGAGCCTGTTGAATTAATTTTAGCAATCTATCGGAAAAATGACCCATCATTTCCTTTTTTCGCTGCTTTTCTTTAACGTCAATCAATTCAATTTTGGGTAATTGAACATTTCCATGTCGTCTTTTAATTTCTACAAAACCATATTTGTTTTGCTGTGCATTAAAGTAACTCTCTAAAGAGGGCGTTGCTGAACCTAATAGTATTTTTGCCTTGTGAATTTTTGCTAAAACAATCGCAGCATCCCTTGCATTATATCTTGGTGCCGGTTCAAATTGTTTATAGGAAGTTTCATGTTCTTCATCAACTACAATTAACCCTAAATTAGAAAATGGCAAAAATATTGAAGACCTTGCTCCTAAAATGATTTTCGCTTTTGTTTTGTTTTCTAAAACATTATTCCAAACTTCTACGCGTTCATTCATAGAATATTTTGAATGAAAAACTGAAATTTGTTCTCCAAAATAAAACTGTAAACGTGTTATAATCTGAGTAGTTAAGGCAATTTCTGGCAGCAAGAATAATACTTGTTTTCCTTTATCTAAAACTTCTTGAATTAACTTTGTATAGACTTCTGTTTTACCAGAACTAGTAATTCCATGTAAAAGTGTTACGTCTTTCTCTTTGAAGGTTTCTTTAATTTCTGAAAGTGCTTTTTCTTGAAATTCATTCAATACCTTTAACGAATTTGTCTCTCCTTTAAATTGAATTCTATCAGTTTGAATGTGATAAAATTCAAAAATATTTTTATCTGCTAAAGATTTTAAAACGGTTGAGGAAACAGATGCTTTTTCTTCTAAATCTTTTGCTTTTATTGGTTTCTTGGTTGATGATAATTGAAAAAACCCTAAAACGGCTTCACGCTGTTTTTTTGCCCGTGATAATTCTTCTAATAAACTGCCTAAAGAATCATCAGAATTATAATCTGCATGCAAACGAACATATTTCACCAACTTTGGTTTGTATTGTTCGTAAATTTCCTCCTTAATTGTAATTGCAGATTTTTTAATCAGTTCATTTACAATTGGCATTACTTTTTTCTTACCTAAAATATCGGCAACTTGGTGTATCGTTAATTGAGATTGGTGCTGTAATGCTTCAAAAATTAAAAATTCATTATCTGTTAAAACGGAGTCCTCTAAAAACGCTTCATTTTTAGAAATAATAGTTTCACTTTCTAATAAAAAAGCAGAAGGTAAAGAAGCTCTATATACATCACCTAAAGAACACGCGTAATAGCTGGAAATCCATTGCCAATGTTTTAATTGTAATTCATTTACTAGTGGAATTTCATCTAAAATTTGATGAATTTCTTTGGCTTCATACAACGTGGGTGCAGTTTGGTGAATATTAAAAACTAGCCCAGTGTACATCTTTGTTTTACCAAAAGAAACTGCTACTCGCATTCCTTTCTGAAGAAAATTAGCTTCATCGTCAGTTACAGAATAGGTGAAAGTTTTCTGAATTGGAATGGGTAATATAATATCTATAAAATTAATCTTATTAAATTTTAACATTAGTAAAGCCAAAACTAATTAAAAAACAAGTAGCTTTCACTATAATAATTAGCAATTAATCCTTTAAATATTATGACTGCTGAAAATTGGAAAAGTAGAGGTAAATTCTATTCAATTCTGAATAAAAATATTTTTGTAATTGACAAGGGTGCGTCAAAACATGTTTTAGTAATCTTGCATGGTTACCCAACTTCTTCATACGATTATTATAAAGTTTTACCAGAATTAAGTAAATATTATAGAGTAATTATTCATGATCATTTAGGCTTTGGTTTTTCTGATAAACCTTTAGAATACTCTTATTCTTTAATCGAACAAGCTGACGTTGCTTTGCAACTTTGGAAAGAATTAGGGTTAACAAATGTTACCTTACTAGCACATGATTATGGCACGAGTGTAGCAACAGAAATTTTAGCAAGACACAATAAACAACAAATAGTTTTACAAATAAATAAACTAATTCTTTGCAATGGATCTGTCCATATTGAGTTGTCTAAACTACGCATAATTCAGAAGTTATTAAAAAGTAAGATTACAGGGAAATGGGCTGCAAAATTAACGAACTATGCGATTTATAAAAAAAATTTACGCAATGTTTATTTTGATAAAACTAAAGTTACAAATAGTGAATTAAAAGAAATGTGGTTTCAATTAGAGTGTAATAATGGTAGAAAAGTAATTCATTCTTTGTCAAACTATATCAACGAACGATATACTTTTTGGCATAGATGGATTGGGGCTTTAAAAGAAACCAACATAGAAACTAAAATTATTTGGGCAAAAAATGATCCTGTCGCTGTTATTGCAATTGCAGATTTATTAGCTACAGAAATACCAAATAACAATTTATTTTGGATTGATAAATGTGGGCATTTCCCAATGTTAGAAAAGCCAAAAGAGTGGATTGAAAATATTTTAAAAAATTAATATTATAAGATTTCTCGTGAAAAAGAAACAATTTATGCCCCCTTCAAAAAAGAAATATTTTGAAGATTTTAAACTATTTCAAATTTAAGTAAAGTTTTAAATTATTTAAATCTAAACTGGTGCCTACTAAAACAAAAAAACCCTACATTTCTGCAGAGCCTGTTATTACTGGTAGTTAAACAAAGATTATAAACTTGGGGCGTCTGTTTCAGAATCAGCATTAAGCTCATTATCTGTTTTTACTTTACGTTCCTTAATTTTACGGGAACCTTCATACAGCTCATATTTCACAAACTTACAGTCTAAATCTGCATTTTTCAATGCAATACGTCTAGATGTTCTTAAACCTACCGATTTTAAAGCATCTGTATCAGAAGTAATTAACCAAGCTGTTGAATCGGGATAGTTGTGTTTTAAGGTGTCACCTATTTTTTTGTAAAATTCTTCAACATCTATATTTAAGCGCTCTCCATAAGGTGGATTAAATAAAATAGTCGTGTTACCAAAAACTTCTTTTGTTGAGTTAAAAAAGTTTACGTGATGTACGCCAATAAACTCGTCTAAATTAGCATTTTCTACATTCGCTTTTGCTTTTTCTACTGCCGACGGTGCTTTGTCAAATCCCATGATTTTAAAATGAGAAGATCGAATTTTCTTTAATAATGATTCTTGAATTGTAAAATATAAATCTTCATCGTAATCTTTCCAATTTTCAAAAGCAAACAACTTTCTATTGATATTTGCAGGTATATTATTGGCAATCATCGCTGCTTCAATTAGTATAGTTCCTGAACCACACATAGGGTCAATAAAGTTTTCATCGCCTGTATAACCAGACAATAGAACCATGCCTGCAGCCAAGACTTCATTAATAGGCGCAATATTGGTTGCTGTTCTATAACCACGTTTGTGCAAAGAATCTCCCGATGAATCTAAAGAAACAGTTAACCATTCTTTTTGAAGATGTATATGAATCTTTACGTCCGGATATTTTAAATCCACATTAGGTCTTTTATGGTATTTATGTCTAAAATAATCTGCAATTGCATCTTTAGATTTTAAAGAAATATAATGTGAGTTTGATGTAAAATTTTTAGAGTTTACAACAGCCCCTATTGCAAAAGTCCCTTCTGCATCTAGAAAGTTTTCCCATTTGATTTTCTGAATTGCTTCATACAAATCTTCCTCGTCATAAACCTTACAAACCTTTATCGGTTTTAAAATTCTAACAGCAGTTCTTAATGCAATATTTGCTTTATACATAAACCCTTGATCACCTCTAAAAGAAACACTTCTTACAGCTTCTTTTATATCTTGTGCTCCTAAATTTTTAAGCTCTTCTGCTAAAACACCTTCTAATCCAAAAAGTGTTGTTGCCGTCATTTTAAAATCTCTATCCATACTTGTAAAATTGACCACAAAAATACTATTTAAAAATAGGTTTTATACTAATTAAGAAATTCATTTTTATAAACGTTAGATTTGGTTACTTTTACAGACTTAAACAACTTATGAAAACAATAGATTGGTTTACAGATTGGTTTAATACTTCTTACTATCATATATTATACAAAAACAGGAATGATGAAGAAGCACAGTTATTTATGAAAAAAATAACTACTTTTTTAAAATTACCAAAAACATCTCATATTTTAGATTTACCTTGTGGTAAAGGACGTCATGCTGTGTTTTTAAACTCTTTAGGATACAAGGTTACTGGAGGCGATTTAGCAGAAAATAGTATTAAAAATGCACAAAAATTTGAGAATGATTCTCTTAAATTCAGGGTACATGATATGCGTCAACCAATTAACAATGAATACGATGCAATATTTAATTTATTTACTAGTTTTGGATATTTTGAAGAAGATAAAGAAGATATTCTAATTCTTCAGAACATTAAAAATGGATTAAAAAGAGATGGTTTCTTTGTTTTCGATTTTTTAAATGCTGATTTTGTAAAAGCTAGGCTAGTTGCTGAAGAAACCAAAATTGTTGATGACATTACATTCCACATTACAAGGAAAATAGAAGATGGTTTTATTGTGAAAAACATTATTTTTTTTGCAGATGAAAAAAATCATTCTTACACAGAAAGAGTAAAATATTTAGATTTAGAAAAAATGAAAGCTTATTTTGAGAAAGCAGGTTTTAAAATCATAAATATTTTTGGAGATTATAATTTATCTAACTTTGATGGTCAAACTTCAAATAGATTAATCTTGATCGCACAGTGAATTATATCTTACTAATTTTATCGGTTTTAGTTGGTTCTATGTTGGTTTTTTTAATAAAACCCAGCAATAAAATTGTACGTCTTTTATTAGCTTTTAGCGGTGCTTATCTTTTATCTGTAACGGTTTTACATTTATTACCTGAGGTATATTCTGAATCAACAAATTATAAAAAAATAGGTGTCTTTATTTTAGTTGGAATTATTTTACAATCTGTTTTAGAGTCGTTTTCTAAAGGCGCAGAGCATGGTCATATTCATATGCATTCTGATGGAAAAAAGTTTCCAACCTTGCTATTTGTTAGTTTATGTTTGCATGCATTTTCTGAAGGTTTACCTATTCATAATGCTGATGGTAATTTATTATGGGCTATTGTAGTGCATAAAATTCCAATTGCAATTGTATTAACGACCTTTTTAATTCACACAAAATACACAAAAAAAACTGTTTTTGGTTTTCTTTTTTTCTTTGGATTGATGAGCCCTGTAGGAGTTTTAGTTGGTGATAAAGTTCCGTTTTTCACAATCTATGGAACTGAAATTACTGCTTTGATTATTGGTGTTTTCTTGCATATTTCTACAATTATTCTTTTTGAAAGCTCTGAAAACCATAAATTTAACCTGCAAAAGTTTACTGCTATTCTTTTCGGAATAATTTTAACCATCCTTACTCTATGATTTTTTTATTATTTCCAAAAAAATAAAGACCTTAATTCTTCTTTAAAAATCATGTTTGACTAAAAGAAATATCAATATCTATAAAAAACTGTGATTCAACTTTTTGCAGTGAGTTATACAAGTATGCAATCGAAAAAAATATACCCCTTAATTAGCCACTTCATTTGTAAATTTAATTCGCATTAAACGAAGTTCATCCTCATCAAAATCACCATCAAATTCATCTAAAGCTTTTTGTATATTATCAGTCTCAGCTTCCATAAAATATTCATGAATATCTTCTTGTTGATCCTCATCTAGCAAATCATCTAATGCATAATCTATGTTTAATTTTGTTCCCGAGAAGATAATGGCTTCCATCTCCTTTATTAGCTCTTTCATTTCCAATCCTTTAGATTTAGATATATCTTCTAAAGGTAGCTTTCTATCTGTATTTTGGATAATATATAATTTTAATCCAGAATTTATACCTGTACTTTTTACAATTAAATCATCAGGTCTTAAAACATCATTTTCATCTGCATACTTCGAAATTAATTTCACAAAATCTTTTCCAAATTTTCTAGCTTTTCCCTCTCCTACGCCATATACTTTAGAAAGTTCCTCTAAATTAACAGGATATTTTAAAGCCATATCATCTAAAGATGGATCTTGAAAAACTGCAAATGGAGGAACATCTAATTTTATAGCCACCTTTTTTCGTAAATCTTTCAATAGCTTTACGAGTCTCTCATCTGCAGAACCTGCAGCTAATTTTGCTTTTATTAATATAGAATTATCATTCTCTTTGCTATACGAATGATCTTCCGTCATCATGAAGGAAGATGGATTTTTAATATAATCAGTTCCTACTTGGGTTAATTTTACAACTCCATATTGTTCTATCTCTTTTTTGATAAAATTAACGACTAAAACTTGTCGTATCAGCGCCATCCAATAAGAACCCATTTTGTCTTTACCTATTCCGAAAAATGGCTGCAAGTGAGTTTTATGAGAGGTAAGCAGAGCATTTTCTTTACCAATTATCGTATTTACAACTTCTTTAGATTTATATTGCTGTAAAGTATCCTTAATTACTTTTAAAAGTTTTATTACATCCTCTTTTGCTTCATGCTTTTTCTTTGGGTTTCTAGAATTATCATCCATATCAGCCCCGTCGCCAGTTATAGCGTCAAACTCTTCACCAAAATAATGCAGCAAATATTTACGCCTGTTCATTGATGTTTCTGCGTAACCGACAACCTCTTGTAACAATGCATGCCCAATTTCTTGCTCTGCAACAGGCTTACTAGCCATAAATTTTTCTAACTTCTCTATGTCTTTATAGGCATAAAAAGCCAAACAATACCCTTCTCCATCATCCCGACCTGCTCTACCAGTTTCCTGATAATAGCTTTCTAAACTTTTTGGTATATCATGATGAATTACAAAACGCACATCTGGTTTGTCTATTCCCATTCCAAAAGCAATAGTAGCGACCACAACATCACAATCTTCCATCAAAAACATATCTTGATGCCTTACTCTAGTTTTTGCATCTAAACCTGCATGATAGGGAACAGCCTTAATGCCATTAACTTGTAAAATTTGAGAGATTTCTTCAACCTTTTTTCTGCTTAAACAATAGATAATTCCAGATTTCCCTTCTCTTTGTTTTACAAAGCGAATAATATCTTTTTCAACTTCTTTTGTTTTTGGTTTTACTTCATAAAACAAATTAGCTCTATTAAAGGAAGCTTTAAATCTGTTCGCATCTGTAATTCCTAATGTTTTTAAAATATCTTCTTGTACTTTCTCTGTTGCTGTAGCTGTTAAACAAATAACAGGAACGTTGTCTATAGCTTTAATTATGTGCTTTAGATTTCTATATTCTGGTCTAAAATCGTGACCCCATTCAGAAATACAATGAGCTTCATCTATAGCTACAAAAGAGATTTTTTGAGTTCTTAAAAAAGCAACATATTCTTCCTTTATCAGAGATTCTGGAGCTACATATAACAGTTTGGTTATTCCGCTGTCAATATCTTCTTTAACCTGATTTATTTCAGTTTTATTTAAAGAAGAATTTAAAACATGCGCAACTCCATGCTGCTCAGAAATACCTCTAATTGCATCTACTTGATTTTTCATCAATGCAATTAATGGAGAAACTACAATTGCAGTGCCTTCTGCCATTAATGCTGGCAATTGATAACAGAGAGATTTACCACCACCTGTAGGCATAATTACAAAAGTGTTTTTATCGTTAACAATACTTTTTATAACTTGCTCTTGTAACCCTTTAAATTTATTAAATCCAAAAAATTTTTTTAGAGGACTGTGTAAATCCATATATATAATTATTCGTTTATTTATTAAAGAAATAGTAAACCTACTTTATATAGTTTCAAGAAACTTTTTTTTGTAGTAAATTTGTGCCTTTCGTATATATAAAGATATAACTTTTTTTTATTCTGATAAAAACATAAAGCTTGAAAGATAAATCTAACATTATTGCAAATGCCAAAAAAACAATTTTAGCAGAAAGCAACGCAATAGCTAATTTAGCTAATTTTATAGACTCAGCTTTTGAAGAAGCTGTTAAATTTATTTATAATTCTAAAGGGAGGGTAATTGTTACCGGTATTGGTAAGAGTGCAAATATTGCCACAAAGATTGTTGCAACTTTTAATTCGACAGGAACCCCTGCCGTTTTTATGCATGCGGCCGACGCAATTCACGGAGATTTAGGCAATGTTTTAGAAGATGATGTTGTTATTTGTATTTCTAAAAGTGGTAATACTCCTGAAATAAAAGTATTAATACCATTAATAAAAAATTACGGAAATAAAATTATTGCGATTACTGGAAATGTAAATTCTTTTTTAGGAAAAAATGCTGATTTTCCTTTAAACACTTTTGTAGAAAAAGAAGCTTGCCCCAACAATTTAGCACCAACAACTAGCACAACTGCGCAGTTAGTGATGGGAGATGCTTTAGCTGTTTGCCTTTTAGAACTAAAAGATTTTACTAGTAAAGACTTTGCAAAATACCATCCAGGAGGCGCTTTAGGAAAACGTTTATACTTAAGAGTTTCTGATTTAATAAAAAACAATGCATTACCAGAAGTATCAGAAGGTGACTCGGTTGTTAAAGTAATTATTGAAATTTCAGAAAAACGTTTAGGAGTTACCGCCGTTATTAAAGATGATGAAATTACAGGTATTATTACTGATGGAGATCTTAGACGAATGTTAAGTAAAACGACTGAAATCAATAATTTTACGGCTAAAGATATTATGGGAAATAACCCAAAAACAATTCATGAAAACTCGATGGCTATTGAAGCATTAGATGCTTTAGAAAAAAATAGTATTACTCAAATTTTAGTTACAAATGATGCTAATAAATATGTAGGTGTTGTACATTTACATGATCTAATTAAAGAGGGAATTTTCTAATGGCAGATCAACAAAAAGAAATGTCTTTTTTAGGGCATTTAGAAGAACTAAGATGGCATTTAGTAAGAAGTGCGGCGGCTGTCTTTATATTAGCTATTGTGTTTTTTGTATTTGCAGAACAGGTTTACAATCATTTTTTATTAGCACATATTCAACCAGACTTTATCACTTACCAACTATTTTGTGATTTCTTTAATTTATTTGGTTTGGATAGTGCATTCTGCAATGTAGATTTTGAGGATAAAAAACTGCAAAGTATCAAAGTTACATCACAATTAATGAATTCCATTTGGTCTTCCTTAATATTAGGTATTATTGTTTCTTTCCCATATCTATTATGGGAAATTTGGAGTTTTGTTTCTCCAGGTTTGACAAAAAGAGAAATTAAAAAATCCAGAGGATTTATATTTATAGCATCGCTTCTATTCTTTATTGGAGTATTGTTTAGTTTTTATGTGATTGCACCAATATCTGTTCATTTCTTATACAATTATCAAATTACAGATGCCATTGAAAATAGTTTCACTTTAGAGTCACATATAGGTTTAATAACAAACATGCTGCTAGGTGTTTCAATCTTATTTGAGCTACCAGTTTTAATATTCTTTTTAACAAAAATCGGATTAATTACTCCAGAGTTTTTAAAGAAATATAGAAAACATGCCTTAGTATTTGTCTTAATTTTAGCTGCTATCATTACACCTCCAGATGTTGCAAGTCAAGTTATAGTTACAATACCAATTCTTATTTTATATGAAATAGGTATAATAGTTTCAAGAAGAGTTATTAAAAAACAACAAAAAGATGTCGAAAAAAGTACAAGAGTTTAATGAGTATCGTCAGAAGATGAACGATAAAATCTTAGCTTCTGATAATAAAGTTATTAAACGAATTTTTAATTTAGACACCAATGCTTTTAAAGAAGGTCATCTTCCATTAAAGACAAAAGAATTATTAGGTTTAGTTGCATCTACAGTTTTAAGATGTGATGATTGTGTACAGTATCATTTAGAAGCTGCAATGAAAAACGGAGTTACAAAAGAAGAAATGATGGAGACCATGTCTATTGCGAACTTAATTGGTGGTACAATTGTAATTCCACATTTAAGAAAAGCTGTTGAATATTGGGAGGAACTGGAAAGCGAAGTTTGATTTATGATGAGTATTGATGTTTAAGATCCTTTTATGAATCTTACAATCTAGATTGATTACTTTTACACAGTTCAACAATTCTAAAATTACACATTTCTAAAAAAATGATTTTAAGAGCAGAAAATATTCAAAAAATTTACGGAAGTAGAAAAGTTGTACAAGACATTTCTTTAGAGGTTAAACAAGGTGAAATTATTGGGCTTTTAGGTCCAAATGGAGCAGGGAAAACAACTTCTTTTTATATGATTGTAGGCATGGTAAAACCAAATGCTGGTCATATTTATTTAAATGATGAAGAAATAACTGGCGATGCCATGTACAAACGTGCACAAAAAGGAATTGGTTATTTAGCGCAAGAAGCATCTGTTTTTAGAAAATTATCGGTAGAAGACAATATCATGTCTGTTTTACAATTCACAAACTTATCTAAAAAAGAACAAAAATTAAAGTTAGAATCTTTGATTGAAGAATTTAATATTGGGCATGTTCGTAAAAATAGAGGAGATTTACTTTCTGGAGGAGAAAGACGTAGAACAGAAATTGCACGTTGCTTAGCTTCTGACCCCAAATTTATTCTGTTAGACGAGCCTTTTGCGGGTGTCGATCCTATTGCTGTTGAAGATATACAAAGTATAGTTGCGCAATTAAAAGATAAAAATATTGGCATTCTAATTACCGACCATGATGTGCAAGCAACCCTAGCAATTACTGATAAAACCTATTTAATGTATAATGGAAGTATCTTAAAAGAAGGAACTCCGGAAGAATTAGCGGCCGATGAAATGGTGCGTAAAGTTTATTTAGGTAAAGATTTTGAACTTAAAAAAAAGAAATTTATTATTTAGCATCTCTTTTTGCCAATTGAAAATAAAAACAAACTCCTTTTTTATTATCATTTCTCTGCTTTATTTGTATTTTTCCACCTAATCTTTTTACAATAGATTCTGTAGTCGCTAAGCCTATTCCTGTACTATTATTATTTGAATTATTTATTGTTTCAAAAATCTCAAAAACTTTATTCCAATATTTTTCTTCAATTCCTGGACCGTTATCTTCATGCGTAAAATAATAATTATCAGAGTCTTCTTTAAAACTTATAGTAATTATTACATTTTCTTCATCACAGAATTTTTTTGAATTAGAAATTAAATTTTGAAAAATTTGTAAAAGTCCTATTTTAGAACTATTTATTTCTATGTCTAAAAGCTTAGAGTTAATTACAACCTTCTTTTCAAAATCAATGTTCTCTAGAATGTTATCTATAAGATCTTTTAAATTAAAATCTTCAAAAATGATGTTTTCCTTTGTTAATTTAGAATCTTTTAAAATTTCTGTCACTAAATTATGCATATAGAAAATTCGGTTAGAAATTAAACTTATATATTCTTCTGCTTTTGTCTTTTTAAAAAGTTCAAGATGGTCTTTTTTTAAAATATCCAACAAAAAGTTAACTCCATTAATTGGTGATTTTAAATCATGAGTTAATCGATATGCAAAGTTATTTAATTGTTCATTTAACTTTAAATTTCGCTTATTCGACTCCGCTAATTCTTTATTTTTTTTCCTTAATTCTAAAAGAAGAACCACTTGTTTCGCTAATAACTTTAAGCTTTCTTTTTGAATCTTATTTAGTTCTTTTGGCTCATTATCAATAACACACAAAGTTCCTAAAGGATAACCTTCTGAGCTGTTTAACGGAGCTCCAGCATAAAAAACCGCATTAGGGTCACTGGTTGTTAATGGGTTGTCAAAAAAACGTTTATCTTTTGTTGCATCATTAATAATAAATAAATCATCTGGTTGCAAAATACTATGAGCGCAAAAAGAAACATCTCTTGGCGTCTCTGAAGGCTTTAAACCAAGATTAGATTTAAACCACTGTCTGTCTTCGTCTATAATAGAAACAAGTGCAATGGGTGTATTACAAATAGTTGAAGCAATTTTTGTGATAGCATCGTATTCATCTTCAGGTAAAGTATCTAAAACATTATAACTCTTTAAGTTTTCTAACCTATCTGCTTCATTTAAAGGAATATTAGCTGTTTCCATGGAAATTTATTTGGGGATATCTGATTTTCTAATAAAAGATAAAACTACGTAAATAATAATTATAATAGGTATTGACAGAAAGTTAATAGATAAAATTAATATTAAAGAAATTAAAAGAAAAATATATTTAATAAAATTATTTTTCAAAGAGTAATCTGTAAATTTTAAAGAAAATAAATGTATTTCTGCATTCATTAGATAACTTAAAACCAAGGTTACCAACATTAAAAAATAATTGTTTTTAATTAAATTTTTAACAAACTCGATATCGGTGTATTGTAAAACTAAAGGTAAAGAAATAGCAAATAAAGACATTGCAGGAGTTGGTAAACCTATAAAAGAGTTTGTTTGTCTTGTATCAATATTAAATTTTGCTAATCTAAAACCCGCTGCTAATGTAAGTATCAGGCCAAATAAAGATAAATCTAGTATGTCTGTCACAGAATTTGTAAAGTTTGGTTTATCAATTAAATTATCTTGTAATAACTTATACATGATAATACCAGGCACAACACCACTTGTAACCATATCAGCTAAAGAGTCTAATTGTTTCCCTAATTCCCCAGAAACTTTTAGCATTCTAGCTACAAAACCATCAAAAAAGTCGAAAAGAATACCAATGCACACAAATAATGCTGCCATTTCATAATCTCCTTCTACAGCAAAAATTACTGCCACAGTTCCTGAAAAGAGATTTCCTAATGTAATCAAATTTGGAATTTGTTTAACTATACCCATTTATAGATTGAATTTAAGGCTAAAATAGGAAATCAAAAATTCTTAGTTTTCTAATTCGTTAAATTTTTGTCATATTTGTTAAAATAAAAAGATCTATGCCAGTTTTTAATTCAAATTTTCTACCCACAATCCCTTTTCGAAATAGTCATTTTAATACGATGTATAGACCCCTTTTTATGAAGGATACGGCGATTTATAAAAGAAAAAGAATTACAACTTGGGATCATGATTTTTTTGATTTAGACTTTTCTTTTGTAGGTTCAGAATCTTTAGTTTTATTGATACATGGGTTAGAAGGCAGTTCTGAATCTCAATACATGACTTCAAATACTAATCACCTAAATCAAAAAGGGTTAGATACCGTTTGTTTTAACTTAAGAGGTTGCAGTGGGGAAGATAATTTACAACTTGCAACGTATCATAGCGGTAAAACTGAAGATGTAAGTTTCGTGATAGAACATTTAATAGAAAATTACAGCTACAAAAACATCATAATTGTTGGCTTTAGTTTAGGAGGAAATTTAGCACTAAAATATATTGGCGAAAAAGGTGAAAATATATCACCGGTAATTAAAGGTGGAATTGCAGTTTCTGTCCCTATAGATATTGGTTCTGCAGAACTAGAAATGGATAAATTAAAAAATAAATTATATATTGAAATTTTTTTTAAAACAATGAAAAACAAAGTTTTAGAAAAGGCTTTCAAATTTCCAGAATATAAATTAGATCAAGACAAACTTTTTAAAGCAACAAAATTTAAACATTTAGAATATTTATATACGGTACCTGTTTTTGGCTTTAAAAGTCCTGAAGATTATTGGGAAAAAGCAAGTTCTAAGCCTCATCTTTCCAAGATTACGAAACCAACTTTATTAATCAATGCAAAAGATGACACCTTTTTATCAAGGGAATGTTATCCCTATAAAGAAGCAGAAAACTCAAATTTTTTCTTTTTTGAAGAACCAAAATTTGGAGGACATGTCGGTTTTATGACCTCTTTTAAACCTAAAGAAAATAAATGGTTAGAGTATAGAATTGAACGTTTTATAAAAGAAAACATTGAAATTGATATTTAGTAAACAATATATGCAAAAAACAATAGTTATTTTAGTAGGTTTTAAGATATTTGTTGTCATTAATTTTTGATATTTGTGAAGTACAGAATATTTCTTTATTTAGTTGTTTTACCGCTTTACCTAAATGCGCAATCTTTTAGAAATTATTCAAATGAATTTTTAAATATTGGTGTAGATGCTGCAGCTTTAGGTATGAGTAAAACGGTCGTTGCAACTACGAATAATGTAAATGCGATTTATTGGAACCCTGCAGGACTCGTTGGCATAGAAGACTACCAAGGTTCTTTAATGCATGCTTCTTATTTTGCAGGAATTGCCAATTACAATCATGCAGCTTTTGCAATGCCTATAGACTCTAAAAGTGCCGTTGGAATTTCAATAATCCGTTTTGGAGTAGATGACATTTTAAACACAACTGAACTAATTGATAGTCAGGGAAATATAGATTTTAATAGAATAAGTTTATTTTCTTCAGCAGATTATGCTTTTAATTTTGCTTATGCTCGAAATTTACTTTTTAAGGATGTTAATTTTGGTGTAAATGCAAAAATAGTGAGAAGAATTATTGGTGATTTTGCTTCTTCTTGGGGTTTTGGTTTTGACGCAGGTATTCAGTTTGAAAGAAATAATTGGAAGTTTGGAATCATGGCAAGAGACATCACAACTACTTTTAATAGTTGGGCAATTAATGAAGATGAATTTAATAAAATTAAAGATGCCATTCCTGGACAAAATCAAGAGTTACCAGAAACTACAGAAATTACAAAGCCAAAAATACAATTAGGTGTTGCCAAGGAATTTAGAATTGGACGATTTTTTAACCTTCAAACGGAAATAGATTTAAATATTCGTTTTGAACAAACAAATGATATTTTCTCTTCGAAAACTGCTAGTATAAATCCTGCTGTTGGTTTTCAATTAGATTACGATCAACTTGTTTATTTACGTTTAGGAGTTGGTAATTTTCAATACATAACAGAATTCGATAATACAAAATCACTTTCTTTACAGCCAAATTTCGGAGTAGGCTTTACGTATCAGGGCATTCAAGTAGATTATGCTTTAACAAATATTGGTAGTGTCGGTAATGCTTTATTTTCAAATATTTTTTCAATCACTATTGATTATGGCTTTTTTAGACCCTAAAAATTATGAAAAAAAACTACTTCCTATTCCTTTTCTTGTTCACAAAAACGTTTTTTGCCCAAATAAACCTTTCTACTTATGCTGAAGTTAGTGTTGTTACTGCCGGTCCAGGAACAGAACTGTATGAAGCTTTTGGTCATTCTGCAATAAGAGTTAAAGATCCTGTGCTAAGGTTAGATTTAATTTATAATTATGGAATGTTTGATTTTAATGCTCCTAATTTTGAATTAAATTTCACGAAAGGAAACTTAATTTATAGTCTGGCTCGCTACGAGTTTAAATACTTTTTAGCCAGTTACAAAAGAGATAAACGTTGGGTAAAACAACAAGTTTTAAATTTAAATCAAAAAGAAAGGCAATCTTTTTTCATTTATTTAGAAAACAATGCTTTACCAGAAAATAGAAATTATAATTATGATCCATACTTTGATAATTGTGCGACAAAGTTAAGAGATATTACCACTTTTATTTTAGGAGACAAAGTTCTTTTAAGTAATAGGAATCTTGATAAAAATCGTTCTTTTAGACAACTAATGGATAAAGAAATCCCTTGGAATACATGGGGAAGTTTTGGTATCAATTTAGCTTTAGGAAGTAAATTAGATCAAAAAGCAGATTTTACAGAATACATGTATTTACCTGATTATGTGTATTCTATTTTTAAAAATAGCACCTTATTTATAAAAAATCAACCTGAAAAATTAATTAAAAGAGAAGATCTTTTATTAGATTTTAAAGAACTAAAGCAAGAAATTTCAATATTTAATCCATTTATCATATTTAGTATTATTTCTTTAATTGGTATCTTCCTCACTTTCTCTGATTTTAAAAACAAAAAAAAATCAAAATGGATTGATTTTATTTTACTGTTCACAACTGGAATCTTAGGATTGGGAATTGGTTTTCTTTGGTTTTTCACGGACCATTCCACAGCACCAAATAATTTCAATTTTTTGTGGGCATTTGCTCCTAATTTAATAATTGCTTTTCTTATACTGAAAAAAAATCAGCAAAAATGGCTGAATTATTACTTCCAATTTTTATTACTTTTAATAATATTTATTCCATTTATTTGGATTACAAAAATTCAATTATTTCCAATTTCTATAATTCCTTTCTTATTTTTTCTTTTTATTAGATATTTATTTTTATCAAAAAAAGTGAAATAAGGTTTTTATTTTATTTTTTTAATAATTTATATAGCTTTATTTTGATGAAAATTCTACATTTGATAATCAAATGAATCAGCCATGAACAAACAATTGATAGAATGTGTGCCTAATATTAGCGAAGGTAGAGACATCAATAAAATAAATACGATTGCTAACATTGTAAAAACCGTTGAAGGGGTAAAATTGCTAGATATAGATCCTGGAAAGGCAACTAATCGAACTGTAATTACATTTGTTGGCGAACCAGATAAGGTTATAGAAGCTGCTTTTAGATTGATAAAAAAAGCATCAGAATTGATTGATATGAGCAAACAAACTGGAGAACACCCACGTTTTGGAGCTACAGATGTTTGTCCCTTGGTGCCAATTGCAAATATTTCTATGAAAGAAACTGCAAAATATGCACGTCAGTTAGGAAAAAGAATTGGTGAAGAATTAGGGGTTTCTGGTTATTTTTATGAAAATGCAGCTACCTCCGATGAGCGTAAAAACTTAGCAACAGTTCGTTCAGGAGAATATGAAGGTTTAAAAGAAAAATTATTCAAGCCAAATTGGAAACCAGATTTCGGTCCAACTCATTTCAATCAACAAATTATTAAATCTGGAGTAACAGCAATTTCTGCACGTGACTTTTTAATTGCTTACAATGTAAATTTAAATTCAACTTCAACAAGACGTGCAAATGCGATTGCTTTTGATATCCGTGAAAATGGAAGAGCAAAACTAGTTGAAGGGAAAAAAGTACTGGGTAAAAATGGAGAACCTGAAAGAATTCCTGGAAAATTAAAAGCTGTAAAAGGAATTGGATGGTTTATAGAAGAATATGGAATTGCACAAATTTCTTATAACTTAACCAACATTAGGATTACTTCTATGCACGAAGCTTTTTATGAGACTGATTTAGCAGCTACCAAACGTGGCTTGCGTGTAACAGGATCAGAATTGGTTGGTTTAGTTCCTTTAGAAGCAATGTTAGATGCTGCTGATTTTTATCTAGAAAAACAAGAACGTTCTTTAGGGATTAGAGAAAGTGAAAAAATAAAAATCGCTATTAAATCTTTGGGCTTAGATGATTTAAAGCCTTTTAATCCGCAAGAAAGAATCATTGAATACGTAATGAATACAGATGTAGAAAAGAAATTAATTGACTTTACTATTAAAGATTTCGCTGAAGAAACTGCTTCAGAATCTATGGCTCCTGGAGGCGGAAGTATCGCAGCTTATGTGGGCTCTTTGGGGATTTCTTTAGGAACTATGGTTGCCAATCTTTCTGCACACAAACCTGGTTGGGATTCTAAATGGAAGTATTTTTCTAATTGGGCTGGAAAAGGGCAACAATACAAAAATGATTTATTGTTTTTGGTTGATGAGGACACGAATGCTTTTAATAAAATTATTGACGGATTTAGACTCCCAAAAACCAATAATGAAGAAATTAAAATCAGACAACAAGCAATTGAAGACGCTACAAAATATGCAACAGAAATTCCTTTTAAAGTGATGGAAACAGCATATAACTCTATCGAAGTAATGCTAGAAATGATGAAAAACGGATTGCAAAACTCCCTCTCAGATGGCGGTGTTGGTGTTTTATGCGCTAAAACCGCTGTTACAGGTGCTTATTTTAACGTTCGTATCAATGCAAAAGATATTAAAGACAGAGACTTTGCAGAAAATATTTTAGCGAAAGCGGAAGATCTTTATCAAAAAACGATAGGTTTGGAGAACAAAATGATGGAAATAATTAACGCTAAAATTTAAACTATTTTGAGCATTCTTTATTCCTTTAAAAAAATAAAGGAATAAAGTCAGGCTTTATGTTTTAATCTTTTTATTCATACTTCACGAAAGGGTTTACGCGCCAATCTTGAATGCAACTTATTTATTATGGACATTAAAAATCTAGAAATTATAGACTATCAACCAGCATTTGCTAAAGACTTTTATAATTTAAATGCAGCGTGGTTAGAAAAATATTTTTACCTAGAAACTTATGATAAAAAGGTTCTCAGTAATCCTCAGAAATATGTAATCGATACTGGAGGATTCATTTTCTTCGCAAAATATAATAATGAAATTGTAGGAGTTGTGTCCTTCATCAACCAAAAAACTTTTTTTGAATTAAGTAAAATGGCAGTTTCCCCTAAATACCAAGGGTTGAAGATTGGCTTAAAATTAATGGCTTTTTGTATAAAATTTGCAAAAAACAACAGTGGAAAAATATTATTATATACTCAAATAGAAAATTAATACCAGCTATTAATCTATATAAAAAAGTAGGTTTTAAAGAAGTAGAACTAGAAAAAGAAGTTCACTATGAACGTGCTAATATTAAAATGTTGCTTGATTTATAATAAAAAAGATTAAAAAAATAAGTTCAGGAATAGAGAAAACTCTGAATAGCCAGCTCATACCCTTTTAATCCAAATCCAAATAAAACACCTTTGGCTGCTGCTGCAATAAAGCTATGATGTCTAAATTCTTCTCTAGCATGAATGTTTGAAATATGTAATTCCACAACTGGCGCAGTAATGCCCTTTACAGCATCTCCAATACCGACCGAAGTATGTGTATATGCAGCTGCATTTAAGATTATTCCGTCATAATCAAAACCAACCTCATGTAATTTATCAATAATTTCTCCCTCAATGTTTGATTGAAAATAAGATAATTCTACATTCTTAAATTTTATCTTTAATTCTTTAAAGAAGTCTTCAAAAGTTTCAGAACCATAAATTTCAGGCTCTCTTTTTCCAAGTAAGTTTAAGTTTGGACCGTTGATAATCATTAATTTCATAAAGCTAAAATACAATTCTTTTTATAAAAAAAAGGAAGCATAATTGCTTCCGTTTTAATTCTGTTTTTTTTTGAGATACTAAAACCTATACCCTAATCCTATTTGGAAAGTATCAAGTTTCGCTGACATATCAGATGGAGCATCTTCAATTCTATTATTCAGTCCAATTGAATATCTTGCAGCTGAAAATAATTTTTCTGAAAAATCATATCCCACTCCAAAACCTAAACCAAATCCAAGTTTATTTAGACGTTCAGAGTCATCAAGTACTAAATCAAATTGCGGACCTGCTTGAACATTAAATTTATCTGACACATAATATTTAGCCATAATAGGAATAATTATCATACTTCCATTTTCTCCATCTTTATAAGTAGAGGCAAACTGAATTTCTGGTTGAATATTAAACTTTTCTGAAACATTAAAATCTATAAAAAAACCTGCAAAAAAACCAGAAGCACTATCGGAAACATTTATGCCCGAACCAGAAACGCTAGCTGTTAAGCTGTGAAAGCCAGCAGTTAATCCATAAGTAGTTTCTTGTGCACTTGCTTTTCCCAAACCAAACAATGCTACTGCGGCAATAAATAATACTTTTTTCATATATTTTGTTTTTTAAAAAAAATTAAGTTGGTAATTTAATAAAAATATTTAGGTTTTAGCTTTATAAAATCTATATATTTAATATATTGTATTTATGAATTGGCAAAACGCAATTAAAGATTATCAATTATTCTTAAAAATTGAAAGAGGTTTATCTCAAAATACAATTGACAGTTACTCTAGAGACTTAAAAAAACTAACACTTTTTTTGGAGGTAAACGAAATCAACCTTTCTCCCGTGGCTATTTATGAAACGGCCATTCAACAATTTATTTATGAGGTTGCAAAAAAATTAACACCAAGAAGTCAAGCGCGAATAATTTCTGGTTTACGAAGTTTTTTTGATTATTTAATTTTTGAAGATTATAGAACAACAAATCCTACAGATTTAATTGAAGCTCCTAAAATTGGAAGAAAATTACCTGATACACTTTCTGAAGAGGAAATTAATGAATTAATTTCTGCGGTAGATTTAAGCCACCCTCAAGGAGAAAGAAACCGAACAATTTTAGAAACAATGTATAGTTGTGGTTTGCGTGTTAGTGAACTAATCACCTTAAAAATCTCTGATTTATTTTTTGAAGAAGGCTTTATAAAAGTTACTGGAAAAGGAAATAAAGAACGTTTTGTGCCAATTCATTATAATGCTCAAAAATATATTTCTATCTATATCAATGAAATTAGAAGTCATCTAAAACGAATTAAAGGCTATGATGACACGCTCTTTTTAAACAGACGCGGTAAAGGTTTAACACGTCAAATGATATTTACTATTTTAAAAGATTTAAGCGTTAAAATCAATTTAAATAAAAAAATAAGTCCGCATACTTTACGCCATTCTTTTGCAACACATTTGTTAAAAAATGGTGCTGATTTAAGAGTGATTCAGCAAATGTTAGGACATGAAAGTATTACTACCACTGAAGTATATGTTCATTTAGATAATAGTTACTTAAAAGAAGTCGTAGAAACTTTTCATCCTAGAAAAAATTATCTTTAAGTTTCCTATTTCGAATGTATTCAAGGTAACGTCGAGTAGGAATCTTTACTCATAAAATAAAGCAAAAAAAAATTCCCACTTTAAAAGCGGGAATTTATCAAAAATATAAGTTTGAGTGTTTTTTCCTCCCTTCAAGAAGTTTAAAAGAGACTACCTAGCTACATTTACAGCTCTTGTTTCTCTAATTACAGTAACTTTTACTTGACCTGGGTAGGTCATATCATTTTGAATTTTTTGTGAAATATTAAATGATAATTCGGCAGCCTTCGTGTCATTTACTTTCCCACTTTCTACCATAACACGTAATTCACGCCCAGCTTGAATAGCATAAGCCTTTTGAACACCGGTAAAGCCAAAAGCAATCTCTTCTAAATCTTTTAAACGTTGTATATAAGAATCCAAAACTTGGCGTCTTGCTCCTGGCCTTGCCCCTGAAATTGCATCACAAACTTGCACAATTGGTGACAATAAACTCTTCATTTCTATTTCGTCATGGTGAGCTCCAATAGCATTACAAACCTCTTCTTTTTCACCATATTTTCCGCCCATTGCATTCCTAAAAGTGCATGGGGAAGTTCACTTTCTGATTCTGGAACTTTACCAATATCGTGCAATAAACCAGCTCTCTTTGCTAATTTTGCATTTAAGCCCATTTCAGAAGCCATAATTCCACAAAGGTTTGAAACTTCACGCGAGTGCTGTAATAAGTTTTGACCATAAGAAGAACGATATTTCATACGTCCAACGGTTTTAATCAATTCTGGATGTAAACCATGAATACCTAAATCTATAACAGTTCTTTTACCCACTTCTATAATTTCTTGCGTAATCTGTTTTTCTGTCTTTTTAACAACTTCTTCAATTCTTGCTGGGTGAATTCTGCCATCAGTTACCAATTTGTGCATCGCTAAACGGGCAATTTCTCTACGAACAGGATCAAAACAAGACAAAATAATCGCCTCTGGAGTATCGTCAACAATAATTTCTACACCTGTTGCCGCCTCTAAAGCTCTAATATTACGTCCTTCTCTACCAATAATTCGTCCTTTAACATCATCCGATTCAAGATTAAAGACAGATACACAGTTTTCTACAGCCTGCTCAACACCTACTCTTTGTATAGTGCCTAATATAATTTTTCTTGCTTCTTGTTCTGCAGTTAATTTTGACTCTTCAATTGAAGTTTGTACAAAAGCCATTGCTTCTGATTTCGCTTCCTCTTTCAAAGATGATACAAGCTCTTTTTTAGCCTCATCTGCAGATAAACCAGAAATTTGTTCTAGCATGTCTACATGGCGTTTGTGCATTTTATCAAGATCACTTTCCTTATTTTCTAAAAAATCTAGCTTAAAATTGTAATCTTTTTCTTTCTGCTCTAAAGATTGATTTAAGCGTTTGTTTTTATCTACTTCCGAAGCTACTTTAGATTCTCTCTCTCTAATTCTTTTTTCTACATCAGAAATCTTTTTTTCCCTAGATAGAATTACTTTTTCATGTTCTGATTTTAATTCAATAAACTTTTCTTTTGCTTGTAATATTTTTTCTTTTTTAACTGAATCTGCGTCTATTTTTGCTTCCTTTAGAATAGTAGCGGCTTCTTTTCTAGTGCCATTGAGCATCTTTTTTCCTTTCGACTTTTCCATCGATTTAAAGATTACAAAACCTATAGCTACTCCTACTAAAACTCCCATAATAATGGGAAGTATCATATTCTCCATAATTTAAATTTAATATATAAAAAAAGCCTACACTAGTTGGGTTTTTAAACTCCAAAATGACATTTATAGGACTAACTAACTCTTTAAGGATCCATTGAAAGATTGAAACAAGTTCAATATTAATGGCATGCTTTTGTAGTTAAGACTCATCCTTCATAATAGAATAGTGTTGAGTTTAATAAACAATTACTAACGTAGGCAGTGTGTTGTTAATGTATTTTAATGAACTTATTTCAAATGAGAACTTACTAATTTAGTAAGTTCACTTATTTTCTCTATTTCCTCTTTTTTTGTGTCATTTTTGTCTAAAGATAGTATTTCTAATTTAGATGCAAATTGCAAAGCAGACATCGCTAAAACATCTTGTTTATCGCTAACCGCATAATTTTGCTCATACATAGAAATTAAATTATTAATTGCTGTTGCAGCTTTACGCATACCCTCTTCTTCTTTAATGTTATTAACACTTAAGGGGTAAGTTCTGCCTGCAATTATAATATTAATCTTTAGTTTTCCCACAATAAAAAGAACTTTATTCTTGTAACTGAACAATGCATTTATCAATTTCTCTAATCAATGCGTTTATTTTCAGTTTTGTATCTTTTGTATTTGTACTACTGCCTTCAATAGTTTTAGCAATTTTAAGTATATCAAATTCTTTTTTTTGATCTACTAATTTTTGCTCTTTTTCTAAAAGCTGATGATGTAATGTTGTGTTATTTTGAAGCAATATTTGATTTTCGTTTTTTAAAAATTCATAATTAGAAAGAAGTATTTTTAACGTATCTTCCAGTAAATGAATTGCTTCTATTGTATTACTCATCATACATATTAGAATAATCTATCTGTACAAAGTTAACATTCTGTTTTATACTTTACAACATTTTATGACTTTTTTACTAATTAACTGAAATTAAACGAATTACAGAAACAATGATTTTCACTATTTTTACCAAACTAATAAATTCACTTTGAAAAAACTAATAACATACATATTTTTATTACTCAACTTTTTGTGTTTTTCTCAAGAAAAGTATCCTCAAAATTATTTTCTAAGTCCTTTAGAGATACCTCTTTATTTATCTGGTTCTTTTGGGGAGTTACGCAGCAATCATTTTCATGCAGGTTTAGATATTAAAACGCAAGGAAAGGAAGGTTTAAATGTATTTGCGGCAGCAAATGGTTATGTTTCTAGGATTAAAGTACAGCAGTATGGTTATGGAAAAGCGATTTATATTACGCATCCAAATGGATACACCACAGTCTATGGTCATCTAAACAAATTTGCAGATAAAATTGAAAAACATATAAAATCAATTCAATACAAAAAAGAGAATTATGCTACTGGAAATTTATATTTCAAAGAAGATAAATTTCCTATTATGAAAGGAGAAATAATTGCTTTTTCTGGAGATACCGGAGGTTCTGGAGGGCCACATTTACATTATGAAATTAGGAATACAGAGACAGAGCATGTTATAAATCCACTCTTATTTGGGGTGAAAGTTGAAGATACTAAAGCCCCTATTTTTAAAGCCTTAAAAGTGTATGCTTTGAGTTCGGATGCAAGAATCAATCAACAAAGAGAAAGTTTTCAAATACCTATTAAAAGTATTGGTAAAGGTGAATATATTGCTGATAGAATTACTGCAAGTGATGTTATTGGTTTTGGAGTTAGTGTTTTTGATCTATTTAACAAAGCATCAAATAAAAATGGTGTCTATAGTTTAGAAATGTTGGTAAATGGTAAGCGTTTTTATTATCATGATGTAGAGACTTTTTCCTTTTCAGAAAGTAAATTTTTAAATTTACTTATTGATTATGAGCATTATAAAAAATATAAAAGGCGTTATCAAAGAACCTATAAAGTAACTTCAAATACTTTATCTATTTATGAAGACTTGATAAATAACGGGAAAATTAAGATTCAGAAAAACTTAAATTACGTAATAGAAATTATTGCAAAAGATTTTAAAGGAAACATAAGTTCTTTAAAAATTCCTGTTGCGGGAAAAGAAAGTAATACTATTTTCACGAAACAAAAAGACACAACAAGCTATAAAGTGATTGCTAAGAACTTTAATAAGTTTAAACAAAAAAATGTAACGATTGCTTTTCCTAAGAAAACATTTTATGAAGATGTGTATTTAAATTTTAACGTTGATAAAGAAATTGCAAAAATTCATACGCCAACAATTCCTTTAGATAAGAGTTTTACATTAACGTTTAATGTTTCTAAGTACTCAGAAACTGAAAAACAATTCTTATATATTGCAAACATTGAATATCCAAAATACCCAAGATATCTTAATACAAGAAAAAAAGATAGTACTTTTTTTATAACAACAAAAATCTTAGGTACTTACACTCTACTTTCTGATGATAAGAAACCTACAATAAAATCCTTATATTTCGAAGATCAGCAATGGCTTACAAAAGCTAAAACTCTAAAAGTAAGAATTGATGACATTGGGTCTGGGATTAAAAATTATAGAGCAACTATTGATGGAGAATGGGTTTTAATGCAATACAATCATAAAAAAAGAATTTTAACCTATAATTTTAGTGATAAAAAATTGGTTGGTAGCAAACATATCTTTAAAATTGTAGTCTCAGACAATGTAGGAAATACGAATGAGCTTTCTGCAACGTTCTTTAAGAAACAAATAAACTAACTTTTGTGAAAAAAATATTCTTCTTTTTGTTACTATTACCAAGTTTTCTAGTAGCCCAAAAAACCACAATCTTAAAAGGTACGGTAAAAAATAATCAGAAAAAACCTATAGAAAAAGTATCTATAAAGTTTGGTAATACAGGAACTGTAAGTGATAAAGCTGGAAATTATCAAATAAGAATTCCTTTTAAAGAAGAAATTACTTTAGTGTTTAGTCATGTTTCTTATCGCACTTTTACGAAAAAATTTACTGCAAAAAGCAGAAATACTGTTCGCTTCTCACCTACTTTAACTTTAAAAACGGAAGAATTAGATGAAATTATTATTAAAGAGAATAGAAAAAAAGCTTCAGGAATTATAAATATTGATGTCAGAAAAGCTAAAAATATTATTGGTCCAAATGCAGGTGTTGAAAACGTTTTAATGACTTTACCTGGTGTAAGTAACAACAACGAGTTAAGTACTCAATACAATGTTAGAGGTGGTAATTTTGATGAAAACTTGGTGTACGTAAATGGAATTGAAATCTACAGACCTTTTTTAATTAGATCTGGTCAGCAAGAAGGTTTAAGCTTTATCAATTCAAATATGGTACAAAATATTAATTTTTCTGCTGGTGGCTTTCAAGCAAAATATGGAGATAAATTATCATCAGTTTTAGACATCACATATAGAAAACCAAATGAAACTGTTACAACTATAGATGCAAGCCTGTTAGGTGCAAGTATTACTTTTGAAGGTCAGTTTTTAAATAAAAAATTAAGCGCTATAACAGGAGTAAGATATAGAGATAATAGTTTGTTCGTAAATAGCAAAAAAATTGAAACCAATTTTAGACCAAAATTCACAGATGTACAGACCTTTTTATCTTATGAGTTTTCAGAAAAATTTTCACTTAATTTCTTAGGTAATTTTTCTTTAAATAATTACGATTACCAGCCATTATCAAGAAGAACACGTTTTGGAACAGTCGCGAATCCATTAGAGTTAATTGTGTTTTATTCTGGACAAGAAAAAGACAAATATTTAACAATGTTTGGCGCTTTATCTACTGATTACAAAATAAATAAAAACTTCACTTTAACAACTACAGCTTCTAGATACAATACTCAAGAGGAAGAACATTTTGATATTGCTGCAGCTTACAGTTTAGGTGAAGTTGATGCCAATATTGGTTCTCAAAATTTTGGTGAAGTAGATTTTTCTCAAGGAATTGGTTCACAATTAAATCATGCGCGTAACGATTTAGATGCCTTAATTTCTAATCTTCAAGTTAGAGGAACTATTAAAAAAGGCAAAACTCAATGGAATTTTGGTGCTAAATATCAAAAAGAAGATATTAAAGATAGAATTAGAGAATGGGAAATTATTGACTCTTTAGGTTTTTCTATTAGACCACCTTATCACACATCAAACAATCAGCCTTATACTCCTTTTGAAGGAGAAATTACTCCTTATCAAAATATAAGAAAAGACAATAATGTTGCTATAAGGAGAGTTTCTGGGTTTGTGCAATTTAACCAACGTTCTTTTTGGAATGAGCATGAAGTTTTTTATAATTTAGGTATTAGAGCTCATAGTTGGTCCGTTAATGGAAATGGACTAAAGTCAAAAAATCAAACTATTATTAGTCCAAGAGCACAATTCTCTATCAAGCCAAATTGGCAAAAAGATATGTTGTTTAGAGTTTCTGGCGGGTTATATGCACAGCCACCATCTTATAGAGAATTAAGAAATTTTAATGGAGATATAAATGTAGATGTAAAAGCACAAAAATCAATTCATTTTGTTACAGGAATGGATTACAGTTTTGAAATGTGGGACAGACCTTTTAAACTAACTACAGAAGTTTATTATAAAGATTTATCTGATGTTAATGCATACTCAATTGATAATGTTAGAATTCGGTATAGAGCAGATAATGTGACGACTGCTTTTTCAAATGGAATTGATGTGCGTTTAAATGGAGAGTTTGTGCCCGGAAGTGAAAGTTGGGTAAGCTTAGGGTATTTAAAAACCGAAGAAAATATAAATAATAGAGGTGCTATTGCTCGACCTTCTGATCAACGTGTGAAATTTGGAATTTTATTTCAAGATTATATGCCAAATTTACCCGATTTAAAAGTTTACTTAAATTTAGTTTATAATACTGGTGTTCCTGGAGGTGCTCCTGCTTATTCCGATGTATACCAATTTCAAGAACGTTTAAGAGATTACAAACGGGCAGATTTAGGTATTTCTTATATTTTTGTAGATTCAAAAAAGAATTACTCTACAGGTTGGCTTTCTAAATTTAAAGAATTAACAGCCGGCTTAGAACTCTTTAACATGTTTGACATTCAGAATTCAATAACCAATACTTGGGTTAGAGATGTATATTCTAAAACTCAATTTGGCATACCAAATTACATGACTGGTAGAGTTTTAAACCTTAAAGTTGGCATGAAGTTTTAAACAATAAAAAAGAGTTGATAAAAATCAACTCTTTTTTATAACATAGTTTTTAGATATTTTAAACCAAAATCTGAGCAGCATGTGCTTTTGTTTTCACCTTAGTAATTATATCTTCAATATTTCCATTTGCATCAATTACGAAAGTGGTTCTATGAATTCCATCATATTCTTTACCCATAAATTTCTTTGGACCCCAAACATTAAAAGCTTCGATAACGGTTTTATCTTCATCTGCTAACAATGGAAAAGGTAATTCATGTTTATTAATCCAATTTTGCTGTCTCTTAGCAGAATCTGCACTTACCCCTAAAACATCATAACCTTTAGCTAAAAAAGATTGATAATTATCTCTCAAATCACACGCTTCTGCTGTGCATCCTGGCGTGCTTGCTTTCGGATAAAAAAATAATACTAATTTTTTACCAACATAATCTGATAATTTTATCGTGTTTCCTGCGTGGTCTTTTGCTTCAAATTCTGGAGATTTATCTCCTATTTTTAGTGCGGTCATTTTTATTAATTTTAAAAGTTACAAAGTAGGCAAGTTACAAAGTCTTAAAATAAATCCCTAAAACTTCCACAAAAATTTACTGTACAACTTTGTACCTTTGTTACTCTTAAAACTTAAACATGTTAAAGCAAGAAAAAGTTCAATTTGTAATTGACACACTTCAAGAAAAGTATCCAGAAATTCCTATTCCTTTAGATCATAAAGACCCATATACTTTGTTAATTGCTGTTTTATTATCTGCACAATGCACTGATGTGCGCGTGAATAAAATTACTCCTTTATTATTTGCTAAAGCAGATAACCCTTTTGATATGGTTAAAATGACTGTAGAGGAAATTAAGGAAATTATACGTCCATGTGGATTATCACCAATGAAAAGCAAAGGAATCTATGGTTTATCAAAAATTTTGATTGATAAGTATAATGGTGAAGTTCCAATAAGTTTTGAAGGTTTAGAAGAATTACCCGCTGTTGGTCATAAAACTGCTAGTGTAGTTATGAGCCAAGCTTTTGGTATACCAGCATTTCCTGTAGATACTCATATTCACCGATTGATGTTTAGATGGAATTTAACAAACGGAAAAAATGTTACACAAACAGAAAAAGATGCAAAACGTTTGTTCCCAAAACAGTTATGGAATGATTTACACCTGCAAATTATTTGGTATGGCAGAGAATACTCACCTGCTCGTGGTTGGAATTTAGACCATGATATAATTACAAAAACGATTGGAAGAAAGTCTGTATTAGAGGAATATTATAAAAAATTAAAACCCTAAAAAAAAACCCCAACAATTGTTGAAGTTTTTTCCACTCTTAATTCAAATTCAATTCAATGAAATCTTTTGATTTAGTTTCTACAATAGTTAGCGATTTGGAAAAATTAATCAAAAATTGAACTGTTTCTTGTTTAGGTTGCATCCGCACATCAGATAGCTTTTTTATGTAAAGTTTCATCATATATTTTATTTAGGCTACTGGTTATAAAATATTAACGATGCTTTCTTACTTTTATTATTAATTTACTAAAATAATTTTATTTTTTTCTATTAATTTTCTCATATTTATTAGAGCATACCGCATCCTCCCTAATGCTGTGTTAATACTAACTCCAGTGTTTTCACTTATTTCTTTAAAACTCATATCTTTATACATGCGCATTATTAAAACTTCTTTTTGTTCTTCTGGTAATTTTTTTACCAAATCTCTAACATCACTATAAATCTGCTCTTGTATAATTTTTTTTTCAGCATTTAAGCTTCCATCACCTAAAACAGAAAAAATATCAAATTCATCTGTATTTCTAAAGGATGGCATTCTATTGGATTTTCTAAAATGATCTATAATTAAGTTATGAGAAATACGCATAACCCAAGGTAAGAATTTACCTTCTTCATTATATTTTCCTTTCTTAAGAGTTCTAATCACCTTAATAAAGGTGTCTTGAAATACATCTTCAGTAATATCTCTATCTTGAATTTTACTGTAAATAAAGCTATACAACCTTTGTTGGTGTCTTTTAATTAGAATTCCCAAAGAATGTTCATCACCTTCAATGTAATTTTTCACTAAACTGCTGTCTGTTTCTTTTTTTTTTCGCATCATAACTACTTTTAAAGAGAGAAAAGTGTCCACTCCTTTTTATTATTTATTAATAATTTAAAAGTAATTTTTTACTATATGCGTTCTGTTTTGGGAAATTTAAGTTCTCAAATATAGTAATAATAAATAAATTTAGCAAATACTTTAACAAATACTTTAACAAATTCAAGGTTAATATTTTATTCAATGCAATGAAAATAGTGGTATTTTTATAGCTTATTTTTATATTAAATGAAGGCTGATATTTCCACAATAAACCCTAAAGAAAACATCATCATTAAAGGTGCAAAACTGCATAATTTAAAGAATATTGATGTGGTCATTCCAAGAAAAAAATTAGTTGTAATTACAGGTCTTTCAGGTTCTGGAAAGTCTTCTTTAGCTTTCGACACCTTGTATGCTGAAGGGCAAAGACGTTATGTAGAAAGTTTGAGTTCTTATGCGCGTCAGTTTTTAGGAAAACTACACAAACCGAAAGTAGATTATATAAAAGGAATTGCGCCTGCAATTGCCATTGAGCAGAAAGTGAATTCTACAAACCCACGTTCAACCGTAGGAACATCAACAGAAATTTATGATTATATAAAACTTTTATTTGCAAGGATTGGCAAAACTTTTTCACCTATTTCTGGTAAAGAAGTAAAAAAGGATACGGTTTCTGATGTGGTTAATTTTGTAAAAAAATTCGAAAGTAGCACAAAATTATTATTACTTGCGCCTATTGTTATTGATGAAGATCGAGATTTAAAAACCGTTTTACAAGTTTTAGAACAACAAGGTTATGCACGTTTAAAATGGAATAAAAAAGTATATAGAATTGCAGATTTTCCGCAAGAAGAATTTAAAAATGAAGATTTATTTTTAGTCGTAGATAGAGTTATTACAAAAGACGATGAAGATTTTCACAACCGATTGGCGGATGCCATTCAAACTGCTTTTTTTGAAGGAAAAGGAATTTGTTTTATTGAAAAATTAGAAAATAACAAAATTGCAGAATTTAGTAATAAGTTCGATTTAGATGGAATGTCTTTCTTAGAGCCAAATACACATTTGTTTAGTTTTAACAATCCTTATGGAGCTTGCCCCACTTGCGAAGGTTATGGAAATGTAGTTGGAATTGATGAAGAACTAGTGATTCCAAATACTGGTTTATCTATTTTTGAAGACTGTATTTTCCCTTTTAAAACGCCCGCTTATATACATTATAAAGAAGACTTAATCGCTGTTGCTTATCAATTTGATATTCCTATTCATAAACCTTGGTTTAAACTTTCAGAAGATCAAAAAGAACTGGTTTGGAATGGAAACAAAAACTTCAAGGGAATTCATCATTTTTTTACTATTTTAGAAGAAAAAAGTTATAAAATTCAGAATAGAGTTATGCTTTCGCGTTATCGTGGAAAAACAAAATGTACTTCTTGTAATGGAAAACGATTACGTAAAGAAACGGATTTTGTAAAAATAAATGAACACACAATTTCTGATTTAGTTACACTTCCGTTAGATGAATTAACTGTCTTTTTTAAAGAAATAAAACTAGATAAGTACGAAGCAAAAATTGGAAAACGTTTGCTAACAGAAATCAATAATCGTTTGCAGTTTTTAACGGATGTTGGCTTAGCTTACCTAACGATCAACAGGACCTCAAACACACTATCTGGTGGTGAGAGTCAACGTATAAACTTAGCAACTTCTCTAGGTAGTTCACTCGTCGGTTCTATGTACATATTAGATGAGCCTAGCATTGGTTTACATCCAAAAGATACGGAACGTTTAATTGGGGTTTTAAAAGATTTACGTGATTTAGGAAACACAGTTGTTGTGGTAGAACATGATGAGGACATTATGAAAGAAGCTGATTACATTATTGATATTGGCCCAGAAGCTGGAACTTTTGGTGGACATGTAGTTGCAGAGGGAACTTTTAAAGAAATTTTAAAATCAGATTCTTTAACAGCAAAATATTTAAATGAAGAATTAAGAATTGAAGTGCCTACAAAACGTAGAACTTCAAAAAATAACATTCAAATTATTGGAGCAAGAGAACATAATTTACAAAATATTGATGTTACATTTCCGTTGAATTGTTTATCCGTAATTACCGGTGTTTCTGGCTCTGGAAAAAGCACATTAGTAAAAAGCATTTTATACCCAACAATGCAAAAAAAGTTGATTGGATATGGAGAAAAAATCGGGCAACATACCGAAATAAAAGGAAATTTTGAGAATTTAAAACACGTAGAGTTTATAGATCAGAATCCCATTGGGCGTTCTTCACGTTCAAATCCGGTAACTTATATTAAGGCTTATGATGATATTAGAATGTTATATTCTAATCAGAAACTGTCAAATATTAGAAACTATAAACCAAAACATTTTTCTTTTAATGTTGAAGGTGGTCGCTGTGAGGTTTGTAAAGGTGAAGGCGAAGTAACTATTGAAATGCAATTTATGGCAGATGTGCATTTAGAGTGCGACGTTTGCAATGGAAAACGCTTTAAAAAAGAAGTTTTAGAAGTGAAATTTGACGGAAAATCTATTGCTGATATTTTAAACTTAACCATTGATGATGCTGTTGAATTTTTCTCTGAAAACTTGGCAACTAAAATTGCCAATAAATTAAAACCGTTGCAAGATGTTGGTTTGGGTTACGTGAAATTAGGGCAATCTTCTTCTACCCTTTCTGGCGGTGAAGCGCAAAGAATTAAACTAGCCTCCTTTTTAGTAAAAGGAAATACAAAAGACAAAGCCTTATTTATTTTTGATGAGCCTACAACTGGCTTACATTTTCATGATATTAAAAAACTATTAGCTTCTTTTAACGCGTTAATTGATAAAGGACACTCAATTATTGTAATTGAACACAATATTGAACTCATAAAATGTGCTGATTATATAATTGATTTAGGTCTAGAAGGAGGTAAAAATGGTGGGAATCTTATTTTTCAAGGAACCCCTGAAGACTTAGCAAGAAATAAAAAATCGTACACGGCGAAATATTTAGCAGAAAAATTAACTTTCTAACGAATTCTAATCTACAATCAACGAATTCTAAAACAGTCAAAACTTAACTCAACTTCAGGTTTACTTTTACAGTGTATTAACATTTAAAAAGTAGAAATCATGAAAAAAGTATTTAAAAATTCAGCAGTTTTAGCAGCTATCATTTTAACATCAAGCGTTTTTATAAGTTGTGATAAAGCCTCAATAATTAAAAAAAATAAAGTTACATCTTTAGTTCTAGAGAATCATTTAGAACCAATTGCTAAAGAAAAAATTACGGCAAGAAAACCACTTGTTTTTATAACAGGTTTTGATAAAGGAAATGAAACTTTTTACAACAATGCCAGAGCATATTTTAAACAAAAACAATATGATATTGTAGAAGATCAATATTCTTTAGAAGAAGTAATTACTTGGCTTAATAAGAACCAAATAAAGAATCCTTATGGCGAAATTCATATTGTAAACAATAGTAATCCTTATAAAGGGATGACTTTAGAAACTAACATTAATGGTGAAAAAATTAACACCGAATCATTACGAAGAAATATTACAAAAGGCACTCTACCAACTCTAAAAGAAAGTGTAAATGCACAATCTAAAATTATTTTTCACGCAAATGGATTAGGTGAAAACAGAGAATTAATGAACACTTTTAAAGATGCTTTTTGCGCAGATGAATTACCCATTGTAGTAGCATCTCCTTACTATTCAATTTTTGATGGTGAATTTACAAAACACTATTTAGCAAAGCCACATTATGTATTTTATCCTACAGCTAATTCTCCTGGAAAAACTGATTTATCAAAAGAAATTGCAAAAAAATATCCAGAAGAAAAAGACATAAACTGGTTTGATGCACTAAGTAATAAACTAGAAAGGTTTGTTGGTGAAGCGTATACCACTCAATTTACAATTCCTGTAAAATTCACTTTAGATTATCATAACTCTGATGAAGAAGTACCAACTTTTGAAGGACAAAAAGAAGTCATGGATTTTATAGAACAAGAATTGTATTCTGAATTTAAAATGTTAAATATTCCTTTAGAAAAATTTAGATGGAACTATAACATCAAAAATAGTAAGCTTACAATTACTGGAAAAACTACAGGTTTAATTGTTTTAAAACCACTAATTAAGCCTTATGGTGAATTAAAACACATACAGCCCGACACAAATAACAAACGATTATATGCCATGAATTAAACGAAAAAAAAATATAGTTTTACAAACGTCATTATGAAAACTCTTTATAATGGCGTTTTAATCAGTAAGTTTGTTTTATGTTGTTTTTTAAAAAAAATAGTTTCATTTTTCTATTTCTTGCGCTTTTAAATATACAAGCACAACAAAATAGTATTCAAAAATTTTCTACAGTAAATGGATTGCCCAGCAATATTTTATTTGATATACAACAAGATAAAATTGGCTATTTATGGATCGCTACAAACAAAGGTTTCGTAAAGTTTGATGGAAATGATTTTACACAAGTTAACAACCAAAAAACAACATGTTTATTAATCCAAGATGATAAAATTTATATAGGTTTAGAAAATGGCCTGTTAATAAAAAACGGATCACAAGAACAGTTTTTTGCAGCTAAAAAGGTATTACATATTTTCTATTATAAAAATGCTGTTTTTGTCGGTACAGTCCAAGGTGTGTTTAAATTAAAAGAAAATCATTTACAACCTATACAAATAAATACAGAGATAGATTTTTCTATTATAAATGATTTAATTTTCACAAATAACTCTTTTTATGTTGCCACCAACAATGGCTTATGGAAACTTAATTCTTTAGACAACCCCAGAGAAGTTCATCAAGTTCTAAAAGATAATATAATCTCACTTTTAAAATTACAGAATAAAATTATTGCGGCTACCTTAGAAAATGGCTTAAAAATAATTGAGAACGATTCAATTGAAAAGATAGTTTCAACTCAACAAAATATAACTGCAGTTAAGAAACTTAAAAATGAAATTTGGGTCACTTCAAACAAAAACGGAATTGAAGTTTTCTCACTTCCTTTCTTTTTTTTTAAACAAAAAATAAACAAATACAACTACCTAAAAACAAACAACATAAATACTGTTTTTAAAGATAACCAAAACACAATTTGGATTGCTTCAAATAAAGGGTTGTACAATTTTAAAAATAATATTTTTAAAAATCACAATAATAAAAAACCAGTAATTTATTTTGAAAATTTATTCGTAAATAATCAAAATACAGATTCATTACTCAGCAGTAAAAACAAAATAACTTTCTCTCCTTCAGAAAATAATATCTCCATAAATTTTAAAACTGTTGACTTATTACATCCTAAAAAAATAAAATATCGATACAAATTAGTTGATGAGTTCACCGAGTGGTCTACAAACAATTCTGTACAGTTGGCAAACTTAAATGCTGGTAAATATACGTTTGAAATTCAATCAAAAATTGATAATAATTTAAGTGAAATAAACTCATTTTCATTTAATATTGATCACCCTTTTTATAAAAAAACATTATTTATTCTGACAGTAATCATACTTTTTTTATTTGCTGCTTATTTATTTTTAGATATTTACCTAAAAAATATTAACAAAAAGAATGCGGAAAAAATAGATGCCCTAAAATTAGAAAACCATTTACTTTCTTTAGAACAGAAAGCGCTACAATTACAAATGAATCCACATTTTATTTTCAATGTTTTAAACGGAATTAAAGCTCTTGGAAATTCTAACAGAACAGAGGATTTAAATTCTATAATATCACAATTTTCAGCTTTACTAAGAAGTATTTTATACAATTCTAGAAAAGAAGAAATTAGTTTAAAAGAAGAAATAGAATCTTTAAAAAACTACATAGAATTGGAACAAAGAATGAGTTCTAAAAACTTTGAATACTCTTTTCACATAAGTTTAAATTCTATTGATGCTGATGAAATTTTAATTCCAACGATGTTAATTCAACCCTTTATAGAAAACGCAATTAAACATGGTTTTCAAATAAATAAAAAAGGGGAAATTGCTATTTATTTCGAGGTGAAAAGCAACTACTTGCATTGTTCTGTTTTTGATAATGGAATAGGAATTCATCAGTCTAAAAAACGAGAAGAAAGGTTAGATCACGAGTCGATAGCATTAAAAGTATCAAAAGAAAGAATAGAAAATATTTCAACTAAAAATTCATTTTCTATTGATGAAGTTATTAAAAATTCAAGGATTGAAGGAACTAAAGTTTGGTTTAAAATTCCATTAAAAACAGACTACTAATGGAAAGAACTCAATTTATAAAAAAAACCTTTTTAGGAACTCTTGGTTTAGGAGTTATTACTGGAATATATTCATGGCAAGTAGAACCTTTTTGGTTAGAATTTGTTTATAAAAAAATGCCAATTAAAAATTTACCAAAAAATTTAATTGGAAAAACGTTAATTCAAATTAGTGATATTCATGTGGGTAATCGATTTAATTATCAATATATTATAGATTCTTTTTCGAAGGCGAAAGCACACAATCCAGATTTTGTTGTGTATACTGGAGATTTTGTTGATTATGATGATGAAGAGCAATTTTCACAATTAAAAGAAGTTTATAAACATGTCGTTAAGGGTAAATTAGGAACTGCTGGTATTTTAGGAAATCATGATTATGGTCATGATTGGTCAGACCAAGGTGTTGCAAATGCGATTACTTCAATTCTTGAGAGTGCAGGCGTTAAAGTTTTAGGGAATAATGCATTTAATTTTAACGGACTACATATTATTGGTTTAGATGATTTTTGGGGATTAAATTTTGATCCAAAAAAAATTATGAACAAACACAATTCTAAAAATGCTAATTTAGTTTTATGTCACAATCCTGATGTTTGTGATTTAGATGTTTGGAATAATTACAAAGGTTGGATTTTAAGTGGTCATACACATGGAGGTCAAGTAAAACCGCCGTTTTTAAAACCGCCAATTTTACCCGTGAAAAACAAAAGATATGATGCGGGAGAAATAGATTTAAATGACGGTAGAACTCTTTACATTAATAGAGCTTTAGGTAACCTTTTGCAAGTAAGGTTTAATGTTAGACCAGAAATAACAGTTTTCACTTTGGAAAAAAAGTATTAAAATGAAAAAAATAACATCCATTTTGGTAGATGACATTCCGGAAGCAATAGAAATGTTGTCTAATGATATTGAAAATAACCATCCAGAAATCGAAATTATTGGAAAAGCTTCAAGTGTCGTTGAGGCAGCTAAATTATTACAAAAAACACAGCCAGATATTTTATTTTTAGATATTATGCTGGGTGATGGTACAGCTTTTGATCTACTTGAAATTGTACACAATTTACAATCAAAAATAATATTTGTGACTGCTAGTGATGAACATGCGATAAAGGCTTTTAAATTTGCTGCTATCGATTATATCTTAAAACCATACACTAACGAAGATTTAGCTAATTCAATTAAAAAAGCGAAAGAGTATATTCAACCAAATAAAGAGCAACTATCAATTTTACAGGAATCTATAAAGTACTCAAATATAACTCCACAAAAAATATCCTTACATACATCAGAAAAAATAATTGTAGTTCAACTTTCAGAAATTATTCGTTGTAAATCTGATAATAATTACACTACTTTTTATTTAGATACCAATCAGAAAATATTGGTCTCAAAAACGTTGAAATATTATGCAGATATGTTAAAAGAATTTCAATTCTTAAGGGTTCATCAAAGTCATTTAATTAATATAAAATATATAAAAGAGTTTATAAAATCTGATGGAGGTTATCTAATATTAAAGGATAAAAGTAACATTCCTGTCTCTGTAAGAAAAAAAAATGAAGTAATAGAAACTTTAAATAAATTAAAATAAATTTAATTTGCAGTAAGTTATTTTTTTTTAATTGAAGAAAATAACAAGAAAACATTGCATCAAAAAGAGCTGACAAGATTGGCAAAATTTTTAACGGCTAAAAATTAAACCAAAAACAAATAGTGAGTTGGATAATAAAGTATAATTTTCATTTTTATACCCTCAAATAATTACACCTAATTCTAAAACTCCACGACTTTTTTACTTAATTACTTATCCTTTAAAAATATATTTACTAGAAACAAAAAAAGTCTTCTCAAAATTGAGAAGACTTTGTCTTTTGGGTGGAAGACGGGATTCGAACCCGCGACCCTCGGTACCACAAACCGATACTCTAACCAACTGAGCTACAACCACCATATAATTGCGGATGCAAATATAATTGTTTTTTCTATTCCTAAGAAAGAAAAAATCAAATTAATTTACTTAAATTCTCTACCGCAACATAACGTTCTGTGGTAAAGCCTTCTGCGTATTCTACACCAATTAATCGTCCTAAATCTTTTGCCCTATAATTAATGCTGTCAATAAAATTCTTACTTGTTATTGGAGTTTCTGGCTCTTTACTGTCTTGATCATAAAATTGAGTTGAGTACGCTAATACAGAATCTGTTTTTTTATCAATAAAACCAGTAACATCCAAGACAAAATCAGGTTCAATATTTTTCCATTGAATATAATGATAGACCTGTTTTGGCCTCCATTTTTCTTGATTTTCACCTTCTATTGAGCTATTAATTTTTAGTAATCCACTTAAAAAACAAGCACTCGAAACCAAATCACTTCCTTTAGGATGATCTATATGTCTATCATCAATGGCATTACACAAAACAATGTCTGGTTGGTATTTGCGAATCATTTTAATAATTTCTAATTGATGTATTTTATCGTTTACAAAAAAACCATCAGCAAAACGAAGGTTTTCACGTACTGAAACTCCTAAAATAATGGCTGCTTTTTTAGCTTCTAGATCTCTTAAATCTGCGGAACCACGGGTACCTAACTCACCTCTTGTTAAATCTACAATCCCTACTTTTCTGCCTAAAGAAATTTCTTTGGCAATAGTTGCTCCACAACCTAATTCTACATCATCTGGATGTGCACCAAACGCTAAAATATCTAATTTCATAAATTATTATAATTTAAAAATCATTCATTTTTGAATCAAAAAAATATTCAACACGAAAAAAAATGTTATGATTTTATTTTAACACTACCGTTTATTCGAGCAATATTAAAAAAACAATCCTTTAAAATAGCCAAATTAAATGAATTATTTAATAAAGAGATATTTCTATTTCGTTTTCGTCGATCCATTTTACTAAAATTAAGCATTGTTCTTTATCATAATCACAAAAATTAAAAGAGTTTTAGAATGATGATATTTGTCATAAAAATCAGGCCACAATATTCTAATTTTACCTTCTTAAATAAAGAAAAATACTTAATAAAAATTAGATAATTATGGTTTTAATGCTCGTTATTTTAACAATTACAATCGGTGTGTTTATTTGGGGAAAATATTCTCCAGATGTAGTCGCTATAGTTTCAATGCTAAGCTTATTTCTATGCGGAATTTTAAATCTAAATGAAACTTTAAGTGGTTTTAGCAATCCTACAGTAATTATGATTGCTGCTTTATTTATAATTGGTGAAGGTTTGTCTCAAACGGGATGGACGGCTTTAGCCGGAAGAAAATTAATTGATTTAGCAGGAAAGAGTGTTCCAAAACTATTAGTTATTATTACTTTAGGTTCTGGTGTTTTATCTGGTTTTGTAAGTAACACCGGTACAGTAGCGACTTTATTACCTGCAACAATTTCTTCTGCCTGGAGTATTGGTACGTTACCATCAAAAATATTAATTCCTGTTGCTTTTGGATCTAATACTGGTGGTTTACTAACACTAACAGGGACTCCACCAAATATTATTGTAAATAACAGTTTAATTGAAGCTGGTTTTGAAGGTTTTTCTTTCTTTGAATTTGGATTGATTGGTTTGCCTCTTTTAATCATTGCCATTTTATATTTTAGATATATAGGTTTTAGACTTTTACCTCAAAACAAAACCAACAACAAACCTATTAATATAGATTCTACGCTCCATGAATGGATCGAAGTATATCAAATTGAAAATGATTATTATAGACTAAGAATTAGATCTGTATCTTCATTAATTAACACAAAAATTAGTGATTGGGATTTAGAAAACAAGTATAAAGTAAATATAATTCGGTTAAAAAGAAGACATCCAAATAGATTGAAAGGAACTCAACCTTTTATTGAAATGCCTAAGGAAGATACAGAATTGCGGTATCATGATATTATTACTGTAAAAGGTACAACTGAAGATATTAATAAATTGATGATTAACTTTAGATTAGGCCTTTTAGCAAAAGAGTCTGCAGAAAGTGAATTAAGAAATAATTTAATAAGTCAAGAGGTAGGAATGTCTGAAGTTTTGGTTACACCAAATTCCCTATTAGTTGGAAGAGAAATAAACTTACATAAATACTTTAAAAGATATGACATTCAATTATTAGCTACTTCCAGACATCGAAAACCTTATTTAGAAGATCGAATTACTGTAAAATCTGGAGATAGTTTTATCATAAGAGGTCCTTGGGGGAATATAGAGGAGTTGAAAAATCAACACCAAAATTTAGTTGTAGTTGGTAGTCCAGAAGAAATGTTAAAGGATGTAGATGATTTAACTCCCAAATCATACATAGCTTTAGGTGCTTTAATTTTAATGATTGTGATGTTAGTATTTAAAGTTATTCCCGGTTCTATTGCTGCTTTAATTTCTTCAGGAATTGTATTGTTTTCTGGATGTATACCCTTCTCTAAAGCATATAAAGCAATTAGTTGGACAAGTGTGGTCATGATTGCTGCTATGATACCTATGGGAGTTGCAATACAAAAAACAGGAGCCGCAGTTATGATTTCTAATACAATTATTGATGTATTAGGAAAAGAAAACCCTACTTTATTATTAGCAGGAATCTTTTTACTAACCACGACATTTAGTCAATTTATAAATAATTCTGCAACAGCTGTTTTAATGGCTCCTATTGTATTATTAACAGCGAGTACATTGCAAGTAAACCCTGAACCCCTTTTAATTACTATTGCTATTAGCGCATCAACAGCATTTTTAACTCCGATAGGAACTACCACAAATGCAATGGTTATGAGCTCTGGTAATTACAAATTCATGGATTACTTTAAAGTAGGTTTACCTCTTTTAATCATCTTTTTAATAACTACAATTATTCTGGTACCCATAATTTGGCCCTTTTAACACCATAATTAAAACTGACAATATTATATATTTTTAAGCTAAATTTTTAGCCATACTCAAATTTATATTTCATGAAAAAGGTAATCCTATTTGCACTATTTATTATTTCTTTCACAAACTTTAATGCCCAAACAAAAGCAGAAAAAAATTTTGGGAGCTGGTATTTCATTTATGGTACTCATGCAGTCTCAGACAAATGGAGTATTACAACTGGTTTTGAAGAAAGAAATTATGAAACTTTTCAAAACTATAATTTAACACTATATACTTTTGCCCCAAACTATAAAATTTCTAAAAAAATTACCGTGAGGTTAGGTTATATGCATTTAGATATTGATAGATCATTTGACCCTGATATAGATCCAAACACTGTTGAAAACAGATATTATGAACAAGTTTCTTACAAATCTAGATTTTTAAACTTACCCTTTTTTCAACGTTTAAGGGTAGAGCATCGAAATTTAAATTCGATGGGGATAAAAAGTTATATTAACAGGGTGAGATACAGATTTAAAACAAAAATTGCCGTAAATAATACATTTTACTTAACAGCAAGTAATGAATCCTTTTTTAATTTTAAAGGTGATTTTTATCCAGAAAATAGATTCTGTGCTGCACTTGGCTTAAAAGCTTCTAAGAAAATTTCTCTTGAAGTAGGTTATTTAGGGCATTATATAAATAACCTTCATTTAGATCGATTGCAATTAGGAATGTTTTTTAATACTGATTTTAGAAAAAAAGCAAAGAATTAATTCTTTGCTTTTTTTATTGCTTGTTCAATATCAGCAATTAAATCTTCTGTTTCTTCAATACCAACAGAAAACCTGATTAATCCATCTTTAATTCCTCTTTCTGAACGTTCTTCTTCACTCAATAAAGCATGTGTCGTTTGTGTGGGACTTACTGTAGTGCTCTCCACACCGGCTAAACTCATAGAAGGCTTTATAAGTTCTAAACTGTTTTGAAATTTCATGGCATCAATTCCTTTCCTCAGTTCGAAGGATAACATGGCACCGAAACCTTTCATCTGTTTTTTAGCAATTTCAAACTGTGAATGACTTTTTAATCCTGGATAATAAACCCTATCAATATTAGAGTTTTTCTCAAAATATTCAGCCATAATTTGAGCATTTTTTGTTTGCTCTTTTACACGCAAATTCATGGTTTTTAAACTTCTTTCCAATAACCAAACTGTTTGATCACTTAAATTACCACCAAAATTAATAGCAGTTTTCCATATCTGTTCTATATGCTCTTTCGATGCTGCAACAGCACCAGCAGAAATATCAGAATGACCTCCCATATATTTTGTTGCAGAATGTAAAATGATGTCAATTCCAAAGTCAATAGGATTTTGATTGATAGGTGATGCAAAAGTATTATCAATCATTGTAATGATTTTATGCTGTTTTGCGATACCAGAAATTGCTTCCATATCTGTAATTCCTAATAACGGATTTGAAGGTGTTTCTATATAAAGAATCTTAGTATTTGCTTGGATTAAGCTTTTAAAATCGTCTGCGTTATCACTTTCTGTAAAAGAATACTCTATTCCATATTTATCAAATTCAGAAACCACAAAATTATAGGTACCTCCATAAATTACCTGTTGGATAATTACATGATCTCCTTTTTGTAAAAAAGCTAACATTGCATTAGAAATTGCTGCCATTCCTGAACTAAAAATCAAAGCATCTTCTGTACGTTCTAAAGCTGCAATCTTTTTACACAACATTTCTTGATTTGGTGTATTTAAATATCGCGGATAGCGCTTAACGTCTACACCATCAAAAGCATAAGAAGTTGACATATAAATTGGCGAAATTGCTCCTTTAAATTGCTCGTCTTTTACTTCACCAATGTGAACGCAAGTTGAGTTTATTCCTAGTTTTTTACTTTTATTCATTGCAGAAAATTTATATTGGCTAATTTAAGAAAACCTATTGATTAGTTTCTACAAAAAAACAATATCTTCGTTTTATGATATCAGTTCTACTTGTTGGAAAAGGAAATGTCGCTGCTCATTTATACACGGCCTTTTTAAATGCTCATAATATAAATATTACTCAAATAAGTTCTAGAAATTTAGACATTATTCCAAAAGCAGATGTTACAATTATAGCTGTTTCAGATGATGCAATTGCCGAAGTTTCATCCAAAATTAAAAATGATTTTGTGGTGCATACTTCCGGCAGTGTTTCTATGAATGATTTAAAAAACAACTCTAAAAAAGGTGTTTTTTATATGCTCCAAACTTTTTCAAAAGATAAAAAGGTGAGTTTTTCTAAAGTTCCTTTTTGCCTAGAAGCTAAAACCGAAAAAGAATATAAATTACTTAAAACACTTGCAAAGTCAATAGGAAAAAAAATCTATTCGATAAGTTCAGAACAAAGAACAATACTTCATGTGGCTGCAGTTTTTGTGAATAATTTTACCAATCATTTGTATAAAATTGGTAATGATATATGCAAAGAAAATAATGTTCCTTTTGAAATTTTACAACCTTTAATTAAAGAAACAGCTTCAAAAATTGAAACATTATCACCAAAAAAAGCACAAACAGGACCAGCAATAAGAAATGATGAAAAAACAATAAAAAATCATTTAAATTTGCTAAATAAAAATCAACAACAAATTTATAAAATCTTTACAAAATCAATCCAAAATGGAGATAAGCTATAAGCAATTATTACCCAATATAAATACTTTAATTTTTGATGTAGATGGCGTTCTTACCAATGGAATGGTCACGATAATGCCTAATGGAGAATTAGTAAGACATATGAACATTAAAGATGGATATGCCTTAAAAACTGCCGTAGATAAAGGTTTTAATGTTTGTATTATTTCTGGTGGAAATAATGAGGGGGTAAGAACACGTTTAGCAAACTTAGGTATTAAAGATATTTATTTAGGTGCTCATGACAAAATAAAGCAATACAATGAATTAGTGAATAAATACAATTTACAACCTAAAAACATATTATATATGGGTGATGATATTCCTGATTTCCCCGTAATGAAATTAGTAGGAATGCCTTGTTGCCCGAATGATGCAGTTCAAGAAATACAAGAAATATCTAAATATATTTCTAACAGAAAAGGTGGTGAAGGATGCGTTAGAGATGTTATTGAGCAAATTTTACGTGTTCAAGGAAAATGGGATAATAATTTTAACGCAAAATATGACTGATATAAAATTGCGGGCTTGTCTACAATTTATAAGTTAAAGACGAAATGACATTTCGAAATGTGGGTTTTAAACGATTTAGAAATTTTAAAATTATATTTATGAAAAAAACACTTTTAACATTAGTTCTTGTAGTAGTTGCTATTTCTGTAAATGCACAAAGTATTTTCGGCAAATGGCATTCGACCAATGAAAATACCGGCGAAGTTGATTCGGTAATAGAGGTCTATAAAAAAGAAGGAAAAGCTTTTGCAAAAGTGGTTGAAATCACCGATTCTTCAAGGAAAGATGCTGTTTGTGAACAATGTGAAGATGAGAACAAAAATAAACCTATTTTAGGTTTAAACATTCTTACAGGTTTAGAAAAAGATGGAGAAGAATGGTCTGGAGGCAATATTTTAGATCCGAGAAATGGTAAAACTTACAAATGCTATATCAAATTGATAAAACCAAATAAATTAAAAATACGAGGTTATATTGGCCTTACATTATTTGGAAAAACAGCATATTGGGAAAGAGCTGAGTAAGTTTAGTCGCTGGTAAAAATATTGAAACTGTCCTGCCTAATTTTTTTCTTCCAACATTGGAACAAAAGCAAAATCTCCTAATTTGTGTTTTTCGAATTCTTTGGGCGACTTTCTAATAAATAAAGTCATAATTTGAGTTATATCACCCACAGGAATTAACAACATTCCTCCTATTTTTAATTGCCCTAATAAAGGTTTTGGCACAAATGGTGCACCAGCAGTTACTATAATTTTATCAAAAGGAGCTTGTTCGGGTAAACCCTTGTAACCATCACCAAAAATAAATTTCTTTGGTTTATATCCTAATTTAGGCAAAAATAGAGAGGCTTTTTTGAATAATTCATGTTGTCTTTCTATTGAATAAACTTCGGCTTTTAACTCCAATAAAACTGCTGTTTGATATCCAGATCCTGTTCCAATTTCTAAAACTTTATCTCCTTTTTTTATAGTTAAAGTTTGCGATTGAAATGCAACCGTATAAGGTTGAGAAATTGTCTGTTCTGCAGCAATAGGAAAAGCTTTGTCTTGATACGCATGAGACTCAAAACTAGAATCAATAAATAAATGACGTGGAATACTTTTAATCGCTTTTAAAACATTTTCATCTGTAATTCCTTTGGCTTTTAATACGTTTGCCAATTGATTTCTAAGTCCTTGGTGTTTTGCTGTATCTTTCAATTCTTGTTCGGTTTCTAAAGGCTAAAAATACTAATAAATCTAAATAGATTCTTATAAAATTGTATCTTTGTTACTGTTCAATTTTTAAAATTGGAAAACACGAAATTAACGTCTCTACAATTAAGATAAATGAAGCAGTATCTCTTTTTTAGAACTACTTCAATTTATTCTTAATGACAAAAAAAATATATTTATGCTAAAGGTTGGGGTTTTAGGTGCAGGTCATTTAGGAAAAATTCATCTTCGATTATTACAAGAATCTGAAAAATATGAATTAATTGGTTTTTTTGATCCATATATAGAAAATGCACAGAAAGTAGCTACTGAATTTGGCTACAAATTGTTTAGCTCTATTGATGAATTAATTGACGCTGTAGATGTCGTAGATATTGTTACACCTACTTTATCTCATTTTGATTGTGCTAAAAAAGCAATCGAAAAGGGACGTCATATATTTGTTGAAAAACCAATTGCGAAAACTGTTTTAGAAGCTGAAACGATTAGAACTTTAGCAAACGAGCATCAAGTAAAAGGACAAGTTGGGCATGTAGAAAGATTCAATCCTGCGTTTATTGCGGCGAAAGACATGATTAACAACCCAATGTTTATAGAAACCCACAGATTAGCCGAATTTAATCCAAGAGGAACAGATGTGCCTGTAGTTTTAGATTTAATGATACATGATATCGATATTATACTTTCTGTAGTAAAATCTAAAGTTATAAATGTACATGCTAGTGGTATATCTGTTATTTCTAAAACGCCTGATATTGCAAACGCAAGAATTGAGTTTGAAAATGGTTGTGTAGCTAATTTAACAGCGAGTAGAATTTCTATGAAAAACATGCGTAAAACTCGATTTTTTCAAAAGGATGCTTATATTTCTGTAAACTTTTTAAGTAAAGAGTCTGAAATTGTAAGAATTCAAGATGCTCCTGCAGACCCAGATGAATTTGCGATGATTTTACAAAATGATGAAGGTGTTAAAAAGCAAATTTATTTTGAAAACCCTGAAGTTGAAAATAATAATGCAATTTTAGATGAGCTAGAAACTTTTGCTGATGCTATTATAAATAATACAACACCCATCGTTACTCTTTATAATGGAACCGAAGCTTTAAGAATTGCACAATGGATAATTGACTGTTTTAAAACGGAAGAAAGTCTTTAATTTTTCTTTTGTAATGAAAATAGTGCCATATGGCATAAAAGACTAGCTCTATTATTTTTTGTTATTCAACAAAACACATTGTTGTGAAAAAACCTTAAAACGCCAAAATAAATATTAAAAGACTTAAAAGTTAAATAATTCAAGATTGGACTATTTAATTTTTTTACTAAAAATTTTTAAATAAATATTGATGAAAAATATAGCTGTAATTGGTGCTGGAACTATGGGAAATGGAATTGCGCATACCTTTGCTCAATTCGATTATAAAGTTCAATTGATTGATATTTCTGAAGTCGCACTTGAAAAGGGAATGGCTACTATCACCAAAAATTTAGACAGAATGGTGGCTAAAGGAAAAGTTTCTGAAACGGATAAAGAAAAAACATTACGTAATATTTCTACTTTTACTTCCCTTAAAGAAGGTGTTTTAAATACAAGTTTAGTCATTGAAGCAGCTACTGAAAATGCAGTTTTAAAAGCAAAAATTTTTAAAGAATTAGATGAAGTTTGTGCTGAAGAAACCATTTTAGCCACAAATACATCCTCAATTTCTATTACTCAAATTGCGGCAATAACAAACAGACCTGAAAAAGTAATTGGAATGCATTTTATGAACCCTGTGCCAATTATGAAATTAGTTGAGATTATTAGAGGTTACAATACTTCTAACGAAGTCATGCGTTTTATAGTAAAACTTACCGAAAAAATTAATAAAACACCTGTTGAGGTTAATGATTATCCTGGTTTTGTTGCCAACAGAATTTTAATGCCAATGATAAACGAATCTATTGAGACCTTATACAATGGAGTTGCTGGTGTTGCCGAAATTGATACCGTTATGAAATTAGGTATGGCACACCCAATGGGGCCATTGCAATTGGCCGATTTTATTGGTTTAGATGTTTGTTTGTCTATTTTAAACGTGATGTATGATGGCTTTAAAAATCCTAAATATGCACCTTGTCCTTTATTAGTAAATATGGTAAATGCAGGAAAATTAGGTGTAAAAACTAATGAAGGATTTTATGATTATTCAGAAAACAGAAAAGCTGAAAAAGTTTCTATAATGTTTAGCTAACTAAAACTTATGAAAAATAACTTTTTAAGTGTTTTTTTACTTTTTGCTATTCAGTTTTCATGGAGTCAAGAGAAAAAAAAAGCTATTTTAAAACCTTATAAACTTGGGTTTTTATACAGTTTTAGTTCAAATGAAAATTTCATTTTTAATGATTTAGATTATACATTTGTTTCAAATACTTATAAAGCTCAGGTTTTTTATAACCTAGGAAATTGGAAAAAAATTGATATCGAATTAATTTTGCAACCTCAGGTCCAATTTTTAAAGCATCAATTAATCAATGAGCAATTCGTAACGCCTGATCAAGTAAATTATTTAGAAAAACGGACTGAATTCACAAAATCAAAAAATATGAATTTTTATGGTCTTGAAGTTGGTCTTGGAGCAAATAAAAAAATAACAGAAAAATTAAATTTACGCGGAGTTCTAAGTTTAGGTTTTTCTTTTATAGATAGAAGAACAGAACGTTTGGCAAAAGGATTTACATTTATAGAAAATTTATCTCTAGGTTTTTCATATCACATACTAAAAGACTCATTTATATATATTGGAACCCACTTTGGACATGTTTCAAACTTAAATTTCCAAAAACCAAATAATGGTTATAACGTTTTAGGTATAGAATTTGGTTATTCTTATGTTTTAAAATAAAAAAAAGTCAAAATGAAATAAATGTATAATGACCTTTTTTAAAAATTGATACGATTATGTTGATTACTAACCTAACCAAGAATTTAACATCCAAATTGTTTTTTCTTGTTCAGCGATAAAATCACTCATCATCGAGTTCGTACCTTCATCATTAGATTCATCAGAAATGTCTAAAATAATTCGCTCATTTTTTAATAATTCTGAAAGTGAATTTACTACTAGCTCCACCCCTTCAACATCATTCGAAATATTCTTTCCTACAGGCACAGAAGCTAAACTTACATAATCTTCAAAAGTGTGCAAAGGTTTACCTTGTAAAGTTAAAATACGTTCTGCAATTTGATCGATTTTAACTTGAGAATCAGTATAAAATTCTTCAAATTTTAAATGCAATTCAAAAAAATTTTTCCCTTTAATATTCCAATGTAAACCTCTTAAATTCTGATAATATATTTGAAAATTTGATAATAATGCATTTAATTTTTTTACTAAATTTTCTGTTTCATTCTGGTCTAAACCTAAAGTATTTTTATTCATTTTTATCTTTTTTATCTTTTTTATTTAATTCAAAATTAGGTTAAATTATTTTCAATAAACTATAATTAATATTGATAGTTTTAATATCTTTATCAAAATATTTTATACTAATGACTATTACCCAACTAAAATACGTATTATCCGTTGCAGAATATCAGAATTTTACGGTGGCAGCCCAACACAGTTTTGTAACTCAACCAACATTGAGTATGCAAATTCAAAAGTTAGAAGACGAATTAAGTATTCAGATATTTAATCGTTCTAAAAAACCGATTGAATTAACTGAAGTAGGTAAAAAAATTGTGGAACAAGCTAAAGTTATTGTGGACGAAAGTAACAGAATTTTAGACATTGTACATCAACAAAAAGGTTTTATTGGTGGTGAATTTAAACTAGGAATTATTCCAACCATAATGCCTACTTTGTTACCAATGTTCCTTCAAAACTTCACTAAAAAATACCCAAAAGTAAAATTAATTATTGAAGAATTAACGACTGAAGAGATTGTTCGGAAATTATCTGATGGTCATATAGATGCTGCAATTGCGGCGACACCCTTAGAAAACGAAGCTATTAGAGAAAGACCTTTATACTATGAACCTTTTGTAGGCTTAATACCTCCAAACCATAGATTGTATAAAAACAAAACTATTACTGCTGATGAATTAGAAACAGAAGATATTTTGTTATTAGAGGATGGTCATTGTTTTAAAGACAGCGTAATTAACTTGTGTAGGACTCATAATATTGATAATAAAAAAGGATTTCAGCTTCAGAGCGGTAGTTTTGATACGTTGATTAAACTTTCTAAAGAAGGTTTAGGAATGACACTTCTACCCTATTTACACACCTTAGATTTGAATGAAGTTGATAAAACGTATTTACGCGAATTTAAAAATCCTCCACCAGCAAGAGAAGTCAGTTTAATCTATCATAAATCGCAATTAAAAATGCAATTAATTGAAGCTCTAAAGAAAACTATTGATGGTGTTATTAGAGGAGCTATTTCTTTTTCTGATGTAAAAATTATTAGTCCTTTAAAAAAGAAATAAGTAGTAAAACTAGTTTAAAGTACTAAAAATCAACTAGACATATCATAAAAAACCTAATTTAAAGCAGAAATACTCTAGATTAGGTTTTTTTTTAATTATTGGTACTTGGTAAAAGTAATGTCTTACTATATTTTAAGAGTACATTTTTTCACGTAATTCTTTAATTTTTGGATCTGACAAATAATCATCAAAAGAAGTATGTCTATCAATGACACCTTTTGGCGTTAACTCTATAACTCTGTTGGCCACAGTCTGTGCAAACTCATGATCATGTGTCGTAAACAAAACAGTTCCTTTAAAGTTGATTAACGCATTGTTTAATGCCTGTATCGATTCTAAATCTAAATGATTTGTTGGCTCATCTAGTATTAAAATATTAGCTCTCTTCATCATCATCCTAGACAACATACAACGTACTTTTTCCCCTCCAGAAAGTACATTACTTTTCTTTAAAGCTTCTTCACCAGAAAAAATCATTTTTCCTAAAAAACCTCTTAAAAAAACTTCTTCACGCTCTTCTTCAGTTTGTGCATATTGTCTTAACCAATCTACCAAATTCAATTCTCCATCTTGGAAAAAAGAGGAATTATCTAAAGGTAAATAAGATTGTGTTGTAGTAACACCCCATGAATATTCACCTGCATTCTGTTTTTTATTATCTGTAATAATTTGATAAAAAGCAGTAACAGCTCTTGAGTTTTTTGAAATAATAGCAATTTTATCTCCTTTATTTAAATTGATATGTACATCATCAAATAGCTTTTCTCCCTCGAATTTTTTAGATAAGCCTTCTACATTCAAAATCTGATCTCCAGCTTCTCTATCTCTATCGAATATAATTGCCGGATAACGTCTACTTGAAGGTTTAATTTCATCAACATTTAATTTCTCTATCATTTTTTTACGAGAAGTCGCTTGTTTTGACTTTGCCATATTTGCTGAAAAACGACGGATAAATTCTTCTAACTCCTTCTTTTTTTCTTCTGCTTTTTTATTCTGTTGTGCTCTTTGTCTTGTTGCTAGTTGGCTAGATTCGTACCAAAAGGTGTAATTACCAGAATAATTATTTATTTTACTATAGTCAATATCAGAAATATGTGTACAAACTGCATCTAAAAAGTGTCTATCATGCGAAACCACAATTACACAATTATCAAAATTTGCAATAAAGTTTTCTAACCAAGCAATTGTTTCAAAATCTAAATCATTAGTAGGCTCATCCATGATTAAAACATCTGGATTCCCAAAAAGTGCTTGTGCAATTAATACACGAACTTTTTGTTTACCATCTAAATCTTTCATTAGAGTATAATGTACTTCTTCAGAAATACCTAAATTAGATAACATTGCAGCAGCATCAGAATCTGCATTCCAACCATTCATTTCCTCAAAAATTATTTGAAGCTCACCAATCTTTTCTGCATTTTCATCTGTATAATCAGCATACAAATCATCAATCTCCTTTTTAATTTTAAATAGCTCTTTGTTACCCATAACCACTGTTTCTAAAACAGGGAATTCATCAAAAGCATAATGATCTTGTGTTAAAACAGACATTCTCTTTCCTTTCTCTAAATGAACTTGACCCGATGTTGGTTCTTGAATACCAGAAATAATCTTTAAAAAAGTAGATTTCCCTGCACCATTTGCCCCAATAATTCCATAGCAATTTCCTTGCTGAAACTTCGTGTTTACTTCATCAAACAAAATACGCTTACCGAATTGTACAGATAAATTAGAAACTGATAACATAATATTATTTTAAATTTCTGCAAAAGTAGTAAATTGATTCTTCTTTTCTTGCCTGATTTCTAATGGTTTTTATAAAAAAATCTTAAACAAAACATAATTTTTAGTAAACTATTTTTAACAACGTATTAACAACTGCAGCAACCTTGAATACTTAAATTTGTATCCAAGTTATTCTATCAAGATTATATGATAAAAAAAATAATTCCTTTTTTACAAATTTTACTTTTAACAACCTTAATGAGTTGTATTTCAAACGATAAGGAAACATCAACTTATTTTGGAGGTAAAATTATTAATCCAAAATCTAATCATGTTGTTCTTTTTTCGATGGATAAAGTTATTGATACTTTTTACTTAAATAAAAAGAATAAATTTATTGGAAAATTAAATAATATTGATGAAGGTTTATATTACTTTCTTCATGGTAATGAGAATCAGTATATATATTTAGAACCAAAAGACAGCTTAATGTTGCGTCTCAACACATGGGATTTTGATGAATCTTTGGTGTTTTCGGGAGAAGGGGCAGATAGAAATAATATTTTAATAGACTGTTTTCTAGAGGATGAAAAAGAAAAAAAAGTTTTTTTCGATTATAATAAATTAGAACCAAAAAAGTTCAAAGAAATAGCGAGATCCTTAGCGGCTGTAAAATTAAAAACTTATCACAGTTATTTAGAAAATCATCCAAATGAAACAAAAGGGTTTTCTGAAATATTAAAAATTTCGCTAACTTATCCCTTGTTTGCTAGAGTAGAAAAATACCCTATACTGTATGCGAAGTATTCGAAAAATAGGATCTTTCCAAAATTAGATGAAACATTTTTTAACTATAGAAAAAACATCAAAATTAATAAGGATTCATTGATGTATTACCCTCCATACTCTAAATATGTTATAAATTACTTATACAATGAGACTTATTCTTTAGGTCATCCGCCTGTAAAAAACACTTATTCATCAAAATTTACGTCAGATTTATTAAATATAATTGATAAAAAAATTGTAGCGAAAAATTCAAAGAATGCTCTTTTAAAGCAAACTGTAATCAGTCATTTTTACAATAAATCTAGTTGCAACATTAATAAAGAACCTTTTGCTAAATTCTTTGAACTTAGCACAAGTGAAAAGGATAAAAAACATATTCAACAAATAATTAATGATTCTAAAGCTGTAGTGAAAAATCAAAATATTCAAAATTTTCAGGTTATTGATTATTTAAATGCTACAAAATCGATTAAAGATATTATAAAAGGTAAGAACTCAATGCTTTTATTTTGGAACCCAGAATATTATTCTGAAAATTATATTGTTTCAAGAATAAATTATTTATCAATTTCATATCCAAATATAAAATTTGTTCAAATAAGAATTAATGGTATTAATATGAATAGAATACAAAAACTTGATATTAAGAATCAATACTATATTAGTAAAAATAGTGAAGCACAAACTTTTCTAACGAGTAAAATGCCTCGTTGTATTTTAGTTAATAAGGAAGGAATAGTTACAAATGGATACGCTTCATTTTCTTCTTATAATTTAAATCCATATCTTAAATTACTCAATGAAATTAATTAATTAGTTTTTAATCCATTATCAATTAATTTTAAAGTACTTTTGCACCGTTTTATTTTTGGGTGTAACTCATTAAAAATCAAGTCGAATTTTATAATCGGGTTTACAGCAGGGCGTTCTGTGAATCCACAAAAACACAGTAATGTCAACATTTTTAGAATTAGGTTTAAACGAACCTATAGTTAAAGCATTAACAGATTTAGGTTACGAAAAACCAACTGTTATTCAAGAGAAAGCAATTCCTCAAATTATTTCATCTACAGACGATTTAAAAGCATTTGCACAAACAGGTACAGGTAAAACTGCTGCTTTTAGTTTGCCAATACTAGAGCTCTTAGACTCGAAGAGTGGTAACGTACAAGCGATTATATTATCACCAACAAGAGAACTTGCAGTTCAGATTGGTAATAATATTAAAGATTTTTGTAAATACTTACCAGACGTTAAAGTAACTACTGTTTATGGTGGTTCTAGTATGGAAGATCAAATTAGATCTTTAAAAAGAGGTTCTCAAATCGTTGTGGGAACTCCTGGTAGAACAGTAGATTTAATTAAGAGAAGAGCTTTAAAGTTAGGAAACGTTCAATGGTTAGTCTTAGACGAAGCTGATGAAATGTTAAATATGGGATTCAAAGACGAACTAGATAAAGTCTTAGAAGCAACTCCAGAAACAAAACAAACATTGTTATTTTCGGCAACTTTCCCGAGAGAAGTTGAAGCGATTGCAAGAAATTACATGACTAAACCAGTAGAAATTACTTCTGGTCAAAAGAATGCAGGATCAGAAAATGTAAGTCATGAGTATTATGCAGTAACAGAAAGAACACGATACCCTGCTTTAAAAAGAATTGCAGATTTAAATCCTGATATTTATGCAATCATTTTTTGTAGAACTCGAAGAGAAACACAAGAGGTTGCAGATAATTTAATTAAAGACGGTTATAGCGCAGATTCATTACATGGAGATTTATCACAGGCACAGAGAGATTCTGTAATGGGTAAATTCCGTAAAAAATCAATTCAAATATTAGTGGCTACCGATGTTGCGGCCCGTGGATTAGATGTAACAGAATTAACACACGTAATTAATCATAAATTACCAGATCAAATAGAAAACTATACACATAGAAGTGGTCGAACTGGAAGAGCTGGTAATAAAGGAATTTCTATTGTTTTAGTAAATGGAAAAGAAAAAGGAAAACTACGTCCTATCGAAAAAATTATTCAAAAGAAATTTGTAGAAGGTAAAGTTCCTTCTGGAAAGGAAATTTGTCAAAATCAATTAATGAATTTAATTGATAAAGTTCAAAATATTGAAGTAAACGAAACTCAGATCAATGAGTTTTTACCTAGTATTTACGAAAAACTAGAAGGATTAGAGAGAGAAGAATTAATCAAAAAATTTGTTTCTTTAGAGTTTAATACTATGTTAGCTTACTATGAAAATGCTAAAGATTTAAACAACTTATCAAAAGAAACCTCCAGATCAAGAGCTACAGCAGATAATATGACTCGCTTCTTTATTAATATTGGAAGAAAAGACAGTTTAAACCCTGCTAAGTTAATTGGTTTAATTAACGACCAAAATATTGGCGACAAAATAGAAATTGGTGCTATTGATATTTTAGATACATTTTCTTTCTTTGAAATTGATAAAAACTTCGAAGACAAGACCTTAGAGGCTTTTTCTTCTAATCAACCTGATTTTGATGGACGCTCTGTGAACATAGAAATTACGAAAAAAGAACGTTCAGGCGGCGGTGGCGGCGCAAGAAGAGGTGGTAAAAAACCTTTTGGAAACAAAGAGGGTGGATTTGGAAGACGTAAGGGCAGTGAAGGCTCTTCTTCAAGAAGAAGTGACGATGGAGGAAGAAAAAGACCAGAAAATCGTTCTTCTGACAGACCTGATAGGAATTCAGGAGACAAACAGTCTGGTGGTTTCGGAAGAAGACGTAGAGAAAGATAATCTATCTCCATATAATATAAAGCCTCACATTTTGTGAGGCTTTTTTTTGCTAAAAAAATAGACTCAGTAATTTATAACCTGCATCTATTTTTAATAAATCTCGAACTAGTCTCTAATTTCTTTAATGAATTAAAATAAGAATCTTATTATTAGAAAATATGAGCGTAATTTTAGAAGGTAATTTAGTCTAATTCACACGAATGAACTTCACTGCAAAAAACGTCTTGCTTGTGAAATTAATAATACCTATACACCGAAAGTTTATACCTTTTTAAAATTCTGTTTAAAGAAAACAACTGATTAGCGACCAAATAGTTAACTCTTATTGTCTTCTTAGAAATTCAAAAACAGCTTTTCTAATATCAAAAGCCAATTCGTTTTTTTTAGGTTTATATACTGATAAAACTTCTTTGTTTTCTGATGATAAAAAAGGAATATCAAAACCTTTTAACAAGTAATCAGAAAAAGCGACCGTATATATTTTTTTATTATTCAATTCTTTGTTTTGAATCATCCACTTCTCTCCTATTTTTTCAGCATTAAAACGCTGTAAATAAGCTCCTGTACCCGCTGCCAAAAGACCATAATCCAAAACACGTTTTAGTAGTCTTCCTTTAATCTCTACTTTTAAAACGGCACCTCCATATGGTAAAATTCTGAAAACATCAACTGCATTAATATCTCCTTCTAACTGATCATCGATTCTAATAGAACCCCCATTTACCAAAGCGCAATCAACTTTATCTTCAAAAGAAAAAGACATGGACTTTGTGATAATTTTACCCAAATTTGTTTGAACACTTCTAATTGGTGCATCTCTACCGTCTAAAGGAACTTTTGCAGTATAGACGACTTCCTCGGGGTTTGGAATGAGGTCTTTAATTTTTGTTTTTAAAATTTTTTGCCATTTCGCTATAATTGCACCCACTTTCTCATCAGATTTAATTGAAGAGTTTATTTCTTTTAATTCTGATTTTACAATCGCTTTTTTTGTCTTTTTATCAAATGAAATTCTATGAATATAAGCTGTTTTAGCATTAGCATCAGCTTTAGAAATTATTACATTTCCTATCTTATTATATGAACTTGTATGTTCATGACCTCCCATTATTAAGGGCAAATCTGGAATTAAATTTGCAATTCTTTTATCATTTGTGATTTTCACATGTGTTAAACCAAATACAACATCAACAGAGTCTTTTATAGCTGCATAAGAAGCTATTACTTCTTCAAATATGTTACCATATTCCACATAGTCTTTTGGATTTGATGGAATACAAACACTTATAAAACCTATCTTTATATTTGTTCCATCTTCATCAGAAAATTCTTTTATAAATGTTGCTTTAAGAGGAAGCTGCTTTCCTTCTTTTTCTTTAAAAAAAGGAATCGATTTTTCATTAGTTTTTAATTTTACATTGGCAGAAATCCAGGGGAAATTACTTTCATTTAAACGTTTCTGTAAATCTTTCTGTGGTAGGTCAAATTCATGATTTCCAAAAGCTACTAAATCAGTTTTCATGCCATTTAACACTTCAATCATTTGCTTACCACGAACTCTTTCTCCATCAATTTTTAAGGTTCCTATTAAAGAAGGATTTAAAAAGTCGCCAGCCAACAACAACATTGTATTTTTATTTTCTTTTATTAACTCTTTGCGCACAGTTTCTACTCGTCCCATACCTCCATACTCTCCTCCTTGAATTGATGAAATTTCATACACATCATTTATTTGAAGGAAAGTAAAATCAATTTTACCATCATCTTTTTTACAAGAAAATAAAAGGGAAATTGATAAAGTATAGAATAGTAATTTTGTGATTTTCATTTTTATTATATTTTATATTTCTGTCTTTCCTAGAATAGCGATCTTCTAGCTTCGATACTTAAACAAACAATTCTAAAGCCTTATTGTAAGCACTTTCAAACCTCATTGGTTTTATATTTGTATCAACCTTTTCTGCTGTAAAATAACTCAATAATTTTTCTGTTGGCATATTGCCTGTTAATTCATCTTTTGCCATAGGGCAACCTCCATAGCCTTTTATTGCACCATCAAACCGTTTGCAACCAGCCTTAAAGGCTGCATCTACTTTTTCATACCATTTATCTGGAGTGGTATGCAGATGTGCACCAAACTCAATCTCTGGATATTTAGGAATTAAATTTGAAAATAAATAACTAATAACTTCTGGTGTTGAGCTACCAATTGTGTCTGAAAGAGATAAAATTTTCACTCCCATTTTAAAAAGTTTTTCAGTCCAATTACCGACAATATCAACGTTCCAAGGATCTCCATACGGATTCCCAAAACCCATCGATAAATACGCAACAACTTCTTTTTTTGATTTATCAGCAATTTGTAAAATCTGTTCTAAAGTATCTATTGATTCTGCAATTGTTTTATGTGTGTTACGCATTTGAAAATTTTCTGAAATAGAAAAAGGGTATCCTAAATAATCTATTTCTTCAAATTGAGACGCGTCCTTTGCCCCTCTAACATTAGCAATAATTGCTAATAATTTACTTTGTGTTTTAGACAACTCTAACTTGTCTAAAACATTTGCCGTATCTCTCATTTGAGGTATCGCTTTTGGAGAAACAAAACTGCCAAAATCAATGGTGTCAAAACCAACTTTCAACAAAGAATTAATGTACAATGCTTTTTTTTCTGTAGAAATAAAATGAGATTTTATTCCTTGCATCGCATCTCTAGGACATTCTATGATTTTGACTTTTTTCATTGATATCAAATATACAATTGATATTTCATTTTTTAAACTATATTAATTTTATAAAAAATAAATTGAGAGAAATTCGAATATTTACTTGGCTTTTTAATTAGAGAATTCATGTCAAATAGAAAGAATACAAGTTCATTAAATTAAACGCAGTGTTTTTTTATTTGTGTGTCTTCAAATCAATTGATTATTCTACTCTTTTTGGTAAATTCGCTTTTTAAATGAGTAAATCCAAAATCATATTACCCATAATTGTTATTTCGCAATTTTGCTGCACATCTTTATGGTTTGCAGGAAATGGAGTGATGAGTAATCTTGTAGAAACCTTTAATTTACAAGAAGATACTTTAGGGTATTTAACTTCTGCTGTTCAACTTGGTTTTATAATAGGTACACTCGTATTTGCCTTATTCTCTATTGCTGATCGTTTTTCACCATCAAAAGTGTTTTTTCTTAGTGCTATTTTAGCCGCTTTTTTTAATCTTAGCTTTATATTTGAAAGTCAGACTTTATTCAGTTTGATAACTTTACGCTTTTTAACAGGATTTTTCTTGGCAGGAATTTATCCTGTAGGAATGAAAATCGCCACAGATTATTATCAAAAAGGATTAGGAAAATCTTTAAGCTATTTAGTGGGAGCTTTGGTTTTAGGAACAGCACTACCACATTTATTAAAAGATATTTTAATACTTTTTTCATGGAAGAGTGTATTAATTGCAACTTCTTCACTCGCTTTTTTTGGAGGTTTATTAATGGTAATCTTTGTGAAAAATGGTCCTTATAGAAAAGCAAGTACATCTTTAGATTTATCTATTTGTTTTAAAGTTTTTAAAAATATTAAGTTTAGGCAAGCCGCTTTTGGGTATTTTGGACATATGTGGGAATTGTATACTTTTTGGACGTTTATTCCTATTTTATTAATCAAATACCAAAAACTACATTCTGAAATCGTTGTTAATATTCCTATTTTATCTTTTTCAATTATTGCTATCGGTAGTTTGTCTTGTGTTTTAGGAGGATATATTTCTCAGAAATTCAGCATTAAAAAAACTGCTTTTGGTTTTCTTTTACTTTCTTGTTTTTGCTGTCTCGCTTCGCCATTCATATTTCAACTTGGAAATAAAAATCTATTTATTATTTTCTTGCTTTTTTGGGGAATGGTTGTAATAGCAGATTCACCTCTATTTTCAACAATGGTTGCTCAAAATGCTCCTTCAGAAGATAAAGGAACTGCTTTAACAATTGTAAATTGTCTTGGTTTTTCTATTACAATTATTAGCATACAAATTATAAGTAGCTTACTTAATTTCACCAATTCTAATTTAATATTTTTAATTTTAGCTATTGGTCCAATATTTGGTTTGATTAGTTTAAGGAAGAAATTAGACTAAAATGAATATGGCAATTAATACAAAAACCACAATTTGCGTCCACTTTAGGTAAAGACCTATGCTTTTATTTTCTTTTATTTTTTCTGATATCACTCCTGATAGAATTGCAATTGCAGAAAATATAATAAGTGAAACTAACATAAAAATTATACCTAAAACATAAAATTGAATTACAGTAGAGATACTATCTGAAAATAAAAAACCTGGAAAAAATGCTAAAAAGAAAATAGAAACTTTCGGATTTAAAACATTCATTATAAATCCTTGTTTAAATAATTGTCTCGTTGTTTTCTTTTCTATATTGTTTTCTGACAAAATAATAGAAGAGTCTGATTTAAACACTTGAAAAGCTAAGTATACTAGATAAATTGATCCAAACAACTTAATTATAAAAAATAAATTCGCTGATTCCTTTATAATTGCTGATACCCCAAAAGCTAATAACGTTGTGTGGACTAGGCATCCTGAAATTAAACCAAAAACAGCAGATAAACCAAACTTTCTACCATTTACAAAGCTCTGTGTTAATACAAAAATATTATCTGGACCTGGCGAAATTGCTAAAATAGAAGTTGCCAATGCAAAAGACAAAAGTGTTTCAATCATTAAAGTAAAAATACACATTTTTGCTATTCCATAAAAAAAGAGAGCTTTAAATAAAATATCTTTTTGTGAGTTCCGCTTTTGAATAAGATAAAATAAAAACACCTAATTTAATAATAAATATATCTATATTTTGTTTATTACTAATTAGAATAAATTAAACAAAAATAAAAACTTACCTGCCAAATTACTTACCTTTGCACCTGTATATAGTACAAAATTGTTCAGCATTTTTAGGATTAAAAAAACAATTAAATTTTGAATATATTTAATTATTTACAAAAGTTCAGATTGATAAACTAATAATAAGTTTTAAAGTTTATAAGAAAGTAAATGGGTTTTACAATTATTTTTGTAACATTTTGGGGAATGGAGTTTATGGCTTGGTGCACACACAGGTTTGTAATGCACGGTTTTCTATGGAACTTGCATCAAGACCACCATGTGCCAAACAAAAAGAGTTTCTTCGAAAGAAATGATGTTTTCTTCCTAATATATGCAGTTCCTTCTTGGCTTTGCATTATGATCGGTTCTATGTTTTCTTTATGGTCGGTAATGTATATTGGCTTTGGAATATTAGCATATGGTATTGCATACTTTCTAGTTCATGAGGTATTTATACATCAACGCTTTAAATGGTTTAAAAATAGTGAAACAGTTTACTTAAAAGCGATTCGTAGAGCTCATAAAATACATCACAAACATATCGGTAAAGAACAAGGAGAGTGCTTTGGAATGCTAATAGTTCCTTGGAAATATATAAGAGATGAACTTAGAAAAGCAAAAGCTTAAATCTTTACTTTTAATAAATTTGGCTGCAAAGAAAATGAATTCAGAAATAACCGATATATAATATTTAAATCGTGATGAAAAAGGCTGTAATTGTTGGTTCTGGAATTGCTGGTATTGCTTCGGCAATTCGTTTACAAAATAAAGGTTATACTGTTAAGGTTCTAGAAAAAAACACCTATCCAGGCGGAAAAATTACACAACTTACTGGAAATGGATTTCGATTTGATGCGGGGCCTTCTCTTTTCACAATGCCCAATTTAGTTACTGAACTTTTTGAAATTTCTGGTAAAAAACCGTCTGATTACTTTAACTATGATCAACTTAATGTTATCTGCAATTATTTCTATGAAGACGGAACAAAAATTTCGGCAAATTCAGACATTCGTACTTTTGCTGAAGAAATGAGCCAAAAAACAAGTGATTCTGCCGAAAGCATAAAAAAACATCTCGAAAAGAGTGCTTTTATATATAACGCTACAGAGGAACAATTCTTGAATAAATCACTACACAAAATAAGATCTTTTCTTTCATTCTCAACCTTAACATCTATATTCAAGCTTCCTTTTCTAAAAATTTTTAGTTCAATGAATCAAGTAAATGAAAAGGCGTTTAAAGATTCTAAAACAATTAGGTTATTCAATAGATATGCCACCTATAATGGTTCTAATCCGTATAAAGCTCCTGGTATTTTAAATATAATTCCTCATTTAGAATTTGGTTTAGGTGCATATTTACCAAAAGGTGGCATGCATGAAATCACGAATAGTTTAGTTAAATTAGCAAAAGAAATAGGAGTCGAATTTCATTTTGATACCGAAGTAATCGCTATTAAAACAGTAAATAATTTCGCAAACAGCGTACAAACAAATTCAAGTAATTACAAAGCAGATGTTGTTATTTGTAATGCAGATATACATACAGTCTACGAAAAACTATTACCATCAGCTAAAAAACTTAAGAAAGTTGATGCGCAAGAACGCTCAAGTTCTGCGCTTATCTTTTATTGGGGAATTGGTAAAGAGTTTCCTGAGTTAGACGTGCACAACATTATGTTTACGGAAGATTATAAAACAGAATTTAAAAATCTCTTCGACTCTAAAACTATCTATAAAGATCCAACTATTTACATCAACGTTACCAGTAAACACATTAAGGGAGATGCACCTAAAGGAAAAGAAAATTGGTTTGTAATGATTAATGTACCTTCTATGTATGGTCAGGATTGGGATACAATGATTGCCTCAGCAAAAGAGAATATTTTAATGAAAATATCAAAAATTTTAGGCGAAGACATTGAAAATTTAATAGAATTTGAAGAACATTTAACTCCACAACTTATACAAGATAGAACCAATTCTTATAAAGGTTCGTTATACGGAAACTCAAGTAATAATAAGTTTTCGGCATTTCTAAGACATAAAAATTTCTCTTCAGAATACAAAAATCTTTTTTTCTGTGGGGGCAGTGTGCATCCGGGCGGAGGAATTCCATTAGCGCTTTCTTCAGCAAAAATTATTGATAAATTAATCAAATGATAACATCTAACTCTTTAGAAAATCGATGGATTATTATTTTACTTTTATTCTACTTTTTTGGACTATTAGGAATATGTATTCCAGCAACGCGAGATATTTTTTTAACCCTTACTCCACTTAACTTATTTATTACGCTAGCTGTTTTTTACAAAGTAAATAAAGATTACAGTCAACGATTCTTTATGCTTTCTTTACTTGTGTTTGTTCTTGGTTTTTCTGTGGAAGGAATTGGTGTTGCTACAGGTGTATTGTTTGGAAATTATTCTTATGGGTCTGCATTTGGATTTAAACTAATTGAAACACCCGTTATGATTGGAGTAAATTGGTTATTTCTAGCACTTAGCACCTATGGTATTGTTCAATTCTTTACAAATAAAGGAATATGGCTTATTTTATTACCTCCTGTCTTAATGACATTCTTAGACTTAATAGTAGAACCTGTTGCAATGAAACTTGGTTTTTGGTCATGGAAAAATGATATCATACCTTTACAAAATTATGCAATGTGGTTTTTAACAAGCATAATTATCCATAGTATAATTTATCTTTTTAAACCAAAAATAAACGCTAAAATAAGTTTCATTATTATTGGTATATCAGCATTCTTTTTTGGATTTTTAAATATTTTTCTTTAAATGAAGGAACCTATTATCGCCATTATAGATAAAAATAAATTATTTTACAAGAAGTGCTTTATTAATTTTCTTTATTAAACCAGGACCTTCATAGATAAAACCTGTATAAATTTGAACTAAATCTGCCCCAGCATTCAACTTTTCTAGGGCATCCTCTGCGGAATGAATTCCTCCTACTCCAATAATAGGAAATGATTTATTAGATTTATCTGCCAAGTATTTGATAACCTTTGTGCTCTGATTTTTAATAGGCTGTCCGCTTACGCCTCCATTACCAATTTCTTTTAAACGTTCTTTAGACGCTTTTAAATTATCTCTTGTTGTTGATGTATTAGAGGCAATCACCCCATCAATTTTAGTCTCTGCAACCAATTCTACAATTTCATCTAATTGTTTATTATTTAAATCTGGAGCAATTTTCAACAAAATTGGTTTTTGTTGCTTCTCTTGACTATTTAATTTCTGACATTCAGAAATCAACTCCAATAAATAATCTTTGTCATTAAGTTTTGCATGACTTCCTACATTTGGACAACTCACATTTAGCACAAAATAATCTACATAAGGATGCAATCCTTTAAAACATTCTTTATAATCTTCGGTATAATTATCGGGCAATGTTTGTGTGTTTTTACCAATATTTCCACCAATTATAACTTTACCTTTATTCTTCTTTAGTTGTTGAATAGCGGCCTGTAAACCTTCATTATTAAAACCCATTCTATTGATAATTCCTTGATCATCTTTTAAACGAAATAACCTTTTCTTCGGATTTCCAACCTGACATTTTGGAGTTACTGTACCAATTTCTATAAAACCAAAACCAAAGTTGGCTAATTCATTATATAAAACTGCATTTTTATCAAATCCAGCAGCTAAGCCAACAGGGTTTTTAAACGTTAATCCAAATAAAGTACGTTCTAATTTTTCGTCATTCACTTGGTACATAACTCTAAACAAGTTTGAAACTAAAGGAATTTTAGACAATAACTTTATTAAAGAAAATGTAAAATAATGGACTTTCTCTGGATCAAAAAGAAAGAAAAAAGGTCTTATAATAAGTTTGTACATGATTTATCAAATATAAAAAAAGCTCCAAAATAGGAGCTTGAAATTTTATCTTAAAACAGCCTTTAAATTCTTTTCGAAACTTTGCTGTAATTTTTGCATTATTTTATCTATTTGTTTGTCTTCTAAAGTTTTAGTTTCATCTTGTAGCATGAAACTAACTGCATAAGACTTTTTACCTTCGGGTAATTTATCGCCTTCATATACATCAAACAAATCAACTTCTTTTAATAACTTTCGTTCTGATTGAAAAGCTAAATTATATACTTCCTTAAATTCAGTTTTACGATCAATCAACAATGCTAAATCTCTCTTTACTGATGGAAATTTGGATAACTCTGAAACTTTAATATTTTTCCTATTTGATAATTTCAAAACATTTTCCCAATTAAAATCTGCAAATAAAACCTCTTGTTTAATTCCAAATTCTTTTAAAATTGAACGTTTTACAACTCCGAAATCTGCTAATTTTATTTTCCCTAAACTTAAAGTAATTCCTTCAGAAAAAACATCATTTTTAGTAGGTGTACTTTTTAAATTCTGAATTCCTAACCTAGCTAAAACCGAAGTTAAAATTCCTTTTAAATAGAAGAAATCAGATGGTGATGTAGCTGTTTTCCAAGATTCTTTCGTTCTACTTCCGGTTACGAAAAGTGTTAAATGCTTATCCTCTTGATACTTGTCATTAAATTTATGATATGTTTTTCCAAACTCATAAAATTTTAATGAATTATTTCTTCTATTTAAATTATAAGAAACAGACTCTAAACCACTAAAAAGTAGCGATTGACGCATCACGCCTAAATCATTGCTTAAAGGATTTAACATTACAACATTAGCTTCTTCATTTAAATTTTCTGAGAACGCCGTATAAGATGCTTTTGTTAAAGAATTAGCCATTGTTTCATTAAAACCTAAAGAACTTAACTGATTAGCCACCACGTTTTCTATCTTAGTCTCTTTATTAGAATTAGAAGAAATTGAGGTATTTAATTTATGAGAAAACTCAATATTATTATAACCATAAACTCGTAAAACTTCTTCAATAATATCTGCTTCTCGCTGAACATCAGCTCTATAAGAAGGGATTGTCAGTCCTAACCCTCCTTCAGTTTCGCTACTTATCTTAATTTCTAAAGAAGCTAAAATATTCTTTATTGTTTCTTTTGGAATCTCTTGACCAATTAATCTATAAGCACTTTCATAAGAGAAAAATACTTGAAAATCTTCAATTTTTACAGGGTAAAAATCAGAAACATCCGAAGCCAATTTTCCACCAGCATATTTTTCAATTAATAAAGCTGCTCTTTTTAAAGCGTACTCTGTCATACTAATATCTATTCCTCTTTCAAAACGGAAAGAAGCATCAGTATTTAAAGCGTGTCTCTTTGCCGTTTTTCTAATAGAAACAGGGTTAAAATAAGCACTTTCTAAAAATATTGAAGTTGTATTTTCTGTAACACCAGATTTTAAACCACCAAAAACACCACCAATACAAAGAGGATTAGAATCTGCATCACAAATCATAATATCGTCTGCAGAAAGTGTTCTTTCCACTTCATCTAGCGTGGTAAATTTTGTACCTTCTTCTAATTTTTTTACAATAATTTTATTTCCTTTAACTTTCTGAGCATCAAAGGCATGTAAAGGCTGCCCCAACTCATGCAATACGTAATTGGTAATATCTACAATATTATTTTTTGGTATGATACCTATCGCTTTTAAACGATTCTGAATCCATTTAGGAGAATCTTTAACAGTAATATCTGTAATTACAATTCCACAATAACGTGGCACTAATTCTCTGTCTTCAACTTCTACATCAAAACGCAAAGTTCTTTCATCTACATGAAAATTACTTACAGAAGGAGATATAAACTCTAACTTAATATCTTTCTGGATTAATCCTGCTCTTAAATCTCTTGCGACACCATAATGGCTCATCGCATCAGATCTATTTGGTGTTAAACCAATTTCGAATACATAATCTGTTTTTATTTTAAAAACTTCTGCAGCAGAAGTTCCTTCTTTTAAGTTTTCATCTAGTACTAAAATTCCATCATGACCCTTACCAAGACCTAATTCGTCTTCGGCGCAAATCATACCATTACTTTCTTCTCCTCTAATTTTGCCTTTTTTTATTTTGAACCCTTCGCCTTTTTCATCATACAAAATAGTACCAATTGTAGCTACAGGTACTTTCTGTCCAGCCTTAACATTAGGAGCTCCACAAACAATTTGTATAGGATTTCCATCACCTAAATTTACAGTAGTAATCTTTAATCTGTCTGCATTTGGATGTTGAATACAAGTTAAAACTTCACCAACAACAATACCTTTTAAACTTCCTTTTATAGATTCTTTTATCTCTATCCCTTCAACTTCCAGACCTAAATCAGTTAATAGCTCACCCGTTTTAGAAGCTTCCCAATTAATCTGTAAAAATTGTTGTAGCCAATTGTATGATATCTTCATTTTTTTTCTTCAAATTTACAGTGGCTAAATTAACCAATTTTTATCTATTTTTTTCCTTAAAAGTTGATTGTTAATAAATAGCTATTTACCAAAGCACTCACTTTTCTTGTTTCTACTAATTTGTAGCGTCCTCAAATTTTAATAACTAAATACTTCTCCAATGAAAAAATTAAAATATTGTACTCATCGCATCTTGTTAAGAATTTTTTAAATCCTCAATTACTAGAATGATATTCATTTAAATTAAGCTAAACCTACTTTAAAAGATGTTTTAATTATTAACCTTATCAACAGTCATAAAACGAATTTATCTAATAAACCTTTTACATAAGATTATTTAAAGGAAACCTATATAAACCCAAACGAAAATCGAAAAGCATTGCTAATTAATACATATAGCAATATTGATAGAAAACATATTCCCAAAGGAACCTATTATACAGAATGGAGATAATGGAATAGAAGCCTTTAGAACGAAGACTGGAGTTATTTATATATAGAAAATAAAATTGATACTGATTCTTTAAAAAAAAACCTTTTGAAAGTTTTTATGCTTTTAAAAAAAGCACCATTTTTAACATGCATAGTTTCTTAAATTCTGGAAATAATTGAAATCAAATGTTTTAATGGAAAGGATTAAAAATAAACTCGATGGCAGCTTGTATTTGCATCTATTCACAAGAAACTAAACAAATAGTTTTTGTTCAACTTTCTTGAAAAGAAAATAATACATGTTTGCCAGCAAGATACCTGTTAATATTCCCAAAGAAATATCAATAGGAAAATGCACTCCTAAATACAACCTACTGTAGGCAAAAATTAATGGAAAGAATAAAATAAAATAAATAAATTTATATTTTTCTCTTAATAATAAGATAACAAATACCGAGAAGAAAGTAGATGTTGTTGCATGCCCCGAAATAAAACTAAAACTTTGAGGACTTTTTAATGTACTTAACAAGTGCTGAATTTCAGGATCATTATTAGGTCTTAATCTTGCTGTGTAATTCTTAATGAGGTTCACAAATTGATCGGAAAAAGCAACTAATATAATTAGTGCTAAAATTACAAAACCTCCTTTTTTCCAACCAAAAGATCTTATAACTAAATAAATAATAAAAAGGAACAACGGAATCCAATTAAATTGATTGGTAATTAGCAACCAAAATGAATCCCATTGTTCACTTCCTAAATTATTTAAGAATACAAGTAACTCTTTGTCTTTTTGTATAATTGAGTCGAACAAATTATTCACCGATTTCTAAGATTTCTACTTCAAAAACTAAATCAGATTTTGCCGGAAAAGGGCCGTATTTAGCCTCCCCAAAACCTATATAATAAGGTATAAACAACCTCGCTTTCTCACCTACTCTTAAAGTGGCAGCACCTTCTTTAAAACCAGTAATCATAGGTTTTTCTGCATCATCTAGCTGAAAAACAAATGGAACTCCAGAATCTAGTGTAGATTGAATTTTTTTACCATCTGCAATATATAATGTAAAGTGAGATTTTATGGGTTTGTTGGTTACTACTTTTTTTCCTGATGGATTAGTTTTTAACTTTAAAATCCGCAAGCCAGACTCTGTTTTAACCGCTTTTGATTCATTCATTTTTGCTAAAAAGGTCGTCCTATTTTCTAAGTATTTTGAAAAACGCACTTCATCTGCATCTTTCTCTTTCTTCTTTCTATCTTTTTTACTTTCAGCATATTTAATTAACTCATTATCAAAAACCTCACCGGCTTTAAAGGCTTTCGCTTTTGAACCTAATCTAATTATTTTCACAGTATGCATAGTATCGAATTGTTCAATACTATTTACAACAGACATTCTAAGAGAATTTATAGATTGCTTAAGTTTTAAAGAATCTTTAATTTGTTTTTTTAAACTATTCAATTGCAAAGTATTGATAACCGTTTTACCAAAGACCGTATGCTTACCATCTAAATGTGGGATTGCTTTATGTGTAATAAAAAACTGACTTCCATTACTTTCTGGGCCTCCATTTGCCATAGACAACATTCCTGCATCACCATGAATGTGCAATAATTTTCCGCTTTTATCCTTGGTGAATTCATCGCCAAATCTATAGCCTGCAGTTCCTCTTCCGGTTTCTGTCGGATCTCCTCCTTGAATTATAAAATTATTTACAACTCTATGAAAACGAATACCGTCAAAGTATTTTTTTCCTTGTATCGAATCCGTAACTTGAGTATTCGTGCCTTCTGCCAAGGAAACAAAATTTGCAACAGTCATTGGTGCATCTTCTGCATATAACTCTATCAAAACATCGCCTTTATTGGTTTGTATTTCTGCATAAAGACCTTTCTCAAGACTTTGATATTTAGAAGGTATATGCTCTGAACAACCAATTACAAGAAAAGAAACCAATAAGATGTAAATATTTTGCTTCATTTATTTTTTAATTATATCCAATAACTCTACCTCAAAAATAATCGCAGCAAAAGGCTTAATTTTTCCAGGTCTTGGTGTTCCTCCGTAAGCCAAATCTTGTGGAATAAATAATTTATACTTAGCGCCTTTACTCATCAATAATAATCCTTCATTAAATCCTTTTATAAACTGGTTTGCATTAGAATCTAAAGGCTCTCCTCTATCAACAGAACTATCAAAAACAGTACCATCTATTAAAGTTCCGTGATAATGTATTTTAATTTTTGAAGCAGCTACAGGGCTTTCTCCTTTTCCTTCTTTTAATACTTTATATTGCAAACCACTCTCTGTCGTTATAACACCTTCTTTAGTTTTATTAATTGCTAAAAATTCTTCACCCGCTTTTTTAACCTCTGCAAATTTTAATTCTGCATCTTTTGCTGCCTTTTCTTGAGCTGCTTGTCTTTTTTCAACTTGTTGCTTCTGGAAAAAATCTCTTAAAAACGAATTCAAATCTTTTTGAGCAATTAGTAAACTTGTAGAATCCATTCCATTTCTATAGCCCTGTAAAAATAAATCTGTACTAGAATCGTCAAAATTTGCTTTTACTTTAATCGCCATATCCATTCCTAGAGCATAACTAGCTGAATCTAATTCTGTTTCTAAAGATTTAACATCTGCTTTTTGATTTCCACATGAAGTCATTGCTAATACTGCTACTGATGTAATTACGAATTCTTTTAATAATCTCATTTTTTTTATTATTTTATATTAATTAATGTTACTGTGCTCTTTATTGGATGATTAACACCTATTTTCTTTCCATCTCCAGCAATGCCAAAAGCACGGTAAGAAGGAATTACAAATGTAACGGTTTCTCCTAATTTCATCAACTTTATTCCTTTTTGTAATCCAGAAATAAAATCTTCTTGATCAATTATATATTTTTTAATTCCTAAATCTGCTTTACTGTACAAAACTGAATTATTTAAACTTGTAATATTATATTCTATTGTTACTTCTTTTCCTTTTTCAGGAGTCGGTAAATTTTCTTCTACTTTATGAATGTAAGTATACCAAAATCCATATGAAGATTGCAAATATAGTTTAGTAGAGTCTTTTTTTATAATTTGAAAAATTTTATCATCTTCAACTTTGTTTAAAGCTAAAGCTTCTTTCATAAGTTGTTGATATAATGTTGTTGATAATTTTGGATTGACCGGTTTTCTTGGCTCTATTTTAGAACAAGAAAAACAAAATAACAAACATAAAAAAAAACAACTATTCCTCATAAGCTGTATGTAAGTCCGATTGATATTCTGATAATAAACTCGTGAAATTTGTGATGGTTTTTTCCATTGACTCGTCAGATTTTCCACCAGCAGCGTTATCATGACCACCGCCACCAAAATGATTTCTTGAAAATTGATTTACAGAAAAATCACCTTTTGAACGGAAAGAAATTTTGATAATTCCTTGTTCCTTATCTTCAATGAAAATAGCTGCAAAAATAATTCCTTTTAGAGATAGTGCATAATTTACAACACCTTCTGTATCTCCTTTTTGAAAATCAAAACGATTTTTTTCTTCATTAGTTAGTGTAATGAATGCTGTTTTATAGGCTGGTAAAATTTGCAAATTACTTAAAGCTTGTCCCAATAATAACAATCTATTATATGAATTTGCATCATATATATTGTTATGAATTCTGTCATTTTTAGCTCCTTTGTCAATTAAATCAGCAATAATTCTATGAGTTGTGCTCGTTGTTGATCGAAATCTAAAAGAGCCCGTATCTGTCATTATACCTGTATATAAACAGGTTGCAATATCTGCATCAATTAAATCTAAGTCATTATTCATTTCAATAAATTGATATACCATTTGACAAGTTGAACAAATTTCAACATCAGAATACATATATTTTGTATCATCCGGTTGCTGATGATGATCTATCATTGCAAAATCATTTGGATACTTTTCTAATGTTTTTTGCATATCAGAACCAACTCTATGAAGTGCATTAAAATCTAAAAGGAAAATAAGATCAGAATTATTAATTAATCTTTGAGATTGCGAATTTTGCCAATCAAATTTATAGGTAGTTTTAGAACCTGGTAACCAATGTAAAAAATCTGGATACTCATTCGGCAAAACTACCTGAGCACTATGTCCTTTTTTTACTAAGTAATGTTTTAAAGCTAGAGTAGATCCTACGGCATCTCCATCCGGATTTCTATGCCCAACAATTACTATATTTTTAGGTCTTTCTAAAAATACTTTTAATTCTTCAAGTCCTTTTAAAATCATAAGTCGCGAATATACAATTTAATTAAAAAAATTATGTAATTTCGCGCCGAATTTGTGAAACGCATAACAATAAGCTTTACAAAATTAAACATTAATAATTAAGTAATTAAAATTCAACAGAATGGCAACAAATAGAACATTTACAATGCTTAAACCAGATGCTGTAGAAAACGGACATACTGGTGCTATCTTAGAAAAAATGAATGCTGCAGGATTTAGAATTGTAGCAGTAAAGAAAACTCAAATGACAAAGGCTGATGCTGAAACTTTTTATGCTGTGCATAATGAGCGTCCTTTTTTTGGGGAATTAGTAGAATTCATGACTCGTGGTCCAATTGTAGCTGCAATCTTAGAAAAAGAGAACGCTGTAGAAGATTTTAGAACCTTAATTGGTGCTACAAATCCTGCTGATGCTGCTGAAGGAACGATTAGAAAATTATATGCAACTTCTATGGGAGAAAATGCTGTACATGGTTCTGATTCTGATGAAAATGCTGCTATTGAAGGAAACTTTCACTTTTCTGGAAGAGAGCAGTTTTAATACTGAATCTAGTTCAACATAACAGAATTTCAAGAATTCTTAGTCCAAAATATATTTGGTAAAAACTCACAACTTTCATTGTGAGTTTTTTTTGTTTAAATTTTGGTTTAGTTTGTTTCTAAATTAAAAAAATAATTGCTCTAACCCAGTATATAAATAATTGGAGCGACTCATATTCGTCTAAAGTTGGCCACAATTAAAAAACAAGCAATTGAAATTTTCTAGAAAAATATATAAGACGATATTTCATATATTTATTTTTATTCTTGCAAATCTATTATGTATTAAATTTACGTTTCGTTAAGACTTTGGAAGACACTTATCATTAGCTGAATTTCTATCTATTTTCGTTGAGTTTTTTATAATCCCATTCCAAATATCAAATTTATTTACAAAGGAAGATTATAATATATCCAATCAAAAGAGAATAATGGAGATAATGACTCTTTAAGGTTCATTAACCTATTTGTTTCTTATTTTGTATTAATTATTACCTTTCAAGTTTATTTCTATTTTGCTTTCTTTAAATATGAAGATAATAATTTAGAACAAAATGGATATATGATTGAAGTTATTTTACTTAACAAACAGTTTAGAAGAAGAGGAAAAGGAGAGTGGAATGCAGGATATTATAAATATTACAGATTTAAATAGAATAAAAGTGAATACGAACATAGTTATATTATGGATTCAATAAATGTCAACGATACAATATTTATTAAAGTTCTACCTAAAAACCTCAATAAAAATATTATAATAAGAAAAAAATAGTAGCCAAAAACGATTAAATTAATATGGTTTTTTATGGTTTACCCTAAGTTTTGTATTTCTTAACTATTTTGCCTACAATTATTTAAGTATTTTTAAGTCGACAAAATAAAAACACATATTAAGTATAAGCTCAGTGCTATATTGATAATCTAGCAATTATCAACTCTAAAATAATTTTATACAAAACGTTAGCGAAACCATCCAAAAAATAACCTATAACAGCATCAGTTTAGAAATTACTTCCTCTCCTATTTCTTCATTTATCATTTTAATAATCTTTTCTTTGCCATAACTTAATTCTTCGCGTAAAACAGAAGAGTTTAATTGAATAATAAGTGTCTTATTTTGCAACTTTACAGAGATTGTGTGGGTCGCAACTCCTGGTCCCATCATTTTATTCCAAGTTTCTTCGACTTTTATTTTTTGCATTCCTTTACTCAAGTTATTTTCCTTGATAAAGCTCTGCATTAAATCTTCTATTGAAAAAGAACCATTTTCTCTTTTTGCCATTATAGTTTAAAAATTTGATAAGGTTTGTTGCTCTGTTTCACAATATTCTCCGTTCTTTCGGAATGGGTGTCCGTAATAAATATCTGACCAAATTCATCATTATTTACTAAATCTATAATTTGAGAAACTCGATTTTCATCTAATTTATCAAAAATATCATCCAATAATAAAATTGGAACTACTTTTGAATGCTGCTTTATAAACTCAAACTGAGCTAATTTCAATGCTATTAAATACGATTTTTGCTGACCCTGTGAACCAAACTTTTTTATAGGATAGTCTTCAATTTCAAAACTTAAATCATCCTTATGAATTCCTGAGGTAGTATATTGCAAAATCTTATCTTTTTCTAATGATTGTTTCAATAAATCTATTATAGAAAAATCATTTAATTGACTCTTATACTTTAAATTAACCACCTCTTTACCACCAGAGATAATTTGATATTTTTTATTAAAAATCGGAATAAATTCCTCTAAAAAAGCTTTTCTAACTTCATAAACACGAGTTCCGTATTCGCTTAATTGAGCATTATAAACATTTAAATTTAAAGCATCAAAAGTTCTATTTGCTGCAAAATATTTTAGCAATGCATTTCTTTGACTTAATACTTTATTATACAAAATTAAATCTTGTAAGTACCTTTTATTTTGTTGAGAAATTACGCCATCTATAAATTTTCTTCTTGTGTCACTCCCTTCTGTTACCAAATCTCTATCTGCAGGAGAAATAATAACCAAAGGTAGTTGTCCAATATGTTCAGAAAACTTCTCATAACTCTTTCCATTTCTTTTCAATACTTTTTTTTGTCCACGTTTTAAGCTACAAACGATTTTCTCATTTCTATCATTTAAAACATAGTCACCTTCTACCATAAAAAAAGCCTCACCATGTTTTATATTTTGAATAGCCACAGAATTAAAGTAACTTTTTGCAAAAGACAAATAATAAATAGCATCCAAAACGTTGGTTTTACCTACCCCATTATTCCCCACAAAACAATTTATTTTTTGCTGAAAATCAAAAGATTGCGATTCTAGATTTTTAAAATTGACTAAAGAAATTTTCTGTAAATACATAAATAAAGACAAGGTTTGGAAATGAATTGCAAATTATTGAAAATTTAGGGAATTATCCGCTTTTAAAATCCAATTAAAAAAACTATTTTTGCGCCACTAAATTTTAAGTAAAATATGGCAACATACAAGAAAAAATATAAAGCAGAAGGTAAAAAAGAAACGAATCAAATTGACGAATCTGAATTTGAAACAGCTGGGGTTTTAAATACTTTAGAAGAAACCGCTTCTATTTCTGAAAAATGGATAGAAAAAAATAGCAAACCTTTATTTTATGCTCTAGTAGGTATAGTCGTTGTTTTCTTAGCTTTTTTAGGTTACAATAGCTATATTGTTGAACCTAATGAATTAGAAGCTTCGAACGAATTAGCTTTTCCAAGAAAATATTTTGATGAAGCTGCCACTGCAGGTTCAGGAATCGATTCTTTATTAAATTTAGGACTAGAAGGTGCAGATGGTAAATACGGATTTTTAGATATTGCTGCTTCTTATAGTGGAACGGATGCTGGAAATTTAGCAAACTATTATGCAGGTGTTTCTTATTTACAAATGAAACAATACGATAAAGCTATTGAATTTTTAAGCAAATTTAATTCTGATGATGAAATGCTAGGCCCTGTTGCTTTAGGAGCAATGGGTGATGCTTTTTCAGATATTGACCAACAAGAAGACGCTTTGGAATTTTATGAAAAGGCTGCCAATAAAAAAGCAAATGAGTTTACGACTCCATTATTTTTATACAAAGCAGGGCAAACGGCAATGTCTCTAAAAAAATATAGCAAAGCGAAACAATTATTTACACAAATAAAAGAGAAGTATTCAAAATCTGATCAAGGAAGAGACATTGAAAAATTCATCAACGCTGCTAAATACGCTCAATAGCATACAGTAATCAATTTCAGTAGGCAGTAACTTATTGAGAAATGAAAAATAAAAAAAATGGCTACAATCAATTTATCAATTTACGATAAAGCAACAATCCCAAATGCGAAAAATTTTCGATTTGGGATTGTTGTTTCAGAATGGAATCCTGAAATTACACAAAACTTAAAAAAAGGTGCAATTGAAACGTTTTTAGATTGTGGTGCCGCCGAAAATAATATTATTTCTTGGGATGTTCCTGGAAGTTTTGAATTGATTTATGGTTGTAAAAAAATGATTCAATCTCAAAAAGTCGACGCTATTATCGCCATTGGAAATGTAATTCAAGGAGAAACAAAACATTTTGATTTTGTTTGTGAAGGTGTAACACAAGGAATTGTAGATTTGAATATTAAGTATGATGTTCCCGTAATTTTCTGTGTTTTAACCGATAACACAAAACAACAATCTATAGATAGATCTGGAGGTAAGTTAGGTAACAAGGGCACCGAATGTGCTATAGCAGCTATTAAAATGGCCGCAATTAAAAACTTAAATAGAACATCAGAAAGTATTGGTTTTTAATTAAAAAATAATCTTGTTTTTTAAAGAACACTTTTAACATCATTTCTTGATGGATTACTTTTTAATTATTTAAATTTGATTTACTCAAAATTGGTATCATAATTGATTTTAAAATTGATATTTACCAGTATTTTCTAAAATTATGGGATTCTTAAAAAGAACAAACAAAAAATTTGATTACCAACCACGTTATTATAAAGGAGACGGAAGTCCTTATAAAATCGAACATAAATTAGATAAGTTTAGAAGTACCACAGGAAAAAATAAGGGTTTAAAAACCAAATTTTCTAGTGCTATTAGTGAACTTAAAAGTGCGGAAAAGGGATCGAATAAAACAGTGATTTACATTATTTTAATTTTGGTTATGATTTTTTTGTATATCATAGATTTTGATTTATCTATATTCTTTTCAAAATAATGTCAGATATCATTCAACTTTTACCAGATCACGTTGCGAATCAAATTGCTGCAGGAGAAGTAGTCCAAAGACCGGCTTCGGTAGTTAAAGAGTTACTAGAAAACGCTATTGATGCTGGTGCAACAAACATAAAATTATTATTCAAAGATGCTGGAAAAACTTTAATTCAGGTTATTGATGATGGTAAAGGCATGAGTGCTACTGATGCCAGAATGTCTTTTGAAAGACATGCTACCTCAAAAATTCAAAAAGCAGAAGATTTATTCAACCTTTGCACAAAAGGGTTTAGAGGTGAAGCTTTAGCTTCTATTGCTGCAATTGCACATGTTGAATTGAAAACAAAACAAGAAAACGAAGAACTTGGAACCTCGATAAAAATTGAAGGAAGTAAAATTATTTCACAAGATTTTATTTCTACTTCAAAAGGAACAAGTATTGCTGTCAAAAACCTTTTTTACAATATTCCTGCAAGAAGAAATTTTTTAAAGTCAGATACTGTAGAAACACGACATATTATAGATGAATTTCAAAGAGTAGCCTTGGCACATCCAACTATTATTTTTTTAATGCATCACAACAATAATGAAGTATATCATTTAAAAGGCAGTAATTTAAGAAAACGAATTGTGAGTGTTTTCGGAACTAAAATGAATGAAAAATTAGTGCCAATAAACGAACAAACAGACATAGTTTCTATTGAAGGTTTTGTGGCAAAACCAGAATTTTCTAAGAGAAAAAGAGGTGAACAATTCTTCTTTGTAAATGATCGATTTATAAAAAGTTCCTATTTAAATCATGCAGTTGTAAATGCCTATGATGGTTTGTTAGAACAAGGCTCTCACCCTTCTTATTTTTTATATTTAACAGTGCCTTCAAATACAATAGACATTAACATTCATCCAACAAAAACGGAGATAAAGTTTGACAATGAAAAAGCATTGTATGCTATGTTAAGAGCAACTGTAAAACATAGTTTAGGGCAATATAATGTAGCACCTCTTTTAGATTTCAACAGAGATGCTAACTTAGATACACCTTACGATTTAAATACAAATATAGCATCTGCCAAAACACCAAAAATTTCTGTTGACCCAGATTTTAACCCTTTTAAGGAATTAGAGCAAAAAGAAATACGGTTTCCTTTTAAAAGAGAAAAACAAACTGAAAGTTGGGAATCTTTATATACTTCAGTTGCAATCACAGATGAAGAAATACAATCAGATTTATTTGACAATCAACAAGAAATAAAAACACAGAAAACATTTCAAATTCAGCGTAAATACATTCTAAGTTCTATAAAATCCGGAGCCGTTTTAATTAATCAATCTTTAGCCCATCAGCGTATTTTATACGAAGATTTTTTAGAAAGTATTACTGTAAAGGAAGCCAATAGTCAGCAATTATTGTTTCCTGTAAAAATATCATTTTCATCACAAGAAATAGAAATGATTTACACTATAAAAACCGAATTAGAAAATGCTGGTTTTTCTTTTGATGAATTTACAAAAGACAGTGTTACTATAAAAGGAATTCCTGTTTCTGTAACAGAAAGTAAGATAACCATTATCTTAGAAGAGTTATTAAGTGACATAGATTTAGAGGTACCAGATGCGAGTTTTAGTCATTTTGATGTGATGGCAAAATCGTTTTCAAAAACATTATCTATAAAAACAGGAACACAACTTTCCGAAAAAGAGCAAGAAAGTTTAGTTAACAATTTATTCTCTTGTAAAGAATCTACTATTTCCCCGTTTGGAAAATCAATATTTAAAACATTGACTTTAAAGGAAATAGATAATATTTTTAATAGCTAATATGAATAGACTTACCGACGCGATAAAACACCTAATTATAATCAATGTAATTTTATTTGTAGTACCACAGCTGCTACAATTAGATTTAACAAATATGCTGGCTTTACATTTTCCGAAAAATGAACATTTTGGATTTTGGCAATATGTTACTCACATATTTATGCATGGAAGTTTTGCGCATATATTGTTTAACATGTATGGCTTATGGGCTTTTGGAACTCCTTTGGAGCAAATATGGGGGAAAAAGAAATTTATTTTTTTCTATTTTTCTGCTGGTTTGGGAGCAGGAATCATCTATTCTCTGGTAAATTATTATCAATTTAATGGTGTTTATGAACTGTTTCTAAATGCTGGTTTAAGTGATTCTGAAGTCTTATCAATCTTAAAATCAGGAAGCACGAATGATGTAAGAGTCATAAATGCTATTTCTCAAGAGCAATTTGACAAAATAACTTCATTATACAACACACCTGCAGTGGGTGCTTCTGGAGCCGTTTATGGAGTTCTAGTTGCTTTTGGATTGTATTTTAAAGACGCAAAGTTGGCGTTGCTCTTTCTACCTGTTCCGATTGCTGCAAAATACTTTATACCCGTAATGATTTTAGGAGATTTATTCTTTGGAATGACAAAATATTCTGTTGGAAATATTGCCCATTTTGCCCATATTGGAGGTGCGTTAATAGGATTTATTATTGCTTGGTATTGGAAAAATAATCAATTTAAAGTTCAGTAATGAATTATATAAACAACTTAAAAAACCGTTTTAAAAATGGAAATATTGTAGAAAAATTGATCTACATAAATATTGCTGTTTTTATTTTAACCCTATTATTTAACGTTTTTCAAGGTTTGTACAAAGGCCAAATAAATTGGTTTGTAGATTGGTTTTCTTTAGATGACAACTACACCTCACTATTGAGAAAACCATGGTCTATACTTACCTATGGCTTTTTGCATGCAAATTTTATACACATCTTAATGAACTTAATTGTTCTGCACTTTATTGGTAATTTATTTATAGAATATTTCACCCAAAAACAATTACTTCATTTTTATGTGATTGGCACCTTTTTTGGAGGATTCTTATTTATTTTTAGTCAAAATTATTTTCCTTTATTTGAAGGAAAATCATCTTTATTAGTTGGCGCATCTGCAGGAATATCTGCTATATTTATAGGTGCTGCAACCTATATACCAAATTATCAATTAAAACTACGTTTTATAGGTTTTGTTAAATTATGGTATTTGGCTGCCTTTTGGATTGGTTTAGATATTATTGGTTTAATTGGTGATAATTCTGGTGGCCATTTTGCCCATTTAGGAGGAAGCTTATTTGGTTTCTTTTACGTTAAAAAAGTAAATAACAAAAAAACTGATTTCTTTAAACAGCTTTCATCACTTTTTAAAAGGAAACAACCGCCTTTAAAAACAGTGCATAAATCAGCAAAAAAGAAAACAACTTCAGTAAAGAACACCGATATTACACAACAACAGATAGATGCTATTTTAGACAAAATAAGTAAATCTGGTTATGATACATTAACAAAAACAGAAAAGGACTTTTTGTTTAGACAAGGGAAAAAATAATTTTTAAAAGTGAAAAAATTATCAGTTATAAATAAAATAATTTATTTACTAAATTCAGTTTTAGCAACAGTTCTTTTGCTTTCTTATTTACTACCACTTGTATCTCCAGAGAAGATTCCTGCTTTTGCAATTTTAAGTTTATTTGTTCCGACATTGATTATTTTAAATATATTTTTTGTCATCTATTGGACCATTAAACTAAAAAAACATTTTTTTTTATCAGCAATTATTTTGGTTATTGGTTGGTTCTTTTCTAATCCGCCTTACAAGCTCACAGAAAACAAATCTTCTTTGAATGATGATTTAAAAGTGATGAGTTATAATGTAAGAATGTTTAATCACTGGAAATGGACTGATGACCCCAACATTCCTAAAAAAATAAGTGCTTTTGTCTCCGACAAATCACCTGATATTTTATGCTTTCAAGAATATTATACTTTAGAAAAACAACCTTTTTTATATCCTTATAAATACGTAAGAACCAAGAACAAAAAAGATAAAATTGGATTAGCGATTTATTCTAAATTCCCCATTATTAATCAGGGTTCTTTGGATCTAAAAAACACTTCGAATAATATCATTTTTGTGGATATAGTTAGAAAGAAAGATACGATTAGAGTGTATAATTTGCACTTACAGTCTTTAGAATTAAATACTAATAAAGAAAATTTCGGACAAGAAAATTCAGAAAAATTAATTGCACGATTAAAAGAACGTTTTAAAAAGCAAGCCGAGCAAACTGAGGTTTTTACTGCTCATGAAAAACAATGGAAAGGTAAGGAAATAGTCGCGGGTGATTTTAATAACACGAGTTATTCTTGGGTTTACAATCAAATTTCAAAAGACAAAAAAGATACTTTTATTGAAGCTGGAAAAGGTTTTGGGAAATCATATAATTATTGGTTTCCTATGAGGATCGATTTTATCTTAACGGATAAAAATGCAATTGTAAATCAATTTAGTTCTTTTCCTGAAAAAAATTCTGACCACTTCCCTATTCTAACCAGAATAAACTGGTAATAATCATTATTGATATTTAAACTTTACATAAAAGTCTTTAAACTATTTTGATGTTGCAAACATTATAAGCACTTTCAAAGAAGCTTCCACTACTTTTTATTTATCATATGGGTGCTCTAATTACAAAAGAACTTATATATTTTTTTAACCAGTCACTGCAGAAGAAATTTCGAATGCGTTTTTAACTGGAAACTATATTATCATAACAATCCTGAAGGGAGGTTGTCAGATGTCTCCAATTATATTTTTAGTTCATATTTTGATTTTTTTCATTAAAAAAATGATTATCAATTATAAAATTATTTTTTTTCTAAAATTTTTACGGGAGCTATATTTTTATCAACCACATAGCCAACTATTTTTTGCTTTCCTTTTTTCTTGCAATACGAAATGATTCCTGTACAAATTTCTGATCCAAAACCTAAACCCCAATCTTTCTCTAAAAAACGATATCCAATTTGATCATCTTCCAAGTTTTTTACAAAAGCTACAGTTCCAATAAATTGATGGTCATATTTTTTTTTCAATAGCGTGCACCCAAAAGTCATTGTTAGGTGTATTATGTTTCTTGATGAGATCTTCTAACTCCAATGAGTCTTCCCCAAATGTCTTTATTTCACTATCTAAAAACTGCATTACATTAAAATTACTTTGCATTTCATGAAATGCTTCCAAATCATCTAAAATAAGCTTTCTAACTTATAATCTTTCAGTTTCAAAAATCATGAATAAAATCGTATTTTTGACAATGCTAAATGTACATGAATGATTGCAGATAAAAAAGTAGCTTTTTACACATTAGGTTGCAAATTAAATTTTTCTGAAACCTCAACTATTGCCAGAAACTTTGTAAATGAAGGTTTTAACCGGGTCGATTTTGAAGAAAAAGCAGATATATATGTAATTAATACATGTTCGGTAACTGACAATGCAGACAAACGTTTTAAATCCATTGTAAAAAATGCATTAAAGAAAAATGATGATGCTTTTTTAATTGCTATTGGATGTTATGCACAATTAAAGCCAGAAGAATTAGCGGCTGTCGATGGTGTGGATTTGGTTTTAGGGGCTACTGAAAAATTTAATGTCACAAGTTATATTAACGATTTAACTAAAAATAACATTGGCGAAGTGCATTCCTGTGAGATTTCTGATGCCGATTTTTATGTAGGCTCATATTCTATAGGTGATAGAACTCGTGCATTTTTAAAGGTTCAAGATGGTTGTGATTATAAGTGCACGTACTGTACCATCCCTTTAGCACGTGGAATTTCTAGAAGTGATACTTTAGAAAATGTAATCAGTAATGCTAGAAAAATTTCTTCTAAAGGAATTAAAGAAATTGTTTTAACTGGCGTAAATATTGGTGATTATGGGAAAGGTGAATTTGGTAATAAGAAACACAAACATACTTTCTTAGAACTCGTAAAAGAATTGGATAAAGTTGATGGTATTCATCGTTTACGAATTTCATCTATAGAACCTAATTTATTAAAAGATGAAACGATTGATTTTGTCTCAAAATCAAATTCATTTGTTCCTCATTTTCATATTCCATTGCAATCTGGAAGTGATGAGCTGCTTAAGAAAATGAAACGAAGATATCTCAAAGAAACCTATACCAATAGAGTTTTTAGAATCAAAGAAGTAATGCCAAATGCTTGTATAGGAGTAGATGTTATTGTTGGTTTTCCTGGAGAAACTGATGAATTATTTTTAGAAACTTACAATTATTTAAATGAGATGGATATTTCGTATTTACACGTTTTTAGCTATTCTGAAAGACCTAATACAGCAGCTGTAAATATGGAGGGCGTTGTTCCTAAAAAAGTACGTGCAAAACGCAGCAAAATGTTACGTGGTTTATCTGCTAAAAAAAGACGTGCTTTTTATGAATCTCAGCTAGGGAATACATTAACGGTTTTGTTTGAAAACGAAAATAAAGAGGGGTATATTAACGGATTTACAGAAAATTACGTAAAAGTAAAATCACCATGGCATCCGGATTTGATAAATACTTTACGTACCATTACACTTACAGAAATTGATGAAGATGGTTTGGTAAGATTTGACTTTACAGAGAACATCGTAGCTGTCTAATCGGATAATAAAATTGCACTTAAAATAGAAAAAAAGCATTTTTAAATGGCTAAAATTCCTATATACTTTATGCCTGGCTTAGCTGCTGGACCAGAAATTTTTGAGTACTTAAATCTATCTTCAGAAGTTTATGAATTCTATTATTTAGAATGGAGAAAACCTTTAAATATAGATGAGTCTATTGTTAATTATGCAATGAGAATAACAAAAGACATTCAGCATGAAAACCCTGTTCTGATTGGTGTTTCTTTTGGAGGTATTTTAGTGCAAGAAGTAAGTAAACTTATAGCTACAAGAAAAGTAATTATTGTGTCTAGCGTTAAAACGCAACATGAACTTTCAAGAAGATTTAAAGTGTTAAGCGTAAGTAAATTGTACAAAGCATTTCCTTCAAAATTTGTAAATAATTTTGAAGACTATGCTAAGTTTTTCATTGGAAAATCATTGCAAAAAAGAGCCGTAATTTATAAGAGATATCTCTCTGTAAGAGATACAAAGTATTTAAAATGGTCTATTCATAATGTTTTAAACTGGCAACAAGAAAATGCTTTAAAAAACATTATTCACATTCATGGAACTAAAGACAATGTGTTTCCAATTAAACACATCAAAAATTCAATAAAGGTAGAAGGTGGCACACATGTAATGATTTTAACTAAGGCAAAAGAAATATCGATAATTATTCACCAAAGTTTAACTTGTTAAAACTATTTCTATTGATTAACTTTATAGTTGTCAAAAATTAAAGTTATCATGAATAAATCTTTACGTATTTTATCTCTTTTAAGTATTGTTTGCATTACGATCTTATTTATAAATGCAATTCATAAATCTGAAATAGAACCAATTACAAGTACCCATAAAACTTATAAAATAAAAGCGTTAAAACTTCCCAATAATTTGAATTTAGCCGGGGAAAGAGTGCCAATAGAACAACCAGACATAAAAGAAAGAATGGACAGAGAATTGTTAGTAAATACATATTGGCAATCTAATGGTTTATTATTAGTAAAGCGAGCTAACAAATATTTTCCAATATTAGAACCTTTATTAATAAAGTATAGTTTACCAGATGATTTTAAATTTTTAGCTTTAGCTGAAAGTGGCTTTACTGATGAAACTTCTTCTGTTGGTGCGGCAGGAATGTGGCATTTTATGAAAGCGACTGGCAAGGAATATGGTTTAGAAATCAATAAAAATGTAGATGAAAGATATAATATTGAAAAATCTACAAAAGTAGCCGCAGAATATTTAAAAAACTCAAAAAATCGTTTTGGATCTTGGACGCTAGCAGCGGCTGCATATAATGCTGGTAATTATGGTATTTCAAGAAGATTGGAAGCCCAGGAAGTTACTACTTATTATGATGCAAAATTAGCCAATGAAACGGAACGTTATGTTTTTAGAATTTTAGCTTTAAAAGAAATTATTAGCAATCCAGGAAAATATGGTTTTGTTTTTGAAAAAGAAGATTTATATACAGAACAAAAGACCTACACTATAAAAGTAGATACCACAATCACTAATATTGCTCGTTTTGCAAAAGGGCTTGGCCTTAATTACAAAGAATTAAAAATTCATAATTCTTGGTTAAGAGAGAATAAATTAAACAATAAAAGCAGGAAAGTATACGAAATTAAAATTCCAATAAAATAAAAAAGTTATTCAATTACACTTTTTACTCTTCCCACCAAACCAGACACTAACTGCACTTTTATTCCATAAGGATGGTTAGTGGATTTTGTTAAAATCTTTGAAACTACCCCTTCTGTCAATTCACCTGTTCTTTGATTTGGTTTTTGAACAATTTCGACAAACAAACCTATCTTTATATTTTTTCTCTGTCTAGCGTCAATCATAAATAGTATTTTAAAAATCGAAAATAAAAAAAGCCTATCAAATTTGATAGGCTTTTAGATAAAAAATTAACTAGTAATAGATATATTTTATAATACTCTTACGTTTACTGCGTTTAATCCTTTTTTTCCATCTTGTAAGTCAAATTCAACTTCGTCGTTTTCACGAACTTCGTCAATTAATCCTGACACATGCACAAAATGTTCTTTGTTTGATCCTTCTTCAGTGATAAATCCAAATCCTTTAGATTCGTTGAAAAATTTTACGGTACCTTTATTCATAATAAAAAATTATTGTGTCGCTAATTTAATTATTAGCAACATTTATTGAATTGCAAAGGTAATACCATTAAGCATACAAATGCATAAATAATTTATTTATTTTTAAAAAAATATTAAGCACTACAAATCAAAGCTTTACACGAATTGTACTCTTCAATAATTCCTTCTAAAACTACTTTTGCCGGTTTTATATCATGAATTAATCCAGCAATTTGACCAATTTCTAACTCTCCATCTGCTAAATCACCTTCAAACATTCCTTTTTTGGCTCTTGCTCTACCCAACAATTCCTTTAATTTCTCTTTTGAAGGGTTCTGCTGATATAACTCTTGTACTTCTCTATAAAATTTGTTTTTTAATAAACGAACAGGAGCTAATTCTTTTAGAGTTAAATGTGTGTCACCGTCTTTTGCATCAACAATTGTGTTTTTAAAATTTTGATGGGCAGAAGATTCTTCTGTAGCAACAAATCTACTTCCTATTTGCACACCGTCAGCACCTAAAACCATAGCTGCTAGCATTCCTCTGCCAGAACCAATTCCGCCTGCTGCAATTACAGGAATACTTACCTCCTCTTCTACCATAGGAATTAAAGTAAAAGTGGTCGTTTCTTCCCGCCCATTATGGCCACCAGCTTCAAAACCTTCACAAACAACAGCATCAACTCCAGCTGCTTCGGCTTTTAAAGCAAATTTCACGGAACTAACGACATGGACAACCGTGATTCCTTTCTTTTTTAAAAAAGAAGTCCAAGTTTTCGGATTTCCAGCAGAAGTAAAAACAATCTTTATTCCTTCTTCGATAATAATATCCATAATTATTTCAATATCAGGATACAACATGGGCACATTCACACCAAAAGGTTTATTCGTTGCTTTTTTACATTTTTGTATATGTTCTCTTAATACTTTTGGATACATAGAACCCGCACCAATTAAACCTAAACCACCCGCATTAGAAACTGCTGAGGCTAATTTCCATCCAGAAACCCAAATCATTCCTCCTTGAACAATTGGATAATCTATTTTAAAAAGATCTGTGATTTTGTTTCTCATTATCGTTTTATCAACTTTATTGTTTTTTGGTGATTTTCTTTATAAATTTTAAGCAGATAAATACCATTTTCTAAAGAAGAAATATCAACTTTTTTCGTACTTAAACTGATTTTTTTAAAAACTTTTTGACCAAGAATATTAAATATTTCAACTGAGTAATCCTCTAAAGAAATATTCTTATCAAGAATTGCAAAGCTATTTTTTGTTGGATTGGGAAAAATTTTAATGTTAGAAAAACCATCAAAAAGAGGAACTAATAACACAGTATTATAAGCAGCTTCAAAGTCAGGTATCCCAAACCCATATTGATATGTAGGGTTGTTAATTTTATCTGAAAAATTCCGAATTATATTCATAATTTCATTATTTGTTTTATTTGGAAAAGCTTGCCAAAAGCAAGCAACAACCCCTGCCAATACTGGTGATGAAAAAGAGGTTCCGTTTGAAGTTGATACACTTCCTGATGAAAAATTAACGATGCTAGTATTTTTTCCTTGCGCTAAAACATCTGGTTTTATCCTATTATCTGCGGTTGGCCCAAAAGAACTAAAACTTGCAATACCTCTTTCAGCATCAACTGCTCCAACACTAAATACTGAAGATGCATCAGCAGGTGCACCAATATATTTCCAAGAATCACTACCACTATTTCCTGCTGCATTTACTAAAATCATACCCCGGGAAGCTCCTATTTCTGCTCCTCTTGAAATAAAGGTGGTTTTTCCATCCATATCTTCGTATGTATGACTGTGATTAGGATTATCGAAAGTGGTATAGCCTAATGATGTATTGATTAAATCGACACCTAAACTATCTGCTCTTTCTGCAGCTTCTACCCAAAGTGTTTCTTCCAAGACTGTTTCAGATTCAACAATTTCAGAGATGAATAAATAAAATTTTGCATCTGGTGCCGTGCCTACAAATTCATTTTCTATATACCCTGCAATTGTTGATAGAACATGGGTGCCATGACTATTTCTTGTATAATAATTTGCATTTCTATCTGCAAAATTATAGCCTCCTAAAATTTGATTATTATCTCTTAATCTTTGAAAAGCTGAAAGCGTATTTACATTCGGAAAACCGGCATCAATAACTGCTATTACTTGATCTTGTCCTGTAAATCCTTGTTGATGCAGATAATCTCCTTTTAACATTTTAATTTGGTTCTCTGCAGCTTCATAGTTAAAATCAGTTTTCACTTCATTAAATTTATTGAAGTGATGGGCAGCTATTTTATTTTCCTTTATTTTCCCGCTAGTGTTTAATGATTTATTAGCATATTCTATAGATTCTATAAACGTAAATTTAGATAACAAAGCGTTAATTTGATCTACTGTTCCCTGAATATGAACCGCATTTAACCATTTCGATTTTCCTAAAACAGAAATAGTAGCCTCATTTTTTAATTCACTATAATAAACGTGATGAATAGGAACATCTTTTTCGTCTATCGAAAGATTAGTTTTCTCTCTTCTGTCTATAGAACGTTGAGATAACATTTGTAATGGATTTGAAAGAAAACTAGCAGCATTGGGTTTGTCTTTTATAAATACCCAAGCATCTTCTTGCTGTGAAAAAGAATTCAAAAAAGTAGTTAAAAACAAAAAAAGTAGTAATTTCTTCATATTTCGAAATTACTACTTTTTTACGATTTTATATATTTTTATTAAGAAATTACACCAGAGCCTAATAATTCTTCGTCTTTATACCAGGCTACAAATTGCCCCTCTTGTATCGCAGATTGCTTGTTTTCAAATTCAACATATAAGCCATCTTCAACTTTATGTAAAGTTGCTTTTTCTAAAACTTGCCTATACCTAATTCTAGCTTCAACATCCATTGTTTCTCCAACTTTTAAAGCTAAATCTTCACGAATCCAATGAATTTCTGTATTAGAAACAAATAATACATTTCTATATAAACCTTTGTGATTTTTACCTTCGCCTGTATAGATTACATTCTCTACAACATCCGTTTCTATGACATATAAAGCTTCTTTAGTACCCCCAACATTTAATCCCTTTCGCTGACCTTTTGTAAAATAGTGTGCCCCTTGATGTTTACCAACAACTTTTCCATCTTCTTTGTTATAAGAAAATTTTGTTGAAAAATAGGCTAACTCTACTTCTTTGTTTTCAAACGTTGGAGCCGATTTTGTATACTGAGAAAAATCTACTGGAATTGTTACAATAGCACCTTCTTTTGGTTCTAACTTTTGCTGTAAAAACTCTGGCAATCTTACTTTACCTATAAAACATAAACCTTGAGAATCTTTCTTTTCTGCAGTAATTAAATCTGCTCCTTTAGCAATTGCTCTTACTTCTGGCTTTGTTAATTCTCCAATAGGAAATAATGCTTTTGTTAATTGATCTTGAGATAATTGGCATAAAAAATAAGATTGATCTTTATTTGTGTCTTTTCCTACTAATAATTTATAAACAGATTTCCCATCAATAATTTCTTCTCCTTTTCGACAATAATGACCCGTAGCCACATAATCTGCACCTAGCTTTAAAGCAATATCCATAAAAGCGTCAAACTTTATTTCTCTGTTGCAAAGTACGTCAGGGTTTGGAGTTCGTCCCTTGCTATATTCATCAAACATATAATCTACAATACGTTCTTTGTATTGCTCACTTAAATCTACAACTTGAAAAGGAATTCCTAGTTTTTCTGCAACAATCATTGCATCATTGCTATCCTCTAACCAAGGACATTCATTACTAATGGTTACAGCATCATCATGCCAATTTTTCATAAAAAGCCCAATAACATCAAAACCTTGTTCTTTTAATAAATGTGCTGTTACACTAGAATCAACACCACCAGAAAGACCAACAACTACTCGTTTCATTTTTTAATTTTGAGATGGCAAAGTTACAAATTTGATTAGGATTTATTGATTGAAAAAATTGATGAGATAATTGGTTTGTGTTATACTAAAATGTAATGATATTTTTCTTTTTAATAATCTTATTAAAAAAGATAAAACCAAGTTTTTAAAGTTTGAAACTAGATTATTACTTATTTTTTTTGTTAATAAAATTAGTTTTTTTTCTTTAAACCTTCATCAGACGCTACTTCGCAATGCAAATAATATTTTCTTATTCATTTTCCGTCTAGATAAGAACCAGTCCCTTTTAAATTTCCATTCAATTCAAAATATTTAGCAATACCAAGTGGTTTCCCATTTTTAAAACTAACATATTCAATTAAAATTCCATCAAATGAATATTTTTTAGAAGCTACATCTTTTAATCCTTTTTTATAAAATATAATTTCTGTAGCCTTTCCATTAAAATAATAGTTACTCAACTTACCTTCTAAAGTTCCTCTCTTATAAAATTCTTTAGACATTTTTTTACCATTTTTAAAATAATATATCGAATAACCAGTTCTATTTTTATTTAAAAAATAACCTTTGGCTGTAATTTACCACTTACGCCATAAAACACAACTAAGGCAGTATTCTTTGTCTTATAATAGGTTTTAATAAGTACTGAAAGTTGAAAATTTGAATTATCATAAAGCTTTAAAAAACCAATTTATTTTCCTTTTAATGTAGAAGATAAAGTTTTTATGAAAGTAGCTTGGACTTTAAAGTAGATGGTTCCGCATTTAGATGAATTCTCTGCAAAAATATCAACTATAAAATTAGATAGCGCCACTAGACCTTGCTATAAAATTTGTGACCATTTAACAAAAACTTATTATTCATCTAAAGAAAATGAACTTAAAAAAGCACTAAAAACAACTCAAATAGAAGCTCTTGAAACATGCAGGTTTGATTGGTTAGTTGCTTCTCAAAAAATAGCAGTAAAAGCTTTTACCATCAATACTTTGTATTTATTTGAATTGCAGAAAGATTGGATTCATCCTGAATTAAAACATCTCATTACAACTAAAATTATTCATGAAAGCAAAAGCACAAAAGCTTGAGGAAAACAAGTGATATTTTTGATATAAAAACATCGAAAATCTACTTTGTAAATCTGTTAAAATGCTTATTTTTGCAATTAACAACAGAATCAAAAATGAACTTAACTCAACTAAATGCCATTTCTCCAATTGATGGGCGTTACAGAAGTAAAATATCTAATTTAGCTAACTATTTTTCTGAAGAAGCTTTAATAAAATACAGAGTTCGGGTAGAAGTAGAATATTTTATAGCACTTTGTGAAATTCCTTTACCGCAATTGGCTGACTTTAATACAGCTTTATTTGAGGATTTACGTAATATTTACATAAACTTTACTACTGAAGATGCTCAGAAAATAAAGGATATTGAAAAAGTTACCAATCATGACGTAAAGGCTGTTGAGTATTTTATCAAAGAAAAATTCGAGAAACTAGGCCTCAATGAATATAAAGAATTTATCCATTTTGGATTGACTTCTCAAGACATTAATAATACAGCAATTCCACTTTCTATTAAAGAAGCAATGAATGAAGTTTTTGTTCCTCATTATTTTGAAGTTCTAGAGAGATTACAAGAATTAGTTATTGAGTGGAAAGAGATACCTATGTTAGCAAGAACTCATGGTCAACCTGCATCTCCAACTAGACTAGGGAAAGAAATTGATGTTTTTGTAGTTCGTTTAAAAGAGCAATTTTCTTTATTAAATAACATACCAAATGCTGCTAAATTTGGTGGTGCAACTGGTAATTATAATGCGCATAAAGTTGCATATCCAACAATTGATTGGAAAGCTTTTGGAGGCGAATTTGTTCAAAAAAGATTAGGTTTACACCATTCTTTTCCAACAACGCAAATAGAACATTATGATCATTTGGCTGCTTTGTTTGACACCTTAAAACGTATCAATACAATCATTATCGATTTAGATAGAGATTTTTGGACCTATGTTTCTATGGATTATTTTAAACAGAAAATTAAAGCTGGTGAAGTTGGAAGCTCTGCAATGCCACATAAAGTAAATCCTATTGATTTTGAAAACTCTGAAGGAAACTTAGGGATTGCGAATGCAATTTTTGAACACCTTTCGGCAAAATTACCTATCTCAAGGTTACAAAGAGATTTAACGGATAGTACGGTTTTAAGAAATGTTGGAGTTCCTTTTGGGCATACAATTATTGGCTTTACTTCCACTTTAAAAGGATTGAATAAATTATTGCTAAACAGACAAAAATTTGAGCAAGATTTAGAAAATAACTGGGCCGTTGTTGCCGAAGCAATTCAAACAATCTTAAGACGTGAAGCATACCCTAATCCTTATGAAGCTTTAAAGGGATTGACAAGAACAAATGAAAAGATTAATCAAAAATCAATTGCAAATTTTATTGACACTTTAGAAGTTTCCTCAGATATAAAGCTAGAATTAAAAGCAATTACGCCATCCAATTACACAGGAATTTAATGAAAAAATTAGTATTTATCATAGTAGCAATTTTAGCACTAGCTTCATGCCAGTCAGAATTTGAAGACAATTCAGGCCGATTTAAAGTAGGTGTTTTTGAAATTCCTGCCGGTAAAGGTTTTGTTAAAGAAACTATTATTAGAAAAGATAGTATTCAAATTAGTAAACATGGAAATCATGTGGATACTTTGTCTATAAAATGGAAAAATAATTTCTTTTACACATTAAAATATATAAATCCTAAAACAGAATTACAGAAAGATCCAATGTTTATTCAGATTAATAAAATTCATAAAGAATCCTATGATTTTACTGTTAAAATTGGCTTTTCAAAGTTTTCAAAAAAAGCAACAATCTATAAAGTAAAATAATATGGAAATATTTTTAAATGCAGATACTTGGATTGCTCTGCTAACTCTTACTTTTCTTGAAATAATTTTAGGAATAGATAATGTTATTTTTATTTCTATTTCAGCCAATAAACTACCTGAAAACCAGGTAAGAAAAGCCACCATATTAGGCTTAGGCTTGGCAATGATTACAAGAATATTACTCTTATTAAGTGTTTCTTATTTAATTGCGCTTAAAAACCCTTTTTTATCAGTAGATATTGGTTGGTTTAAAACTGGATTAACCGGACAGAGCATTATTTTATTTTTAGGGGGAATTTTTTTATTATTTAAAAGCACCAAAGAAATAAGACAAAAAGTTGAAAATAGAAATGAAGAACATGTCTTAAAGTCACCTAAGATTATATCTTTTAACAGTGTTATTATACAAATAATTATAATAGATATTGTATTTTCTTTTGACAGCATTTTAACAGCTGTTGGAATGACGAATGGAGTTGATGGCGCTTTAATTATTATGATTATAGCTGTAATTGTTTCTATAATTATCATGATGATTTTCTCTCAGCCCATCAATAAATATGTGAACAGAAACCCAACAATTCAAATGTTAGCATTGTCTTTTTTAATATTAATTGGTTTTATGTTGATTACAGAAGGAGCACATTTGTCACATACCGAATTTTTTAACAGAACTGTTGGAGTTATTCCAAAAGGATATTTGTATTTTGCGATCACGTTTTCTTTAGGTGTAGAAATGCTAAATTTAAGAATTAAAAAGAAAAAATAATATTAAAACGTTTAAAAAACATATAGGTACTTTCCTATTGGTGATATTTTTATTACCGATAGCCATTAATTCTGTTCATGATTTTTTAAATCACGAACACTCGATTTGTATCTCTAAAATAGAGCAACATATTCACGAAAAAGATCTCGACTGTAATTTACATCTGATAAAACAAAGCGATTCTTTTTTAACTACTACTCATTATAATATTATTACAAACATTATTATTTCTAATAATAGTTTACAATATAGTTTCTTAAAAAATCATTATCAATTATCGTTTTATTTAAGAGGACCACCTCTTTATGTTCAAGCTTAAACTTTTTTTTGAACATAAAAGACTAAAATGCAAAGACTAATTTTTTTGTGTGCAATTTTGTATTGTATTAGTACAGATACCACTGCACAAGATTGTAATATTACTTTTAAAGGTAGAATTATCGATTTCCACGACAAAACACCAATATTTGGTGCATCAATTGTTGTCCTAAATTTAAATAGATATGCAACATCAAATATTGATGGTGTTTTCAAAATTAATAATTTATGTAAAGGAAAGATTATTATAGAAGTTAAACATATTTCTTGTGAGACAAAGCAAATTACAATCGATATTGATAAGAAAATTAATAAAGACATCTATTTAGAGCATCATTTAGAAGAATTAAATGAAGTTATTCTAAAAGCAAACACAAAAACCGAACAATCTAGTATAGAACAATCTATTAAAAAGGCAGTAATAGAACAATTTACTGATAAATCTTTAGGTGATGCATTAAAAACGATTAGTGGTGTTTCTGCTTTAAGCACTGGTAATTCTATTGTAAAACCTATGATTCATGGCTTACATAGCAGCAGACTTTTAATTATTAACAACAATGTAAGAATGTATGACCAAGAATGGGGAGATGAACACGCACCTAATATCGATATTAATGCTAGTGATAGGATTGATGTCATAAAAGGAGCAAATACATTAAAATACGGTAGTGATGCGATAGGTGGATTAATTCTTTTAAGACCAAAAAAATACGCTATTAAAGACAGTTTGTTTGGAAGTACTTTAGCATCCTTTAATTCAAATGGTTTGGGAGGTAATTTAAATTCTGAAATAATTAAAACTTATAATTCAGGATATTACACAAAAATTCAAATGAATTACAGGCAATTTGGAGACTTTCAAGCACCCAATTACAATCTAACCAATAGTGGTATAAAAAGCTTAAATGGTTCTGTTCAGTTTGGTTACAATAGTTTTGAAAAAGGTTTTGATGCCTACTATAGTTATGTAAATAATCAGTTTGGAATTTTACAGTCTTCTCATATTGGTAACGTAAACGATTTGGTAAATGCAATAAACAGCCAGCAACCAAGGGTTCTTGAAGATTTTTCTTATACTATTAATGTACCAAAACAGTCAATTGTGCATCATTTAGGAAAAATTGAAGCTTACAAACGTTACAAGGGTTTTGGAAAATTAACTGTTCAATACGATTTTCAAATTAACAGACGTAAAGAATTTGATTTACGAAGAGGAGATTTAAAAAACACACCTGTTATTGACTTAAGGTTATTTACCACAAGCATTCAACCCAATTTACAAATAGATTATTTTGATGATTTAAAAATAAATACAGGTTTGTTGTTTCGTTATCAACAAAATGATGCAATTTCTGGGACAGGCACAAGTCCGTTAATTCCTGATTTTGATAAATTTGATGCTGGTATATATGCTATTGGAAATTACAATTTAAGTGAAACCACTGAAATAAGTGCTGGTTTTCGTTATGATTTTTCTGATATAAATGCCAGAAAAGAATACAATGTTACAGATTGGCAAGAAACCTATAATTATGACGAATTATTTCCAGAATTTGAAAATGGTGAGATTATGGGTACAGATATTCCTACCAATCCAAGGTTTACATATCATAACATATCTGCAAGCTTAGGATTGTCGAAGAAATTTGATAACAATATGCAGTTATTGGCAAATTATGGATTAGCATCTAGAGTTCCTAATCCATCCGAATTATTTAGTGATGGATTGCATCATAGTGCTGCAAGAATTGAAACAGGTTTATTGACTATTAGCAAAGAAATTGCGAACAAATTTGTGCTGTCTTTAGAAAAAAACAATAGCGATTTTGGGTTTATTATTAGTCCTTATTACAAACATATCGCTGGTTTTATTCAGTTGATTCCAATTGGAATTACGACCACAATTCGTGGTGCTTTTCCAGTTTGGGAATACAATCAAGTTAAAGCACAAATTTTTGGAATTGATATTGATGTGAACAAGAAAATTAGTGATAATTTTAGTTATTCAGGTAGTTTAAGCCTATTACAAGGAGATAATTTAACAGATGACATTCCTTTAATTCATATGCCTGCTGCCAATTTTAGCAATCGTGTATCATACGTAAATGCTAATTTGAATCAGTTAACAATTAGTTTAAGTCAAAAAACCTCTTTACAACAAAAGAGATATCCAGATTACAACTTTTTCACATATAATGCCACGCTACAAGAAAATGTTTTTGTAGATATTAGTTCAACACCTTCTAACTATTCGTTATTTGGTTTACATACTTCTGCAGTATTTAAATTTTTTAATAAAGGAAGTTTGAAATTAGAATTCAATATTGAAAATATGTTCAATGTATCGTACAGAGAACATTTAAATAGATTACGATATTTTACGGATGATTTAGGAAGAAACTATAATCTAAAACTTAAAATAAATTATTAAACAAACAATTATGAAAATTACAAATACAATAAAAATAACTAGATTATTAGCCTTATTATTTATCTCTGTCTTGACCTTTACAGCTTGTTCTGATGATGACGATGATCACGATCATGACAGTGAAGAAGAACTAATTACTACCGTTAGATACACTTTAACTAATAGTAATGATATAGTTACGTTAACTTTTAGTGATCCTGATGGTGAAGGTGGAAATGATGGGACATACGCAGTGTCTGGTAATTTAACGGCTAACATGACGTACACCGGTATTGTCGAATTATTAAATGAAACAGAATCTCCAGCAGAAGATATTACTGAAGAAGTAAAAGCAGAAGCAGATGAACATGAGTTTTTCTATACCTCTGATGTGTCTGGATTAGCAATTGCTAAAACGGATACAGATGGTAATGGTAATCCTTTAGGAGTTGAAACTTCTTTAACAACTGCTACTGCAGGTTCAGGAACATTGACTGTTATCTTAAAGCATGAACCTACAAAACCCAATGATGGATCATCTACTAGTGCTGGAGGAAGTACAGATGTAGAAGTTATTTTTAATATCACGGTGCAATAAAACTGAACTATATTCAATAAAAAGCAGCTATTTTTTTAGCTGCTTTTTCATTTTTATCAATTCAATTATTATGAATGCTTTATATTAGACTCATATCTAAAAAAATAAATACTAAAAGAAGATTTATATGTCTAATAAAATTGTTTTAATTGAAATCATTTTAGGTTACAGAAATGTAATTGAAGAGAGATATCAATATGAAATTTTAAAGAAAAAACATGATTTTCCTGAAACGATAAATAAGGAAATTGTAGATGATATAAAAGACTATTTCTTAACTTATGTTTATCCGGATTTAGAACAAAGAAAAGAATTAAACGAGGCGTTTAGCTCCTTAGATGACTTTATTAAGAACCCAGAAAAGTTATTGAATTTAGTTTTAGATTCTTTTGAATTGGTATTTACGCACGGAAGACATTTACCTAAAGTATTTAACGCAGGTTTAAAAGCAATGAAATCATTTAGAGGTGCAACTAAATTTGAAAATGCTTTAGTAGTTAAGGCTATCAATAAAAATATTGAACCTCCTTATACTACGTCAAAAATAAACACTTTAATTCAACTTTTACCTTATCAAGAAATTGAAGGTTTTATGAAGAATACAGAAACTTTCTTCAATATTATTTATGATAAAGAATTGGTTGAAAAGATTAAAGAAATCATTTCTTTTTTAATTTCTAAAATGAAAATGAAACTTAAAATATTCTCAAAAAAAGAAATTATAGGTTTAGAACTAGCTCTAGAAACCATTACGAAAGGAGAACAAATGCTTGATAAACTAACTAAACAAGATCAAAAAATTTTAACTGAATTCGTCTTGAAAATAGAAAAAGATAATTTGATAGAAATATTTTTAAAATAGATTACTGTACATATTTTGTCTTTTTCAGAGTATTTAAAACTAAAAAAGAAGCTAAAAAGAAAATAGCCAAACACAATACACTCCATTGCATAGAATCCGTAATTGCGTACAATAAACCATATACGAACGTTCCAAGAACAATTGCTACTTTTTCTGTCACGTCATAAAAGCTAAAGTATGTTGCATGATCCTCTGTCTCTGGAAGTAGTTTAGAATAAGTAGACCTAGTTAAAGATTGAATTGCTCCTTGTACAAAACCTAATAAAACTCCTAAACCGTAGAAATAATACTCTACATTTTCTTGATTTTCATCTAAAAGAAAAGCAGTAAAGCAAACCAACATCCAAGTACAAATAGTAACTTTTAAAGCTTTAATATTTCCCCATTTTTCTGATAATCTAGAAAACACAAAAGCACCTGCAATTGCAACAACTTGCACTAATAAAATGGTTATAATTAAATTCATTGCTGGCAAGCCTAATTCGCTAGAACCAAAAATTGCTGCCATTAAAATAATGGTTTGTACACCAATACTTAATAAGAAAAAAGAAATTAAAAACCTTTTTAAGGTTGGATAATTCATCACTTCTTTTGCGACTACTTTAAGCTCTCTAAAACCTTTCCAGATATAATCTCTCTTTGGTTTTTTGTTATAAATATCATCGGGCAACCTTCTAAATGTTATTTGTGCAAAACCTATCCACCAAAGACCGACTAAAACAAAAGAAATACGTGAAGCCATTGAAGCAGTTATTCCAAACCATTCTGGTTTTTGAATCATTAATAAATTAATAATTAACAAAAAAACAGAACCGGTATAACCATAAATAAATCCTTTTGCACTTGCTCTATCTTGTTGCTCTGGATTTGCAACTTCTGGTAAGTATGCATTGTAAAAAACTAAACTTGCCCAAAAACCAATACTTGCTAAAATTGTGAAGAGAATACCAATCCAAACAGTATCTATCCCGTCAAAAAAATATAAACCTGATACAGACAAGCCTCCCATCCAACAAAAGAATTTCATGAATTTTTTCTTACTTCCTGTATAATCTGCAATTCCTGATAAAATAGGTGAAATAAATGCCACTACTAAAAAGGAAAATGACAAAGCGTAACTATATAAACTATCAGGATGATCCCATTCTATTCCTAGAAAAAAAACAGTTTCGCCCTCAGTGACTGCACTATAATATAAAGGAAAAACTGCCGTACTTATTACTAATGAATATACAGAGTTTGCCCAATCATAAAAAGCCCAAGCATTTATTAATTTTTTATCTCCAATTTTTAACATAAAATATATTTTATAAAAAACCGCTCAATTTCTTGAACGGTGTACAATATAGTAAAACTATTTATTTAATTTAATTTTTGATTTGAGATAGTGGTTGATTATACTTTTTAGCATACATTTTTGCCGTAGGTAAATAACTTTTTAAATCTTGTATTCTTGCTGCATTTGATGGATGTGTGCTTAAAATTTGCGGTGTAGATTTTCCTCCAGCGTTTTTACTCATTCTTACCCAAACTTCTGCAGCTTCTTTACCATCATAACCTGCCATTAACATAAAAACCAAACCTAGCCTGTCTGCCTCCTGCTCATGAGTTCTACTAAATTTCAACATTGTTAAACCAGAACCAACACCAAAAGCCGTATTCCAAATTTGTTGTGTCTCAGGATCCTTTTTTGATGTTCCTAAAGTCACAAGTAAACCTCCTATTTGCTGGCCATATGAAGATGTCATTCGTTCTTGACCATGCTTTGCAAATGCATGTGCAACTTCGTGTCCCATAACGGCAGCAACACCATTTACGTTGCCACAAATTGGCATAATTCCGGTGTAAAAAACTACTTTTCCTCCTGGCATACACCAAGCATTTATCGTTTTATCTTCTACTAAATTAAATTCCCATCGATAAGAATCTGCTTCTGCGACCATATTGTTTGCTCTCATAAACCGATCTACAGCTGCCGAAATGTTTTTACCAACTTCTTTTATCTGGTTGGTCATTTCCCTATTTGTAGACAATTTATTCTCCTCTAAAAAACCTTTGTATTGTGCAAAGCTTGTTGGCAAAACTTGCGCATCACTCACCAAATTCACTCTTTTTCTTCCTGTAATTGGAACAGTACTGCATTCCATGAAAAGAAAAAGGGTTAAAACTAAAATAACTATTTTTTTCATCTTTATTTATTTAATCTTTAATCTTAAGGTACTTACTTTTTAAATATGTCACAAACTTATTCCTTTTAAAATTATAGGTTCTAACTTTATATAAAAATATTATTTTGTTTATATTCTAAAAATTCATTATACTGTAAGTTGTTCATTAAATATTCGTCGAAACTTAAAAAAGTAGTCTTTAGCTCACAAATGGATATTTGAATATCCAAATAAAAAAGTTATTGATATTATAATAGAAAATACATGAAAAAATTATTTAGCATTCTTGTTTTATTATTGATGTTTAGTTGCGTAGGAAATGCACAAAATTCATCCAAAGAAAATAAAATATATAAAGTAGAAAAAACAACTATTGAATGGAAAAAATTACTTTCTCCTATTCAATATTACGTGTTACGTGAAGCTGGCACAGAACGGGCATATACCAGCGACTTTAATGAAAATCACAAAAAAGGAATTTATGTTTGTGCCGGTTGCAAGGCTCCTTTGTACAAATCTGAGCATAAATTTGATTCAGGTTCTGGATGGCCTTCTTTTGATAGGGCTATAAAAAGTAGTGTTGAATTAGATGTAGATTACAAAATTGGCTACAAAAGAACTGAACTGAAATGCAATATTTGTGGCGGTCATTTAGGGCATTCTTTTGATGATGGACCTAAAAAAACTACAGGGAAACGTCATTGCATAAATGGCGCTGCTTTAGAGTTTGTTCTTGAAAAATAAATTAATTTGTAGATGTATAAAGCATTGAAAAAACAGATAAAATATTATTTCACTTTGGCTCTTATTCTTAAATAAGAAAATCAAATCTGAATTATAATTATGTTAGTTTTATTCCATTTGCAGTGAATAACCAGGATTTCAGAAGAAATAATACCTTGAAAACTTATTAATATTTAGTGATGCCTTCAACTTTATTGTATCATCACTTTTGTTATTTTTTATCATTTTATCAACTTGATACAAGCTTATTTCTAAATTATCAATGATTAAAAAAAAAAATTAATCACTCAACAAATCAGCACTAATTCTTATATTTGTGCTTCCTAAAAAAGAACACAAATTATGTTTAATAGTTTAAGCGATAAATTAGATAAAGCCTTACATACCTTAAAAGGGCATGGTAAAATTACTGAAGTAAACGTTGCCGAAACCCTTAAAGAAGTTAGAAGGGCATTATTGGATGCAGATGTTAACTTCAAAATCGCCAAAGATTTTACTAAAAAAGTTCAAACCAAAGCATTAGGTCAAGATGTATTAACTACATTAAACCCTGGTCAGTTAATGGTAAAGTTAGTAAAAGATGAACTAACTGAACTAATGGGTGGAGAAACTGTTGGCATCAGCCTTGGAGGTTCTCCCACAGTAATTTTAATGTCTGGTTTACAAGGTTCTGGTAAAACTACTTTTTCAGGAAAATTAGCAAACTTTTTAAAAACTAAAAAAGCAAAACAAGTCCTTTTAGTTGGTTGTGATGTTTATAGACCTGCTGCTATCAATCAATTACAAATTGTTGGAGAACAAATTGGAGTTGAAGTGTATGCCGAAGTTGGTAATAATAATCCTGTTGAAATTTCTAAAAACGCAATTGCTCACGCAAAAGCAACTAGCAAAAATGTTGTGATTATTGATACTGCAGGACGTTTGGCTGTAGATGAAGAAATGATGACAGAGATTTCTAACATTCATAAGGCTGTAAATCCACAAGAAACATTATTTGTGGTAGATTCTATGACTGGACAAGATGCTGTAAATACTGCAAAATCTTTTAATGATATCTTAAATTTTGATGGAGTTGTTCTTACAAAGCTAGATGGTGACACGAGAGGTGGAGCAGCCTTAACCATAAAAAGTGTTGTAGATAAACCAATTAAATTTATTGGAACTGGAGAGAAAATGGATGCGATTGATGTTTTCCATCCAGATAGAATGGCTGATCGTATTTTAGGAATGGGAGATGTTATTTCTCTTGTAGAGCGCGCTCAAGATCAATATGATGAAGAAGAAGCGAGGAAACTACAAAAGAAGATTGCTAAAAATCAATTTGGTTTTGATGATTTTTTAAGTCAGATTCAACAGATAAAAAAGATGGGGAGCATGAAAGACTTGGTTGGCATGATTCCTGGAGCCGGAAAAGCAATGAAAGATGTAGATATCGATGACGATGCTTTTAAAGGAATTGAGGCAATTATTCATTCAATGACGCCAGGTGAAAGAAGTATACCGAATTCTATAAATGCTAGTAGAAAAAAGAGAATTGCAAAAGGATCTGGAACGACCATACAAGAAGTAAATCAATTGATGAAGCAATTTAATCAGATGAGTAAGATGATGAAAATGATGCAAGGTGGTGGTGGTAAAAAGATGATGCAAATGATGAAAGGAATGCAATAAATTACAGTAAGAGTTCGCAAAAAAAACGCTAGCACTTTGAAGGTTAAAGTAACATTATAAAAAACTGAAACTAAAAAATAAATGATTTTATTGGACGGGAAAAAAACTTCAGCAGATATTAAAGAAGAAATTGCTTTAGAAGTTAGAGAATTAAAAAATAAGGGAAACAAAGCCCCGCATTTAGCTGCAATTATAGTTGGTAATGATGGTGCAAGCATTACGTATGTAAATGCAAAAGTAAAAGCTTGTGAAAGAGTTGGTTTTGAGTCTACTTTAATAAGATTACCAAACGAAACGTCAGAAGAAGATTTATTAAATGAAATTGCAATATTAAATATAGATAATGATATTGATGGTTTTATCGTTCAATTGCCTTTACCAAAACATATTAATGAGCAAAAGGTGATAATGGCAATAGACCCCAATAAAGATGTAGATGGTTTTCATCCAACAAATGTTGGAAAGATGGCTTTAAATTTGCCTACTTTTATTTCTGCAACTCCGTTTGGAATTTTAGAATTATTAGATAGGTATAATGTTGAAACATCGGGAAAACATGTTGTTGTTCTAGGAAGAAGTCATATTGTTGGTAGCCCAATGAGTATTTTATTATCGCAAAAAAGAAAAGTAGGAAATGCAACTGTAACCATGTGTCACAGTAGGACTAAAAATCTTAAAGAGATTACTTTACAAGCCGATATTATTGTTGCAGCCATTGGAATACCTGAATTTTTAAAAGCTGATATGGTTAAAGATAATGTTACTGTTATTGACGTCGGAATTACTCGCTTAGCAGATTCATCTAGAAAAAATGGTTTTAGATTAGTTGGTGATGTTGCGTTTAATGAAGTTTCTAAAAAAGCAGCTTTTATTACTCCAGTTCCAGGTGGTGTTGGACCAATGACCATAGCAATGTTGCTGAAAAATACTTTATTAGCTTGCCAAAGAAAAGCTAAATAATTACTAGCTATATTTTAATCTTTTAAGATATGTACTGCCACTGATCTTAATTATATTAAGTTAAAACGTTTCTTTTAGATACTAGCTTTTCCAGGGTAGATAATTTATAGGTATTGTTTATGGGCAAGAACTCAAGTATATACATCCCTGCTTTCCCCATGGTTACTTTCAGTGTTTTAGTGTTAAATTTTATGCTAGTATACAGTATCAAAAGAATTAAAATCAAGTCGATTATCAGTAATTTATCTTAAAAATTTAAACCATTATAAATAATCAACTTTTAATTTCTATTTTACTCTCTGTTTACTAAATCTATAGAAAAAGCAGGAAGACAAACAGCAATATATTCACACTCCGAAGTAAACGGATTTGAATATTGAACTCTAGTATTTTTCTCAATTTTGATAGATTGCCCAGCCTCTAAAACAACTGTTTCATCATCAATAATAAACTGCTTTTTTCCTTTAATAATATAAGTATATTCATCAAATTCTGGAGTTTGAAAAGGTTCACTCCATTTTGGAGGTGCAATCATATGTGCAATACTTATCTGAGAATTTTTATCAGTAGCATTTCCAAAATGTTCTTCAATAATTTTACCGTCTGTCGTTGGCACAACAAATGGTTTATTCTGAATTTGATACTTTTTCTTCATGCTGAAATTTTACCTGATTTAATCAAACCAAACTATAAAAGATTTTATTTTTGCTAAATCAGGAATTTGCTCTAAAGTTATTTTTTGAGTAATAATATCTTTAATACCTAATTCATCTTTATCAATGGTAATTGTTGCATTTAACTCATCTAAGAAAAGGGTAACAGATTGTAAGGTCGATTCTGGTCGGATGCTATTATTAGCATTGATTTCAGAAAAATTAGAGCTTAAACTTATACCTGCTTTTGTTTTAAAACGATTGTCATGAATTTCAATACTTTTTATCGTTGATGTTGAATCTAACTGTTCTTTTGGCACAATTGTTAACAAATGTTTTCCTCCTTTTTCAAAAACTAAAAATTCATCATCATCTTGAAAATAATTATCTCCTAAAGCTCCTTCACTTAAATTCTTAACGAGAGAATCCTTTTTAAAAATAGTTTCTAAATCTTTTACCGTAGTTAAAGTAGAAATTAAACCTACTTTTCCTTTTTCAATTTTAAACTTATCATTTTTATTACAACTGATAATTAATAATGAAAACACAATTACAATTATCGATAAAGAATTCTTTTTGATCATTTTTTTCTTATTTATATTTTATTTCAACGTTCAATTTTAAATTTTATTACTTACCTTTTTTAAAATTCCACAAAAGACGCTAATAAAATCACTTGTTAATACTTTTATTCTTAGATTTTGTCCTGCACTTCTTTTTGAGCAGGATTTAATACTATTTAACTTTTCTTTCTATTCGTTTTGCTAAATTAATCTTTTCAATTTTATTATTTAACAATTCGTAAGCACATTCTCTTACTTGTTTTTGATTATTTTTCATGTATTAATCTCTAAAAATCTATTCAGATGCCTACTTATTTGTCTGTTACCATATCTAATCTTCTTATTACCGCGCACAACATTGTTTTGTTCACGGAATAGGAATTACTTTTTCATTTAAAACAGACACAAATACTTCCCCAATTCCTAATTGAGTTAACACTTGTTTCTATTTGATTTAATAATACTTTTAGTGCTTCTTCAAGAGGTATAATAAGTTCTAGTCTACCACGACTTCTTGATATGAATAGGTTTCACATATTTCTACCAATAATTGCAGCATAAATGTTGAAAATAATTTGGGCTCTTTTGGGCATCAATAAATTCAATTCTAGAAATTAAAAAAGTTATAGTTTAAACTCTAGTTGTGAATAGTTTCCCTGTATTTCCAATATAAAAAAAACTCATTAAAGTCATTGTTTCATTTATAAAAAAGCAACCTTAAAATGTCAAAAAACAAATAATTTTGCATTGTAAGTCGATGAAGACCTAATGAAAACTATAGAAAAATGGGCTGCTGATAAATTCCATTCTACAAATAGACAAATTGAATGGATACTCTGACGGAACTTAGAAGAGGCTGAAAGAGCCCTAGCAAAAAAAAAGTAACCCATAAAAATTCTGTTAAACTAATAAGTCTAATTTCTTTTTGTGAGTAATTTGCCAACAACAAAATCTGAACTCTTGTCTTTTAACTTTAACCATAATTACCAATGAACCCAAAAAAAATCTTAGTAAACATAACTTTTGAACAAAAAAAAACACCTTTTTAAAGGTGTTTTTTTTTGTAATTAAGAGTATTTAAATTAATATCTTTTAATAATTTCAGCTGTATAATTTCTAACATGTTCAACATTACCACGGTTTTTGTAATACTCTTTCCAAGGTTTTGTGATTTTCTTCATTTCTCTTCGAGTTAAAATCAAATCACTCCAATTTTCTGCAGTGATTGCAACCCAATGAGTAGCACCCTGAAAACCAGCAATCTCATAGCTACCAAAACCAACTTCGCCTTTTCTATAAGGAGTCATTTTGCTAACGATTTCATCATGAGCGGCCTTAAAAGCTGCTGGATCACTCGCTTTAAATTCAAAAATCTGAACATAATTATGAGCGTCATTGTCACCAACCCAGCTAATTATATTTCCTGAAGAACTGTGTTTCCAATCTTCAATATGATTGTTTATTCTCTGTTTAAAAAGCTCAAATTTAGCTGCGGCTGATATCGAGTCAATTCTTCCCCAATTTGCAGGATCTCCAAATACAACAATTCTATGTGTAGATTCGTTATTCCCAATATGGAAAGACTCTATGTTTAAGCCCCCTGATTTAAATTTTGCATCTCCCCACATATCATCTGCCAATGCTAGAATTGCACTTTCTGTTCCTCTTTTAGCAGAAAATTGATACTCCCTGAAGGCATTTTGAGAATATGAAATGGTACTCACGAACAATAATAAATAAATTAATCTTTTCATTAATATTAAGGTTTAATTAGCTGCTAACCTACATTTATTAATTGCCTAAAACAACTAATTGTGTGTTTTATTTAAATGTTTGTTTTAAACAAACTTTTAAAAGGTAATCAAAAAATCTATTTTGTATATTGATCGCTTTGTTCCAAATTAACAAACCACTTATTATGAAAAATCTATTCACACTGCTATTTCTATGCGCAAGTACCCTATTGTTCTCACAAAAGTTTTCCATGGATATTCTGAAAAACATGAAACCAAGAAATATTGGTCCTGGTGGAATGTCTGGACGTGTAACTTCTATTGATGTTGTAGAATCCAATCCTGAAGTTATATATGTTGGTACCGCTTCTGGTGGGATTTGGAAATCTACTTCTGGCGGAATTAAATGGCAACCTATTTTCGAAAAAGAATTAACTGCCTCTATAGGGGCTATTGCTATCCAACAATCAAATCCAAGTGTAATTTGGGCAGGAACAGGTGAAGGAAATCCAAGAAATAGTTTAAATGGTGGATTTGGAATTTATAAATCTTTGGATGCAGGTAAAACATGGAAACCAATGGGTCTTGAAAAAACTAGACACATACATAGAGTTATTATTAATCCTACAAACCCAGATATAGTTTATGTCGGCGCCATTGGCTCTCCTTGGGGAGCACATAAAGAACGTGGAGTTTATAAAACTATAGATGGTGGTAAAACTTGGAAGCAAATATTATTTACAAACATAAAATCTGGAACTGCAGATTTAATTATGGATCCTACAAATCCAAACAAATTAATCGCTTCAATGTGGGAACATAAACGTGATCCTTGGTTTTTTAAATCTGGAGGAACAGGCAGTGGTTTATACATTACGCATGATGGGGGAGAAAACTGGAAACAAATTACAGAAAAAGAAGGTTTTCCAAAAGGTGATTTAGGAAGAATAGGTGTTGCAATTGCTCCTAGCAATCCAGATATAATTTATGCATTGGTAGAAGCCAAGAAAAATGCTTTATACAAAAGTGAAGACGGAGGTTTTAAATGGAAAAAAATTAATGAAAAACCTGGTATTGGAAATCGCCCTTTTTATTATTCAGAAATTTATGTTGATCCCCAGAATGAAAATAGATTGTATACCGTTTTTACGTATATAAATGTTTCTCAAGATGGAGGAAAAAGCTTCAAACAATTAATGCCTGCTTATGGGGTAGATAACGGTGTTCATCCAGATCATCATGCTTGGTGGATTCATCCAAAAAATGGAAAATTCATGATTGATGGCAATGATGGTGGATTAAACATCACGAAAGATGGTGGTAAATCTTGGCGTTTTATTGGTAACATTCCTGTAGCTCAATTTTATCACATAAATGTGGATAATGAATATCCGTATAATGTATATGGAGGTATGCAAGATAATGGTTCCTGGAGAGGTCCTGCATATGTTTGGAAAGCACAAGGAATTAGAAATTCTTATTGGCAAGAAATTAGTTTTGGAGATGGCTTCGATGTAGTACCAGATAAAGATGATTCAAGATATGGATGGTCTATGAGTCAGCAAGGCTCTGTGGTGAGATATGACTATAAAACAGGAAATAATTTTTCTATAAAACCCACACATTTAGATGCATCTGTAAAATTACGTTTCAATTGGAATGCAGCCATAAATATAGATCCTTTTGATAATTCCACATTATATTTTGGAAGTCAGTTTGTACATAAATCGACAGATAAAGGTTTAACTTGGAATGTAATTTCTCCTGATTTATCCACAAATAATCCAGAAAAATTAAAACAAGCAGAAAGTGGTGGTTTAACCATGGATGCAACGGGCGCAGAGAATCATTGTACCATTTTAGTAATTGAGCCTTCAGTTTTAGAAAAAGATGTGTTATGGGCAGCGACGGATGATGGACAAGTACACATTACAAAAAATGGTGGAAAAAATTGGATAAACGTTGCCAAAAACATCAGAGGATTACCAGAAAATAGTTGGATTACGCAAATAAAAGCATCTAATAAAAATAAAGGAGAAGCACTATTAATAGCAAATGATTACAGACGTTTTAACTATACTCCTTATGCTTACAGGACTAAAAATTATGGGTTAACTTGGAAACGTATTGTTGATGAAAATGATGTGCAAAGTTATACGCTGTGTATCATCGAAGACCCAAAAAACAAAAATCTACTTTTCTTAGGAACTGATGATGGTTTATATATTTCTATAAATGCAGGTGAAAAATGGACAAAATGGACTGAAGGTTTTCCAACCGTTCCTGTAAAAGATTTGGTAATTCACCCAAGAGAAAATGATTTAATTATTGGAACTTTTGGAAGAGCTGCTTGGGTTTTAGATGATATTCGTCCTTTGAGAGCGATTGCTAGCGGAAATATAACTTCCAAGAAATTAGAGCTATTTGCTCCGCCAATTGCATATCAGGCCGCTAATCAACAACCAACAGGGAGCAGATTTGGTGCAGATGCAATCTATCAAGGAGAAAACAGAAAACGTGGTGCAATTATTTCTTATTACATCAAAAAACCTTTAAAAAAGAAGAAAAGTTCTAAGGAAAACAAGACTCTAAAAAAAGATACAGATGACAGGGAAAATATTGTAAAATATGATTCTATACAACTAGAAATTTTTGATGGAGAAAGACAAATTAGAACTTTAAAAATAAAAACTCCTAAAGAAAATGGAATCCATAAAACCACATGGTATTTAAGAGAAAAAGGAGTCGCCAAAGCGTCTAGAGAAATTAAAAAATCTAAAAGAGAACCAAGTGGCGTTTCAGTAAAACCAGGAATCTATAAATTAAAAATGACTTTTGGAGTATCCGTTTCTGAGCAAAATATAACAGTTGCCTTTGATCCAAGATTACAAATTTCTGATGAAGCAATCCATCAAAAATACAAGGCAAGCAAAGAACTTGAAACGTATCAAGGAAAAACAGCAAACATCGTAAGACAGCTAGTAGAAAGTAAAAATACCGCAACTTCTATAAAATCTCAATTAACCAAAGAAAATAAGATTATATATAAAAATGAGATAAAAGCATCAACAGAAATTATAAAAGAAATTGATACCTTAATAGCGATATACTTAGGTACAGTTGATAAAAGACAAGGTATCACTAGGAATAAAGAAGTTACGGTAAATCAAAGATTTGGATTAGCAAGACGTTATGTAAGTTCGCGTTTTGGTGAACAGACTGCCACAGAAATTCAATTGACATATCAATTTAAAGAGGCATTTCGTAAAGCACTTTCTAAAACCAATTCTTTTTTTAATAAAGAATGGATGAAGTATAAATCATCAACAGAAAAGATATATATATCTCCTTTTAAAGAAACTAAAATTTATTCCATAAAATAGATAGACGATGAAGAAAACAAGTATTATTTTATGCTTGAGTTTTTTGTGCTTAAATATTCAAGCACAAAATTCTGCTGTAAACAATTTAGGAACTTGGTATATGTTCAATGGTTCTCATAAAATATCAGATAAAATTGTACTAAAAACCATGGCTCATTTTAGATATTTCGAAGTTGCTAATGCGTTTCAGCAAGAGATTTACAGATTAGGTGTAAATTATGGTTTCAACCCAAGAATAAACGTAACGCTTGGTTTTAGTTATGCAACAGCAGATTTAGCTTATAAGGCTGCATCAAACAATTTATATGAATACAGGTTATATGAAGATTTAAATATAAAATCTAAATGGGGAAGATTTATTGGAAAACATCGTTTTCGTTTAGAGCATCGTTTTATTCATAAAAATATCAATCAAGATGTAACTCAAAGTTGGCTTCGGTATAACTTGAATGTAAGCCTTCCCATTTCCGAAAAATGGAGTTTCTATACTTTTAATGAACTATTTTTAAACTTAGATCGAGGTAAAAGATTTGCTCAAAATTGGACTGGAGCTGGTTTCTTACACAAGCTGAACAATAATTTAAAATTAAAAATAGGCTACTTTCAAATAAAATTACCAACGAATACTTTAAAAAGATTGCAACTAGGTGTAATTTTAAACACAAATCATACTAAATAAGGATATAATGACCGAACCACTTTTTACAAATGATGCCATAGTTTTTGGTGTTTTAATGCTTTCTTTAGGATTTGTCTTTTACACAGAAAATGTAAAATCTGGTTTTTGGCAAAAGTTTTATAAAATTGTACCCGGCTTATTTATGGCATATTTTATTCCTGCGTTGTTTACAACTTTTGGTGTTATATCTCCAGAATGGGAAACCACAAATACGCTTGGAGAAACTACTAGCGTTAGTTCACAATTATATTATGTATCGAGTCGTTTTCTATTGCCAGCAGCTTTAGTTTTAATGACTTTAAGCATCGATTTAAAAGCAATTTTCAACCTAGGTTCTAAAGCATTAATAATGTTTTTTACAGGGACTATTGGAATTATAATTGGTGGACCAATTGCAATATTATTAATCTCAATTTTCTCTCCAGAAACAGTTGGAGGGGCAAATTTTGATGCCGTTTGGAGAGGACTTTCTACATTAGCTGGAAGTTGGATTGGCGGTGGCGCAAACCAAACTGCCATGTTAGAAATTTATCAATACAATCCTCAAAAATACGGAGGAATGGTGTTTGTAGATATC
>Ga0115005_10000009_pt1 | contig 130155 bp, 143 predicted proteins | sample ArcOceMetagenome_FD_87163 | JGI IMG/M metagenome (GOLD analysis project Ga0115005, IMG submission 87163) | Marine eukaryotic phytoplankton communities from Arctic Ocean - Arctic Ocean - Greenland ARC118M Metagenome | ecosystem: Environmental > Aquatic > Marine > Oceanic | place: Arctic Ocean... | reverse complement strand
TCATTATTTCATCCTACATTTAGGCCATATTCAGCAATTCACTGTGGCGCAGATTATATTACTCATTCGGCACATAAAGTTGTTTCTGCATTTTCACAGGCTTCTTATATCCATGTAAATGATCCAGATTTTGATCAAGACTTCTTTAGAGAAATCTATAATATCTATGTGAGTACATCTCCTAAGTACCAATTAATTGCATCCTTAGATGTCTGTCACAAGCAATTAGAAATGGAAGGATTTAAAATTCTAAATTCTCTTCTCTCTCATGTAAAAGAATTAAAAGAGCAAGTTAAGCTATTCAAAAAAATAAGAATACTAGGCCCTGAAGATTTCAAAAAAATGTTTAATCACTTTGAGAGTGATAATATGGGCCAAGACCCTCTAAAGATTTTGATCGATATATCATCCCTTGAGTACTCACCTCTTGATATTCATCGTTTTTTAATTGATGAAATAGGTCTTGAGATTGAAAAGTATACTCATTCAACAATGCTTGTCCTTCTTACCCTAGGAGGAACGAGATCTAAAGTGATTAGACTTTATAATGCATTAAAGAAATTAGATGATGGACGAGTGCCTCTTCCTAAAGGTAAATCAAAAAATAAAATTCCAGATACACTTCCACCTATTGATATCAAGACTCTTCCATCTGATGCTTTTTTTGGAAAAAGAGAGCTATGTCCATGGCCTGAATCAGTTGGAAGAATTGCCGCAGGTCTAGTGACTCCATACCCTCCAGGTATTCCTCTACTAGTTCCAGGTCAGCTTATTCAAATTGAACATATTGAATATTTAAAAGCACTGGGTAATCAGAAAATTACCATTCAAGGTCAATTTGATGGTGAGATTTATGTTATATCAAATGAGGCTTAAACCACGAATTGCAATCCCAGCACACATAGATCAACATTTACGAGTTTTATCCAGATAATTTCGGCTTTTAATGGCTTTTCTTTAATAAAAGACATTTCATTCTTAGAAAATGAAGAAGGATAAAACTCAATAATTTTATTTTCTCTAATTTCCGAATTAGGCTTTAAAGCAATTCTACAGCCGCCTTCAGATTGATTTATAACTAATGCATGAAGAAAATCATTTGCTCCCATAAATTTAATAGAAGCTACGTTATAAATTCCATCCTCATATCTTTTTTCAATTTCAACTTTTGGTTTATTATCTGCTTCGTATTCAATTTGATTAATCACTTCTTCAAAATTCTCAAAATCATACGGTTTATAAAGAAATTTGCTTATAAATGAGAAGTCTTTAAGTTTTAGGTTCTGATCACCTGTTTGCATAATAATTTGTATTTTCGGCTGATTTTTCTTAATAACCTCACAGAGTTCAGCCCCATTAGATTTAGGCATATAGTAATCACAAATAACTAAATTGATTGATAATTTATGTTGTTTAAAAATTTCTAATGCATCGATAGGATCTTCTGCCTTCAATATATTATTTTTTTTAACACCATAGAGTTCAAGAAACGACTCTAGGGTTTCAATCATGTTTACGTCATCATCAATTATTAGAACTTTATTTATCATTATTTCCCCTCAAGCTAATTTTAACTCAAAATCAATTTTTTAGTGAGAAAAACATTTGCCGCTCTGCAATTTCAATAAGATAGGCACCTCACTAATTTGTCATTATTTTAGACAGGACTAAAATGATTTCATAGAAGCACAATAAATTGCCCATTTCAATCTACTATCTCTATATATCTATCTAGAGTCGGAGAATGAAATGAAGAAGTTTATCTTACCAATGTTATTAGTGACGCTTATTTCATGTGGAAAATCTGATGAGCAAAAAACACAAGAAAAAGCAAAAGAAGCGAGCAAAAGAGTCGACCAATTAAATGCAATTGCAGATAAGATGATCAGTGAATACGGAGTCTCGTTAAACTCATATATATTATTAAGCTCAAGAGGAACAAGAATAAATTCTTTTGAATATAAGCATTGTATCGCTGCAGAAAAATTAGTTAAAAAATATATTACATCAGCCAATCGTTTATTAGAAATTCTAAGTTCAAAAAATATAAATCATCCCGATGAATATAAGGTTAAGATTTTTTTGTCCAATGCAAATACCCTCGATGCTTCAATTGATTGTAATGGTGCTAAGACAAGAGAACTTACTTATCAATCTTATATGGATATTGAAAAAGCTTTTGAAACTGAATCTGACCTAGAGTTCACAGATATTGAAACTGCCGCTGGTCATGAAATAGGGTTAACTTATACAAGAAATTATTCATCTACTTTTGAGGGATATAAAAAAGCACAAACTGCTCTTGCAAGCTATATCGATTCAGTTCAAAATAGTATTTCAATTAAAAATAGGACAAAAGAGGTTAAGGTAAAAATTGAAGTTGCTCAAAAATACTTGCAGTTATTTACAAACCAAATTCTTTCAATCGAACTAAGTACCTATGTTGATGAAATTCATGAGAGTTATAAGAATATTGAAAACCTATCATATGAACAATTAGTTGCAAGTGAGAGCAAAATTGAAGCAACATTAATATTTCTTACAAATAACAGACAATCCATGGAAGCAGGTTCTCTTTATAAAAAAGAAAGTCTAGACGAAGTTATTGTGATTTTAAAAACAATGCAGATTCAATTAAAGGACAAAATTAAAACAGAAGAGGAATCTTTAGATGAATCATTGAAAGTTTTACTCGATACACAGAAGATAAACTCTAATATTTCAGTCACTCTTGATCAATGATCTAAATTCTTAAGCCTAGAGATAATTTTTACTCTAGGCTTAACTCATTCAAAATGATATTAATTTTCTATGTTAAAAACAATTTTGCTTACAATTTATACAAGTCTATTATTAAATCACGCCTTATCCTGGCTCAATTTTTCAGTATTAGAAAAAATATACTCAGAGCATATATTATTAATACTCTACTTATTGATTCTTTTTCCTATTTGGATTTATTTAATTTTTCTTGTCTTTCAAAATCAAAGTTTGATATCTGAGACGAAGAAAAAAGAAAAAATAAGCACTTTCATTCCTAAAATCATGAAGAATCTTTTCATCTTCACTTTAGCGAATTCTCTTTCGAACTTTGTTATTTACTATAAATTGGTATTACCTACAAATATTCAAATTTTTAGGTTTGCATCTTCCCAGTTATTACTTCTTTATATATTGATTACAATTGGAGTTGTTGCTATTCTAAAGGTTAGAAGTCAAAAATAACTATCTTCCAGCACTCATGAGAAGATCTTGTAGTGTATTGAAAGAATCATATGTATCATAGCTTAAATTGATAATATTTGATTCCTCATATTCATCTGTATCAACTAATTCAGATCTCTTATATCTCTCATAGGGATCAATAATATTTAAAAGATTCTCTGCTTTTTTCATAACATAGTATGTTCCGACAGCTGTCGTTGGAGCAGCAATTGCAAGGGCTACAGACCCATTTGCGACTCCTTCACTCCAACCAGAAACTCTTTCAACAACTCGAAAAGTTCCTGTCAAAGTAAATTTCATTAGCCTTTTCCAAAGGATTCCACCAGTGACAATTTCAGCTGATAAGATTAATGCTCCAATTTGAGCTTCTGTACGCTCAATTGAGTTTAGCTCCATTTTTGAGTAACCATATTCATTAAAAATAATTTCACAATCAGATTGACTCATATCTCCACGACATTCAGAGAAGTAGTACATTGTTTTTCCACGCTTTACTTCTTTTTCAACCTTATAAAAAGTGAATGATTCTTCATAATCACTTGGAAGCAAATAAGTCGCAAATGATAGATTCATAACGAAAAAACTAAATAAAACCGTAAACAATTTATGCATATCAATATCCTTTTTTTTAGGACATATATCATAAATCTGAATATTTTTTATAAAGTGTGTATTTTTTTTAAAAGTTATTACAAACGTTCATCCCAATTTTCACCTTTGGTCTAGCAAGACATACTTCTAGCCACTCTTTAAGATGAGGATAGTCTTTATTTAGGCCTAAAAACTCACTTGCATTATAAAACTGATCAAGGGCACTTACCCATGGAAAGATGGAAATATCGGCAATTGATAGGTGATCTCCAACAATATATTTATTAATTGCTAATCTTGAATCTAGAACTTTAAGAAGTCGTTTTACCTCTGTAGAATATCTCTCAACTGGATACGGATGATCACACTTATCTTTTGCATATTTATAAAAATGTCCAAATTGGCCAAACATAGGACCGACTCCTCCCATTTGGAAAAATAGCCACTGAATCGTCTCTGATCGCTCTCTCGCATTTTTTGAGAGCAAAAGGCCCGTTTTCTCTGCAAGATAAAGAAGAATTGCTCCTGACTCCATAATATTTATTGGCATATTTCCAGGTCCGTTAAGGTCTGTTATTGCAGGAATCTTCGAATTAGGATTAATAGCAATAAATTCATTTGTGAACTGCTCATTTTTCATAATATTTATCAAATGAGCATCATATTCGAGCTCCATCTCCTCTAAAGCAATTGAGACTTTTTGACCGTTTGGCGTTGCTAGCGAATAAAGTTGAATATTTTTCATATAATTTTTCCTTTAAAAAAGTTTAAGTCCAATATAATTCTAAATATGTTATACAAATCTTATGCAATATCTAATCATTCTTTGCCTTTTTTACTATTCTAGCAATTCTTTTGCAAAAGACATAATTGAACCTAACTTAAATAAGGCTTATGCTTATAGCGAGATTATTATAAACTCTCCAATTGAAGAAGTATGGGAATTTCTCTCCCATGATGAGTATGCTAGACACTGGTCAATTTTTTTCTACTCCATTGAAATGTGTCCTCTCAGTGATTGTCCTGTTAATTCGGATAAAATTGACTCTGATATTGGATATATCAGGCGAAGTTATAGAAATAAAAACAAAGAAGGTTTATTTTGGGATGAGGAAACTTTATCAAAATCGATGAATGAAAAATATTTCTACAAAAGTATTAGAGCTTTTAATTTTCATGGATATGGCCCTCTCGGAAAAAAAGCAGAGCACTTAGTTGAGCAAATATTAATTAGAATTGATAAGAGTAAAACAAAATTAATTTTCAGATCGTCTCTGATTGATCAAGTTCAACTTTCTAGGAAGATTAGTTCTACTGAGTATTATCTTATTAATTTCTTTTTCACCTATATTTCTCAGCCTAGAACGTCTATCATGTTCACTAAAAACCTTTTCAATATAAAAGAATGGATAGAAAAGAAAAAAGATTATAAAAGGGTTTATAAATATGAAAAATACTGTGACTCTTCACGTTGGTATTGTACAAAAACTCTCTCAGACTTCTAGCGCTGCATCAACGGATTAATATATTGCAATTTTTCTATGAGAAATCATTACAAAGAGTAAGTAATTTATTATAAATATAGATGTTAATTTACATTATGAAGGGCATTTATGAAAACATCCGAAATTAAAGAGAAATTTGTTGAATATTTTAAATCAAAAGGTCATGTTGAGCATCCCTCTTCATCTTTAATTCCACAAAATGACCCGACTCTTCTTTTCACAAATGCTGGAATGGTTCAGTTTAAGGATGCTTTTACAGGTAAGTCTAATCCAAAGAATAAAAAAGTTGTCACGATTCAAAAATGTGTAAGAGCTGGTGGTAAACATAATGATTTAGAAAATGTTGGTTTCACAGCAAGACACCATACCTTTTTTGAAATGCTAGGTAATTTTTCTTTTGGTGAATATTTTAAAAAAGAAGCGATTGCCATGGCGTGGGAATTTCTAACGGTAGAGCTTAAAATTCCAAAAGAAAAACTATATGTGACTTGCCATTACACAGATCAAGAAGCTGCTGACATTTGGCATACTCAAGAGGGAATTCCAAGGGAGCGAATTTTCTTTAGAGAAGATAAAGATAACTTTTGGGAAATGGGAGAAGTAGGACCTTGTGGGCCTTGCTCTGAAATCTTTTATGATCACGGTGAAGCTTACTCAGATAAGAAGGCAGATATCAGTCAATGTATTTTAGATGATGAAGATAGATACATCGAGATTTGGAACTTAGTTTTCATGCAATATGAAAAATATAAAGAAAATGGGGAAGTGAAAAGAAGATCTCTTCCAAAGCCATCTGTTGACACAGGTGCTGGAGTTGAGAGAATTGCAGCTGCTCTTCAGGCAACATATAACAATTATGATAGTGATGCTTTTACAGTTATCATTAAAGCTATTGAGAAGTTTTCAAAGAAAAAATATTCTGATCATCCAATGTGGATGAGAGTTGTGGCAGATCACGCAAGATCGTGTACAATGCTTTTATCAGATGGTGTTCTTCCATCAAATGAAGGACGAGGCTATGTACTTAGGCGTATTATTAGACGTGCTGTTCGTTATCTAGACCTTTTAGAAGTTACCGATATCGTTTTCTATAAACTCGTTCAAAGCGTTTTTGATAGTCTTAAAGGCCAATATCAAGAGAGTAGAGACAATCAAGAATTTATTGAAAAATATTTAAAACTTGAAGAAGAAGGATTTAGAAAAACTCTTGCTTCAGGATTAAAGCTATTAGAGAAAAATATAGAAGATTTAAAAAAATCAAAGTCTAGTGTATTAAGCGGAAAGGAAGCATTTACTCTTTATGATACTCACGGCTTTCCTCTTGATCTAACAGAGATGATTTTAAAAGAAAATGATCTCACTATTGACCATGCTGAATTTGAATCACAAATGGAAGCACAAAAAGAGCGTTCAAAAAAAGCGGGAGACTTTTCTGCGGCAGAAGATAATTCTCAAGAGTTTTATGCAGTTAAAGAAAAGCTAGGAAAAACAAAATTCACAGGCTATGAAACACTTACTCTAAAAGCTAAATTAATTGCTCAAATTCCTCTAAAAGATAAATTTGCACTTATATTTGATCAAACACCTTTTTATGCTGAAGGTGGAGGACAAGAGGGAGATGCAGGTGAGATTTATTTAAATGATTCTTTTCAGTGCAAAGTGATAAATACAGTATCTCCTATTGAAGGGCTTAGTGCTCACATCTCAGATACAAAATTAGAATTAAATAAAGAATATTCTTTAGTCGTAGACTCAAACAAAAGAAAATATACAACCTATAATCATACTGCGACTCACCTTCTTCAAGCAGCGCTAATTAAAGTTCTTGGTAATCATGTAAAGCAATCTGGATCAAGTGTAGGGCCTCAACGATTAAGATTTGACTTTACTCATCCTGAATCAATGACGAAAGAAGAAATCAATGAAGTAGAAAAAATTGTCAACGAACAAATTAAGAACTCGATTAAAGTTGTCCCTGAAGTGATGAGTAAAGATCAGGCCGTGAGCAAAGGAGCTACGGCACTTTTTGGTGAAAAATATGGTAATGAAGTTAGGGTTATCGATATTAAAGATTTTTCAATTGAGCTTTGTGGAGGAACCCATGTGTCGAATACATCTGAGATTGGTTACTTTAAAATTTTCTCAGAAGGATCTCTTGCCTCAGGAGTAAGAAGAATTGAAGCTCTCACAAATGCATCTGCTTTTGATTTTATTAATCAAAAACTTGAAGTTCTAGCTAAAATAGAACAAACATTAAATGCAAAAGATGATTTATTATTAAAGAAACTCGATCAACTACAAGTAAATTTGTCTGAATCAAATAAACTTAATCAATCTTTAAAAGATCAATTACAAACAATAAGTGCTCAAAGTATGTTTGATAATACAAAATCAATAAAAGCAGACCAGGTTTACAAATACATTGATGCCAATGCAAATGATGATTTAAGAAAAATCGGAGATCTTTTTATTGATAAATTTCCAAATGGTTTAGTTTTAATTTCTTCACCTAAGGGAGAAAAAGCAGCCGTTCTATTAAAGACTTTTAGAAATAATAAAGAATATGATTGCTCTAAGATATTTAGAGAAGCTATGTCTGTTTTTGGTGGAAAAGGTGGAGGAAAACCAGATATGGCACAGGGCTCTATTGAAGTTGAGAACTTGCCTGCCCTAGTAAAAGAGATTGAATCACGACTTTAAACGAATTGACAGAAACTTGACATAAACTTGATTCAACTAGATAAAGAGTTAGCTAATCTAGTTTCAAGATACAAAGTAAACATTTGTATCAAATGAGTCTTGTTAGCTACTCAAAGTTCTTTTCCAATTTTTTCATTCTTCCTTCCCAAATCTTAAAATTTTTTGTGGCTAACAAGACAATTTTTTAGGATTTTGATCAAAGAAAGAAACTACGCTTGGAATTTCATTTTCTTCTAATATTGCGACAATTATTTGAATAAAATTCTCTTCATTAAAAGGTTTATTAAAAACTGCTAATGCTCCCATTTGCAAACAAATATTTTTAATAAATGTATCTGCATCTGCTGTTACAACAACAATTTTTAATTTTTCACTTAAGGGATCACTTTTAATATTATCAATGAGATCCATCCCATCAAGGTCAGGCATATTTAGATCTGTAATAAGAAGATCGTAGGGTTCATCATTAAGGGTTGCATTTGCAATTTTCTCCCAAGCTTCAACACTACTTTCAGGTGCTTCAATATTATTAAAACCAAACTTTTCCAATTTTGTTTTAATGACTAATCTTGAAAATTCTGAATCTTCTGCAATTATTATTTTTTTTGATTTTATATTTTCCATGGTTTTCTCTCTGCCCTATTTTGACATTGAATTGGACCAGATACAATAAGGAATAATAATTTGATAGCTGATTAACTTCGTTCCTAAATAAAAAAAGGATCACTATGTGATCCTTTTCTTAAATATTTACTATTGTATTTTTATTTAGTTTCTTCTGCCTCTTCTAGGGTTTCTATCATCATCTCTACTTCCACGGCCATCAGAACTTCTTCCATTTCCGATTTCTCCTTGTGAGCTTCTATGATCATCATATCTATCATCGATATCAGATCCAAATCTGTTGTTCACTCTATTTATTTCACAATGAGTGATTGCAGAGCCAACTTGTCCTAATCTTCCACCATGATGTCTTGTTTGAGATCTAAACATTTCACATTGTCTAAGAGCATCTCTACAAGCATCAGCTTTTACACCTGATCCAATAGGGCCATACGCTGATCCTAGAAATGTTCTTAAAGCTCTATTTCCTCTAGGTCCAACTAGTTCAGCTTCACAAGTTTTTGAAACCATTCTCACATATACTTTCTCACAAGTTAAAACTCTTGCTCTATAGTAACCTGATCTAATCGCTCTTTGACAATCTTGCCTGGCTTCCTGGCAAGCATCTCGTTCATCATAACCATGGCCCCTGAAGGTATCTAGAAGCATTCCTCTTCCATTTTTCAATTCCATACTACATTGAGCTGCTTCAGCATTCGATGAGACGACAGATAGAGTTAAACCAAGTACAAGCATAGATAATAATTTTTTCATTTCTTCCTCCAAGTATATATTTATCTCCACGAGAGTGGGATTCTAAGTTTTTGTTCTTTTTCTTCCTGAAAAATTACGTTTGTTATTTACTACGCAAGGCCTATGCCAAAAAATATCAATGTAAATTCAGCAAGAAGACGCGCCGCAAGGTGCGCTTTGTAGATTCATATTGCCACCAAGTATTTATTTCAATGCCATTTTGCCAGATTAGAATTATCAAAACATAATAGATAAAAAATAAGGAGCACTAATGAAGTCAGTCATTTCAGTATTATTGTTTAGTTTAATTGTGAGTTGTGGAAAAAATAATGAAAGTGGTGCAAATGTTAATGGTAGAGATGCAAACGGACAATATGGATCTCTTGCAACAGAAGAAGGTAGGGGGATTTTATTATCAGATAATAATTATCCAAGTCTATTTAAATTAGAGTTTTTAAAAAATAATACATATAGAGTCTTTGATATTTATAATTCAGGTCTTGCTGAACGCCTCTCAGGAAACTGGAGTGTAAAAGGAACGAGTGTCGTACTTAAAAATCTAGGTGAAGCAATCTATTATGACCTATCAGTAAACGGTGTAAAAAGTCGATGTATACAAATTAGTGACAAAACTCTAAATCGATCAATGAAAATTACAATGGATCAAGCTGGAATTGATACACGTTCAGGTTATCGTTTAAGCTTTTGCCGTAGATAGTAATTGACGATGGCAAAATATTTCAAAAATATAACATTTCTCATTTTTCTCTCTGCAATTGCCGGTTATATACTAGCAAGCTTAACTGGAGATAAAGCTTGGACAAGCTCAACTGACTTACCATTTTTTTATGAATGTATTTTACTTCTTAAAACCGTTTTTTTAAATTCATTAAAAATGATGGTTGCTCCCATTATTTTCTTTTCCCTTCTTGGTGGGATTATAAATATTGGAGAATTTGCAAAACTTAAGTCTATGGGTTTAGTCACAATTAGTTATTACTTGTCCACGACAATAATAGCGATCATCATTGGGCTTACCGCTGTATTTTTTATCCACCCTTGGAAAAATGACAATCTCTCTTCAATAGAGCAAAAATCTCGCATAGAAACTCAAGGCTATATTGCTCCTAAAAAAGTTATTAATCAAAATGATGATTCAGTCATTGCCATTATCAAAGGTGTTGCAGATAAAGCATTTGTTAATCCATTTAAAGCATTGAGTGATGGAAATATTCTTGGAATCGTTACTGCAGCCCTACTTTTAGGTCTGGCGCTAATTATTGTTAATTCAAACACGAGTCCCCTCTTTCAAATTATTAGTGATATTAATTTAGTCATTAACCATATTGTTGGTTGGATTATTAAACTCACACCTATAGGTATTTTTGCCATTGCTTTTGATTTTCAGTTAACGACAAATGCAAGTATGTTAGGTGATATTTTTAATTTTTGTCTTTTGGTCTTTTTTGCAACCATGATTCATGGAATCCTTGTCTTACCAGGAATCTTGTGGATTTTTACAAAAATTAATCCCATTACTTTTTTTAAAAAAGCAGCGAAACCTCTTCTCATTGCATTTTCCACTTCATCAAGTTCTGCAACTCTCCCTATTTCGATGCAAACTTGTGAAGAAGAGTTCGGAGTTTCAGAAGGAGTGTCAGGATTTGTTTTTCCTTTAGGTGCAACCATGAATATGGATGGAACGGCTTTATTTGAAGGCATTGCAGCGGTTTTCTTAGCTCATCTCTATGGAATTGAATTAAGCTCTGGTGCGACCTTTGCCATCTTTTTCATGTCTATGATCTCATCCATTGGAGCTCCTGGAATGCCATCGGCAAGTATGAGTGGGATGCAAATTGTTCTTCTCTCCGCAGGAATTCCTCTGGAAGCAATTGGAATCTTAATTGTTATTGATAAACCTCTTGATACCTTTAGAACTGCTGTTAATGTTGAGGGGGATATCATTGGTGCGATTATTACTCAGAAAAGAATGGATCTTAAATCTGCTTAATATTGCAAGTAAGTGCGATACTTAGATCATCTAAATCCTTTGATTTTTCAAGTGATTTTTTGGAATACCACTTTCCTTCAAAGCAAATTGAAGATGAGCCTTCACAATTATTATATTTCTGCCCTGTCACACTACTTTGACATTGAACGAGTTCAGCTTTTGAAGTTTCACAATTATCATAATCGATTTGATTTGGATGTATCTTCCCAGAACTTATTTCTCTAAATATTTTTTTGGATTCCTGATTAGAAACTTCTGAAAAAGGAGTGTAGACACTTATTGCAAGATTCATTTTATCAATTTCATCCGCTCCTACAAAATTGGCCTTTAAACATTTTAGATTATAAATAATTTCTTCAAGCACTGTTTTGTTTTGGTCATTACTTGATTGAAGAGAGTTAATTTCCTGAATATCATGAAGTAGTGAAATGATATTTTGTTCACTTCTCTTACAAATATTCGACACAAACTTTTTAATATATTTATCTTGGTTTTTACTATTGTATTTTCCAGCAGAATCTTCAGAGTCATGATTCCATCTCAAGTGTGAGTAACCAAGGCTTGCTGCATTTCGAACAGCATACGAGTGGTCTGTGATATAATCGTCAAGTCCCTCACTGTCTGTCATATGCTCTCTAGCTTTTATGATCTCAAATTCTTCTGCACTAGGAGACACGCCTCTAGCATAAGGAAATCTAATTAATTTATGTTTCTGCTTAGAAAATGTCCCATCCGTTAAATTATTTAAAATTTGAATCGATTTTTCAATCTCATGTTCACTTTCATTTTCATCAAAATGATTCGCGTGGACCCCTCTAGAAACTCTAATATCGTGAGCATCATGCTTGTGAGCATGGGTCGCTAATACGTAATTCTTATTTTTTTGCATATCCTGTACAATTTTTTTTCGAATTTCTATATGTTTTTTGACTCTTGAGAAAAATTCTCTTTTAAGTTTTTCAGTAACTTTTATATTTCTATTCTTCATATAATTAACTTCATTTTCCCATAAAACATTTTCATCAAAATTATAAGTTGAGACAAAAAAAGTCGCAGGAATATTTCCTGCATTTTTTAAAGAGTCCATGACCTTTTGGGTATATTTAATATGTGGACCATCATCAAAGGTTAGATGTATGTTTTTTCCAACACAGTTTTTTACATCAATCTCGGATTTATCAAAATTACAGGTAAGACCCGCTAAAAGAGAATGAGAAAAAGTCAGAATGAATATAGTAATGAAGGACTTTATCATAGCTAAACTATCGGTTTTCTTCATGTTTTCTTTATATCCCTCTTAAAAATTAGCCTTTTTTTCTCTCTTCAATTTGATCTCACTTAAGTTTAAAATATTGTTATGAAAAAACTTATAACGACACTACTATTCCTACTATCCCTCTCAAGCTTTGCAGCAGAGCTACAAATAGAACCTGTTTATGGTGTAGAGAGAACTCAAAAAGAATTTCCAAAACCTGCACGCTATAAAACAGAAACATTTCTTGGAGTTAGAGCACTCTATGGAGTTCCAGCCTTTTCATTTGAAGTTGAGCTCAATCAATCTAAATCAATTGAGAAATTTCCTGATTCTGACTTAGAGGTTACCTATAACGGACAAAAAGCACTCGTGGGTTTTAGGTCTTATCCAATTAATGGTCAATATATGGCCTGGTACTTAAGGTTCGGAGCAAGAGGACAGCAACAATCAAGAGATATAGTTGAAGCTGGTGAGAGTAGAACTGAAAAAGACCCAATTCAGTTTGATCCCTATGCAGGTACTGGTCTTACACTTAGAGCTGGAAAGAATTTTGCACTAAACGCTGGAGCAACTCTTGTCTATAATCGAAATGCAGAAGCCTCAGAACAATATGATACTAGATATACTTTTAGTTTTACGATTAAAGCTGGAAATAAATAAATTCCCCAAAAAAAGTACGATCGTGCTATAATAATCTATATAATTTCTAATTCTCAAAAGGAGAAAAAATGAAAAAGGTCTGTATCATTGCAGGTAAAAGAATTCCATTTATGCGATCGAGCACTAACTATATGGGTCTTCCCCTAAGAGAACTCATAAAGCCCGCGATGGATGAATTAATTAGTGAACTAAAACTAGAAGGACAAGCCCTTGGTGAAGTGGCCATGGGAGCCGTTAATAAGCATGCTTATGATTTTGCTCTGACAAGAGAGATTGTTATGGATTCAAAACTCTCTCCCATGACTCCGGCAACTGATATTCAAAAAGCTTGTGGAACTTCGCTAGAGACAGCAATATTCATTGGAAATAAAATTGCAATGGGACAAATTGATTGTGGAATTGCTGGTGGAGTAGATACAAATTCAGATGTACCGATTGAATTTAAAAAGAAGTTCTCAGATAGACTTTTAAAACTAGCAGCTGCAAAAACGTTTGGTGATAAATTAAAAATCATGGCAAGCTTTAGTCCTAAAGAGCTTATTCCAAAACTTCCAGCAATCAAAGAAGGAAGAACAGGAAAAAGCATGGGTGAATCTTGTGAAGATATGGCAAAGACATGGAATATCTCAAGAGAAGCTCAGGATCAATTAGCTTTTGAATCTCAAGCAAAAGCTGCCAAAGCTTATAAAGAAGGCTTTTATGATGATCAAGTTGTAACATTTAAGGGCAAAAAAGTTGATGGGATATTAAGAGAAACAAGTTTAGATAAACTTGCAAAATTAAAACCTGCATTTGATAAAACATCTGGAAAAGGGACACTCACAGCAGCTAACTCTACGGCCCTTACAGATGGTGCGAGTTGTGTCTTTCTATGTTCAGAAGAATATGCAAAAGAGCATGGACTTGAGCCACTTGCTTACTTAACTTTCTCTCAATCAGCTGCCGTTAATTATGTTAATGATGAAGGTCTTCTTATGGCACCTGCCTATGCAGTTCCAAAGCTTTTAAAGCAAGCAGGACTCACTCTACAAGATTTTGATTTTTATGAAATTCATGAAGCTTTTGCGGCTCAAGTTCTTTGTACTTTAGCGGCTTGGGAGTCCGAAGAATTTTGTAAAGATAAATTAGGACTTGATAAAGCACTTGGAAAAATTGATAGAGAAAAGTTAAACGTAAAAGGTGGATCTCTAGCACTTGGTCACCCATTTGCAGCAACAGGGGGAAGAATCATTACAAGCCTTGCAAAACTTTTAAATGAAAAAGGATCAGGTCGCGGACTTATTTCAATCTGTACAGCAGGGGGAATGGGAGTTACAGCAATTATAGAAAAGTAAAAATTATTCCATATAAATTTCATCATCAATTATGGCCCTTGCAAAAAGGGCCGTATAGATGCCAAATATTGCAACACCAATTAACATGAGTAAAATACCAACAAGTTTTCCATAAAAAGTTTCAGGAACAATATCTCCATAACCAACTGTGGATGTTGTCGAAAAACTCCACCAAAGAGCATCCATAAAGGTATTTATTTTAGGATTAATCCCTACTTCTAGATGGTAAACAATCCCTGCAAAACTAAAGACAACGATATTTCCAAAGATTGATAGAGTTAAAAAAGGAATACTAACCACAAGCCTGAGCATAAGCCTGCAAAAATGAAATGTTTTAAAAGAGATCTTTTTCATCTCTCTAGCATATAAAAAATTTAACTTAATTCAAATAATAAAAACTCAAAATTTTCTTTAACAGATAGCTTTAAAAGGGATTCATTTTCTATTTGAATTCCATCTCCATACTCACTAGATAAATCATCTAGATTGCCAGAGCCTTTAACGACTTGGATCCAATAATACTTTGAAGAATCGAGTTCAACTTCATACTCACCTTTTGAGTATGCTCCTAATGATAAGCTCATATCAGCATGAATTTTTGCGATATTATCCCCACCTTGAGGAGTAATGAGACTTGTTAAGGCATTTTCTTTTTTATTGTATTTATATTGATCATAGCGTGGTGCTACATTTTTCTGATTTGGTTCAATCCAAATTTGTAAACTATGAGTTGTAACAGTATCACTTGGATTAAATTCTGAATGCATAATTCCAGTTCCAGCACTCATAATTTGAATTTCTCCAGAAACAATTTGAGTATGACTTCCAATCGTATCTTTATGCTCCATCGCTCCTTCAAGGATAAAAGAGATTATTTCCATATCCCGGTGAGAGTGTGTATCAAATCCCATCTTTGGATCTATAAAGTCATCATTAATAACTCTTAATGATCTATACCCCATCCAAGCAGGGTTAAAGTATGAAGCAAAAGAAAATGTATAATTTGCTTTTAACCAACCGTAATCGGCCTGTCCTCGCTCATTTGATTTTCTTATTGCCTTCATACTTTTCTCCTAAATTCACTAAACTTTTATTTTACAACAAAATGGAATGCTAGTGTAACTTCGTTGTGTACTGTCTTATCACCAAGACCTTTAAAAAAATCACCTGAACCGTAAATCATATCAAACTTTGTTCTATCAAACTGAAGAACTCCAACAAAGTGCTTTCCAATTTGGTTGATATCAAATTTAATTTTATTTGTTTTGCCCTTGATCGTTAAATCTGCTTCAGCTTTATTTCCTTTAACAGATGTAATCTTTAAAGTAGCTTTTGGAAATTTTTCTGTTTCAAAAAAATCTTTACTTTTTAAGTGTCCTAAAAATTTATCTGCCCACTCACCTTCTAAATCATCAACAGTAAACTTTGTAATATCAACTTCAAATTCACCTTTAACTAATTTGTCACCTTTAAGCTCAACTTCCCCTTTAGTTAAAGGAATTTTTCCATAATGCTTACCCGTAACTTTAGTTCCTTCCCAAGACACACTACTTTGTGCTAAATCAACATCTGCAGAAAAAGCCGAACTTACTAATAAAAAAGTTAACGCCGTCATTTGTAATAATTTTAGTTTCATATATCCTCCATATGTTTGTGTGAAACTTTCTAACTCCACCAGTATCGGTGAGAATAAGATAAAAAAAAACTATTATTTTTCTATTATCTATATAAATTTATGTTATACTCATTCTCATTATGACCTATGATCAGATACTTACATTGGACTATATTGTAAAATATGGAAGTTTTAAAGCCGCCTCGGAGGCCATGTTTAAATCTCAACCATCTTTAAGTATGGCCATTAAGAAGCTTGAAGAAGAATATCAAATAAAAATATTTGATAGAACAAATTATAGACCTGAGCTTACAGAAGAAGGTAAAAAATTTTATAAAAAAGCACAACTTGTTATCTCTGAGTTTTTATCTCTTGATACTCTTGCCAAAGAACTTGGAGCAGGGTTTGAAACGGAAATAAAAATTTGTGCGGATGCAGTATTTCCTATTTGCCATATAAGCTCTGTACTAAAAAACTTTTTTGAACCTCATATTACAACAACACTAGATTTAAATATTGATGTTCTCGAAGGTGTTATTGAAAAACTCCAAAATCATGTAGTTGATTTTGCCCTAGGCCCTGATCTTAATTTAAATTCTGAAATTGAAAAAGTAAAAATATTAGAAGTAAAAGTTGTACCTGTCATAAGTCCTGAGCATTTTAATAAAATGAATAATGATATTAACTATCTAAAAACGATTCCTCAAATCATCGTTGGAAGTTCATCAAAAGAATCAAGAGGTATTATTAGAGGACTCATCTCCAATCAATATTGGAATACATCTGACTTATCCATGAAAGAGCAGTTAATAACAAATGGTTTGGGCTGGGGAAGATTACCACTTCATCAGATTGAAGATAAAATAAACTCTAACAAGCTTGTTCAGATAAAAAATATTTTGGAAGTTGATGAACGATCAGTTTCAATGTATTTACTTCGCTCTAAAACAAAAATCATGGGCCCTAACACAAAAAGCCTTTGGAATTTTTTAAAAACTAAGTTCGCTCAAGAATAACAATGCCTTTATATTCATCATCATCGTAATAGTTTCCACGAAGCTCATTTCTCTCGCTCAAAATTAATTGAATAAATGAATTAGGAGATGTCTTTAAAAGCACTTCTCTTTTCTTATCACCATTCACGCTTATATGTGCGTTTCCACCATTACCTCTATTTGTTGAACTTGGAACTCCATTAAAAGAAATTTCAGAAAAATAATTACCACTCAATCCTTTTTCACCTTCAATAAGATTTATCGACAGTAGCAAGTCATGAACTTCCCCCTTGTTTTTCCCAGCAAGGTAGTGGATCTTTCCCATAAAATCACCATTGAGTTTCATCATTTGAGTTGGGTCTGTCAGAAGTGTGCTTTCTTTTAAATATTTATATGGTGTGGATAATACGAGTTTATTTAGCCTTGAAAAAGGTCTTCTTAATTCTTCATTCGCTATCTCATAGAGAGGAATAGGATTCTCTTTGTAAGAGCTTTTATTATCAGTGTCTGGTTCTGCTTCAATTTCTTCGATAGTCTCTATATCTTTTTTCGGTATTTCATATTTATCTTTTTCAAGTCTATATGAAACAGGCATATCAAAGTAATCTTTTATATTTTGGTTAAAATGAATAGAAATATTAGCGAGAAATAACATCATTACTTTTCCAAGAAGTTCATCTGCTTTTTTTAGTTTTTGTTCATGATCATTTATTTCTATATATTCAGCTAAATCTTTAGCGATAAGATCTGATTGTTTCTCTAAATTTAGTTGGGATGTTTTTTGAGTTGAGTCTTTAGGGATTAGATATAATGAAAAAATGAATCCAAGAAAAAAGCCTAAAAATAAGATGAGAAGATTTTTTTTCAATTGAGCTCCTTTAAAACTGTCGACCTGACTTTTTTATCAGGCCAACCCAATTGTGATATTCACCACAAATTAACTCATTCTCTCTTTTTCGCTTCAATTTGAAAACACTACAGCAGAGAATGTGATAAATCTTTAGGAGTGATAATTTTTATACAGGAAAAAAGTATTTAGTCTAAGTTGAGATATCATACTTGAGTAATCGCTTAGATGCGAGATCACGAGCTTTATCTCTGATATCTTGCAATTTATCATCTTCATCCGTTGCGATCACACTGATGGGTTTACCAATATATTGATTCTTCCACACATTCATAACTCTAATTTTGGAGTAGGCACGCGCCTTTCCTCTTTTATATCCAAATTCTTCAATGGCAATATACTGTCCCTTAGGAGAGGCCCCTAGAGCTTTAATTCGAATAAATTTTGCGACTTCAGCATGCACGGCTCCTTGAGCACCTATAAATATCGCAATAAATAAGTAAATATTTTTCATTTAACCCTCCTTATCCCTACAGATTATAGAGCAAGTCTCATGCCTGTTTCACATCAAAATTCAACATAAATATTAAGTACTTATAGAATCAATTTTGCTTAAAACAAAGATCTTGCATAAAAACTGATCATTTTCCTTAAGTAAATTATAAAGATCTCCGAATAACTTAGAACGCTTATGAAATATCTACTACTTTTAATTCTATTTATACCTAACAAAGAATCTCCAAAAGCAGATTCCCTTGCCTTTGACTATAATGAGATGCTCAACAGACACTCAGCATACGGTCATATTGATAAGAAGGATCTAAAGTTTCAAAAAGAACAACTTGCTAAAGATCAAGATTGGCAAAAAGAATTCTCAGAACAAGTCCGTGGTGTCGCATCAAGCATTAACAGTTCAGAGAAAATCATTGATTTAAGTAATCCTACAATTGAAATTCCTGTTAAATAAGTTTATAAAAAATAAAACTTATCAAAGGATTCTTATGAATAATGCTGAATATGAAAAGCTAATCGAAAATATACCTGATTTTCCAAAACCTGGAGTTATTTTTAAAGATGTTTCTCCACTTCTTCGCTTTAAATTTAATGAGGCGATAACTGATATGGGAAAAGATATTAAATGGGATGAAATTGATCTTATTCTAGGTGTTGAATCGAGAGGATTTATTCTTGGTGCTGCCATGGCAATTAAATTTAATAAAGGATTTTTACCTGTAAGAAAAAAAGGAAAACTTCCTCCTCCTCTAATTTCTGAAGAATATGCTCTTGAATATGGAACCGATAAATTAGAGATGAAAGTAAATAATGAAAAATTAAATGTCGTTATTGTGGACGATGTTTTAGCAACTGGTGGAACATTAAAAGCCGTCATGAATATGTGTGCAAAAAATAATTATAATGTAAAAGCTGTTAGTATGCTGATTAATTTAAAGTTTCTAAATTCACTTGATAATGAATATCCATTTATTCATTCTCTACTTAATTACGAATAAGTGCCAAATACTCTGTATTGCCCGTCTTACCAAGGATGGGCGATTCAATTATTTTATCAATAGCATAGTTATTTTTTGAAAACCAGTCTTTCACTTCCAATAATACTTCTTCAAGAAACTCTGCTTTTACAATTCCATTTTTAGTTAACCTGAGTCTTCCCGCTTCAAATTGAGGTTTAATTAAAATGACAGCACGTCCATTTGGTTTTAGTAATGATGCCATAGTTGGATAAACAAGACTTAGAGAAATAAATGATAAATCAGCGACAACAAAATCAACTTTTTCAGGAAGAGTATAGTCATTTTTTAAATTCACCCCTTCAAGATTTATGACTCTGTCATCATCTTTTAATAAAGGAGATAATTGATTATGTCCCACATCGATTGCATATACCTTTGAGGCTCCAGCTTCTAGTGAGACTTGCGTAAATCCTCCAGTACTGGCACCGCAATCTGCGATAACTTTTCCTTTTAAATTTAATTGAAATTCTTTGATTGCACCAATAAGCTTGTATGCCCCACGACTCACATAAATTTGATCTTGCATAATTTCGATTATATCGTCATCTGATACGATTAGACTGGGCTTTGTAACGATTGATCCATTACAAACGATATGACCTTGCTTAATAAGCATACTCGCTTGAGATCTTGTTTTAAGTCTTCCTGATTCAACAAGATATTTATCTATCCTTGTCATATATTTCACCAGTGTAGATCAAGTGAACTCCACCTTGAAAATAAAGATTTTTTAGATCTTTATCTACGATTGCTTTTAAGTTTCCACCTTTAGCATAAACTTGAATCTCTCCTGTCCATCCAAAAAATTTTGAACAACTTACAGCTGTGGCCATCACTCCTGTTCCACAACAAAGAGTTTCATCCTCCACTCCTCTCTCATAGACTCGAAGCTTAATCACTTGTTTTTCAAAGTCTATAACTTCAAAAAAATCTACATTTGTTCCACTTGGAAACCTAACATCATGTCTGATAGCACTTCCAAGAGTCTTAATATTCACATCTTCAACGGAGCTCACCTGAATAACGGCATGAGGAACACCTGTGTTTAGAAAGAGAGCTTGCTTGCCTGTTAGATCAGATAAATTAATTTTATCGACATCATAGAGTTCAGTCATTTTGACTTTAATCTCAGTCTCATTCACTGCTGTCCCAGAATAGAGTCCATTCATTGTTTCAATGCTAAATGTGTCTTGATCTTTAAGTTTTAGAATATATTTTGCGAGATGAACACTACATCTCGTGGCATTTCCACACATCTCGGCTTCAGAGGCATCCGCATTAAAAATTCGAAGAGCATAGTCACCCTTGTCTGATGATTCAAATAAAACTACTCCATCGGCTCCAACTCCTTCGCGTCTTTTACACCAAGATTTGATCTCAGATGGTTTTAGGCGAATATCATTATTTCTATTATCGATGAAAATGAAGTCATTACCAGACCCAGAATACTTATAAAATTTCATATTTATCCCATTGACTCTATGCTAAAAGCAAAAAACCACTGTAATCTAACACATTTACTACCATTTTCATATTTTTAATGATTTTCAAATCGCATTTCATTTTGTATTATTTTGCCCTGACCTTATGGAGTATTAGCTCAGTTGGTTAGAGCCCCCGGCTCATAACCGGGTGGTCGCAAGTTCAAGTCTTGCATGCTCCACCATAGCACGCACTGTGCGAAAAGTGTCCTCAAGGCAGTAAAACCTTGAGGAGACACTTTTTAAAATGAATTTTAACTCTACCTCTGCACCACTTTTACTTGTGACAATGATCTTTTCAAATAACATTCTATAGATTGCTTTAAGAGCACCACGATCATCCTTGGCCAGCTTGACTAAAGCCTTCTTTGCCAATTTAAGTGAATCGCTAGAAGAATCTTCACTTATTTCTAGTTTTTTCAGCTCTTTATCCATTATTTTAATTTTTTGCAGCAAGTCTATTTTCTCTTCTTCAATTCTTTTGTACTTTATTTTATACTCTTGCTTAAAATCTTTCGCCATTTCAAGATCATCATCATCTAGAAGAAAACTGAGTCGTTTATTAAGTTTTTCTTTTTTAATTTCCAACCCATCAAGCTTAACTGCAAGTTCATTTCTCTTTTGCCCAATAATGTCTATTAAACTTAATTTTTGAGAAGCCATTGATTTTATACTTTGTTGAAATTTTTCAGAATTTTCAACAATATTTAAAAGAACACTCTTCGCCTCTTTTTCAAAAATATCAGTATTAACTCTAATTTTGTTTTTCTTATTATAATAATAAAATATTTTACTCTTACTGCCCCAATGGCCACTACCAAAAAAACTTGTTCCATCTTCATAGACTAAAATTTGAGAAAGTGGATAAATATATTTTACACTTTTTGCTCTCATACTATCTAATTCTTTAATTTTTTCTTGGACACGCTCCCATAGTTTTAAATCAATAACAGGCCCATGGCTTAATTCGACAACGGTATAGCGATCATAAGGCATAAGTTTATCTTGTCTTCGCTCTTTGTTTTTTTCGTTTCTATACCATTTTCCAATATAGCGAGGATTAATAAAATGTGCCTTTAAACTTCCTTGGTTAAATACACGTCCTTTCTTAGTAAGAAAATTATTTTTATTGCAAAAATCAACAACAATTCTATAACGATCAGCCTCTAAAAATTTTTCCATAATCAGCTTTACTTGTCTTAATTCCTTCTTGTTTGGTTCAAATATTCCAGAATTATCTCCAAACTGATTAAGAGTCATATCAAAACCTAATAAATGATAATTTCCATTAAATTTACCAGAAGTAATCATAGCTGAATGATTACTCTCCTTAATCCTTTTTGATGTAGTTCTTGATTCAAATTCAGCAAATGCCGCCAATTGGTCGAGTTGTAAAATGGAAGCAGGGTCATTAGGATTAAAAGGAAGTCCCCGAATACAAATTTCACAATCATTTACTTGGCAAAGATTGAAAAACCTTTTCCAGATTTCTAAATCTCTCACTAGCCTTGAAATTTCTTTGAAAATAACAAACTTATTAACACCAATCTTAATATCGCTTTGCAGTCTTTGAAACTCTGGTCTTCTGTCGTGAGTTCCCGTAATACCAGCTTCAATATAAAAATCAATGATTTGATAATTAATTTGTTCCCTTTCTGATCTAGATTTAGCTTCAACTATTGCAATATGTATTTGTTGCTCCAATGAACCTCTTTCAACTGCAACTTGGGATCGATCTGAAAGTCTTAGATAAACAGCTCCCTCAATCGTTTCCCATTTACTATTAACCGGTTTCCATTCTTTTACATATATATTCGCTATATTTTTACAATCATCAACTACTTTTAAAACAAGTTGCGACATTTCTTTACTGTTTAATTTCGTCTTTTTCATTTTTAACCTCTATTTTCTTAAATGGCGTTTGCAATAATTGGAGAAATACTTTCAATTAATTCAATTGTTAAATCTCCAATGACGACGCTTTTGATAATTTGTTTTTCTCCATCAATTACCATTTTTTTATTTTCACCTTTTTTAACCACTTGTCTTTGTGTCTTTTTTTCTTTAATTCGACAGCTCTTGCACTTACTATCTCTGCCATTTATTCCTTGTTTCTTCTTATGATATTCATCCCATACTTTAAATCGTTTACACTTTTTACACTCTCGACCGGAAAGATTCGCTAAGGCGATCTCATTTATTTACTTTCCCATAGATATGAGATTCTTCGCCTTCATCATTAATCATTTTAATTTCAAAATGAATCCGTAGACTTTCTGCTATACTCATAACTTTTTCTAATGAGGCTTCATCAGTTCCTTGCAAAATAGCGGTTACCGTCTGCCTACGAACTTCATTTAAATCTCCAATAGTCGTAAAACTTAACCCATCTCTTTCTTTCTTTTTTAAAATTTCTTTTATTATTTTTGATCTTACTTTTTTACTATTCATTAAATGTACCTTATCAGTGCAGGATATCTCTTGTCACCAATACAGTGACAGGAAATATCCTGCAAGTCAATTATTACTTAGTTATCGTCAGTTTCAAGCTCATCCTTGATTTCAATTTTTGAAATGTATCTGGATAGAGCATGTAATTGGTTTTCACTTAATTTCGATAACTTCCCTTGGATTTGCTTCTTTGAATCGCGGTGCGCATCAATAATTTTACTTTTAGATTTCTTAAAATAGATATCAAAATAATCAACTACTATAAAAGAAATAAGCTTAGAATGGTCTATTTTTAAACTCGTACCACTTAGCTTTATCTCTTTAAGCATTTGCACACTCGCCTGCTTTGCTTCAATTTTGAGGTTTATAACATTGGATTTAAGCTCTTTGGCCATCGCTACTACTCCTTACTATGAGAATTTGTTTTTTTAGGCATCCACTGTGAATCTTGAGAAATAGTCCAAATCCGATGTCCTTCGATTAACCGTCCATTGTCTTCAACATGAGTTTCAATATAATCCTGCTCCACCATTGCAGGAGATAAAGAATAAGGCGCCGATTGTGACCGACTGTTACTTGTCTTAACCTGTCCAAACACACCAAATCTATCGAGATTAAAAAGTGTCTCCTTTCGAGTACTCGCATCTCTTTTCTCAAGCCCCTCATGAACAAAGTAAGATGTAATACCTCCAACAAGCGCACCAATAGCGAGGCCAGTCTGTCCCTTCTGAGCATTACCGTTAGCTAACACCATGCCTGATATAGCACCAGTAACGGCACCAAAAGAGATAGATTTACGAACGCTAGAGCAGCCAGTTAGTGTGATTGTTAGGATAATAAATAAAGATAATATTTGTTTTTTCATAGTATTTTGTCTCCGAATTATTAAAATGTTGATTTCACCATACAGATAAGAAGTACTATTTCTTATTCATAGCTGAAGTTTTTGTATTTTCAAGTGCTTACGCTAGTAAACATAATAAACAGGTAGAGCTTAAAGCTACTGACAAGCTCACTAAAAGCTCTACCCATTTGTATCGTTAATGTATTTCAATGACCTTGTTATCTTGATTGATAAACTTAGTTGTTTTATTGGGATCAACTAAGTCTTTGTATTGAATAAAATATAGTTTCTTGTCGCTGCTATTTGAAATTTGCTTTTCATTTTTTTTTAATATATTTTCAATTGCCTTACCTGTGCAAATATAAAAAATATATTGGAGTGATTTATCGAGATAGTAATCTGTTAAAATTTCTCTATATCTTGATTCATTTTTTTGAGTTTGTTCGTACTGAATCCCAATATTAAATTCTTTTCCACTTTCATTTTTTCCCAGCATAAAAGCATCAAAGAATAAATTTTTATACTTTATTAGCTCATCATCTTCATCAAAGAAGGAGTAACTTTGTATTTGATTTTCTGCATAGTATCGGCTGATATGTTTCTTTTGGGATAAAACATATTTAATCTCAACTAAGGCAAGATCATGTTCAATTGAATCGCTTTTAAATCTTTTATTGACTAAAGTTAATGGCAAATACTCCTGTACCATTTTAAAACCCTTATTAGTAAGTGAATACAGATTACTCCTATCTCCATCAGCTTTCGGCCTATTTGCTAAAATATAAGAATTGTCTTTTAAAATTTTTAAACGCCTTCTTGTATTTTGTTCAAGATAACCTTTATAAACATCTCTATTAATTTGCTTTCGACTTGCTACTTTAACAATATGCAAATATGTCAATAGAAAACTATCACGCTTAGTTAGGAACAACTATTCATCTCCTGTAGTTACTTCATCTGTGCCATCAACAACGGGTATATCATCCCATGACTTAGTATCCTTCCTTGACTCCTTGGTTTTTGATGTGGTTTTCAATTTAAAGCCAAAATTTTTCTTAGTTCCGTCCACTAATTGAACTTTGAGTTTTTCAATATTTTCCTTAATTTGCTCATCTGAGCTAAAGGGAATTTGCACTTCATGAAAATCACTATCAATTGACCAAATAGAGCGACCGGGAACAGCTGGTAAGTCATAAGCAAGTCGATTACCAGTTAAACGAATAGAGTTCTCCATTGTCTTGACTCTCAATGCCAGGCGTCCGGCCATGTTCTCTTGAATACGTGTCGGGATACTCGATTTATCAATTTTCTGAGTGGCCAATATAATATGAATCCCACTGGCCCGTGATTTTCTGGCAAGCTCATCACAATACTGGATTGCTTTCTGTACATAAGTATAATCTTTGTGGTTGCGTGGGATAGTACCTAAAAGGTCAGTACATTCATCAATAGCAATAACAATTCGATTAACCTTATCGCGTTTAGGATCTATTTTTTTAAATTCATTTTCTTCAAGGTATTGATAACGCCTATTCATTTCATCTACAAGTTGTTTTAAAACAGCCGTGCTATTTTGTATATTTTTTATAAGTGTGACATTTTCTAATCCTTCATATGCCTTAATTTCCAATCCACCTTTTAAGTCGACTAAATACATTTGCAAATTATCAGACGAATCCAAAAGGTTAATCAAAACATTATTGAGAGCAACCGATTTACCACCACCAGAAGTTCCTCCAATCATTAAATGAGGAAGATCGACTATACTTTGCGTAATCACCCCCTTAAGTGATTTTCCAACAATAAAACTATAGGGTTTTGTTAAGTACTCTTTTACATGATTGAGTTTGAGAAGATTTTCTAAAGGTCTTCTCGCTAAAAATATTTCAACTTGAGTATTATCATTTTCAACATAAACAACCGATTCTACTTTTTGGCCAACTGAGGCCCTAAGATCATCTAATTTACTTTGATAGCGTTCCTGACCGAGACCATAACTTTTAATTAAGAGTTTTGTTCTATTCTCATCAATATGCTTAACATTCAAAACAACTGGCTTTTCATCAAGGCCACTTTTTAAACGCAGTCTATCAATACCCTTTTGATATTTTCTTTTAATTTTGTAGGGAACAACTCCAATTAGAAAGAATCCAAAAAAAATGCAAAGAAAACCATTTATACTCAACTCAAGGGGAAGTCCTATCCTTGTCGATAATTGTTCAATTGATTGGTGAACCAAATCAAAAGTGAAGTATTTAGCCACCAAGATATGATGATCCCTATAGATTATTGATGATGTCGCCATCATAAAACTTATAAGTAATAAAATATTTTCCTTTTTCTTCCAAGTTCCCGACCTAACTCCTTCTTTAAAAATATGAATATACATAAAAAGAAAATTTAATATTCCATCAGCGAATCGATTGGCACTTTGATTTGATTTACTTGTATTCTTTATATTTCCCATAATTAAAATCTCTCCCCGATAAATGGTGTAAATAAGCTAATAATTAAGTCACTGCCTGCATCGACAGTAAGATATTCTTCTTTTTGTTCTAATTCTTGGGCCTGTCTTGTCGCTTCTTGCTGACTCACCTTTGATAAGCCGTTAAGCATTGCATTTTCCATTGTTGCCTCCGGTACTACAGTTGTCTGCCCATTTTCATTAATTCCACCTATGGTCTTCTTTGTAATCATTACATTTGAAGCTGCGGAAACCATTGTAAGGCCCATCGCCGCAGCAATTCGTAAATCTGCATTTCCATGAAAATCACCAATAAGACCTGGGGAATAATCTTTTGAACCTAAACCTTGAGCGTTAATTTTATATTCCTTACCATTTGAAAAAATAGCCCGATTAAATGTAATAAAAACTTTCTCCCCCTGGCCACTGTAGTTTACCTGTCCGAGGAGAATTGTATTTTTAGGAATAAATCCACCTGACTTATGTCTTGCCCCATAAGGAAGTAAAACTTTAATCACTTGGTTTTGGTTTCTGGTATCAATTCCATTAAGTAATTCGCCAATAAAGTTTGTACCACTAGGTAGTGGTGGCATAGTTCCAGGTAAACCAGTACGTGTAATAACCTGCTTGGCATTTAAATTAACATTCGCAGGAACGAGAGGCATATTTCTCCGCCCCTTCATTGATCTTCGCTGTGCTTCATAGTCGGCTTGATGTTCCTCAATGATTTCCCTAGCTCTTTGCGATTTGGAATTACCCAGTTTCTGGCTTGAATTAATAGAGGTAACAAATTGAGTATTACTGTTAGTTAGACTTGTTTCATCTTTAGGCCAAAAAAACTCAGTGGCGGTGAAAATGAAGAAAAGGCTAACTCCAAATACTTTTATTCTAAATGTGTTTAGAACCTCTTTTTTTCCATCAATCGTAAAAAATAATGTCCTGATCTGTTTCCTTAAAATTTTCATAGATATTTTCTCGATATAATGGTTTTTCTCACTTCTTTTCCAAACTTCACGTTAATGCTAAATCCTTTTTTAATTTTTATACCTAAAAATGACCTTGCTTGTGTTTTCTGATTTGATTTCAGAGAGTCATTTAAAAAAACTAATTTTTGATTTGGTAATAACTTACGACTTCGCGTTAAAGAAATATCAATATCCCCAGTTTTAATTTCTTGCTTTGAATTATTAATAATCGTAAATTGCACTAAATATGATTTTTTCTTCATCAAAGAGGAAAATCTTTCAACAACAACAATTAAACCGTTCTTGAACTCTAATACCTCTCGTTTGAATTGATTAACATGAAGTTTTTGTACACTTCTTTTTTTCTGAATTAATGTAAAAGGACTTTTCCATCTTACATGTACAATGTCGTCATATTGATTGGGGTGAACAATTTTTAAAAGTAAAGCATAGGTTCTCTTACTGGCAGTATAAACAAATAGATTTGTATCAACAGCGCCAAGAGGTTGAATCGTAAGGTCGTTGTTAATATATTCAATATTATAATAGTTTTTATTTCCCACGACGACATTGGTTGGTTTTTCTCTGAATTTTAAAATTGTCGACCTTCCAAGGGCCAAATAAATTGGTTTAATGCTCCTATCATTAGTATATACTTCTCTAATTTCACGCCGTCCGTGAGCAACGGATGAAATTAATAATCCAAATATTAAAAAATTACTTAACTTCATAATTCACCACACTGTTAATATATAGACCTAATTTATTAGTCTTAGTAACTAAACCTTTCACAATTCCAATTAACACTTGGGCCTCTGATAGAAGTGGAATATTGCCAATACGGAGGATCTTATCGAAAGTTCCAACGATTTGATTCTTACTATCAATTGAAACAGATATTTTTCCAATATATTGCTGAACCTTTTGACCTTTGAGCTGTTTTTCTTCTTTTTTTAGATTTTTCAATAATTTCTTAGTCAAATTAGAATTTGTAAAGTTTGAGAGATTACTTGCAATTAATTCAGGACTAAACTCGATCCATTCATATCGTCTTTTAATAAATGTTTTCACAAATTCTTTTATTTCCTTTTCAGTAATGACTAACTCTTTTCTCTCTCCAATATATCCAATTCTTTCTCCATCTTTTTCTTGAATTACGATAGGATTTGAAAATATGAGAAATAAAACTGTAATTGCCTCAATTAGCATGCAAGTAGTGGCAAGAATAAATCCTTTTTTGTAAAAATTGATCTGCTGATAAATTTCAGAGATATTAGTTACAAATGGAGCTATTTCTTTTTTATTTTCTGTTTTGTTCACGTTCATTTTTAACCTCGTTTGTTTGATTGTTATTAGGCGTAAAACCTAAATTTGCCTGCGTTCGCACCTGATCTAAATTTCTTTCTTTCCGACTAGGTGCTTGAAGATGACTTTTAAAAGCTTGATATCGCTGACTTGCACTTTCTCTTCCTCGATTCCAACCTTTCCTTGTTCCCTTTGTTAGGATACCCTTAGTGACTTTTGTAACTGTTCCCCCTGCAACTCCCGCTATGCCGGAGGCAACACCAGAGAGACCATCTCCCATAAGAGATTTAGTAAAAAATGGAATAAAAAGAATACTTAGTGCTATACTTAGATTTATAATCGCTGTCGTTATGGCATTATCACTATTTTGACTTGTTTGCTCTGTAATGAGCTTTAAGAGTAAAACCGATAAGATAGACCATAAAATCTTCCAGGAAATGACTGTGAGTAATCCCTTATAAAGATTTTTACAAATTCCAGCACAAGCTTCGGGAATATAGCAAAGAATCATCAAGGGTGCGCATACAAATAGTATCGACCATGTGAAATGAATTAAAGCATTTGCTATAAAAATGCCAAAGTATGCTAAAAAATATGAAAAGAAATTCAATAGAAATATAAATGCCTCTCTAATCTTATATAAAGCTGGGGCATCTCTATTAAATCCTTCTCCTAATGTATTAACGATTTCGGACATTTTAGCAAGACCATCAATTTTATCAGCGATACCATCACCAACAAAGCGATCAGGTTCATTGTCTCCTTAAATGACATTAAAAGGACAATTGATATTACTGCTCTTGTTATGACTTTCCCTGCGTCCGGCTGTTTATCAACTGTCTTAAAAAGTTCCAACATCACAAGAAATACTGTAAGTGGAACAATCATAAGCCAATAAATAGTAATAAGCTCTCCGTGAAGATCATTACAAACATCAGGTAACCAATTAATCATAAAACCCTCCTTTAAAATTTAGGAAAGCGTGAATCTGGAACAAACGTCTTCATGCTTTGCCGTAAATAATTATTTGATTTATTGAAACTATGACTAGAGTCTTTTCCTTCCTTATTAACCACTGCAAAACTTTCTCCTTGGAGTTTTAAAATCTGCCCATTAATTTTAATTAATTGATTAAGAGAGTGAAGTATCTGTGCATTTGTCTGCGCGTTAATTCTGACAGCACCTTTTGGAGACGCGTTACGACTTTGAGTATGGATCTTAACAGCATTCTTTTCTTGTTTTTCAGCGTAAACACTGACAGCATTGGCTAGCTTAAAACTTTCTGCAATAGTTCTATCGTGAAGTAGTTGAATTTTCCCATCCGCACTTTTAGGAACCGCACCATAAAGTTCATTAATCTTTCTAAGTGCTATGCTATAGTTTTTAAACTTTGCTAAAATTTTTTCATCTTTAATGGGGAGGACTTCCATCAGTCCAACGGCATTATTAATTCCTTCGTTAATAAGCTTTACGAATTGATGACTATTCTTTGCTTGTCCTATCATCAACTTAAGTTGTTGATAGCGTTTAATATTTTCGAGTAGGATCTTAATAATATATGGGTAATTCGCCCAACCGGCACCTCCGTCTGAAAGCCAAGCGTAAGTATTCATAGGTAGGCAAAAAGTTAATGTTAGAATAATCGCTAGAATGTTTTTCTTAATCATGCGATCATCTTGGATTCATTATCAAGACCGGCAAGTAGTTTTAAAACCTCAATAGGTTTAAGGTGTGGATAATCGGCCTTAGCCTGATCTATAGTTGTTTTATCCTTTCCACTTGACGTACATATCCAATAAGCTAACTTATCGTTAATGAGTTTTAAAATTGCTCTTTTTTCATCCTGCATATAAAAAAATTCTGAAAATTCACCTTTAACTAATTTCAGACTTTTTACTGCTGATACTTCCGCGTCATTTAATCCAAATACCTTTTGAAAATCTTCCCAATCAATCTTTCTCTGTCTTAAAATAAAGACATGGATCGTATTTGGAAAAATGGCTTCTGCGACCTCTGGAATACTTAAAAAATCCTTATAGTTTTGGGTAATACAGTTAATTGAACAATTATATTTTCTAAATACACGGTAACAATAAAGGATATAATCACGGGTAGCTTGAGTTTTAAAAAGTCTATGGGCCTCATCACAAATAAGCATATATGGTGTTGCTAAATCTCCTTCAGCTTCACGTTGAACAAAATTCGTAATTATCAACATAAATACGTCTTTAAGCTCAGGAAAACTATCAAGTTCCTTAATCTCAATGGCGGTAACATCTTTACTTAAACTTATTGAGCTCTGACCATCAAGAAGTTTCCCGTAAGCAGTTTTTCCTGTCCATGAGTAGAGAATTTCACTATATGCCCTAATGGATTCAAGAGAATGCTTAGAAAGTAAATTCTTTAGATCACTCAACGTTGGCTGACGATCCTTAACCATTTCATAGTTTTTAAATATTGCCTCTTCTAATAATGCTTTTTCCCGTTTTGGTAAGGTTTGTTTTTCATCATCTTTTAAGATCAACTCAAGCACTGCTAGAATTGATTTTACTTTTAGTGTACTGGGTTTCGTTTCATTAGGAGCCAGTTCAAAAACATTTAGACAAAGTTCTGAATCTATTGAAACATCTATAAACTCACCATCACAGGCCATGACAAAGTTCTCACTACTTTTACCATTATCAATAAAAACAATTTTGGGACGTATAAACGTATTTCTTTGTTTAAATACTTGTCCATAAAATTGAAGCGCTAAGGAACAAATAGTAAAACTTTTCCCTGCTCCTGTTCCTCCAATAGTTAAAGCATTCCAGTTTGGCAACTCATCAGCAAAAACATCAAGTTTGAATAAAGTAAAATCTCTATTTGGAAGCAGTGCAACTGGTTTTTCATTACCTTGCCAATGAGAAAACAATGGCATTAGATGGGATGCATTAGACGTTTTAAGCTTCTTACCTATAACCATTTCACAGGCACCAGGCCAACAATGAATAAAACTCTCAAAATTTGTTAAGGTTTCACTAATTCCCTCGGCTTGGTTAAGAGACTTAAACTCTCTTAGAATATCATCTGCTTTTCTTGCCAATACTTTTTTATCTTCATCCCAAATAATAAGGGAAAGAGACATAGTTAAAATTTTCTCACTGCCATTGATTAATTCATCAAGCAGCCCCTCAAGATTTCCAAGTTTTGATTCTGATTCTAAATCACTTACATTCTTTGAGCCGCTGGCCATAGAATGAGCAATCCTCCTTTGTAGTTGGAATTTTTCAATTTCTTTTTTTTGATCGTTAATTTCAATAGATTGATTAATCCAGTAGTGAAATGGAAGTTTTGCTAAACTATCGGCCATGGAGGAATAAGTTCTTTCTGGAAGAAGTTTTAAGTTTACAACCCTAAAGTGATAATTATCAACTTTCATTGAATCATCATCAATAGTTAAGTCAGTTAAGATTAACTGACTTAACAGACTTGGAGAAAATGGCTGGCCCTCATCTAACAACCTCATTTTCCCGATTCTCTCCGATCTTGAAAGGTTGAAATAGTCAAAGATCAGGTCACACCATTTTTTTTTTGAAAGCTCTTTTGGTTTTAAATCAACAGATTCCAGATAACTTTTAACCATATCAAAAGTTCTTAAAAAGTCATCTTTATGATCTTCGTAACCTTCAACTTCAATTTGTTTAAAGTCTTCGCTCGAACTAAAAAGACCTGATCTTTTAAATTTATATTTTTTACCTCTAATAAAAAAATATATCTTTGGTTGATAATATTGACCTGCGACAGCATTTCCTTTGAGATAATTAATTCTGGCATTGCTAACCTCTTTATAATTTCCATCAAGCTCAGAAGACAACTTCTCATGTTCAGAAATACTTTCCCCAACATCCTTTGAAATATTATGAAATATCTGAATTTTGAAACCTTCCGGCATTGATTTAAGAAGATTCTCAATTTCTCTGGTGAACAAATTTACATTTGAACTTGTAGCGGTTGCTATATCCTTCCCTGTCACCTCAAAGCTTGCTCCAAGAGAACCATCCTTAAATACCAAGAGATTTTCATCAAAATGCCATATGGGAAGCTTATCGCATAAACTTTTGCGGTTATGCATTATAACCTCCCACTAAAACTATCTAAGTCTCTAGTAAAGTATTTAATATCTTCAAGGATGATTTCAATTGATTCTTCAAAATGTGTTAGAAGCTCAAGCATTTCTTGATTTCTTCCATCCTCATGTGCCTCTTGAATTAAGTAGGCACTGTTTCCAATTTCTTCAAGGTCAGTTATTAAGCTTTTAAAAGCATATTTATTATTTATCATCTTTAGATTCCTTCGGTTGATTAATTTTAGTTAAAAGTTTATCTTCACTCTTTGGCATCTCAGATGCACTGAAATGACCAGAAAGAAGGTAAAAACGTAAAAGTGTTGCAAGGTATCCATCGGGTTTATTTCTCTTCACAAAATACATACCTACGAGAAGAAGAAGTGGAAGTATAAGCACAAAAAGAATTCCTAAAGTTCCACTTCCAAAAAACAAACTCATTATCGCCGAAAAGATTAAAACCATAAGAAGATCAAGGGCCTCCAGGCCCCCGATCTTTAGTTTGGTTTCGAGATTTCTATGGACGATAGAATTATCTAAATCTTGCATTACACAGCACTTGCAAACATTGGAAAAATAAATTTGGCAAGAAGTCCGACAATTGATGCCACGACAACTAAAACCATTCTCCTTTTACTACTCTCATCACCTGCGGCGGCAAGAATAGCGGCATAAACCAATCCGAAGACTGCAACCGCAGGTAAAATTTTACCAACAATCAAATCAGTTAAACTGTTTACTTTAGATTCAAAGTTCATTGCTTGGGCAAATACCGAACAAGGTAAAAGTAATAAGGTCATAAGTGTAATTTTTTGATATATATTTCTGGGTGATAGTTTAATCATTTGTTTTTCCTTCTGTTTCAGGTAGCGTTAAAACTAGTTTTTTATAAAAGCTTGTGAGAGGTTCAATATTGATAACAATATCGTTTTCGGTTTCTTTGCACTGCCATGCTTCACCGATAGCGAAACGATCCGTTTTCCCACGTCTTGAAATGATTTTTTCAACTCGAAAGTAAATCAGGTCATTATTATTACTGATTGGTTTAAGATAAATTTCGCATGGTCTTCTTTTCTCATAACTATTTTCAAGTAAATTGATAATCAACGCGTAATCACCTTTCTCCTTGTTATAAAATGCTTTGCCGGCATAAGACCTTTTTTTTGTTTTACTATTTACCCACCAAAGATAAAAATCATTTTTAATTTTGCTTGTTTCTATTTTTTCTTGTTTTTCCATTTTCTCACCTAGTTTCAAATTAATACTCAAAAATTTTGTATCGAAATATTCTGGTGTGCTTACATTGTTCATCCCTGTGATTAACTTTTAATATTTTTGTTTAAAATCGCTCTTGAACTTAATTTAAAGTTCAACTCATATGCCTAAGGCCTTATATAGATATGCCAAGGCCCTATTTTCTTGCGTAACTCCCTAAAGTCTTGATTGTTCAGATACTGTTCATCATAAAATATTACTTTTAATATTTTTATTATCGTATTTTTTATATATTTCATTTTGTCTCCTCCATTAGTGATAATAGTAACAATGGTATTTTTCCAAGTTTTCTTGTTTTAATCTTTTTATTTCTTTTTCCATCTCGTATGACTTTCTCCATCCTTCTCTTTGGCGATAAAGAAAATCATTAAAAATACTCATCATCTTGATAATTATTATTTTCATTCTTGAATCTTTGTTTTTTTGTTATAAAAGATCATTTCAAAAACAGAATCAATTTCATTTGCATACCATTGTAGGTAGGTGGGTATGATGCGAGAGTCTGACTCAACAATTGAAAAACTGCAGTCACCACATTTACTGGTGTTATTTTCAGTAAAATATTTTTCGCTTAAACATTTTGGACATTTCTTTATTACCCGAATTTTATTTAAAATCATTTTTCCTCTTTTGCTAAAGTTAGTGTCTTCTATCCTCTATAGGTCAAGAATCATGCCAACTTTTCATAAAAATGATGTCGTCTAAGTGTCGAAAAATATTAAAGAATTAATTTTGGGGCTACAAGATTTCGTAGGTCATGTATTAAGAATCTCGTAGATCAGGTGATGGTCAGCTTTGAATAAACGATTGTGATCATGAAGGCATGCTTTATTTCAGCAATATATTATAACCAAAAAAAATGGGCCATCTTGAAATGGCCCATTTTTATTTGTATGCTATTTTATTTTGAATTTGTTCAGTTAACTAGTAGTTTAGAGCGCATCCTGAATTTAGGTATTTAGTCGGATTTATTGAGGGGCAATCCACATTTTAAACAATCACGACATCAATTTCCGGCAGCAAGGCTTTAGATAATATAGGCACATCAAGGGCCTTACAATCAAAGAACAAACTATCAAAATGAGCATTAGAGGAAAGGATGAGTGAGTTGTTTTCAATTTTATATTTTTTAATTAGCTCAATACCTTTTAGATCTTCGCCTCTTATATTTTGATCCATTAGGACAATAAAATCCTTATTGGCACTTTCAAGAATCTGAATTTTTTTAGATAACTTGCTTGAACCAGTTAGATAGATCACTTCGTTGATTTTTTGTGTATGCACCAAATCGCTTAGTTTTTGCTTGAGTATAGTATGAATAGATGGGTCATCATCTATACTTATAAGCGTTACACCTTTAGAAAGGATTAAATTTGAAGGATATAAGTATTCAGGCTCTGCTATTGGTAAGCTAATTCTCACCGTAGTTCCCCTCATCTCTGGAGAATCAATTACAAGTTGTCCTGACCACCTCTTTACCGCTTCAATTGCCGTAGATAGCCCAAGGCCAGTGCCTTTATCTTTGCCGTAAGTGAAGCCTTGTTTTCCAATCTTGGAGAGATTCTCGATTGATATTCCGCGACCAGTATCAATTATTTCAAGCATGACGGTATTATCATTTATAGTAATTCTAGATTTAATAATTCCATTTTTAGGAATAGCTTCGAGAGCATTTTTGTAAATATTTATAAGTGACCTTTGAAATTGGATGGGTTCAACATCTATATAGATATCTGCAATTTCTTGGGCGTAATCAAACTGAAAATCAATACTTTTGTTTTGAGTTTGCTTTGAAAACATCATTTCGTTTGTGATAGTTTTTAACTGACTTAATAAAAGTATTGTTCGAGATTTTTCCAGATGAGGCTGGCTTTCATCATTTTCTTTCGTTTGATTACGTTCAAGAATATCATCAATTTCATTTAGTGTTAATAAAGTAGAGTTTGGAATATTTTGAATAATATCATAAATCCTATTAAATACCGATTTGATTGCAGAGGTTACCTTATCGTGCTCCTTAATCCTTGAGAGTTGGGACTCACCCAGTCCAAGGGATGCCGTTATATCATGCTTTGCAACTCTAAAGATTTTAGATAATTGCGCTGTTGAAACTTCTTGCAAGGCCAAGCGTTCAGACTCCTTTGCCTTTAAAAAGTACTCTATAACTGTTTTTTGAATATGGTTTATTTCTTTAAATTTCCATTTTCTAACTGATGCATCCTTTGAAAATGCATTCTTTGAAATTTTTGACTCTATATGCTTGCTAAACTCAAATAATGGAGTACTTATTTCTTCTGCCATTCTTCTAACGTAAAAAAATATGACCGCCAAAAACAATGAGACTATTAATGACGTTGATAAAGACATAGACAGTATTGGATATATATCAAGTGGTGAAATAATATATAGGGTTGCAATCTCTTGTTTATTGTAAAATACCTTTCTTGTTTCAATAAGGTTTAGAATATTATACTTATAAAGAATTCTTTTATTTTGGATTTCATCAAAAGTATAAGCTCCATCACGTGAATGGCCCTCTGCAATCGTGATATCATTGCTTTTAATCCATACACTAGAGATACCTGCTGATTGAACAAGGCCCTGAACCCAGCTCTTAGGTAAGTAATCTCCCCCAATTAAAATGGACTTTCCTGATGTTTTCCCAATGAGTTCCGCCAGGTGACTAATTTCTAAATGCTTTTTATAAATACTTGAATACGTTGAATATATAAATGTAGCAGTAAAGCAAAGAGCGATTGAACAAAAAATTAATTTCTTAACTTCATTAAAAGCATACCTTTTAATTGAAATCTCGGAGCTATTTTTAAATTGAGTTTGCATATACAATCAGCTCCAAATGCAGGTGCTTTCCCAATTCAGTGAAATTCGTCTCAAAGAAAAGATTTACAGATTCTTTAAGAGCACAATTTAGTTCGTTTTTCTTGGTTAATATGAAATCTCTCTCTGATTCATTAAATCTTTGAATTTCTAATTCTTCTAAGAAATAGCTCATAAAGCTGATTGCAACACATGCATGAAAGGCCTGGATCGCCGGACGATTACATTTTCGAGCATGTGAATAAATTGTTTTATTTAATTCTTCTTTTTCTATTATAGTATCAGCAATCTGATAAACCATTAATGCTTGATGCCCCAGTTCATGAGCCAGACTTATCGCAAGTTGAATTACTTGATTTTCGGGTATCTGTGGCTCACTTAAAAAAACAGTTCCTTTATACTTTTGAAGACTAAAACCAACACCTGAAGTCATTTTACTATCCTGAGCAATGTTTATTGGCATAATTGTATTTACAAGCTTATGGAATAACTTAGAAGTATCGGAAGCCGTTTCTACTATCTGAAGCGAACTATCAAAAATACTAAAATTGCCGCTATTGGGAATTCCAAAAGATAAAGCGATCTTTTCAATATCAATGGGAGGTGAATCAATTAGATCAGCAATTGAATAGCTCTCATTGAGATATTTTAGTTTTTGCTCATCCTTTAAAAGAATTGTAGCGTCTTGATTCTCGAATAGTGATTTACAAGAAGGGTGAGATTTTCGATAAGATTTAATTACCATCGCCATTTTTGTTAATGCGCTCTCTCCAAAGAAATATTGTCCTTGAAACGAATTATTCATTTTGTCATCTCAATTTTTTCAATTAAAAATGTAAGACCACCATCTTGCTTGCCTAGGGATTTTATTCTTTGTGAATTATGCCCATATAAAAGCTTTCTCTCAAAAAGAGGAATTGAAAAACGACTTTCATAGTAATGTCGTGATAGCTTGATTACCTTAGCAATCTTCCCCTCTTGAGTTGTTTGAGAGATTGCATCTTCAAATAATTTATCAAATGTCTTATCTTCGGGGTAATGAGGATAATATGGGCTTTTCCCTCTCATAAGTCCAAACAAAACCAATGGTTCCATGACGTCAGCGCCAAGAGAAATAATACGAAAGAGGGTGTCATTATCTTTTTTATCTAGAAATTTATCCTTACTGTCATAAAACTCAATATTCATCCCAAGTTCCTTAAACTGATTTGTTAATTGAGTTAAATAATTTCCATATTTCCCATCACCAAAATAACTATTAAAAACTGGGATCTTATAAGTTTTCTTTAAATCTAGGTTCTGAACTTTTGATAGGTAGTATTTTGCGCTTTTTATATTTTGGCTCTCTGTCTCTTTTAGCCTTCCCCAGAAGTGAGATGCCAAAAATTGATTATTTTCTTTATACAGAGATATATCTCCTATTAACTTTTTTCGATCAAGCATCAAGTCTACTGCTTTTCTAAAATTCAAATCATTTATGATTGGGTTATTATAATTAAAGAAGATTCCTGTAACACTGGTTGTTTTAATAGATGATGAAATCTCAACCTCTTTATTTTCCTCTATATTGGTTAATATTATATCACTCTTCTTCTCCTGCCCGTTAACAGTGAGAATGACTTTTTGATTAGAGTCTTTTACTTTCTCTAGTTCAATTGAATTATCCGTATTAACCTTAGAGACTCTGTAAGGGCCAACACCAACAGGATATTTTTTCCAAGATATATAATCACTTTCAAGCTCCTCAATAGGAACCAAAGAAAAATAAGTGATAGTAATTGAGTGCAAGAATGACGGATTTGGCTTTTTTAATATTACTTGCAAAGAATCGTCAGAAAGGACTTTTACACCATCGATTAATCCTGATGTATATTTCTGAGTGTTAACTTTTTCAATTCCACTGATATTACTAAAGAATACCTCAAACCAATGTCTATTTTTTGAAAAGAAACCTCTTAATATTGAAAATTCTAAATCTTTGGCGGTTACTTTTCTTCCATTGTGGAAGTAGAGATTCTTTTTCAATTTTAAGATATAGGCTTTTTTGGAGTAATCCCATTTAAAACTTTCAAGATGACCTGAAGAAAGATCGTAATTTATATCAGCGTGAAGAAGTCTTCCCAATATTGCATTCAATACAGTTAACTTTGACTGGACTGGAGCCATTTCTCGATATGGTAATTCATTGTCATTTGATACAGCAATTCTCATCGTTTCAGCCTTTGCTAAAGAACATATGGATAATAAAATAAAAATTTTTAATATGATGATTTTCATTATTAATTAAAAAAATGATCAGCATACTTTTCTAAATCATCTCTAAGATCAAAACTATCTAATCTGTTTATTTTCTCTAAGAAAGTATTAAAAATGGGGTCAATTTTTGAATCTGGAGCAAGCGAATGAGCAAGACCTTTTAAATACTTATTTTTTACTAATTCCTTCATTGATTCCTCATTAATGATCATTTCACCGGTATCAGCATCAACATCAAAGTTTCCACTTTGTTCAATTTCATTCACAAGATAAGACGGTAGTCTTTTGATGGTGATTTTCAGTTTCTCATCGTTTCTATCAACTCTTAAAACTTGTAAAAGGGTCAGGGTCTTTAAAGTTAAATAGATGTCTTGATTTATTTCAACCTTCTCATATACAACGCGATCAATATCTTGTGCCATCAAGAGAGGCGAATTCAGTGAACTTAAAGCAATAATTGATGTTAATAATTCTTTTTTCATTTTTCCTACCTTTCTAATTTGATAAAAGAGCTGAGTACCTACTTACATATGTCGTGTAAGGCATTTTTAGCAGTTTCGATGCGAATGACTTATTTCCCCTCGCTACGGTCAGGGCCTGCTCTAGCAATTTCTTTTCTACTTTTTCAATATAATTTCTATATTTCGGAAAATCGTCATTACTTTCAAACTGTTCAATCTCTTTAATAAATTCAACTTCATTCGAGAGTCCAGTTTGAGTAGAGAATTCATCAATCTGAATGTCTGAGTCGTAAATGTATTTACTCTTACCTAAAAGGTGGGCCCTTTTAATTGCTGTCTCCAAGTCCCGGACATTACCAGGCCATGAACAAAGTTTTAATTTTTTTAAAGCGATTGCCGTAAGAAACTTTCTATCCTCTAGAGCGACTTTGTTATTTATTTCTCCGACAATATACTGTGCAATGGGTTCTATATCATCAATTCTATCTCTTAATGCAGGAACATCAATCGGAAGAATATTAATACGATAAAATAAATCTTCCCTGAAGTTGCCATTCGCAACTTCTTTTTTTAGATCTCTATGTGTTGCAGTCACGACCCGGACATTTATTTTAATTGTTTTAGTAGAACCAACGGGAGTTATTTCTGACTCTTGTAATACTCTTAATAGCTTAACTTGAGTATTAAGTGGCATATCACCAATTTCATCTAAAAAGATAGTTCCATTATGAGCAACCAAAAATTTACCTGTTTTATTTTTATCGGCACCTGTAAATGCACCTTTTTCATGTCCAAACAATTCACTTTCAATTAAATTTTCAGGTATGGCCCCGCAGTTAATTGCTACAAACTGTCCATCTGAATATTCAGAGTTTTCATGTATTGATCTAGCAACTCTTTCCTTTCCAACTCCAGATTCTCCATGAATAAAAACCGTCTCCTGGGTTTTACCAAAAAGCTTAACCATTGTTGCTATTTTATCAAGCTGATCTGATTGACCTGCTATTTTTAAAGTATCAGAGATATTTTTTTCATTCTTTGAGAAACTATTTTTCTTTTTACCAACATGGTTTGAAGCAATTTCAGAAAGCAAGAGCAGGTTTTCTAAATGGCTTCTCTTACTCCTCTTTTGAAACTTAGGAATAAACTGATCGGCTCCCGACTCAAGACATCTCTTTCCAACCTCTTCATGACCAGATATGACAACAACATGAATTTTATTATTTAGAAGTTTAACTCTTAGAGTAACCTGATCACCTTTCATTGAGTCCATATCATAATCAGTAATGAGCATTTTATACTGATAAGGGTTTGCCTCTATGTATGACAGTGCCACCTCTGGACTTGAATAAGTATCAACCATCAGCTTCTTTTCATCAAAAAGTTCTTTAACTGTTTGCAAGTGATCCAAATTATCATCAATATAAATAATATTTGCATTCATAACTTACTTCCTTTGTTTTAAAGCTATCATTGGTTATCTCTTGAGCAATCTCGGTGCCAGAATTTAAGTCTCTGTTTTTTAATCAGCTGGCCTCTAAAGACCTTATATTTGAACTTCTGCATTTCATTTAAAATACGAAGTATCGTATTAATTAACAGCTAGAGCAGTCCACTAAGAGATATTTTTCTTTAAAACTTAGTGAGTTATCATCACAAGGTTTTAATTTTTATTTTCTACTAGATTTCGTATAATTCTAGAAAGTACTTACTGCAGGGCTTATAAGTAGCCTAAATAAGATTTATTCTCATCAAGACTTACTATGAAATTTCGTGTTTTCAAATATTCCACACAGAATTTGAATTTTTTACATGGGAAAATGATTGTTATGGCCATTAAACAGCGTTTTATTTACTAATGTCTTGGAATAAATTATGACAAACTCAGAAATTATAAATCATTATATTCAAGCTTTTAACAATAAAGACACAGAAGGTTGTTTCAAATACCTAGCGGACGATCTAACCGTTTTAAAGCTTCCGGATGAACAAATACATTTAGACAGTAAAGAAAAAGCCAAGCAGCACTATCTAACCTCTATTGAGGATGGAACTTTTTTACCAATTACATTAATAAGTGAAATGGCTCTAGGTCAATATATTACCGTATTAATAGATAAGACTGATGGAAATGAAAGTCGAAAGGCAATCGTGGTTAACTATTTTGAAAATAGCCTTATAAGTAAAATGTGGATTGCCCCTCAATAAGTCCGACTAAATACCTAAATTCAGGATGCGATAATAAAGACCCGCCGCCGTCCCCTGCCTGCCTGTTTTTAGTGTAAATAGTACACGGTAAACGCAACGACAACTCGATGCGTCAATAGGTATGATAACCTACCTTTAAGAAATTATTTAATTTTTGGAGCAACTATGAACTTTAAAAGCGCTTTATCCATCTGGGTACTTCTATCAATAACTGTATTTAATGCATTTTCCGCTGAAAAGCATTATGAATTAAGAGTGCATAATACCGTTAAAAATGTAACGGGGGTCAACGTTGAACATGCGTTAGCGATAAATGATAGTATCCCTGCCCCTACCTTGAGGTTTAAGCTAGGTGATGAAGCAGTTATAAAAGTTATTAATGAAATGGACACAGCGACGACTTTGCACTGGCACGGTTTATTAGTTCCATGGAATCAAGATGGTCCTCAATTTTCTAATACTAGAATTATTGAACCTAACACAACACATACATTTAGATTTCCAATTAAACATACTGGTACTTATTGGTATCACTCACATACAAATTTTCAAGAACAAAGTGGACTATATGGGGCAATAGTAATTGAAGATGAAACGCCTACTCATGAGGTTGATCATGATTTTGTTTATGTTATGAGCGACTGGACAAATGAAATACCAAAAGCAGTCATGTATAATCTAAAGAGAGATGGTGATTGGTATGCACAGAAAAAAGGATTCGTTGCTTCAATTTGGAGAGCTTGGCAAGAAGGAAAGCTATTTGACTATATAACTGATCAAATGTGGGATAGAATGGGAACAATGGACCTAAGTGACGTTGGCTACGACGCCTTTCTAATAAATGGTGAAGTTAAACCTAAGTTCAATGGTGTTAATGAAATCAACTCAATCCTAAAAGATGTGAAACACGGCGATAAAATAAGATTTAGAGTAATCAATGCATCAGCCTCTACCTACTTTTATTTTAATATTGGAAATTTAAGAAAATTTAAAGTTATATCAAAGGATGGTATGCCAGTTCAACCCGTAGAAGTTAATCAACTTCTAGTTGGAATAGCTGAGACTTATGACGTTATTTTTGAAGTTCCACATATGATGAAAACATTTGAGGCGAAAGCAGAATCACAAGATATTTTGGGGCATGCTAGCTTGATGTTTGGTATGGGCGACATGGAAATGGTACCAATGAAAATGAAACCATCTCCGATTGGTATGGACATGGATATGAGCGATGGTGGGGATCATGGTGGAGGACATGGCGGTGGAGATGATAACGATGACGACGATGATTGGGATGATGATGAAATCGACACAGGAATGGACCATACTGGCCATGATATGAATATCGGTAATGATATGGAAATGGACATCAATATGAACTCAATGTCCGAATCAATTAATAATGATCCAGGTGACGATCCAATGCCTATGCCTCCAACTATGCCTCCAATGGGAAAAATAAATCAACTTAATTACAGTATGCTGAAGTCTGTAACACCAACAGTTCTCGATAAAAACTTAATCAGGGCGAAAGCAATTGATCTCGTACTAGCGGGAGATATGGATGAATATACTTGGACTATTAATGGAAAGAGATTTACTGAAGAAAAATATATCGAAATTAAAGAGAATGAAGTTATTACTTTTAGATTTATAAATAAAACAATGATGCATCATCCGATGCACTTACATGGACATTTCTTTAGATTCTTAAACGGTCAAGGTGACTTTGCTCCCCTTTTTCACACAATTGATGTTCCGCCAATGATGATGGGTATGCCAACTCCACCTGTCGTTATTGAATTTCACGCCAATGAACCTGGAATCTGGTTCCTTCATTGCCACAACCTTTATCATATGAAAATGGGTATGGCCCGATTAGTAAAATACAAAAATTTCGAACCAAGCCCAGAAGATCAAGCTGCTTTAACAAAGGATCAAAAAAAATGGGGTCCACTAATGACCCATGATGATGATCTCTTCTGGAATACAAAAACGACTTTTAGTACTAATAAAACTGATCTTAAATTGACTATGAAAAAAGGCAATTATGAGTTAGAAGCAGAATTAGAGCTTGATGAAAATCAAATTGAAAACCTAGAGGGTGAAGTCATCCTGAAAAATATAATTGATAATTGGACCAGAGTTGGTACAGGTATCATGATTGAAGATCAGAAAGTATATGCAGCACTTATGACAAGTTATCGTGCCAAAAACGATATAGTGGTTTCAGGTTATTTGAGACATGATGGGAAGGCAATTGTTAGACTAAATAAATCATTTCAAGTTTCAGATCGCGTAAGTTTAAACCTTACCCCCGAAATAAACTATAAAGATAAAGTAGGTGCTGAGGTAGAAGCTTTATTAAACTACCAAGTTACAAAAAGGTTCAGCTTAAATGCAAATGCTACTACTTCAAAAAATGATGGGAACACCGTTGGAGTTGGATTTAGTTTGAGTTTCTAATAAAAAGTTAGTAGACCTCGTCTATGAAGTCTACTAACTATATCTACCATTTGACTTGATTAGAATTTCGGTAGTTTTCAAGTACAACTTGGTCAGTAAATGCAATCAAAACCATTAAAAAGCCTGGAATTCCTTCAGTTTCAAAGAGATTTTTAGTCTCTAGAATTAATTCATCAAGAAAAAATCTAGTCCAGTTAGACATGCAGTGATGTTTAGGGATATATTTTTCGAGATCATAGGCTTTCTTTGGTTTTATGAGTTTGAGTGATGTTAAATAAATTTAATCACTTGGCCTATGATTATTCAAATTTGTCGAAAAATGGCCGTCCAAAGTTTGGACAGTAGGTTTGAAAGAATTTCAACTTGGTGTTTTCTGACGAAAAAATCCCTTATCATTATTTAATTAATATAAACAACGTTTCGAACTTAGGGTGATGATTTACGCTACAGTTTTGGGACAATATCAATCTATGAGAAAAATTCATGAAATCAAATATGTCTGTATTTTTAATTTTTTTTATAATAACAACTAGTTGTAGTGATAGAAATCCAAGTCCTGTCCAATATTCAAAGATAGGTAAGAATGATAAGACGGCTTTTGTTAAAACAAATAAACTTTTAAGTGGCGAAGCTCCACTCAATTATTCTTCTCTAAAAAAATATATTCTAGAAACAAAGTGTATGTCATGCCATTCAGGTGTGGACGCAAAACCAATCAATGATCCAATCGATTTTAGTTCATACAAAAAGATGATGGTAAAAAGAGACATCAAACTATTTAGCTTCACAAGACAAGACTCTAAACGAAGCCGTTTCTATCGCTCCCTTGTTCATATTAATATCGAAAAAAGAATGCCTCTTAACTCGAAACAGCTTACTGAAGTTGAATTAAACTTTATCCAAGACTGGATCGCTAGTTGTGCGCAAAAAAATATAGTTACCGAAGTTCCGGAAAACTGCAATGTCCAAACAGAACAACCCGATGATGATAACTGGGACGACGAAGGCCTAAATGAAGACTATGGTAATGACTGGATTAACGGAAATGACTGGGTCGGATGGATAGACATGAACAACAATAATGATATAGATAACGATCTTGGAAATGATTGGCTAAATGGAAATGACTGGGTTGGATGGTTTGACGTAAGACAGCCTGTTCTTAATTTTGGAAATGATTGGCTAAACGGAAACGACTGGGTTGGATGGAAAAAATAATATTTACAATTAGAACATAAGGAGTTTTTATGAAAACAACATTTTTAACACTACTAACAATTCTATTTATCTCTATTAATGTATCGGCAGATGGAGGTGGACATGGCCATGATGAACAAGAGGAAACAGCAACAACAATATCTCAAAGTGCTGAATTATTTGATGCCACTCTTGCAAGTCTACAAGCTTTCAAATCACAAAACCCTGAAGAGGTTGTAAGTTTCGGAGCGATTAGATCCAGAGTTTGTAATGGAAAGGTAGAAACACAAATAAAAACCAAAGACAATGATACTTTTTCATATAAATGTCATGGTCATCCTGAAATGGAATGTCATGAAGAAAAGATAGATTTAAAATGTAAAAAGTAGTTAATAACTTTAATTTATGGGCCTCCTATAGTTGGTTCATAAATTAATCGATTATTTTACCAATTCAACCAATGGCCATAACAAAGCCTACCTCGAAGTGAACTTTTAATAACCATTCCTTCTTTACACCATATTTAATTTTTTGGACTCAAACTTTTCACCGTAAAAAGTATTCATTTCAAAATCCTTTGAGACAGGTGTATAGGCAGAAAAAAATATTAGCTAAATTTATTCCTGTTGATGAGTCAAATATCATACGATCATTTACTTTGTTGGAAACTGTAAGTTTAAGACTCAACTACCATCAAATGTAATAAAATCTGGTTTAGGGAGATATATCAAAAGGTTTGTTAAACCATGCTTAGCAGAAGATGAAGTTCGTAATATTGTAAGAACCCAGAATATGATATTACTTATTTGACAGAAGATAAAAAGGTAACATTCTCTAAGGATGAGTTAATTGTTAAGGCGACCCTTAAAGATAAGGAATTAGATGTAAATACATGCTATTGCTTTGGAATCACAAGGCAAGACATACTTTATGAGATAAAAAAACAGGTAAATAAGGACGTAGTCATATTGAAAGGCTGATTAAGTCAGGAAAGCTCGATGCTTCTTGGAAGAGTGCAACTTGTGATAATTTTGAAAAAAAGAAATTAAAAGGTAAAACACTTTATATCTTTTTAAAGCTATCAGGCGACTTTGTAGCGTCTAACTTTACGGGAAAATAATATGGAATTAGCAATAGGTAAAACTATTGTCGCAGCAATATTGATTAGTTTTGTTTCTTGGCTTTCAGGAAAGAAAATCGGTTTGGCAGGGTACTTAACTGCCCTACCTCTTACAACACTGCTGTTTTTTTGTGAGGTAATGTGACAAAATATTATTGTAATAAAAATCACTTTATCTTTATTGACTCTGGTGTTTTAATTACAAAAACACAGAAAATATGTATTTAATAAGGAAGTGATAAATGAATAAATTGTTTCAAATGTTTGTCTTTGTTCTGATTATTTCAAATAGTCTTTATGCTCATGAGGGTAGTGGACATAAAAATAAAGATTTATTTCAGGGCAATGAATCAACGCCGGCGAAGGTTGTTATCGAATTTCATAATGCTTTGAGAAGTAGTAAAAAAGATGAAGTTATTAAATTATTAGAAAAATCAGTACTTATATATGAGGGCGGTGGAGTTGAAAGAAGTGCCAAAGAATATTCTTCACATCACTTGTTGGCCGATATTGCATTTATGTCTGAAATGGAAGTTGAGCTAATAGAGCATCAAGTTAAAATTTATAATAATATTGCAATTTCCTCCTCCAGATCAATAATCAAAGGCAAGTATAAGGGCAAGACTATTGAAAAGACCAACATGGAGACAATCGTACTTAGAAAAAGTAACGGTAAATGGAAAATTATTAATATTCATTGGTCTTAAACTGATTGTAATTTTGAGTATAAAAAGATACCCTTAGGGGGTATCTTAGGAGGTAATATGAAAAGTAAACTGTTAATTATTTTAATGTCATTAGTTGTATCAATAAATTTAGCTTTTGCTCATGGTGATGAGCATTCTGAAAAAAAGAAAGAGCACTCAAGTCATTCTGGCCACGACTCAATGGAGCAAAAAGATGAGATGGTAAAGGGGCAATTAGTGGGATTAACATGCTTTGTGAAGCACGCATCAAAAGGTCCAAGCCACAAAGATTGTTTTAAGGAATGTGCCCAAAAAGGTCTTCCTATTGGGATTTTAACAAAAGACAATAAAATCTATCAAATTTCAGGTGAAGGGCATGGCGATTTAAAAGAAACGAATAAGAAGTTTTTAAAATATGCAGAAGAAGAAGTTATGGCCAAGGGGAAAGTCTTTACGAGCAATGGTATGAATATGATCGTTGTTAAGGGAATAAAAAAGGTAAATTAATAGATGTCTTACTTGTTACCAATTGTATTATTAATTTTTGCTAATTTTTCTCAAGTTTATGGACATAGTGGTGAAGACCATGAAGGTTCAAAACCTAAAAATGAAATTGAGCTTGATGCTGATGGGTTTGAAATAGTTTCCACTGCACCTTCTCAAGAAGTAATGGATAAAATGAACAAGAATTATCTAAGCAGTGTAAAGAAAATATTTTCAAACAAGTGCCTTTCATGTCATGGAGTCAATGATTCTCCTCCATGGTATTACCACATTCCTGGTCCAAAACAATTAATGGATTATGATATGAGGGAAGCAAAGAAGCATATGGATATGTCTAATGACTTTCCATTTGGAGGTCATGGAAGTCCGGTAGATGACTTAAATGCACTTACAAAGACTATTCAAAAAGATGACATGCCTCCAATGAGATATAGGATTATGCACTGGGACTCTAAACTCACGGATACCGAAATTAAAGTAATTAACAAATGGATTAAAGAGTCTCAAAAAATTCTAATTCAAAAATAAAGTTTGGAGAAAAACCTTGAAGTTACTTGTATTTATATTTTCAGTTCTAGTAAGTTTTGCTGGCTTTGCAAAAAGTTATAACCTTTCCATAAATGAAAAGATGGTTTCCTTTTCAGGTGAAGAAAGAAAGGCGATGGCAGTAAATGATTCTATACCGGGGCCAACACTAACATTTACCGAAGGTGATACTGCCGAGATTAATGTAACTAATAATATGGACGTTGAAACATCTGTTCATTGGCACGGCCTTCTTTTGCCAAATTTTCAAGATGGTGTGCCTTACTTAACTACACCGCCGATTAGGCCCGGAGAAACTTTTACCTACAGCTTTCCATTAATTCACTCAGGAACTTATTGGTATCATTCTCATACAGGTTTACAAGAACAAAGAGGTGTTTACGGTTCAATTGTCATTAAACCTAAAAATCAAAAACTAAAATACGATAGAGACCTTGTTCTTGTACTATCTGACTGGACAGATGAAGACCCTAATGAGGTTCTACGGACTCTTAAAAGAGGGAGTGACTGGTACTCTATCAAAAAGAAAACAGCAGTAAGTATTAGTGATGCAATTGCTAATGGTGCGCTCAGTGGTCTTTTGGGGCTTTTGAAAATGAGAATGCCGGGAATAGATATTTCTGATGTCTATTATGATGCTTTTTTAATAAATGGAAAAAAAGAGATTCAATACTCTGAATTAAAGGCAGGAGAAAGAGTTCGAGTTAGAGTTATAAATGCAGGTGCTTCAACTTATTTTTGGACAACATTTGGAGATTCCAATGCTGAGCTAGTTTCCTCTGATGGTATTGATGTCGTCCCAGTTAAGGCATCAAAGGTATTACATGCAATTGCCGAAACCTATGACTATATCGTTACAATTCCCAGAGATGGAAGTATTGAATTTAGAGCATCAGCTCAAGATGGTTCAGGTCATGCTACTGCCATACTTGGTAGTGGAAAAATCCATAAAGCAATGAGGGTAAAAGCTCCTAATTATATTGAAAGAACTAAAAGCTCAGGTGGCATGAGTCATAGTATGGATATGAGTTCTGACATGAAAATAGATCACTCAATGCCCGATATGAAAATGATGGACCACTCATCACACAAGATGATGAATCATAAGATGAATAATGAAAATATGATGATGAAAAAGAGTATGGACTCAAATAGTTCAGAATTTAGTTATGATATTTTAAAATCTCCTACTAAAACGAGTCTTAAAAATAATAATGTCAAAAACATTGAATTAAACCTTACGGGAAATATGTGGCGGTACGTTTGGAGCTTAAATGGAAAAACTTTATCTGAGGTCGATAAAATTAAAATCAACCGAGGAGAAGTTATACGAGTTGTATTAAACAATAAAACGATGATGCATCATCCGATGCATTTACATGGGCATTTTTTCAGAGTGTTAAATAAGAATGGAGAATATTCACCACTAAAACACACAGTTGATGTGGAACCAATGAAGTCTGTTACGATTGAATTTCCAGCGAACGAGACTGGAGACTGGTTTTTTCATTGTCATGTTCTTTATCATATGAAAGGTGGCATGGCGCGAATATTTAGTTATGGAGATAAACGAGATCCAAGGTTAGAGAACTTTGCGCTTTCAAATGTATTAGATATGGATCGACATTGGTATACTTGGACTGAGACAAAGGCAGCAAGCCATTATGGATCAATTGAGTTAACCAGTTCAAACACTCGAAATCAATTTAACCTCGGTGCAGAGTACGGTTGGAATAAAAATGTAGAAGCTGATATAAGTTACGACCGGTTTTTATCTGATTATTTTAGAGTTTATTTGGGTGCAAATACAGAAAATAAAGTTGAAGAAGAGCTTGGTGCTACTGATACAGTTGGAACATTAGGAATTAAATGGCTCTTGCCATACTTTATTGATTCAAACTTTAGAATTGATTCTGACTTAAATCTTCAACTTTCTTTCGATGTTGATTATTTGCTTTTTTCTAGAGTTGCAATATTTGGTTACTGGGAAGTGACTAATGACTTTGGTTGGAAAACTAAGTTACCAGAGAATAATTCTTGGGAAAAAGATTATGTGTGGAACATGGGTTTTGAATATATAGCAACAAAGAATTTATCAATCTTTACAAGTTACGAGAGCCGCTTTGGAGCAGGAGCTGGCATTTCATATATTTGGTAAGTAATAGGATGAGAAATCCAAAGTGAGGAAATTAGTATGAAAAAAATATTTTTGGCACTTAGTATTGTTTTAATTGGTGGTTTTTTCGCGTATCAATATGTCGAAGGCCCAAGTCAGAAAAATATAACTACGATCAGTGATGAAATCATAGTCTATAAGAATCCGTCCTGTGGGTGTTGTACAAAATGGGTCGAACATATGGAAGAGAATGGATTCAAACTTGTTGAAAAGCCAGTTGATAATCTTGATGAAATTAAAGACTCTTTAGGAGTCCCTAAGGACAAAAGAAGCTGTCATACATCAGTTATGGGCAAATATGTTTTTGAAGGTCATATCCCAGCGCAAAGTATAAAGAAATTCTTAAAAAAGGCTGGGAATCTTAAGGGCTTAGTTGTTCCTGATATGCCTATGGGAAGTCCCGGAATGGACCATGGAGGCCACAAAGAAAAATTTACAGTTTTTTCTTTTGACAAAGATGGTGCGACTTCTACTTTTGAAGAATTTAATTAATATTTAGGAAAGGCTTCTAAGTAAAAATATAATACAGAAACTTAAATGAAAATGCCCAAAAGACAATACCATTTATAAGACTACTACCCATAAAATACACCATGCTCAGCGGTGTTCAGTTAAGTTTAAGGCTAATAGACCTATAATAGTCACTTAACTATCTAAAAGTACAGAAGAAATACATTCTTTACTCCGTAGTGTACTACAGGGTTTACAATACTCTTATGAAAGATGAATACACTATCGGAAAATTAGCAAAAGAATCAGGGGTCACCGTTGAGACTGTGAGACTTTATGAACAAAAGGGGCTAATCAATCAGCCCTCTCCAAAGTCAGGATATAGAAAATATCCCTTCGATGACATTGTTACTCTTTAACCCCCTATATAGTTTGGACACATCCTCGCGAAGGATTTAAACTAGGGCGTGTTGACGTTTTGACTCATGGCCGTGTGATCTTATAGAAACAAATCCTTATACTTGTTGTGATTAAACTTCAAAAATAAGGACTTGCCTATGGCTCGATTAATGCTCACTGATGAGCTTTGGTCAAAACTTCTACCTATCATGCTAGAAAATAATATCTATGACAAGCGCTCTCTCAGACTCACAACCGAGGGTATTTTATACAAGCTTAGATCTGGGTCTCCATGGCGAGACCTTCCAGACTCGTTTGGCGACTGGAATGCTGTTTATAAAAGATTTAATGATTGGTCTTCAAAGTTAAACCTGATGTCAATATTTAAAAAGCTAGCAAAAGATCCTGACTTTGAATGGAAAATGATTGATGGAAGTATTGTTAAGGCCCATCAGCACGCAACAGGTGCTAGAAAATTTGAACAAAGAGCAATTGGTAAATCTGTTGCCGGCAATACTTCAAAAATTCACATGATTGTAGATTCGCATGGAAATCCAGTTGATTTTAAAATAACAGGAGGTGAAGTACATGACTCAAAAGTAGCAGCTGAATTAATAGAAAGAACTCCGAAAGCTAGATATACACTTGCTGACAAAGGCTATGATGCAGAATATATTCGCTGGGTAATCGAAGATGGAGGTTTAATCCCAGTAATTCCTAGGAAAAGTAATTCAAAGATTGGTAATGATGATTTAGATAAATTTATTTATAAACAAAGACATAAAGTTGAGAATGTATTTGCTAGATTAAAACATTTCCGATCAATCGCAACCCGTTACGACAGGCTCAAAAGAAACTTTGAAGGAACAATGTATTTAGCCTGTGCTTATATTTGGTTGAAATTATGATGCGTGGCCATCAAACGTCAACACGCCCTAGTAATACTTGTAATTAAGATTACCGGAAAACTTCTATCATATATTCCATATTGTTAAACCATTTATAGTTTTGTTCGTTCTTTTTAACTCAAGGCATGGTGCATACTTCTACCTATTGGAGCAATGCAAGGGGCATAACACTACCACATAACTTCCATAAGCTATTTAATTTACAAGAACTAACCTGGCAACTACTTTGCATCTATATAGCGAAATCAATTAATAATAAACTGAACTTGTAAAAAAGAAGTTTTTAACAATCTTAAAAGGAGATTAGAATGAAATTACTATTAACGATTATTACCATTTTTACTTTTCAAGCACAGCTGGCATTTGCAGAAAATGAAGAGGTCATTAACGAATCAAAAATCACACAAGAAGCTGAACTAAATCTTGCTCTTGACCAATTCGTTTATGAAGGCACAGGAAATAAATCTCTTCTTGATAGTTGGGCAAACTTGGGATGTGTAAGAAGTAGACATGATTGTCGAGATTTAGCGGATAGCTATCATTACCATCACTCAAGAGCTAACTATAGTCATCACTGTTCAGATGAAGGACATCACACTCCTTACTCATGTTATGCTAGACGTTAACAAAAAATGAACTGAGGTTATGGTTACAAGTAATTTATATCTTGTAGCCTATCCTCTTAATAAAAGAACTTAAAACATTAATAGTACACTATTATAAGCTATTTCTCCTCTTAAAAATCCAATACATCCATCTTTTCCCGTAAAATTTTCCTCAACCTATTACTTAAGTCTCTTTATGGGATAATGGGATATCACCTCGATAAGGAAACTCTAATGAAACTTATAATATTTTTTCTGTTTATATTTTTTTGTAATTCTGGACATAGTAAACTATTACAAATAATTCATACAAATGACCTCCACTCTTATTTTAACGGGCCACGAGATGGTACTGGAGGCTACGCTAAACTCAAAACAAAAATAGAATTAATCAGACAACAAGCTTTTAAAAATAATATAGAAGTTCTGCAAGTTGATGCAGGAGACTTTGGTGAAGGAACCTCCTTTTTCTTGTCCAATGATGGAAGTGATTCTTTAGTTGCCTTAGAAAAACTGGGAATTGAAGTTAGTGTCATCGGCAATCATGACTACATGCTTGGTGGTGATGTTTTAAGCTCTCAAATAAATCGTGCAAATATTAGTACAAAGTTTCTATCTGCAAACCTAGTAAGTACTCCAGAAATGAATATTGGCGAAACAATAAAACCATTTTTTGACATAACAAAAAATGGAATCTCAATTAGAATCATCGGTCTTACAACAGCTGCTCCGCATTTTGAATACCCCCTTAAACCTGGGCATATTGCCCCATATTTAAAGGTAGCTAACGATCAGGCAAATATCGCAAAACAAGAACGAAAAGAATTGGTCATAGCCTTAACTCACCTCGGACTCGGCGAAGATAAAAAATTGGCATCAAACTCGAGAAATATAGACCTCATCATCGGAGGTCATAGTCACTCGGCCCTAAAAAAAGAAAAAATGGTATACAACAAAAACAAAATACCTGTCCCAATAGTTCAAGCCGGATCAAACTCTCGTTATGTCGGATCTCTTTTAATTGATGTTGTTCCTGGTAAAGCTGTCACAGTGGTTGATTATAAATTAATTCCAATAGATGACAGTATTCCTGAGAATGAAGGAGTTAAAGATTTTGTGAATAAAGCTTACGAAAACTTATCACAATATTTCAATAGGGATATTGACGAAGTTATTGGATACAGTGATATCGATCTCTCTGGTTTTATAAACGGAGTAATGGTGCTTAAGCCATCATGCTGGGGCAAACACATGGCAAAAATGCAAAAAGAAGCCATTGATTCAGATATAGGTCTACATATGGCAAATTTTGAGGGTGACTCAATTCCAGCAGGGCCAATAAGGTTTATTGATATGATAGACAATTTCCCTCACCTAACTAAATACGGTGATAATGGGTGGCAAATAGCTAAGTTCTCTCTTCATGGAAGATATTTGAAATGGCTCATGATTGCTCTAGCAAATACTTCTCTAACTGTTGGATTGAATTTTCATGGTATAACCTTTAAGAAATGGAAAGTTCCCCGTCGAATTCCCTTCATTGGTGGTAAAACATTCGTTTGGAAACTAAGGGTGAACGGGAAAAGAATTCAAAAAGACAAAAAGTATTCCTTTGCATTGCCACTCGAAGTAGCGCATACACTTAGATCGTTAATTCCTAAAAAGCTACAAAGTAAAATTCCTTACTTTCATCATTCAGAAATATACTATTGGGATGTAATGGAAAATTACATTAAAGAGAATTCTCCAATCAGTTGTATCGATAGCATTGAACTAAAAAGGTAACAAAGTAAAAATAATGACATTTGTTGTCTGTCCACCGACTTGGATTTTAGTTCAAAAACGCTTAATAGCTTATTCTAAACGATCCCTTTTCTATAAACTATTGGTGCCGAAGTGCACCTATTAAGTATCTAATTACAATAGGAATTCATCAAAATAAAATAATAATCACATACCCCCCAATGGTATTTTACATTTTAAGTTTTCGTTGCTAAATGTAGATATGGGGAAAAATATTATTTTTACATTTATTTCACTAACTTTATTAAACAGCTGCTTTGATAGAAATACTACTGATATGAAATACTCTAAAAATAATTTAACATCCAGAGAGACACTTCTTGCTAGGGGTGAAGCCCCCCTTAACTTTGCTTCCCTCAAAAAGTATATATTAAAACCCAAGTGTATATCATGTCACACAGGTGAAGATGCAAAACCTAAAAGTGATCCAATTGACTTCAGTACTTATGAAACGACGATGATTGACCGTTTTGCACCATTGTTTATAGTGGGAAGAGGTGAAAGAAGCCGTCTTGTTAAGTCATTGACACACACTAATTTAGAAAAAAGAATGCCTTTAGAAGCCAATCAATTAAGTATATTAGAGATAGAATTCATAACTAATTGGATCAACGCATGTGCTCCAAAGGAAACATTAGAAGAAATCCCAGATGAATGTCCAACACCTCCAGATGATGATTGGGAAGACGATGATGACTGGGGAGACTGTGATGAAGACGATGATGATTGCGAAGATGAAGAATTTTAATTTACACTAACAGGAGAATGTTTATGAAAAAATTGATGTTTAGAACAATTGCCGTATTTCTAATGACCACTGGCGCTTTTGCGGACGGGGGAGATCACTCAACATCAAGTGCTTCACTTGAAAAACTAACTGATACAAGTGAAGCTGTTACAACAGCCCTAACGGTCTTTGGTGCAGATAATGGTCAAGATGTAATAGACCTTTACAGAGGTATCAAAGCTTCACCTGCCAACGGTGGAATGTCTGTTAAGGTTTATCTTACAGATGGTACTAACATTTCCTATGGTTGTCACAGACACGAAGCTTCAGATCCATTTGAATGTCACGAAAAATAATAATAAGTTGGCACATCAAGAACACAAATTGATGTGCCATTTAAGATGAATAAAAAAATGCTAAAATATATATTTTTGATTACAATTGCTCTATGTAGTTCTAGAGCGTTCTCATATCCCAATTTTATAGGGCATGGTTATAACTCGTGTATAACCTGCCACTATAATCCTTACGGAAACGGCCCCCTCAATGATTATGGTAGGGCCTTATCCGCAACAGCAATTTCAGACAGATGGTTACATGAGCCTAGTAAGTCAGAAGAAGAAATAGCCGAAAAAAGTGGTTTTTTATATATGAAAGCCTTTAATCCATATATACGACCTTCGGTGAACTACCGCGGTTTAAATCTCACTAGAAATATCACTCAAGAAAATGAAGAGTCAACCTATATACATATGATGGCCAATATCAATACGGTCGTGAGACTTAATGGTGAAGATGATAAGTATATCGCCTCAATATCATATGGTTATGCTCCAACTCCGATTGCACAAAAAGGGGAAAATATTGGAAACTATAGAACAAGAGAACATTATATAGGATTAAGACCAAACAATGATTTTGGGTTTTATATTGGCTTTATGGATAAAGTTTTTGGGATTAGAGTCCCAGATCACATAGCTTTCAGTAGGTCCGTAACTGAGTTAACTCAAAACGATCAAACCCATGGCGCACTAATACACTTTGTTAAAAACAATTTTGACATTGGATTAAATGGTTTTATTGGAAGCATGTTTCAAGATACTGAACTCCGCCAAAAAGGCGCTTCAGCAAAAATAGAATACAATGTCTCTTCATCAGCCAAGCCTGGTTTCTCCCTTCTCAAATCAACATCTGAGCATGTTGAGAATACTTTAGCAGCTCTTCATGGAAAATTTGGTTTTTCAAAAGGATCAAGTGCCTTATTAGAAATTGGAAAAAAATCACAAAAAATAAAATCTACCCAAAAAGAAGTAAACAGTATGTATCTTTTTCTTCAAAATCATATCCTCTTAAGACGGGGTACCTATTTCTTTATGACAGGCGAATACTTTCAACCCAATATTAAGAAAGAATCAGAGACGATGAGAATCGGACCGGGATTACAATATTTTTTAGTCCAAGGAGTCGAGCTTCGCCTAGATTTATATAATACAAAAAGCTATAGTCCAGATGCTGCAACAAAAGATTCATGGGACTTTGCAGGGCAGATTCATTTATGGTTTTAATAAAGTATATTTTACTATTTATAATATTTTTAGCAAATACTGTTTATGCTGAAGCTTTATCACTAGAGGTACTTAAACAACTTGACCTAGAAAAAAACTATTCTGAAATTATAGATAAAGTTGATAACGATTTAAAAAACAATTCTTTAGACCCTACACAGCTCTTAAGTGAGACAGGTTATTCAGAAGACATTCAGATTAAATTATTCTTTAAATTCAAAGCATACATACTTGGTATACAGTCTGGTATTATAAAGCCAAATGATGAGCAACATAAACAGTCTAAACAAATTATTATTATGTCAGATGAGTTTGAATTAGATAACTATGACTTTGATGATTTAATAGAAAAGTTTGAATTAGAAACGGAGAAATGGGAGAAATCTAAATTTACGTTGAATTATTTTGTTAGCATATCCTATTTAACCTGGAACCACTCTTTAAAGCTTGAAGATTCCAATGGAGAAAAGGCTAATTTATATTCCAAAGAAAGAGGCCCTTGTGTAGGGGGTGGAATTCGTTATCAAAATGGCTACTGGGGAGTTGAATCACAATTGTGCTATGGGTATCTCTCAGCAACAGTCGGAGAGGATTCAACAGTCATAAAATATAATCAAAGTGACGTACCTGTAGATGCTGTAGTTTTAACTTCAAACTTTCTTTGGAAGCCAAAAGAGCAAGTGGCAATGAAGTTTGGTATTCCCTTGATATATCACCAACCTGATTATGAACCACCTAAAGGAGGGAAAATCACAGCTGATGACACATTTTCATTTGGATATTCTATTGGTGGAGAATGGAGCTATCAAAAATATGCACTCGAAATATCAATTGGTGGAATAAATCAATATCCTGATAGCTTTTGGAATTTTAAATTAACCTACAACTTTGGCACTTAAGTTACCTCGAAAGTGATTGTAATTCAGCGAAACTGACAAAAACTCACCAGAGCTTACTTGCTATGAGTTAATAAATTACGTATCAAGTAAACTATTGGAAATAAAACTATTTGATGAGAAATATAAATTTCCAAAGAGTACTTACCTAAAAAAAGTATAAATTTTTTCCCTACATGGTTTGGAATCTTTATCCTGTGAAAACCCTTATGGTATAAAAAAATCCCAATTAAATATAAACCAAACCATGGAAAGAGCTCAATATGATCCAGCGCCCTGTGCCCTAATTTAATAAATGGATAGGTATAACCATAGAGAGCAGACGGAGTGATCAATGAAATCCCCACTAAAGCAGATACTGTTGGATATTTCAGAAACGGTAATACAAAAAGTGATGAAATAGCTATATTATGTAATGTCCCAAAATATATCCACTGCCTAGGAAGTACTATATAAGTCCCTATACTGATTAATGATGCCATAGCTGCCAGCTTAGCAAATCTAAAGAGAAATTTTCGCCATTGTATCTTCTCTAAGTGGGCAATACATAAGCCGGCTCCGACTGAAATAAAAAACAATGAAATTATAATCTTAGGTTGAATTCTCCAGAAGAGATCTTTTCTAATTTGAATATCAATAAATTTAAATACATTTAAATCGTAGCAGAAATGAAATACGATCATCATAGTTACTGCGAGTGCCTTTAAATAATCTAGAAGCTCATATCTAATTTTTCTCAAGTTACCCTTTTTTAAACAACCAACTAAATATTATCTATCCAATCAACAATTATATCGAAGTCTTCCTCTGATACCTGTGGGTTATCTTTTGGCATGTTTCCACCAATATTTTTGAGTCTAACAAGAAGTGTTGAACTATAAGTCTCCCCAACTTCTATTACACCTTCCTCAATCCATTTCTGATCTGTATTAAAACTGCTCCAATTATTATGATATCCCGTATGGCAATTCATACAATTATTCTTCATAACATCATATGCATCAGAAAGTCTCTGGCCTGCAACAGTAGAAGTATCAACTCCATTTGATTTGGAAAAACGGTCATCAAAACTATTAGAGTTAATTTCTTGATAACAAGAAATTAAAACAAAGCTAATCAATATTAGATTAAAAAACTTATTCATTATTCTATAGTTTTAAAAGGAAGGTTGATTTTCACAGACACAATGTCCTCTACTCCAACCCCCATATAACTCACTCCTTCTATTTTAAATCTTTTTAAACTTAATTTAAACTTAGCCTGTACCAATTTGGCAGAGATTTTTTGATAAGTAAAAGATACTTTTTGTAATTGGCCTAGAACTTTAAAAACACCCTGGCCTTTACCATCAGTACCTTCGGCACTAACTAAGAGTAAATTTGCCTTTGGGTCCTTCTCAATTCCCAATTTTTTTTGAAGGTGATTGTCTCTTAGTTTTATTCCCGTTTTTAGGCTTTTAATGGCTATTGTTATATTTGAAGCTGACATATTAGAACCACTTAATTTCACTTTTCCTTTAATTCGTTTCGAAGATATTTGAAACGATCCTGCTGGAGAAAGAGGGACATCAATTAATATTGATTTATTGATTGCAAAAACTGCTGTAGATTGCACTAGTAAAGAAAGTAGGATTAATATTTTCATTGCATACTCCTTGCTACTTACTTCTTAACATACCCCCCGCAGGTATACAAGATATAATATCACGAAGGTAATTTATATGGGTAACTAAAATATATTATACATCTAATAAAACATCTTAAAATAGAACTGGTAGAATTAATGGATAAACTTGTGGTATTTCTTCAATGATTGAATAAGAAAAGTCCTACATAAATACATTAACTCAAATTAAAGTCGCCAAAAGTGTTTTATAATCTAAGGATTCAAGCCTACTCGTTATTTAAACAAATAAAATCTCTAATTCATAATAGTTAACCTAATAGTAGATTTACCTTATTTGGCACTTTGATTATACCATCAAGTCTCATACTAAAACTGTTCAGAAAATCGACAAGATTCGAAGCGGAAGTCTACAAAACCCCAGTCCTACCAAGTGAAATCAGGATCAAAAATGTACACCGACATATGTTTCACTTTAAAAGTCTGGTATGATTTTACTAATATTATTTTGTTTTTTCATAGTTCCCTTTGTTTTTAGATTTTTTTACCATAAACCCTCTCGTCACTTAGATCGAGTCTCTGGCCTGTCATGCTTTCTGTGAATCTACTTAAATTAGTAGTTCCTTGTGAGGCCCTATTGAGCGCCTCTAGCTTTATCTCTCCTGAAAAAAGAAAGATTGCACTACCTAGAAGTGATACTGTTATTAAGTCGTAAATTGCTGATAATAAATTACTCATTTTTTTCATCCTTTGTTGTTTCTCTTAATATTATTCTTCGCACGGTTGCCCATGACCAACTTTTTCCCTGGGTTTTTGTTTTGACTTTCATTTGATTTAAAACTCTTGCAATGGCACTGTAAGATAAGCCTTCTTCCTTCATCTCAAGCATTGAATCTATCACCCGCCTTTCTTGCTTATGTTCAATTAATTTTCCATTCAATAACTTCTCTCCATATTTGCGTTTGATACTGGGGTCTCTATTTCTTCCTGCCTCTTTAATTGGGATATTAAACTTGATTAGATAGTTTCTAATGGTGGTTTTTGAGGACGATAAATCCTTGGCAATTTGCCTTAAAGAGAGCTGTTCTACCTCGTATTTTTGTTTGAGGACGGCTTTGGAAATTGTTTGGGAAGTTATATAAGTATTGGATATAATAGCTAGTTCTGGTTTGAGGACGTTTTTCGCACAACGAATGTTAGGGTCCACCATTTTTTTAAAAGCCCTTTTTAACGAGAGGGCTTTTTTGTTTTCAATCTTAATAAGTTCCAAATTTACCCGATCAACTTACCAAGAAAGATATGATCTCTTTTGTTACTTCTGCAATCTCAACACTTTAATGAACATGTTATGGGTGATGTATGGATTAGGGATACGCCTTTTGATCCAGTAACAGATTCACTCAAGATTGCTGAGCATTTTGATATGTCACATGTTCATCGAATCCAAATATGAACTGTGTGAAAGCCCTATAAAAAATACATGAAATCAGTGCCTTACTCATTATTATGTTACTGTCCCTGTATAAATATATAAGGAGATCTTTATGAATAAATATCTAATCATTATCACAATCATTATTGCTTCTTCTTTTGCAAATGCATCAATTACAACAGGGACCTATATTGGGATAAATACGGATACTGGTAAAGATTGTAAAATAGAAATTTATGATGATGGCGACTATCTAAAAAGTGGAAAGTCTATCTATCGATTAACAGAGCATAGAAAAGGTCCATTTATTGAATGTGATGATTATGAAGGGAATATCTTTGATAAGTGCGCATCAGGAGACCATGTAAATGGAAATAAGCTGAAATCAATTTATATGCTTATATCTGAAAACAATGATATTCAAAAAGTTTATTTCCAAAATGAAGTGCCTGTAAGCGTTAATGATTATTCTTGTGTGGATTTTCAGAAAATATAAACAAGAACAAAACAATCAACTATTTAGTTAATATCGGCTTAATATTTACCGATAAGCCTTGAGTGAAATTCATTATTTTTATTTTAATTTTATTTGTCTCAAACTCAGTTCTTTCAAAAAGAATTGATTTTATCTTTGATATCGATGGCGTCTTGGTTGATCGTGCAAATAAAGAAACGGTTAAACACCTCTACCCTCCTGAAAAATTAGAACTTTTAAAAAGTGCGGGACGAGTACTCGAGTTAAATGAGCATATTTATATCCTAAATAATGGAGCAGAAGAATTAGTTGAATATCTATCAGAGATTCCTGACGCTAAAATTACTTTTTTTAGTACAGGCCCAAGAGATAGAAATGAAATTTTTCTGAATCACTTTAAATTAAACAATGGGAAAAAATTCATTGACGTATCAGAAGGTAGGCTTTTTTCAAATGAAGATGCTCTTGAGCTTAGTAAGTTAGATGATTATTCAAAAACAAACTATCAATCTAGAATTAATGAATTCGTAGGTCCTGTAAAAAAAGACTTAACTCTGATTAATGGGATTGACCTTGAGTCCGCCATTCTCATTGATGATAGAGTTGTAAATGCAGCGAGAGGCCAGGAAAAGAACCTCTTAAAGGTTGATCTCTCACTTACCAGAGAAAAACCGACAGCAGTGTTGAACTATTTCTTAAAAGAAGTGAAAGATAAACCCATGAGCTATATCGGTAGGCATTTCTATAACTGGAATAATAGGTTAATGATTACGGCAGGAATAATTGATCAGGTTTTAAAAGTCTCTAAATTGGAAAAAATTAGTACTAGAGATGCTCTTTGGAGGACTCAATGGGAAAAAAAATCTGGATCTTTAACTTATAAATTAACAAATTCTCTAAAACCCGAAATTTTCATTAGAAGAGGAGAAGAGATTTTCTATAAATTAAATAATAGATTTAAGTCTATCAATACAGGTATTTATATTTGCGATTATCATCGAATATTTAGGAGTTCATATTAAGTCATTGTTTTATTCGATCATATTGTGCAGTTACCTTACAATTGATTTATCATTGGCAGCAGATAATTTAAGCAAAGATATTCCAGTATTTTTTATAGGTAATGCCCCACCCTACTTCATTATTAAAGATAATCAAGTTTCTGGTTTTATGATAGATATAGTTCAAATTCCATTATTAAATGAAGGAATTTCGACGAAATTCATCATAAACCCATGGATGAGAGCTCTTGTTAGAGCTGAAAAAGAAGATTCATTAGTCGTTATGCTCAAGTCTGAAGATCGCTTAAAAAAATATAATTTTTCAAAGAACCCAATTCATAGAAATAATCAATATCTCTTCAAAATCGTCGAAGATAAAGAGGTTCCTTTAAAGGATGCAAGTATTGGATTAATTAGAGGATATGATTATGGTGATAACCAAGAAATAGACAAAGATAAAATTATATATATCAATTCTATAGAGCAAGGAGTTAATTTATTGAAGGCAAAAAGGATTAACTATTTTATAGGAGAAAAGTTTTTTGCAAAATGCTTAACAAAAAACCTTAATATTAATATCACTGCACACAAATATTTAAACTCAAAAGATGTTTTCCTTGCTCGAAGTAAAAAATTCCCAACAGACCTTCTCCAAAAATTTGATAATGGCTATCAGAAGCTTAGTCACAAATTTAAGAAAGACTTACTCCACAAATATTTAAAAGATTGCTCCCCCTAAAGACAAAATTCAGGATGCTTTTTTAATATCATCCCCCTCAGTTCTATTTCTTTCATCCTTTTTAACTCTATGATTATCTAAGTCAAGAACGTTTTCTAGATTTAAAAAATCTTCTATTGCCTGTTGTTGATAAGATTTATTAATATAGTAGTCTACGGATAATCTTCCAGAGCCATGATAGAGAGTAATACATAATAGAAAAAACACCATCATAGAAATTTCTAAGCCTTGGGCATACGTAAATAAGCCCTCTTTCATATGCACAAAAACGACAGCCCCTAGAAGAATGGGAATATTTGCCATGGCGGCCTGTCTTGTGAGTAAACCAAAAAAAATACATCCCCCTCCAACGATATGAGCAAAAATAATATAATGAGCAAGGATAAAGTCGCCATAAGAGATAGCACTATTTGTAAGTTCAAATAACTTATTCATATTTTGAACAAAAAATATTCCCTTCCCAATTATTGCAATACCAAGAAACATTCTAAGAAAATCGAGAGCTATATTATTCGTTTTCTCAGAGTAACTAAGTTTTAGATTCATGATTCTCTCCAATTATCAGCTAGTATTATTTTGCATAGATTAACATTCCATTATTTATAAAAAATAAAGATCATGACGTGAGAGATATTAAATTTTCATTAATTAAGTAAATACATAACTTAATGCCTTAAGTTTTTACGCAAATACGACCTCTTACGAATCATTATTTATATGTCCTTTTTTTTGACAGTCCCATGAAAAGATTACGTTAATACAGATTTTTATAAGTCATTATGAAATTATGAAAGAAATAATTTTTTAAAAATGGAGAATCATAATGAAAAAATTTCTACTTACTTTATTTATTTTAACATCCCTATCAGCATTTTCTTCTATCCCTGAGTCTACACACTTAGGTTGTCAACTAGAGGCGGCTAGAGATGCTGGAGTATTTGATGATTTAACTAAATTCAATATTTCTAAGGCTGATACAAATGGATTAAGAATTCTTAATGCATATAGTGCAGATATTGAAGGATTAACAGCAACTTGTGTTGATTCTGATAATGAAGAATTAATTTGCGACTATATATCAAGCCAAGGTAATAAAATTCAAGTCATCCTTGACTATGATAGTATGACTGATGACGAAATTACTGGAGATGTTTATTATGGAAAGTTTTTTAGAAAATCAATGACCGTTAACTGTGATCTTCTAACTTTCTAAAAACAAACTTTGCAAAATTAAATTAATCGTTAATAATAAATAGAAAAAGCCTTCATATTTTGAAGGCTTTTTTGTTTTATAGACCGGCCACATGGAATGCAATGCTACGAGAAGAATATGACTATATAATTATTGGCTCCGGCTTTGGTGGCTCTGTATCAGCACTTAGACTTGTGGAAAAAGGATACAATGTTTTAGTCATAGAAAAAGGAAAAGACTTTTCAGATATTAAAAATTTCCCTAAAACGAATTGGAATATTCCAAAATGGATGTGGATGCCTAAATTGAAATTTTTTGGTATTCAGCAGCTCTCATTTTTTAGACATATCTCTATTCTTAGTGGTGTCGGAGTTGGAGGTGGCTCCCTAGTTTACGCAAATACTCTTCCAAAACCAAAATCACAGTTTTTTAACCATGGACCATGGAAAAACCTTGATCAATGGGAGAATAAACTAGCTCCATATTATGAAATCGCATGGAAGATGCTAGGAGCACAAACAGTAAGTAAACTAATGGATGCAGATAATACTTTAGAAGACTTGGCGGTAAAACTTAATATAAAAGATAAATATAGTCCCACAAAAGTTGCTGTCTATTTAGGAGAAGAAGGAAAGGAAGTTGATGATCCCTATTTTAATGGAGAAGGACCGACTAGAACTGGATGCATAAATTGTGGTTCTTGTATGACGGGTTGCCGTTATAATGCAAAAAATACCTTAGACAAAAACTATCTCTACTTGGCACAAAAGTTAGGACTAAAAATTTTAGCAGAAAATAAAGTCGTTGCTATAATGCCTCTCAACAAAAAAAATGGTGAAACGGGCTATCAAGTAACATATAAGTCTTCGACAAAATACTTTAGCAAAAAAAAGACGATCTCATCTCGAGGAGTGATTTTCTCAGGAGGAGTTCTGGGAACAATAGACCTTTTGTTAAAATTAAAAAAATCCTCACTCCCAAATCTTTCTCATAAACTGGGAGAAACAATTAGAACAAATAATGAAGCTTTAATATTAAATGTAACAGACCAAAAGAATTATGATTTTTCAAAGGGAGTCGCTATTGGTTCTATTATTGAAACTGATGAGAATTCACACTTAGAAACTGTTCGTTATGGAAGTGGTTCTGGATTCTGGAGATTATTAGCCGTCCCAATGATTAGCGAAACTAATTTTTGCTTAAGAATTTTAAAACTGTTCAAAGAGTTAATTCTTCATCCAATTAAGTGGTTCAAAATTTTAACTGTTAACAATTTTGCAAAAAATACATCTATTCATCTTTTTATGCAACACCTTGATAGTACATTGAAGTTTTCAAATGGCTTATTTGGGATGAGATCTCAAATTTCATCTGGAAAAACACCTAGTGCCTTCATTAAAGCAGCCCATCATATGGCCTATGAATACTGTAAAATCATTAAAGGAAAGCCCATGGTATTTGGCCTTGAGACAATCACAGGAATACCAACTACGGCTCATATCCTTGGAGGAGCTTGTATGGGTTTAAACGCTAATGAAGGTGTTATTGATAAAGATAATAGAGTTTTTAACTATGAAAATATGTATATTTTTGACGGCTCTATGATATCCGCAAATCCAGGGGTAAATCCTTCGTTATCAATAACAGCAATTACAGAGTATGGTATGAGTAAAATACCTAAAAAAATTGAACTTCCATAAAAGCGGTCTATTTATGTTTACCAAATTAATAATCTGTACTTTTTTTCTATGTTCACAACCTCTTTATGCTACGGAGCTATCAAAAATGAATTTGTTATTTAACTCAACGAGTATTCCTGATAAATCCCCAATACAGGCGGCTATTGTTTATAAAAAATTAAATGATGAAAGAATACTTAAACTTGTTATTAAAAATAGTTCTACAAAAAATATACATTTTTTTAAAGACACTAATATTAGTCACCATACAAGATTAGTTTTAATAAAAGAGAATAAAGAAATTTCTTTTGCTAATCTTTTGAGTCAAATGTCGATGCATATTGAATCTACATATAGAAAATTTAGTGAGATTGATTCCTTGAAACCTGGTGAGCAATATGAAATGAACAAAATGACAATTATCAAGAATAAAGACGTGACATATACTTTAAATTGGGGTCCTCAGATTTACACAAACTTAACCGGTGAATATTCAGTTAAAATAATATGGAAAACTATAAGTTCAAAATATTTTGATTTATCGGAGAAAGAATGGAGAAATGATATTCCTATCTGGACGGGAAAAATTGAAACACAAGAAATAAAGATAATATTAGATTAAAAGATCTCTACCCCAATATAAATTATTAGGGTAGAGCAATATTTATAGTCTTCTACAGCTTTCAGTTTCAGCAGGATAAGTTTGACCACCAATAGTCATAGATCCTTCAGTAATAATCTCATTATTTGAATCAATTGAGATTTTTACAGAAGCCTTAAATGATCCCATATTAGGATCTGATCCTTCCATATTTATATTTAAAGTTTGACCATTACAAAATGCTTTTGTTTTAAGGCCATCTATAACTTTCCACTTATTGTCTGCTTTAATGATACTTGTTTCACCAAACTCAGTTGAAGTATAGACTGTGCTTGTACCAGAACCTGTCTGAGTGATTGTTGAAATATACTGACCTTGCTCTTCGTCATAACACTCATACTCTCCAGCTAAGTTAGGGCATGCAAATACAGTTGTTGAAGTCATTAAGACTAATAAAAATAGAATCTTATTCATTTTATCTCTCCTCGTTTAATCATTTGATGAAAAACGTTACTTCGAAGAGAACTAAATGGTCAATCATTTAAATAGATGAATTAAACTTAATAATCATTCATTCTAATAGCATTAAGCTTATGTTCTACTTTAGGACCGGTGAGTTTTGATTTTGTACTTTTTCGATTAAGACTTCTAATGGAATAAATTTGATTTGGAGAATCATAGGAGTTTTTTGTATTTTTTGTTATAACTGATTTAACATTCGAATATTCTTTGGCACAGCCTGGATTTTCTTTTATTAATTGATTAACTCTAAAATCTTCAATTTTTTGTGTAAGATTTTTTCCACTTTGATTAAAGTCTGAAATAATTTTTCGAACTTCTGCCTTGTTACAGTTTTCTTTATTATTCTTTGAACATCCCTGTGCTCGGAGTTGCATTTGTAAATCCATTGACATAACACTTTGTTCCTCTTTAAAGGAATTGATAGTATTGTTAAATCGATTTCCAGAGCAATCGAAGGTTTGAGCAACCTGTTTCTTTTTGTCCTCATCTTTATTAGTCATAGAATCCTTTGAAGCTGTGTCATTGGATTCAGATTCCTCTTTTTTCTCAGCGATGATTTCTGTGACGGCCATATCACTCGATGCAGGTATTTTATCATCAATATTAACACCTGGTTGCTCGCGGTTATAGGTCCATTTAATATGGCCTTTACTTCTATCCGTAAATTCTATTTCATATTTTTCGTTAAGATATGGAAATATTTTAAGAGCTGCATCGCCCATAAACATAGGTGAATACCTACCGTGGACAAATTCACCTTTTGTATCAAGATGAAATGTGAACCAACCTGGTGTTAAGCTCTCACCTGATGGACCTTTATCTCCTCTAATAACAGAATTATTTATATAATCACCCTTATTAATTTTAGCTAATTTTAAATCAAAATCACGTATTTGTGATTTAATGAATGGATCATCCTTCGTCATCATCTCGAAAGGTATTTGCATTTGCGAGTAATTAGCTCCCCTCAATTGATAGAGATCTACATTTAAAAAAGGCTCATTACATTTTTTAGCAATTTCTCTTTGTTTATTTATAAGCTTTGGATAGTGATCTCTCATCGTGTCATAACATCCTTGCCTTAAACACGTATAATATTTCCAATGAATTTTATTAAAATCCTTATTATAGAGCTGAGACTTTTCTTGAGTTCCATCAGGTGAATTCATATGTAGATTTGATGGGCCCCCTTGTAAACTACAAAAACTCTCCATCGTATGCCCCGTAAGCATACGTGTAATATGAACACTACCACTCCACTGGACTTTTCGATTGCACTTTGCCTCAGCGAGGGCTTTATCTCCCCAATCAATCGCAGCACCCTGACACGAGTACATATCATATTCATTTTTTCTTCCTGCCTGATAAGCTCGCTCTGCTTCACGACTACAATCTTGCATTTTCGTTTTCGTTTCTAACTCAATATTAAAACATGCAATTCCTTCATCAGATTTGATCATTTCATAACAAGATTGCATTTTTTTATCAACGGCCTCATCGAAGTCAGCTTTTAATAAAATTCTTTCGGAGTAATGAGAGCTTTGTCTTTTACAAAAATCTGTTTCATGAAAATTGCCAGTCTTCTTTTTTTCTTCACTTGGATTTTCTAATTCATTTCTTGTATAAAAATCAAAACTCAGGCCCTGAGAAAATGCTGAAGTAATATTTATGATAGATAAAAAAAGAATGACTATTTTCATTTGACCTCTATTAATTGATTCATTTCATACTCAGAGAAAACTGTAACTCCCTCTTTTTTTAAAAATGAAGTGACAAGACCCATTCCAGAAACTGTCTTGCCGGAGAAAGTCCCATCGTATACTTCATGAACACCACAACTAGGACTAAACTCCTTTAATAAAGCATATTTTATTTTATTTTTCACAATTAGAATTTTAAGGTAGTTAAAGACTGGTATAAACATATCGTCTAATTTTTCATTTTTTTCATTGTAAATTGAGTTATTTATAAGCTCAATAGGCTCTCTCGGAATAGACATTCCTGCCAAAACTTCGGGGCAAATAGGTATAATTTCAAAATTTTTCTCTATTTTAGCTAATTTACTTTTATTGACTAAACAATTACCACCATCATATCGAACATTTTCACCAAGTAGACACCTTGAAACTAGAATTTTTTCTTTCATCAGAGTTTATACATATTCACGGTAGATGAGTAGTTTACTTCTTCCATCTCACCGCTGGTTATTTTTTCAATTTTCTTTACGATTTCAGTAATTCGGTCAAGTGCTTTCAGAGATTTTTCAATTCTGGTTTGATCAATTTTATCTTTTGAAATTGTTAAATTTCCAATGGCAATCGCAAGGGGATTATTTATTTCATGGTTTAGAGTTGTAACAATCGTATTAATCGTTTGAGTTTGTTTATTTTTTAGACTTTCAACAAAAAGCTCTCTTAGGTGAACCTGAGTATTTATTCTAGCCACTGCAATTTCCATATTTACAGGTTTCGTTAAATAATCATTTGCTCCATCTCTGAGCGCTTCAACTAAATCACTTGCCTCATCCTTGGCCGTAACCATAATAACTGGAAGCTCAAAGTTATTTTTAGTCTTTCTAATTTCTTTTAGAACTTCATTTCCACTTAGCCCTGGCATCATTATATCTAGCAAAACGGCAGAAAATGGATTACTTTTAAGTTCTTCTAAACATTTTTCACCGGTTTTGACATAGGTACAATAAAATCCTTTTTTCTCAAGTCTCTTTTTTAGTAAGACTCCATTCATTTCATCATCATCAACTAGTAATATATTAAATTTATCTTTCATTTTTTTCCTATTTCAAAATACTTTTTAAGTTATCAATAAGAACTGAAAGATCTGATTCAATAATAACAACATCATCAACAGAAATATTTCCACTTCCTTCTCTTCCTATTTTCTCTAACAGAAAAGTCTTTTCTTTAAGAGTATCGTCAAAGAAGTTTCCAATCATCCCTTTAAGTGTATGTGCATGAAGTTCGATATTTTTAAAATTTCTCTCAGAAATTGCTGTTTTTAATTCACTGATTGTTTCTGGATAGGTCTCTTCAAAAATTCCTACTAATTCAGTTAAAATTTCAGTATCACCATCGTAATGCTCAAAGAGCTTATCTTTATCAATCAACTTATACTCCATTTTAGTATTTAGCCTATTTTAGCATATTCTAAAAATTAGAGATAAATTTTTTTTTAGACAAGAAATGAGCCCTCTTACTTAAAACCTAGTAAAAAAATCTGGAAAGGACTTACTAACACAGTCAGGATTGTAGATTTTCCCACCCTCAAGAGTTTTTAAAAATAATGTATATACCATGACCATTCTATGGTCATCAGCAGTTTTAAACTGAAAATCAAGACTATATACTAGTTTAGTAGGATATATTTCCAAAATATCTTTTGATTCATCATATGAGAAGTTTCCATTAAAAAACCTTAAGATTTTTAGCATTTCATCTAATCGATTTGATTCCTTATGTACTAAATATTTAAGATTCGAAAACTCAGATTTAGATTTTGCAAAGCATGCCAGATAAATTAATGTGGGAATAAGATCAATACATTCTCGGCTATCAACAACAAAACCAGGAAAGCTCCTACTCTGATATATAGATAACCCTTTATCAGACAAAACATACTTGATATTTAAACGATCCATTAATGTGAAGAAAAATGAGTCTGCTTGTAAATAATCTATTGAGTAGACATTCTTAATATCTAAATTTTGATTCACAATTCCATAGGCAATAAAATATCCCAAACTACTCGCATCATATGGAATTTCGAATTTAGTCATATTAACAAAATTTTTAACAATCGCCTCTGACATATCAATATAAGCGAGTGAGCTATCTAGATTTAATAATTTAAGTTTTATTTTTTTTATTGATTTCAATAAAATAAAAGCTGTCGCAAATTGAGTGGTATCTGCGCAGTTAATTGTCACTTCTTTTGAAAGATCAATTGGTCCTCGAATCATTAAATATTTATCATTAATGGAGGCGCTAGCTCCAAGTTCTATCAAAGTTAGTAACAAATCATTCATGGGCCTTGAAGCAAGAGATCCTTTAAGTTTTAGCTTATATGTATTGTTGCCAAGAGCTAAAAGTACGGCCAAAAAGCGAACAGTTGTACCTCCCTCACTACCTGGGAGTTCTATGACTTCACTAGACATAGGTTCATTCTTTGGAAATGATCCGGCAACAATCACTTCATTAGTCTTTTTTGAAATTTCAAGTCCGAGCTTTTTAAAATTTTCTATAAGGTCTTCTACATCGAGTGCATGGGGCATACTTGTAAGTGAGATGGTCTCTTGTTTTAGAGCGGCCAAAATCAAAGCTCTATTTGCATAGGACTTAGAAGTTGGACAAACTTGAGTTGATTTAATTTCCTTCGAAATAATAGGAATAACGTTCATTTTTCTTAACATCCGCGATGATTTCAGATATTGATTTACGAATTATATCAACATCATTATTTAGCTTTGGAATGATTAACTCCATTTCGTCTTCATTTCTTCTTTTTTTATCTTTTCTAAAATATGTATCAAATACTTTAAAATCACAATTTTGGGGAGCAAGCTTAATATCTAACTTTTTACAAATCTCCGTAAATTCAAGTTTTAATTCAGGAGTGTAGATTTCAATAATAAGTTGAAGTCCATAGGCGACTGCAACACCATGAGAGAGATTAAGAGACTTTTCAAATGCATGGCCAAAACTATGGCCTAAGTTTAATTTTTTTCTCTCGCCTGTTTCAAAAAAATCTTTTTTCGCAATCTCTTCTTTAAAGTTTCCACAAGCGGCAATGACTTTATCATTTAGGTCATTATTTAGAACAAGTCCTTTAATATCTTCAGAAAGAAAACAATATTTGAGTAACTCACCTCGACCAGACTTTATATCTAATTCATCTAGAGTTGATAAAAAGTGATGGCAAATTAAGGTATCAATTGGGAGATGAAAATTTCCAATTAAATTCTTACCTTTTTCACAATTAATTCCAACTTTTCCACCGATTGAAGCATCTATCATAGCGAGTAGAGTTGTAGGGATAACTATCCAATCAATTCCTCTAAGGATCGTTGCTGCAACAAACCCACCCAGGTCACTTGTTGCTCCCCCACCAATAACGTACAGTAAATCATTACGAGTAATCGCTTCATCTAAAAAAAAATTCACAATTTCGCTATAAACATTCAAATTTTTTGATGATTCAGGCCTATCAACGTAATAAACAGATTTCTGAGTTAGACTTGCTTTTAGCCCTGGATATAAGGATAATAGCCTATTATCAATGATAATGAATTTTGAGCGAGAAACTTCTTCTAAAATTTGCTTATAACTTACTATTTGCATATATTTAAAAATACAACAATTCATCAAAGGCTACAAGTTGAATAAAGAGAGCTTCCGAATTTTAAAAGAAATCAATAGTTTGAATGATAAAATGATTCAAGCAAAAAAAGTTATAGAAAAAGAATATGAACGTATTACAAAAATTGAATCCATTAGACTTGATAGAAAGAGCCTTTTAGAAAAAGACGACTTAGAACTTACTCGAATTAAAAATGAAACTTTAGAGACAGATAAAAAAATTGATTATTATTCACTGTTAATTAAAAAAGGGGAATTGGAACTTTCCAACACCTTTGATTCAAAAAAACTCTCCGCAACTGAACAACAAATTCTAAATGCTAAAAACGAGCTTACTAAGCTCGAGGAGAATGCCTTTGATTTACTTGAATCACTAGAAGTATTAGAGAAAAGCATTAAAGAGTCCCATACATTTTTACATGGTTCAAAAGAGACAATTCTTGAAATTGAAGCTGAGGTTAATTTGTCAAATAATGGCATTATGGATGAAATAAAAAAATATGAATTACGACTTGAGGCGCTCTATGAAGAACTTCCAGTAAAGGTCGTAGAGAAAATTAAATCCCTTATCTTTATTGAAAAGAAAATTTACCCCCTGAGTGAAATTAAAGAAACAAATAACTGCTCTCGCTGTGGGTATTTAATCCCTCGAGCACTTATTGATTCAATAGAGATCAAAATGAAGTTCCACTCATGTCCTGGATGTACACGTATTCTCATTCCTCAAAATACAAAACTCTATTAATCAAGATGTTTTGCTTGATGAAATCTCTCTAACAGCTTCATATAAACAAGGTAGCAAGTTGGTACGAAGATTAAAGTTATTGTCGTCGAAAATAATAATCCATAAGCGAAACTAGTTGCCATTGGTTTTAAAAAGGGATCTCCCCCAGGCATATGAGCAACAGGTAATAATCCCACAACCGTTGTGACAGTAGTAAGGATGACCGGCCTAAATCGACTCACAGAAGCTTTAATAAGTGATCTTATATGAAAATCTTCCGCTAAATATCTATTTATATATGTTACTAAAACAATTGAATCGTTTATAACGACACCCACAAGACCTAATATTCCCATTAACGCCATAAATCCGATTGGTAGATCAAAAATAAGAAATGCGATAACTACACCGATAAAGCCAAATGGTACTGCTGATAAAATAATCATTGGTTGCGCTAGGGATGAGAACTGAACAACTAATAGGATAAAGATAATAAAAACTGAAGCGATTAGAGCTTTCTTAAAGCTATCTAGGGATTCATTAGTATCTTTATTTTCACCTGTTAATTGAAAACTAATACTATGATTATTTCCAAGTAATTCAGTTAAATAGGGTTTTACTTTTGCATTAACTTCTACTGCAGTTGATTTTAGACGATCTACTTCTCCCGCAATGGCAATCGTCCTTCTACGTTGAAACCTTCTAATAAGAAAAGCTCCATCTTCTTCTTTAAACTGGGCCATTTGAATAAGGGGAATTCTATTTCCTTGGTTATTTAATACTTTAATCTTATTGAGTGTCTCTTCAATACTTCTCTCAGACTCCTCAAGGCGAACTAATATATCGACATCTTCATCTGATTTTTTTATGGTTGTAGCAACTATCCCTTCAAACGCATTTCTAAGTTCCATAGCTATTTGAAGGTTTGTCACACCTAACCTTCTAGCTTCTGTTTCATTGATATCTACAATAATTTGTCTCTTACCTTTTTCAAAGTCAATTTCAGAGCTGATAATTTCAGGATAGGTATCCAGCTTGGCTTTAATTTTCTCGGATAGTTTAATAAGTTCTCCAAGATCATCTCCTGAGATTTCAATATTCACTGGTTTTCCAGATGGAGGTCCGTTCTTAATCTTCTCAAGAGAGAAAGTATAGCCCTGGGTTAAGACTTTTGCTTTTTCAGAAACAAGTTTCAAAATAAGATCAGTTTTTCTCTCCCTTAAATCTTGCATAGTTAATTCTATAAAAATAGATCCATAATGAGATCCAACTCTTGGAGTTCCCCCATTTGACCATTGATAGCCTGTAATAGTTCTATAGCCTTTTATTTCATCTTCTTTAATCTCTGATTCAATAATTTTTTCCATGTCATATAAGATTGAACTTGTTTTTTCAAATGGGCTACCGACAGGTCCCTTTATATTTAAATAAGCATAAGTGACATCATCAGCTGGGAAGAGCTCAAATCTCATAAACTTCATTGACACTACGGATAATATAAAAAGAAAAATAAAAGCAAATACTGTTGTTTTACTTCGCTCGAGACAATATGAAAGACTCTTTTCATAAAAATCTTGAACGGGTTTATACCATCTTGTTTTTTCAATATTTTTTGAACTTGGAGCAAAATCAGAAAGATGCCCTGGAAGAATAATGAAACACTCTAACCAACTCGCGGCTAAACAAATAATAACAACTGCAGGAACAGGCCATAGGAATTTACCTAAAATTCCATCCATATAAAATAATGAACCAAAAGCAACCATGGTTGTAAGGACAGTGGAAGTCACAGGTGCAAGAGTATCCCACGCAGCTTTTTTAGAAGCATCTTTTGGCTTCATTCCTTTTTCTAGATTTTGATAATATTGTTCCGCGACTATAATAGAATCATCCACAAGCATACCAAGAACAAGAATAAGACCAAACATTGAAATGAGATTTATCGTGATATCAAAGCTATCCATTAAAGAGAATGCTACTAAGAATGCAAAAGGAGCACCCAGGGCCGTAATAAGAGAGACTCTGAAATTCATAAACATAACAAGGCAAGCAAGAACAAGGATAATACCTTGTATTCCATTTTGAGTCAGTACACTTAATCTTCTTTCTACATAGAATGAGAGGTCATTAAAATCTTTATACTGAAAGTTTCTCTCCTCAGACATTCTATTGAGCTCATCTTTGACAAGATTAGCTGTTGTTATAACATCAGCGTTAGACTTGGACTTAACTCCAACATAAATTGCAAAATGTCCATTTGCTCTTTCTTCTCTAACTTTATCACTTAATATACGGGCAACATTTGCAACATCACTTACTTTAATCGCATTTCCAATATCATTTGAACGTATAACAATATTTTCCAAACTCTTAACCGTTTCATTTTCTTTTAATGTCCTAACTAATTTATCACCTGTGGGTAGTTTAATATTTCCAGCAGTGATATTTACTTGTCTGTCTCTAATGGCATTAAGTACTTGAGTGAGCGTTAAATCATATTTTTCTAAAGCATCAATACGAACCTGAATATCAAATTGTTCATCTCTATATCCTGTTAAGGATACTTCTGATATTTGATTGATTCTTTCTAGTTCATCACGAATATATTTCACATCAACTCGAAGCTCTCGCTCTGTTTTCCCATAAATGGCAAATTGAACTAAGTCTCTATCGCTATTAGTCGCTTTTGAAACGATTGGTGACTCAGCATCTGAGGGAATTTTTTGAGCAATATCACTTAAAGCATTTCTTACATCTTCCGTAACCTTATCGCTGTCAAAGTCTGGATCAACTTTGATTGAAACAATTGAAACACCTTCTGCACTCATCGTATTTAGCTCTTCAATTCCTTTCACTTCTTTAAGTTCTCTTTCGACTTCAACGGAGACAAGTTTTTCGACATCTTCAGCGGCAGCTCCCTTATAAATTGTTCGAATGGAAATAAAATTAAAGTCTACATTTGGAAATGTTTCTTTATTTAGAGAGACTATAGATACAACACCTAAAACAATAATAAGAATTGTGATGAGGTTTACTAGAATTGTATTATCAATAAAGTAATCAATTATTTTTTTCATAGTTAATCTTTATAAGTTTGAAGAAATGTTTTTATATCGTTATTTAAAAAAGCTAATTTAGAGATGGTGGATTCATATAAATACAACATATTAATTTTTGAAATTTTAGTATTAATAAGATTTTCATCTGCTCGAAGAACTTCTTCAAAACTTGCCTGACCACGGAGATATAATCGTTGATTTTCATCTACAATTCGTTCTGAAACTTTAATTTTTTTATCATTTAATTTAATTGCTGCTTCATAGCGCTCAATATTCTCAATATAGACTTTTGCATCAACCATGAGTTGGCCTTTGCGATTATCTAAATTTAATTTTGATAATTGTTCTTGTAGTAATAATTTATTTTTTAATGCACGTCTCTTACTCATGCCGATTGGAATCGTATATTGAAGAGAAACTATTTTTTCTTCTCCACCTGAAGCATCGAAAACATCTGAAAGTGATTCCGACTGATCTGTTGCATAATTATTTTTACTATAGCTAAGATTGAGATAAAGCTTATGAGAATCAATTGTTTTTTCAATTTCTACTCTCTTTTGATTTAAAAGATTAGTTAATTCTAAATATTTTGTTTCGTTAAATTCTGTAGGCATTTTTATAAAATTATACTGCTCTTTTCGCTTAAAGCTCCAACCAAGATCTTTATAATCTTTCTCTGAGATATTGACTTTAATAATCTCTTCAATCGAGGCAATATTATGTCTTAATTCTGAGTAATTTTTTAAAATTAATTCTTCCTGATTATAAAGAGAAAGATAAGCCTGATTCAAATCAACACTTCGACTAAGCCCATCCTTGACTCTTTTTTGTAATAATGAAACTCTTTGTTCAGATTTCTTTTTATTTTCTTTATACAGACGATCGAGAAAAACTCTTAATTTAGCACCTAAATAGGAATTGAAAAAATTCATTCTATCTGTATCAACAAGTTCTTTATCCTTAATCAAAGAAGACTTGTGCTGAAGTTCATTAACTTCCCAGTCAATCACTCTATCTTTATTAAAAAAATTATATTGATAAGTAATTGTATTCTTAGATTCATAAAGCTGATCTGACTCATAAGATGTAAGAGAAGAACTACTCCACTTAGATATATCGTAAGAGGATTGTTTGTGCTCAAACGTTAAGGTACCAAATTTGTAACTTGATTTTGATAAACTGATCCCTTTTGTTGTTGTTTTCGTTTCATTGGAATTAAAAACAAGAAGAGACTGTAGTCCAGACTCACTTTGTGCGCCATTAATACCTAGTTCAAAACTATATTTTTCTCGACCTAAAATATAATTTTGTTCTGTGAAATCTGCTGAGAGCTCAATTTCTTTGATTCTATTTGAATGAATATATCCAAGATATAGCTTATCAAAAAGTGCAAATGATTTAACTGGAATTAAGAGAATAATAATGAGAATAAACTTCAAAAAGGCCCTCCTGCTTAAGTCTATTTATATACATTTAAATTATCTATTTTAAAACATTGCGACTTGTCAAAGTCCTAGACTTTCACTATAAATGCGTACCGAGAAAGATTAATCATCGCCGGTGGGTAACCACGGGAGGAAAGTCCGGGCACCATAGAGAACCGTAGCGGGTAATGCCCGTCCGTCGCAAGACGAGGACAAGTGCAACAGAAAGCAAGTACAGTTCGGCTGTAGTGAAACCAGGTAAACTCTACGGGGTGCAAGCTCAAATAGGCCAGCGTTTTATCGCTTCTCGTGGGAGCTGGCGGGTAGAGTGCTTGAGCCATAGGGTAACTTATGGCCTAGATGAATGATGATTCTTTGACAGAACCCGGCTTATTTCTTTCTCGGTATTTTTATTTTTTCGATTGAACAGCTCTTAAAGCTTTTGCTAATTTTTTGATTAGCCCAGTTTCATCCGAACCTTTTCTTTGAATAATATAAACATCTCTTTTAATCTCTTTAAAAGAGGGTGGCAGAGGAATTTTAACAAGTTTTCTATCATTGAGCCTATTTTCATTATACATTTCGACAATAAATTCAGGTAAAAATGCCACAGCTAAATCCTTAGAAACCAACTCTAAAGCTGTTTGCATCATCTCAACTCTAAATACGATTTTTCTCTCCATTAAATGATCAGGCCACCCATCAAGTCCTTTAACCCCAGAAGGTGTTGACTTTATAGGTGAAATTGGTACGACAAACGGGAGTTCTTCAATTTTATGAAATTTTATCTTTGAACTTTCAAGACTATAAATACCAGCTTTCAAACTCGTAATTTTGAGAAATTCAATTCCCTTATAAGGAATCGGATTATAAGTTATTCCTATATCACAGAGTCCCTCAGAAATAAGTCTCTCCATTTCACCAGGAATGGCTTCCTGAATATAAATATCTTCATTTGGAATATGATTAGCGATAAAATTAGCTAAAAAATATGTACTAAAAACTTCGAAAGTTGCAAACTTTATTGTCTTTTGTTGATACCTGACAGGCTTTAAAGATTTTAAATCGTCTAGTGCTTCCAATAAGCGGGGTACTTTTGCATAAAACCCAGAACCTACTTCAGTTAATTCTAAACCTCTCCCTTTTTGATTGAAAAGCTTATAACCGACCTCATCTTCAAGAGATTTAATTGATTTTGAGAGACCTCCGCCAGTTATGCCGAGCAACTCTGATGCTTTCATTAGGCCACCAGCATCAACGATTGTTTTAAATTGAATTAAACGATCTGTTTCCATAATGGAAACTATATATGACGAAATTTCGATTATGGAAAGATGATTTTACTGTTATCTAACTCAAATGAAAAAAATACAAAATATTGAAAATATCTCATTATTCCTAAAAGACCCCATTAGCTTTGCAAAAAAACTAAATAATAACTCTTCTAAAACTGTGTATTTGGGCCACAAAAAATTTATTTATATCTACAAACCTGAAGTTGCATTTAAAATACTTTCTAAACATAGTGATATTTTTCTTCAAAATAAAATGATCTTTAGTCGCATAAAACCTGTTACGGGAGAAAAAGGTCTTGTTCAGCTTCAAGGAGAAGAATCCCTCAAGATGAGAAAACTTATTATGCCTCATCTTTTAAATCCTCAATCTCTTGGGTTCGTTAATAATATTATTTTAAAGAATACCAACAATCTCATCCATGAACTATCTCATAATAACCAAGGGACAAGCTTCGACGTTAATATTTCAAAAGTTATGACAAAGCTAATTTTAAGATCTGCATTTGAAATGTTTTTAGGGATAGACCTCGTACTCATTAATGAGGAGCTTATAAAAAATTATCTTGAATTAAATGCTTTATGTGGAGAAAGAATGCGATCAATTCTTGCACTACCTTTAGCTATTCCAACTCCAACAAATCAGAGAATTATAAAACTAGAAAAAGAAATAAAAAATGAGGTAAGTGTTATTCTCAACAAGCAAGGCTCAAGTCCATTATTAAAGGTATTGGAAAAAGATCCAAATATACTTGATCATTGTTTGACTTTTTTATTCGCGGGACATGAGACCATGGCCGCTTCATTATCATTTACATTTCTAAACTTAGCAAACATGCCAGAGTCCCAAAAAGAAATGATGAGTGGAGATAAGAAAATTATTAATGCATTTTATAACGAAACCTTAAGAATGTATCCTCCTGCCTATATGCTTGTAAGAGAATGTAGCAAAAATACAACTATTGATGGAGTTAACTTTAAAAAGAATGATCAAGTAATTCTTCCATTATCAGAGCTTCATCGATGTCCTAAAAGTTTTCAGTCGCCAAATCAGTTTAAACCAAATCGTTTTTTATCGAGTAAGCATCACCCTGGATCTTTCATACCATTTGGCACAGGTCCAAAGTCTTGTGTCGGTACTAGCTTGGCATATCTTGAAGCTCAGATTGTCATTAAAGAGATATGCAAACATTTTGAACTTTATCGATCTCAGAATCAAATTGAGACAAATGCATATATAACTCTCCACCCAAACAATAACCAAATCATTACATTTAAAAGGAGATCATCATGAATAAACTAAATGAAACAGTAAGTCATTTAATTGATACGTATCGAGATGTTTCTAAAATTAGAAATATCGAACTTTTTTCTGATTTTTTAATTAACGGCTATAAGATGACAACATTATCCTCTGTTGAGGAAAAACATTACAATAATGTTATTTTAGCAAAGATGCATTTAGGTATGCTCATTACGCTCTATGACGACCTAGCAGATAATCCAAAATTCCAAGACAATGAACTCCTAGAAATTTTATATATGCTACCTTTTGTAGAAGAAGATTTCATAAAAAATTTATCACTTGAACAAATTAAAATCTATGAACTTTCAAAATTTCTTCTCAACGGGCTACAAAGACACCTAAAGGATTGTCCTAACTACGAGGTCTTAAAAGATTTTTTTCATTTTGATATTGAACAAATTTTCACAGCAAACAAATACTCCAGCCTTATAACGCAATTGCCACATGGAGCGTCGTCTTATGAATCAAGTCGTTATGGATCATTCAATATGGGAATAGTTGCAGCAGGAATGATTGATTTAATGGGGAGTGAGAAATTTAATATTAACGAATTAGGATATTCAAGATCCATTTTCCATAGCGCCCAGAGGATGGGGAGGATTAGTAATTTAATTGTTACACTTGATAGAGAATTAAGTGAAAAAGACTTAACGAATGAACTTTATATAAAATTTAACTATCCCATGGATGAGGAAGACAAAGATTACTCCTCGATTGAAAGACAGACCTTAAATGAATTCAATTCTCTCACGAAAAGAATATTAAAACATGAAAAGTATATTTTTCATTTTTCAGTGAAAGACTATTGCGAAGGCATAAATAACCTTCATAAACTTCACCTTTCATTAAAAGGTATCATCTAATGGAAGTTATCATTGTAGGGGGTGGAATTTCAGGGTTATTATTGGCGAGCCAATTAAGTTCTATGTGTGAGAAAGTAATTATTTTTGAGTCAAAAAAAAATAATTCAAGAGCACCACACAGCAAACATTTACATGTTTTACTACAAAAAGGGCAAGATATCTTCTTTGATTTCTTCCCTGAATATATAAATCAATTCCGGAAAGATTGTCCCGTTATTGATTGGGCAAAAGATACAAAGTGGGAAAGTATTGCTGGTAGATTTCCACAATATCGCTCAAAAATAATTACTTTTTCTTTTTCTAGAAGCTATTTGGAGGATACTCTTCTTTCTATTGTTAAAGAGAAAAAAAACATTCAACTTATAAACTCGAAAGTCACTAATTTTATTTTTAATAAAAAGACAATCATTGGTGTCTCTACAAATGAAAAAAATTACCATGCAAAAAGAGTATTCATCTGTGCCGGAAGTCATTTCCCTTTAAAGCGACTTTTAAAAGATAAGCTTTCTTATAAAGAAAGAATAAATGATATAGATATAAGTTACCAAACGTATATTTCTTCTAAGGAGAATTTTCAGCATACAAATTGTAAACAATACTATTCGCAATTAATGTTACCCCATGCAACTAGCGGGTTAGTTCAAATTCCTATTGAAAATAATCAATATATAAACACTGAAATATTTTATAAATTAAACAGAGATCTTTTTTTGCCTCACAATAAATTCGAATTTACAAAAAGGCATATTTTTAGACGTAAAATGCAAAGGATGAAAGGAGTTGTTGTCATGGGTGACAGCTTATGTTCCCTAAACCCTGTTTATGGACAAGGTATGACCGTTATCTTTATGCAGGTAAAAGAGATATGTAGCCACTTTCACTTAACTGATGCTCAATTACAAAAAAAAATGTCTAAACTAAGTTTTATTCCATGGCAATTGTCAAACTTATCATTTCAAAAAGAGGAGAACTTTTTTAGTTTGTATTTATTATTATTTTATAAAAAATGCACCTCTTCAAAAAGAGTACATTTAAATTTTTTAAATATCCTACATCTTAATGGTGGCTACTATAAATTATTTAATTTTAAAATTTTTTGTAAAGTTATTTTAAAAGTAATTAAAATGAGGAGACATTAGAATGAATATTCAACTTCACCAATACCCAAGTATTTGGGGATTATCTAGTCTTAGCCCATTCTGCATTAAACTAGAAGCATTTTTAAAGTATAATAACTTATCTTACACCATTGTTGTTGAAAAAAATCCCAACAAAGGCCCTAAAGGCAAGATGCCCTTTATTAATATTAATGATAACATTATTGCTGATTCAAGTTATATTATTGAATATTTAGCAAAAAAGTTTTCTCTTCAAAACCAGCTAACCTCAACACCAGATTCACTTGCCTATAAATCAATGCTGGAAGAGAGCTTTTATTTTATTCTTCTCTATTCGAGGTGGATAGATGAAGAGAACTTTCAAATTATTAGACATGATTTCGGTAATTTGTTTTTGCCAGGTTATGGATATTTATTTATGGGCTTGATTCGAAATAGTCTTAAGAAACAGGCTCATCATCAAGGAATAAGTCGACATTCACAACATGAAGTGTATGAACTTGGAATAAAACACTTAACAAGTTTTGATAAAAAGCTACAACAAAACAAGTTTTTTTTCGGAGACCATATAAGTGAAATTGATTTTTCTCTGTATGGATTCTTTATAACACTTTTAAAATCTCCCCTCAATTCCGACTTATATCTTGAATTTAGAAAAATGAATAACTTAGTAAATTACACCGAGAGACTGGATCAATTGTTCAACCTAGGGAATAAAAATGAATAAGCTTATCTTTAACATAAAAACTCATTTAGATAAGTACTTAAACACCCCAAATAAAAGTGTAAAAGGTTCTCATTTCATCATAAATTCAAATATCTATAAAGATATAAATCTATTTCAAAAGGAGCAAATATTACTTACATCGAATCAAACGATTATTGGACTAAAAGAGGACTGTGACTTTAAAAAAGTTTGTCCTCACCGAGGGGCAAGTCTAAAAAAATTAGATAATAAGTATGTCTGTCCTTATCATGGCTGGGAATTTGATTTAGACGGAAAACTCTTAAATACAACAGGTGATATTACAAGATACAAAAAAGGTAGTATCTCACTACAAAAAAACAATGTCTATTCATTAGGTCCTATGAGCTTCACTCATTCTTCTTTGGGAGAATTTGACAATGAAATCATTCAGTTTACAAAGGATGGTAATTTTCTAAAAAAGCTTTCATTCATCATTCATGCTAACTGGAAATTTATTATAGAGTCTTTATTCGAAACGTATCATTTTCAGTTTGCTCACAAAAAATTTTTAGGAAATTTTAAAAATTCAATGTGCTCACTTATAGAATTTAGAAATAAAGATTCAAGGATTACAATTCCTTTGGCTGATTTTGAATCATTTAAAAATCATCCTAGTTTAAACGGTATAAATATTATGTACTTCAAATACCCTTCGACATTTTTACTAATTTTGCATGATAGCTTTATTTGGTTTGACATAAAGCCTAATTCCATTGATCAATCAACATTAACGAGCTATTGCTTTCTCAGTGACAAAGGTGATATTGAAAAAGCATTAAATTCATTCAATGTTTTAGTCGAAATACTAAATGAAGATTTTCAAATAATTGAAGGCCAACAAAAAAACATACATGAAGTAGATAACATGAATTTTCACCTTACTCCTTATGAGATAGGGATTAAACATTTTCACAATTCATTGCATTAGATTTTACTTAATACGCCAAGAGTTTCATAATGATCTGTAAATGGAAACATATCAAAAAGTTGAAGAGAGATCGGTGTATAAGACTGTTCTAACTGCGCATAATCTCGGCTCATACTTTTCGCATTACAACTTGAATAGAATATATATTCTGGTGCAAGTCTTATAATTCGATCTATAATATTGGGATTTAGACCTCTCCTAGGAGGATTGACTATGACAGCATCTATATCTGAAAGATTTGTATTTTCTAAATATGACTCCACATCGTCTGCAATAAAATCAATTTCTAGTAGTTTCTTTTCTTTTTTTGACTCATTTGCAAAACCAATAGCATCAGATGAAATTTCAATGCCGATAACTTTTTCACAGTGTTTTTGTGAATAAAACGAAAAAGCACCCACACCACAATAAAGATCTAATAGTGTACGGATTTTTTTTCCCGCTAGCTCCTCCTGAAGAGTCTGATAAAGAGCTCTTGCAATTTTTGAGTTTGTCTGGAAAAAGCTTTTAGGCCCTTGATATAAGTTTATATCATCAAACTTATGAATAATTGATGACCTCTCACTTAAAACAATTTCCACTTCACCTTCATGAATAGCTTTATGCTCACTTTGAATATTTGCCGTGACAACTATTATATTTTTTCGAATGAGTATTAATTCGGATGCAAGTTTAGATAACCTTTCAAGACTCTCCTTTGACCTTAATACAAAACGTACTAAAAGTTCATCAGTCGTTTCACTGTATGTTAAGATGAGATATTTCAATTCTCCCTTTTTATGATCAATATTATATGGAGCTATTTTATGTTTTTTGAGTAATTCTTTTATATCTGGTAGGACTTTATTAAGTTCTTCATTCTGTATAGGGCAATTTTCTAACGTTTTAAATTCTTGGCTTTGATCAATAAATCCAAAGTAAATTTCTTCATTAAGAAGAGAAACTACAAGCTTTGACTTATTTCTTGATCCCATTAGATTGTCATTCAAAAATACTGATGGTCTATACATCACATCGAAATTAGTAAATAAACTAGCGAGATCCTTTTCTTTTTTAAGAACAGAGTTTTCATAACTTAAATCGAGTAGACTGCATGAAGAACAATGTTTTGATTTAAAATACTCACAATTCATCTTATTAGTTACTTCTCTGGCCCGAGCCTAAAAAATTGATACTTGCATACATTACACAATGATTAAGAGAACTGTCTAATTATTGGTCAAAGCCTAAAGATTTTACAGTTCTTATCATCAAAATTCTCAATTAAATCAGTATATTGAGAGGATATATAATGGCATAAGTCTTGCTCTATAATAGTTACACACAAATGGAGAGGTCTTATGAGAATATATTTACTGGCTTTGTTATTACTACTAAGTACTCAAACATCTATTGCAAGTGAGAGACTTCAAAGACTTGAGACAATGCTTAGTGATGCTGAAAAAAGTCTCGTTGAGGCAAAGCAATCTGAAGAAGATATATATAAAATGTATTTAGAACAAAAACAGATCGTCAGCCACTTACAAAATCAATTTCAACAACAAATAATTTCAGTCCAAGTCCTCAACGAAGCAGTTCAAAAAAATAATGAACTTGTACAAATGATTTCCCAGTCAAGGGAGACAACTGCATTAATTAAAGAAGGAAAAGAGGAGCTTATTGAAAGTATAAAAACTGAAAGAGAAAATATTATATTGGCGCAAATAACAGAAGAAGTTAAATTCAGTCTTGATCGTCCCTATGAAAAATCTCGATCAAGTTCAGGTTCAGTTTCATTTTCTAAAAAGGCCTGTGAGATTGCGAATGAAATTAGAGCAACTCTACCCTCTTATGATGATCCAAATTACCCAGCTGTTAGAGAAAACTTACAACAATACGGAAGACTCTGTTACCTTGATGTTTCCAAAAATGATAATAACGAAATTGTAGCATTCTCTTTTTCAAATGATTCAAAGAATAGTGTTAACCCAGGTATTGAAAGAGAATATTATACAAGTTCTCGTACATATAAATTTGAATTTAGTAGCCGATCTTTTAGAGATATTCATTTAGAAATAAATGATGTTTCAAATTTAACAGGACTTGATTCACATGATAATTTCGTAACGAGCATCATCTTTTTACCAAGAAAAAATCTTCCTTACTATCAAGCTCCAGATAATCAATCAATAAACTGTGAGAGAAAGTTATATTTACCCACAGGGGAATATATAATTTTAAATGCTCTTACAAATGAAATTATTGAAGGAGCAATTAGTGAAGATCCTATGGATATGACTCCAAGTCGTCATTCACGAAAATTTGCAGGAATCAATTACTCAGGAAATGGTATTATGATTAGAGCAGATCGTCGTGCTGGTACACCTGAGCTTAATTACAAAGTCCCTTTCAATATAAACGAAAAAACAACTCAAGCAATTGTAACCCATAAAGGAAAAGAGTGTCTTGTGCCAAAAGCGAAGATATGGACAGAGGTTTCTAACTCTAATGCATCTCCAATATTTATTTACGATACGGACGAAGAATTCCTAGATGAAGTTGCAAATAAGATTTGTAAATGGAATCTTACAATGGATGATATAAACTAAAAGTTAAGTGCTTTAACTGATGTTGTACTAAGGTTAACTTTTTCAATATCGACATATTTATAATCTCTTTTAGGGAGTTTTAGATCGCCAATATTTGCATAGAGAATAAAATTTTGAATTTTATACTTTGTAATGCCTGTTTTAAAACTTAAAAGATAAGAGTATTCAGGATATTGAATAGAATCATATTGAGATAATTTTTGATCTTCTGAATACACAATAAATGTTGGAAGCTCATATTGTCCCGACAACCATTCATTATTTGATTTTCTATAGGCGAGTACCTTATTTTCTTTCTTTATAATTACTCTTAATAAATCTAGTTCAAATGAAGATGATTCAGCTGATTTTAAAACGGGCTCTTTTGGAAATAAAAGTGGATTCGATTTATTGGCCACACAATCAAGTTGTAATGGGCAAAGACTACAACTGGCAGATCTCGCCTTACATATTGACCTTCCAAGATCCATCAGAGCTTCATTGTAGGCCCTTCCTCCATATTCAATCATATCCTGACAAATTTTATTTTGTTGAAAAAGATGATAAATTTCTTTTTGCAATTTCAAGCCTTTCTCAGATTCAATTCCATAAAATCGTGCAATGACTCTTTCAAGATTTGCATCAACCGCAAGCGCCCTTTCATTTAGGCCCATCGCCATAATTGCATTAGAAGTATAATCCCCTATCCCTTTTATTTCTTTTAATTTTTTAACTGTATTTGGAATCTCATTATTAAATCTCTCGTGAATAATCTTGGCCGCATTTAATAAGTTTCGGGCCCTACGATAGTAGCCTAGACCCAGCCAATCTTTAACAATTTGATCTTCTGATATTTTTGAGAGAGTTTCAATATTAGGATATTTTTCGATAAATTTATCAAAATGATTGAGTACAGTTCCAACAGTTGTTTGTTGTAGCATAATTTCAGAGACAAGAGTGTTATAGGGAGATCGGTTAACTCTCCAAGGTAGATGGGAGTAGTACTTTTCTGACCAATCAATGAGTTTTTTATTCATAAAGGGACTATACAGAATTTATAACTAAGTTTGAATCATTTACTTACAAAAACTACGAATTCTTTTTAATTCTGTTTTTAAATCTTTCGCATAGAGTGGAGTTTTTAAGCCTTTTATAACCCCTCTTCCAGTAGATTCAATCGCATCAATAAACTTTTCTTCAGCTTCATATATATCAGTGATAATGATAATATTTTTTGCCTTAGAAAGCTCGATATCAGAGATAATACGTTTCATATTATTTAGTCCACCACTTAAGCAAACGCGGTCAAAGGATCCTGCCTCCTTTCTCATTTCTTCGAAGTAATAGACTTTCATTTTTTGATTCATAGGACATGTTGCATTCAAGTCTTTTAAAAATCTCTCTCGCTTGCATTCATTATCAAAGCCTTCAAAATCAACTTGTTTCATGGTTGAACTGGTATCAATCCATATTTCTAAATCAGCTTTTCCCTCTTTTACTTTTTTTTGAGATTTTCCACAAAAAATATCAAAGAATTGTGATTTGTCACATTCAATCATATTTCTATCAAGTGCTGAGGCAGGCTCTAGAAAATCATACTTCTTATTATTCTCAATCTTTGATAGATCAACTTCTTCAGCGACTTTCATCGCATCATTTTTTTTGTAAAGTCCAACTTGAGGATCAAAGCAATACTCCCCCATCTGTTGACACTGAAGATTTGTTTGAGCGGTTAAATAGCCCTTTATCTCAGGTTTGAGGATTTGATCAAAATAAGAAACTTTATCAACACTTAAAAACCATACTTCAAAATGTTCAGGCATTGCCCAAATATTTGTACTCGTAAATATGAGTAGTAGTAGAAACTTTTTCATTTAAAAATCGGCTTGTCCTTGTTTGAAGTATCTAAAAAGAGAGTTCCCAATATCAACAATTAAATCTTTTCCTTCTGTATCAAGATCTAAAAAATCTGTTAAAAAACCTTTTTGCCTTGGACTTAATTGATTAAGTTTATCCCTTACAGAAAGGTTTTTATTACTAGCCCTATCTTGTTCTCCAAAAGTCATATGCACACCCTTAATTGTTGCACTAGTTTTTGTTCTCGTTTGATTATCATCGAGACCCTCTTCAAGGCCTTCTAAATCATCCTGAGAACTACTCTCACTCTTTATCTCTTCGGTTGATGTGTTCTCTTTATAAAATGAGACTAGCTTTTTAAATGTCTGAGTTGAGTCTTCTTCTATAAAGTCGATAATTTCATGCAGAGGTATATTTAAGTGAGCAACGATATTTGCAATCATCTGAGCGTCCAAATCCTTTGTCTTTTGATTAAGGAAGCGGCTCATGGTTGAAATACCCACATTTATTCTCTCTGATAAGTCTTTCTGCGATAGACCTCCACGTATTTGCATATACTTACGTACAACTCCTAGAAACATTTCTATTTGTTCTAAATTAAATCTGACCATACAATTCTCCTCGAATCCATATTCAGTATGCAATAAATGATATTGCAAGTTACTTAATTTCTTATCGGAATGAAATTTTATTTCTTTATGCAATTTTATTGCTTGACGCAACAAGTCAACTATGAGATACTTGTTTCAGGCAACAACATCGGGGGAATGCGATGAGAACATCTAATATTGAAATTTTTAACCTAGTAATAACAGATACTTATGCAAATGTTAAAGATACAAAAATTGAAGATGCAATTATTGCAGATAGAAATATCACTGGTTGCAAGTTTGATAATATCATCTTTGAAGGTATTGAATTCATTAACTGCAACTTCCAAGGTACTGAAATTACAAACTGTAAGTTTATTAACTGTAAGTTTATTGGTTGCAATTTTAAATTCACAAAATTTAATAATTGCAACTTAATATCGTGCATGACTGAAAATTGCTACTTTTGCATTACGAATTCCCTTAACTGCAATTTTCTTTCATGCACGTATATAAATAATGAGTGGATTCAATCAAATGCTAGTGGATCATTTATCACTGAGCATTTAATTGAGACATTTAGCAATGAAATTCTAAATTTTGAAAGTATTCAATTTGCTACTCTCTCCAGTGAATTGATAGCAGCTTAATAAGAATTAACTTTATGGATGAATCTAGTCTTGCAAGGATGCTGGCCTACCAAAATAATTTCAACACAGATCTATTTGCTCTAGCCTGCCTCTTGAAAAAGAGGCACGGTCATTTCTTATTCCATTTTTTCTATAGTTGTTTTTGCTGGGGGCTCGAAATTAAAAATATCTTTCGAGAAGCCTTTTTCATACTTAATTGATTTTGCGACTAATTTTACTGGTTTTTCTTGCCCAACCAAATGCATCTCTAGGGATTTAATTTTTTTAAATTCTAAACTTTTGTCTGAAAAATTAATAATAATTTTACTGAAACCAAGGCTAGATTGAGCTGATTTATGAAACATTAATTCGTAGTTGTTATTTTTAATATTTTTCACAGTATAGTTTTTATTGCTTTTAAGACCGCTTTTTAGTGAGTCAAATATTTTTGAATAACAAAACTTATTTGAATCTCCAATGCTAAGAAACCCTTCTTCCCCTTCAATCATAGGAGGATCATACTTATAAACATTTTTTGTATTACAAATATAAAGAGTTTTTGTTTCTAAATCTTTAAAGTAAATTTGCCCTGGGTGCTCATACTTTATAATGATACTTGATTTAAGCATCTTTTTATCTTTTCCAGTCCCTGAGTGGATACTCTCTTTTATCTGCTCAAACTCTCCTTCAAAAGCTCTTGGTAGAAAACCGGCCATAGCAGTATCAAGAAGCATAAGAACAAAAAAGAAAAATAAACATCCCCGTATCATATTAGTGTAACTGCACTGAAACGGCTTTAGACACTCCAGGCTCCTGCATAGTAACACCATATAACATATCGTTTAATTCCATAGTCTTTTTATTATGTGTAATTAATATAAATTGAGATTCTGCACTCATCTCCCTAAGAAGTTCATTAAATCTTCCAACGTTAGCATCATCTAGAGGAGCATCGACCTCATCGAGTAGACAGAATGGACTAGGCTTAACTAGGAAGATAGAGAAAATAAGTGAAACTGCAGTCATTGCTTTTTCACCACCACTCATAAGATTAATCGACTGCATTTTCTTACCAGGTGGTTTTGCAATAATATCCACACCACATTCAGGACTATTAATATCCCCTACAACTTCAAGTCTAGCTTCTCCTCCACCAAATATAATTGGGAAAACTTTTTCAAACCTAACGTTTACCTCTTCAAATGCATCTTTAAATCTAATTTTTGATTTTTCATCAATATGATTAATTGCTTGTTCTAAATCTTCTAGTGATTTTTTCAGTTCAACTTCTTGAACTTTTAAGAATTCGTATCTTAATTTTTGACGATCATAGTCTTCGATCGCTTGCCAATTGATTTCTCCTAACTGACTTAGCTCTTTTCTATATCTCTTAAATTTTTCTCTCGATTCTTTTAGAACTGCAGGGAATTTTTTATCAAAAGTATAAGATAATTTTTCTATTTCAATCTGACCTTCTTCTCCTTCCATAAAGTACATATCAGATAAATCAGCTAATCCATCAATTTGATCTATATGAATGTCAAGATGAGAGCGAAGAACATCACGAAGGTCAACTTTGTGTTTCTCAAAACAGTCTTTAACAAGAATTTCTTCATCTGTTTGAATTTGTTCTACCTTCAGTTTTAGTTCAACATTTTGCTTTTCAATTTTATTGATATTTGAAGTTAAAGTTTTAACTTCATTTTCCCGTCCCTGCATATTTGATAATAGCGATCCTAAATCATCTTTAATAAAACTTAGAGTTGCATTCTTTTCACTTAAAATATCAGCTTGATCAGTATTTTTTTCTTCCAGCTCTAAAACGGAGTTTTCAGCATTAGAAATATCTTCTTCCAGCTGATTTAAGAGTTCATTGTTTACTTCAAGTTTTTCTTTATAACGAAGAACCTGAGAATCAACATCATCAATTTGCGATTTTAATCCTTCAATTTGAGATAGATAAGTTTTAGCGTTTGCTTGAAGGGTTAATAACTCAGATCGACTTGTCTCATGAACAGAACGAAGCTCTTCAATTACCTCTCTTAAATCTTCCATATCACTTTGAAGATTTTCAACAAGATTTGTATATGTTTCTTTTTTATTATTATTTTCTTCTTCAACTTCTAATAAATCTAATTTAGATTTTGAAATTTCTTGTTTTCTATTATTTAGAATTGTTAATCTTGAAGATGTTGATCCAAAGCTTTTTTCTTTTGACTCAAGTGAAGACTTTACTGTTACATATTTAGTATTCGCTTCATTCAGATTTTTTGAAATTGTATCAACTGATTCCGTTAACTCATCAACAGACGAAGACAAGGCAGATAAATCTTCTTCAACCGCTTTTAATTCTTCTGTTTTCAAGTTGTATGTTTCTGTTAATTCATTAATTAAGTTATTTCTTTGAACAACTCCCATTGTAGCATTTTCTTCAGAGCATACTGATAGCTTTAAGCCATTTAGAGTTTTCACTAAATTGATATTTCCATCAAGCGAAACTAAACCTCTGAATCGAATTTCAGATGAAATTTTCAAGCTTATTTCGGCTGTAAGATTTTCAACAATATAGAATCCATTAAAAAAATCTTTAAGCTTAGTGCTAAAGTCACTATCATTTATTTTAAGAATATCTGCAATTGCAGTAACTCCCTCACATCCTTTAAGTTTTAATCTCTCAATTGTTTCATCACCACATAACTCACCAACAACTGATGGCATAATATAATTAAAATTCTTATTCGTTTCATTTTCTAACCAAGTGGTAAGATCTGTTGACGCTGCATCTTTATTTATAAGTGAATCAAAAGAATCAGAAAAAAGAGTTTCTAGCGCTTTAGCATATTCAGGTTCACACTCAATGATATTACCTAGGATTTCAAAGGTTTTAGTTTCTGATTCATCGATAAAACTCTGAGCACCTTCTCTCGCTCCAACACCTGATTTATTAATCTCTTTAAGAGATGTAATTTTGGAATCAAGTTGGATGACTTCTTTGGATAACTCTCTTTGTTTTTGATCAACCTCTTTAAGAGCAATTTTCTTTTGATCATATTCTTTTTTCGTCGCTTTAAAGTTTTCTTCTAAGTTAAGAAAAATCTCTTGTAGTTTTTTTGACTCTTCTCTTTGTGAAACTAATTCATCTGAAAAATTAGCTGAAGATTTTTCAATCTCATCAATTTCAGTCGAAATATCTTCAAGACTTGCTGAGTACTCTTCAATTTTTGAATTATTTCTAAAAATTGTTTGATCGATAAGACCATAACTATCTTTTGCTTCCTCTAATTTAGAGCGAAGATCTTCAAGCTCTTCTTCTTTGTTTGATAGCTCTTCTTTGTAAGTTTCAACTTTTTCTTCTAAATCTGAAAAATCCATTTCTTCGAAGTTTTGTGCTTCAATATCCCGCAGCTTATCTTTTAATTCTTCACTCTTAGCAGATCTAGTTTCAATATCACCTTCAAGCTCATCATTTTCTTTTGTTTTTAGATCAATTTGCTTTTGTTTTTCTATTGACGATGATTTTAAATGTTTTAGTCTCTCTTCTGATGCAGCTAGTTCTCGGCTTAGTTCGTTATACTCTGCTTGCATTTCATCAATTTTTTCAGTCAAATCAATTTTCGTAATTCTCTCATCTTCAAGAGCAAGTTCTAATTGATCTTTTTTTATGATCGATTGTTCTACTTCTAATTCATTCGTTTCTAAGAATTTTCTTGAGTTTACATAATCAGATAAAAAATCAAATTCTCGGTGAGATTTTACAATTAATTCATGATGCTTAACTCTATCTCTAAGCCTTTTTGCCTTCTCTGCTTTTTCTGCCTGACGTTCAAGTGCTTTCAAGTTTTTATAAATTTCAGTTTGTAGGTCACTTAGACGATTTAAATTTAATTGAGTTTGTTCGATCTTTTTTAGAGATTCTTTTTTTCTCATTTTAAATTTTGTAATCCCTGCAACTTCTTCAATCATTGCACGTCTCTCAATAGGCTTTGATTGAACAAGCCTATTAATTTCACCTTGAGCGATAATTGAGTATGACTTTGCTCCAGCTCCAGTGTCCATAAAAACTTCTTGGATATCTTTTAGACGAGCCGGAATATTATTTATTCTATATTCTGTTTCACCATTTCTATAGAGCTTTCTTGTTAGTGCAATCTCAAGAGGCTTAGATACTTGGTTACCAATATGAATATGCTTACCTGTATTATTTTCTAGAACAAGAGTGACTTCAGCAAAACTTGCGGGCGTGTACTTTGATGAACCAGCAAAAATAAGATCTTTCATCTTATTTCCTCTTAGATGTTTTGCTGACTGCTCACCCATAACCCAAAAAAGGGCATCAACGATATTCGACTTTCCACAACCATTAGGGCCTACAATTCCAGTGATTCCATCATCGAAATTAATAGTAGTCTTATCTTTAAATGATTTGAATCCTTGCAAATGAAGTCTAAGTAGTCTCATATGATCTATGTCCCTCTAAAAAATGTATGTGTGTCAAAAGTTGGAGTGATGAGAAAACATCCTATTTTATCAATTGCCCCTATAGGTTTGATTCTCTCTCAAAATGTAATCAATTGTCTAGGTTTTAAAGGGAAAAACAGAGGAAAACCATCGAGAAAAACACGGTGCACCAAAATAAGTTTTTTTGAATACTGCCTTAAATGTTTGATTACTCACTTTGAGCTGATGCGTAAAAATAAATTTCATTCAATATTCAAACCTACTGGAATCTTAATCTTAAATAAAGTCCCCTCTCCTACCTCGGACTCAACCTCACATGTTCCACCAATTTCTTCTATATGCGTCCTAACGATATGCATTCCCATGCCACGACCTGATGTATCTGTGGGCCTACTTAATGTCGTAAAACCTGGATAAAAAATTAAATTTATCTTTTCGGATGAAATCGCTAAATCAGGCACTTCTCTTCCTGCGAACTTTGAAACATCTATTCCATTTCCATCATCTGAAAATTCAATAAAGATTTGCTCCTCACTTTTCCATGCCTTTATACTTATCTGTCCTACAGATTTTTTACCACGAATTAACCTTTTTTCTTCAGACTCTATTCCGTGATCTATTGAATTTCTAATCATGTGAATAAATGAGGTATTTAATACTCTTTGCAATCTATAACTGAGTTTAATATTTTCAGACTCAAAGTTTAAGTTGATTTTTTTATTATGCTTTTCAGAGTAAGCATCAAGAAGCTCTTTAAAATGACCAAAGAGCCCACTCATTGACAGGCCACTCACTCCAAAAATATTTGAGTTTACAACTGTATAATTGAGAGTGCTTAACATTTTAGAAGGTTTTAATTCTCTTGTAAGAGCTTGGAACTCTATTTTAAGATTATTATTCGTTTTATAGATAAGATCTTTGAGCTCTCCATTGATCTCATCACCAAACACCTCAATGTTGTCTAAGATTTTTAGACAATTATCGAGGCTAGCTAATATTACATCTATTAATTTTTTACTTACAACGACTTCACTCTTTAACAAGTAATCAAGTATAATCTCTAGCGAATTGGCAATAGCTTGAGTTTTTTCAAAAGAAAGAAAACTCGCTGATCCTTTTAAAGTATGAACTCTTCTATACACAGATAGTATTAATTTAGAGTCATTACAAACTAGAGATTTTTTCTCATATTTTTTAATTTCTTCAATGGCACAAACAAGCTCTTTTCGCGAATCTGACAAGAAGTATTTAATAGCAGACTGTTTTCTTACAACTTCCATATACATTTATTATATACGATAATTTAAAATTCAATAAAAAAAATTTGCAATCAACTGACAAAAATTCTTCATTTAATACAAAAACTGTCATCCTCTAGTAAATTTTCAAATGATCCTTATAATAAAATTATTTTTTATTTAAGGATGTATAATGAAAATAAATCTCGCGGATAACCTTACATTTGGATTTGAGCAAACTTTTACAATCGAAGATTGGTGGACTGACCCTGGCTTCACAGCAACATCAGACACACCAAAAAAACGGGAAAAGATGCTTGAATTTTCAATCGCACTTGCAGATGAACTTAACGGAAAATATTTTGAGTCGCTAGATATATGGAAACATATGCAGTATGAAGTAACAGACAAGTCAGGTGTTACGCAGTTTTTCGTTACAATGGATCCAGGAAGCATTGAAGTAAAGTCTCCCCCATGCCTCATTAAAGATGTAGAAAAAATGGCAGCTCCTTTATTTATTGCTGCTAAAAAAGCAAATGTCGTCGCATATCGAAACTGGTGGTATGGAGTAAAAGGCGGTACCGAAGGTGGCTGCCATGTTAATATGGGAGGTTTTACAGAAAAAACAAATCCATTAAAAAATAATCCTTCTCTTGTCGTTAAATATGCTTCATACATTCACAATAGGCCATGGCTACATTATCCATTTATGGGTCTTGATGTTGGGCCAGGCGGAAATGCAATGCGAATGGATGAAAAAGAAAATTTTTCGCTCGTAAAAGAGACGTTTAATAATTATATCGATCTTAGTCATCAACAAAAAACATTAACTCCAATGGAGACTTATCTTTTTTTTGAAAAAACCAATTTAATTGCTGATAAATCATCATATCCTTCGTTGTATAAATTCAAAGATGGCCTTTTTCTTATTGAAGATCGAGGTCAAGAATCCCTTAGATCCGCAAGAGATTTTTACTTAGTCTCTCTTATGCGTTTAAAAATATTCGAATATCTTGAGAATACAGATGTACCAGAGAGTCTTCAAACATTTGAAAATATTCACTCGGATTTCCTAACGTCGATTTATCTTTGGGAAAAATTTGAAATTTGGGCAAACGAGATGAAGCTTCCCACTAAAGAATACAAAGTTTTCTTTGAGAGGCAATTTCCGATTCTATCTAGTGGTCAAAATATTCCAAAAAATATTTTTATAAATGATGGTAGACGCCCACGAGTCATTACAGATATTCAAAAGCGTGGAGATGTTGTTATAAGTAAAACCATAGATACCACCCAAAAAAGATTTGAGGTTTATACCAATTTATTAGACAACATTGACTTCAACATTGAAGCAGATGGTATACAACATATCTCTAAAAAATACATTATAAATGGAGCACAACTTCACTATATTGATCTTAAATACAATCCAGAAAGGCCAGAAATTTCTATTCAAATCTCAAAGGATAAGCAAGTTTTAGAATCCTGCATATTTAATGCAAAAAACATGATGTGGGAGTAAATCCTAAACATCAAGTAGAGCAAAAATGTATCTATATTGTGCAGTATTGGCACCAGTGGTAGCATTTTTAGACAGATGTGAATCTGTGATATTAAGTATTTAGACAGATTTTATTGATTTTTTTTGGCACTTAATTTGCTTAAGTTAATAGTAGTTAAACTCATAAGGAGAATATATGAAAAAACTGATTACACTTTTTACATTATCAATGACAGCAGTATCTTTTGGAGCAACAACAGGAGACATTACAATCTCAGGAACTGTTGCCCCGGAATTAAGCCTAAGCTTATCAGCTTCGTCTTACACGACACTTAATATTACAAGTGGTGGTGATCATAGCGTGGCTCAAGCGACAGAGGTTTGTAATGATTTAGATGGATATAAAATTTTTGGATATTCAGTTAATGGGTCTCAACTACAAAACCAATCAAATACTTCTGTAAAAACAAGCTATACTGTAAAGTATGATGGTGGTTCTGCGGTTTCTCTTGGTGCTGGAGCAGCGGCAAAAGTTCAACTTAAAGACTCTGGGTCACTGACTCAAGCGGCTGACTATGATAGTAACGTTGTTGTAGATGTTACTGCATTTGCAAACGCACCAGCTGGAACATACTCAGATACTATTACTCTGCAAATTGTAGCAAACTAATCAATTATATATTAAAATAGGGACCTTTTTGGTCCCTTTTTTTGTGTCTAGAAAGAAATAAATCTTCTAATATATAAGCGTGACTACTATTATTAAATTATTTTTCTTTATTACAATACTTATTCCAAATATTGTCTTTGCTTTTCCTAATAACTGGAAGGACTATCAGCCTATATTAGTTGCTCCAATTAAAATTGATGGTCTTGTTTTTCCAGAAATTTGGATTAACCCGAATCAAAACAATATTATTCTTGACCGAAGGACTCTGGAAGATCTTTTTTCTACATTTGTAAAAGAGGATATTTTAAAAGAGTTAAAAGAAATTTCTCCACAAAAGAAATATCTAACAAAAAGTGATTTAGCAAAGATTGGAATTAAATCAATCTTTGATGAAAATGAACTACTAGTCTATTTAACAATACCATCTGAAATTAGAAAAAGTGAATATCTAGATCTGTCTCAAATTGCAACAGACAAAGGTATACTTTTAAACCAAGCTAACTTCAGTACTTTTTTAAATTTCAATTACACAAAGTTCAACTCCTCAGAACAAGAAGAGTATGATCTCCTCTATAATGAGCTTAATATCAATTATAAAAGCTTCATTTTAAATACAGGTGGTTTTTACAGAGGGAATGATCAAACAAATAAATATCATCGTGAATACACCAGGCTTATTAAAGACTTCGAAGATAATCATTCAAGGCTAATTCTCGGTGATTTAGAATATAATACTGTTGATCTTCAAGAGCAAATAGAAGGTGTTGGTTTCACCTATCAAAATGATTTTTCAATTAATCCTCAATTACTTAAGACCAATTTTAATCAATATGAAATTGATTTAAAGAAACCATCTACAGTTGAGATTTTTTTAAATGGATCACGTATTTATAAATCAATTCACAATACAGGTATCCTTAATCTCAACAAACTTCCTTTGATTATTGGCCTAAACAATATAAAAGTTCTCATTACTGATATTAATGGTCGATCTGAAACCCTTTACTTCAACTCAAATTATCATTCTACCTTACTACCAAAAGGAATAAGCGATTACTCTTTGAGTGTTTTAAAAAAATCAAATATCAATAACGAAAATGAAGTTGAGTACAAAGATCAAAGTGAGATATACAGTGGATTCTATAGTTATGGTCTTACAGACTCTTTTACTTTAGGTGGGAACTTTCAAAAGTATGACTTAAATACACTCCATGGCGTTGAATTAACAAAAAGTTTTAATCGTTTTTCAATAGAGCTAAAAGCTTCTCAATCATATTTTAATGAGATTGCTGCAAATTCTCTATTTGCGAGCATAGAAAATAATTATGACCAGAGCTCCTCTTCATATATACCGATAAAACTTAACTACAGATTTTTCGATAGAGAATTTAGATCTATTCTCGGAGCTGAAACAACGACTAAAGAGCAATATAATTTAAATTCTAACTATTTTATTAATTCAAAAATAACACTCGGTCTTGGTTATCAACTTCAGTATTTTTATGATATCGATGATCCGACTCAATACTCAAACCTTGAAGTCATCTATCGCCATACTCCTTTTATGACATTTTCGATTAAAGGACAAAAAGATCATACATCAGAAGATGACTCGGTCCTTCTTTCATTTAATTGGTTTGAAGAAACAAGAAACTTTAGTGGTTCTCATAACTACCAAAGTGATAATCACTCGAGTCGAAATCAAATAAACTACAATAAAAGTTTTGATAACTCAGAACTCTATTCGTCAATACAATACGATGAATTTTTGGATGATAATATTTCATCTAAAAAATTCTTTTCTCAATATGATACGCGATACGGTAGCTTCAAATATGACTTTGTGAACACAAATGAAGAAAACCAATCCTCTATGAATTTAAGATTTGCCCTAGCAATGACCCCAAATTCTATTAATTTGACGAAGTTCATAAACAACTCTTTTCTCGTACTGGCCTCAGATACTGAAAGCACCATCAGACTCAATGATGAACGAGGCATTGAATTCAACAAGAAACAAAGTGTTGTTCAAACAAATTTAACCCCCTATTCCTTTAATACTTTCAGACTCAATTATAATGAACTTCCATTCGGAGAAGAGGTTGAATATGATCGTCTCACTCTAAAGCCTTCTTTTAAGTCAGGAACATACTATAAAATCAAAACAAAGAAACAAACATCTCTTGTTTTCAAAGTGAAGTCTCAAAATAATAAGTATATTAATGGTGTTATTCGAAATGATAAAAATGAATATAAATTTAGAACAGGTAAAAATGGAATTGTTTTTATACCAAATATAAAGCCTGGAGATTATATCATCTCAATTGAGAATTCAAAACAAAGTAAATCAATAGAGATATTAAGTGAATCAGGTTATATTAATTTAGGGGATATAAATTATGAAAATTAACATCTTATTACTCAGTTTTCTATTGAGTTTTCAAGTCTATGCCTACTGTCCAAGCTTAAGTATTGTAGATGTTCCAAGTATTGTTAATTTGAATAATGACTTATCACCAAAAGAGACTGTAAGGCTCTATCGAGGAGATAGCTATAGTGAATGTGACGTTTATATTGGTATAGATAAAGGATCTTCATCAACCTATAATCGTAAAGTTAATTCCGGTGCAAATTCGATACCCTTTAGTATTGCCACAAATAATTCAATGAATAGAGTTTGGATGGATTTTCGTGACGCCTCAAGCTCACAAAATTATTTTTCTCACAAGTTTAAGGCATTCAGGGGTTCAGATTATAAAAAGATGAATATCTATGCTGAACTTGACCTTGTTGGAAATGAACCACCTGGGGTTTATTCTGATTCTTTTTTTATTAAAGCCTATCAAAGATATGGTCCTTGGTATCTCCACTCCTATAGTATTCCTATTACTTACCAATATACTATTCCGAGTAATGTGGCGATCTCAATTGTAGGATCAAATCAGTCTTTCGATCCCTATGATACATCTGAGAATTTAAATTTTAACACTCTGATACAAGGTGATGCAAAAAATTTCGATATAGTGGTTCAAAGTAATTCTGGTTATATTTTAAAAGCTGAATCTCAAAATAATGGCAAACTTAAACACACACAAGTGAACAGTACGATTAGTTATGTCTTTAAAGCAAATGGAGGTGCTGTGAACTTAACAAACTCCTCTTCCAATCCACAAACGATTTCCTCAGGGGTTGGAGCCTATCCAAATGATGGCTTTAGAGTTCCTATTCAAATAGAAATCGGGAGTATAAATAATAAAATTGCTGGAAATTACTCTGATCAAATAACAATAACTGTTACAACTAATCTTTAATTGACTTAAACACTGCTGAGACATCTCCATCTTTAAATGTATTGTCTGGAATTTTAATTTTTCTTTTCAAACCTGCAAGAATATTTTGAGAACCAAGCTCTTGGAACTTCTCAGAGTCAAAACGAATAATTTTTTTTATTTTTTCTTGAGAAAGTGTTAATTCAAAGTTTTTAAGAAGTTGATGCTTTTTTCCAGAGTTTTGAAATTCAATAACTATGAATTTATTATTTTTAGAAGCCTTTGATACTTCAATTTTTGAACTCGCTCCATCAGGAGTTACATACAAAGATGCAACATATTCAAGTAAAAAATTTATTTGATTTCCCGTAGATTTTTTCTCTTTTACGATTCCAGGAATTTGTCTCACAATCATTCTATATGATTTCTCAATTGAAACAGGTGCTCCAATATAAGTCACTCGTATAGCACGACTTGCTCCTGCTTTGAGTTCAATCTGTGGAGGGTAAACCACAAAGTCATCTGTGTCTTGTCTAGTTTCTTCATTATCAAGGTTAATATTTCTCGTCAAAATTTCTGCTTCAAGTTTAATTGACTCTTTGCCTGTATTAATAACTCGAAAGGTTTTTGTTTTTTCTCTAGATTTATTTCCAAACTCTTGCACAATTGGAGATAGCTTAAATGCATATGTGTTGGTCGAGATTAAAAAATATAGAAAGAAACTAATCGTCGATTTAAGGGGCATAGATAGTAATTTTTTTAATTCTTTTATCATGTGTTGCTCTTGAGTTTGCCTGAAAGTAATGTCTCTTTATTATACCTTTAGATGATTCTATATCAACTATCATACTACCATTGCTGGCCATGGATAGCCCTTCATCGACTTTAAAATTCAGAATCCTAGGTACAATTCCTCTTATTTGAATCTCTTTGGCAAAGGTGCTAACAGAAAAAATAAGCAAGAAAATGATAAGTTTATTCTTCATTTTAAGCTTATCGACATATTAACCGACAACTTTAGTCAATTTTATAAATCTAAATATCTAAAATTACACTCATTTAAGGAGTTTATTTATCTGAGTTGAATGGTTATTATAGGCTGAAACGTGTTTATTATAAGCATTTATATTCAGTTTAAGCTCATTTAGAAAATTATATGCTGGTGAATCTTTCAAGATTGGTAATTTCGTCTTTTCTCCATATTGATTTTTCAAATCAGTATACATTTTAACTAGTTTTTCTGATAGCTGAACCATTTGTTCTAAAATCTGCTGTAAACTTTTGATTTCTATCTGAATTTCTTTTTTCTTCTTATGTTTTGACTGTGAGAGTTTAAGTGAGAATTTTTTGATTTCTTTTTTTATTTTTTTTTCGGATTTTAAAAGATTTTTATGGTGTTTATTCATTTTATTATTAACATCAGATATATTTATAAGACTGATATCTTTGTCTTTATAAAATGTATTTATTTTTTTACAATCGTTATTTGCTTTCTTAAATAGAATATTTAATTTTTCGCTACTTTTTTTGTGTTCCTCAATAAAAACTTCAATTTTTTTATATTTAGGGTCGGTGTTTTTATATTTTGATTTTCTATTGATATCTAAAGAGAGATATAAATTTGTTATTTTTTTTCTTTCAATTTCAATATCTTCTTTTATAGACAGACAATTGTCTCTTAGAAGAACTAAATGTTTTTCTTCATCTTCAAATTGAGGAGATCTTTCTTTTAAATAATCTAAAATGATTTGTGTCTCATGTATCTTATCAAAATTATTAATAGCCTGTTGAATTGCTTTATCTGATTTCCTATAATTTTTTTCTACATCAGAGCCCTTATAGAGGTAAGTCAATGTACATGAAATAAATAAAAATATAAAAAGTATAGGTTTCATTAATAACTATATTTCACAGGTTGAGTAGCCGTTGAAGTTTTAAGCTGCTCTTTTAAAGAATTATTATCGTTTTTCAAGCGGTAGTTTTCAGTTTGAAGCTGACTATTTTGATTTTCTAGAGAGCGATTTTGTTCTTCTAGACGAGCTGTCTTTATTTTTAAGTTTGTATTTTCTTCTGTTAGTTTCCTTACCTTAGATTGGGTTTTTCCGACAGTATGTCCCTTAATGAATTCATCCTCAGCTGCTCCCTTACAAATACCTGTGTACTCCTTGTCTTCACCACCAATTTTTAATCCATATTGATATGTACAATAAGTTTTAATTCCTTTTGCTATTCCTCGGTAAAATTCTTTATGATCATTTTTAGAGCATACTTTAGATGTTACTTGCCCCTCTGTGGCCCTTAAAAATCCAGAATCAAAGCGACAATATTCATTTACTCCGTCAATTATTCCCTTATAAAAATCTTTATGAGTATTCCTATCACAGTTTTTTGAAATAATATTTCGACTTAGGCCATACTCCTTGCCTTTAGTATAGGTACAAAGAGTTTTGACCCCAGCAGCATGACCAAAGCTATACATTGTCAAATCTGGCTTCATTTCTGACTCATCAAAGCCTTTACACATACTTGTATATTGGTGAAATTCATCTTGAAGATTTTTATCTGATTTAGCATCTCTCATTCCGAGTTCTCTCCAGTCAGACTCTTTACAGAACTTATAATTTGGCTTCATAGAAGCACATCCAGCAAGTACAGCCACTAATATAATCATAACTAATTTAGACATATATTCTCCTTCAAAAGCTCTATTTAACCAAATACAAGCCCCTTTTGTCACACAGTATTTTTTACATAATTTCATCTATTTAGGTACAGAATGCATAAAACTTAATATACTTAAGAAAAGGATTTATATGAATGAGGATAAAACGTTATATCTATTTATTGGTGATATATTTGGTGGTATTTTAAGAAGTAAAAGCGTCGTGGGATACTTTCATCCAATCGAAAATTATATTAAAAATACTCATACTTTTATTGAAACAGATTACCTTCAAAACCCAGCGACTGCATCTATAGAAAATGGCGCGAATCTAATTGCTGGTAAAGTTCAAGAAGCTTGCCTATTAAACGGATTCCAAGTCATTCTTGTCGGTCATGGAAGAGGTGCTCTTGAGATATTAAATTTCATCAAAAAATATCCGCAATTAGCAGATCTCCCTCAACTTAAAAAGATTATTTTTGCATCCCCTCTTTTTGGGCCTTCTTACTTTGCCGCAAAAATACTCAAATACTTATCGGTATTCATTCCTTCTCAATTGAAAAAGTCATTGATAGAAATTTCAAATCCAAATTTAACTGAAATTGTAAAATCAGACTGGGAAGAAATCTTAAAACTTGAAACAAAAAAAATATCACATAAGATTTTAGAAATTAAAACATCTTCTAAGAATAAATCAAATTATCCTCTCATTTTAAAGTTTTTAAATTATAAAATATTTAATTCTCAAGGCGAAAACAATGGTGTTATCTCTCTTGATTCACAGCAGTCCCTCAAAGAAGTTGAATTCATTCATCTTGATTCAAATCATATTGCATTATTTGGAAACAGAACTGTGAATAAAAATTCCCAAGTTAGCATAAAGGAAATTTATCACTTTCTTACACCGATTGACTTTATTGAGGAAGGGGTTTTAAGCCCTAACTATAAAGTTAGTAATAAGCAAACCGAACAGCTTTTAAGCGAAGAATTTAATCAATCAGTTTATGAATAACTTCATGTAGTCTTGTTTTATTATAAGGTTTAACAAGAATATCAGAACAATTATATTTTTTGATGAGCTTTATTGTTTCACGATCAAGTGTCCCCGAGACAACAATAATAGGAATTTTTTTATCGAGTTGCCTTATGTCTCTAATAAGATCAACTCCGCTACCGAAAGGAAGTTGTATATCTGTAATGATAAGATTTAGCTTCTTTACTTGAGTAAAAATATTTAAAGCCTCAATAGAGTCAGATACCAAATAAAGTTGGTAGGATATTGAATTCAGATCATGCTTAATTTTATGCATGCTTACCGGATCATCTTCTACAACTAATATATTGATCAATTTTTTCTCTCTATTTTTAAAGTCTTTTCTATACGAATATTATAGAGTCGATTAAGCTGTTAATCAACGAAGGAATTTTATGAGTCAAAATGATCATTTCCCATACCTACATGGCTTTTCAGAAAAAGAACAAAACCGCCTTAGATATCAAGCGAAATTCAATGAACATAGAATCTATAGAGATATTAATTTCTCCAGAGTTAAAAATCTCCTTGAGGTCGGTTGTGGTGTTGGCGCTCAAAGCGAAATCCTTCTTAGAAGATTTCCCAATATAAAATTAACTGGGATTGACTTAAACGATAAACAAACGGCTAGTGCAAGAAAATATTTAAATAATATGCCTCAGTTCAAAGATAGGTATAGCATTCTAGATATGAATGCTGAAAACATAGATTTTGACTCTAATTCATTTGATGGAGCATTTCTATGTTGGATTCTAGAACATGTTCCCCATCCGAGCAAAGTTCTATCTGAAATAAGAAGAGTTCTCTCTCCTGGTTCAACGATTGTCATTACAGAGGTATTAAATTCATCTTTTTTCCTAGAGCCTTATTCTCCAAACGTATGGAAGTATTGGATGGCCTTCAATGACTACCAACTAGAAAATGCAGGTGATCCATTTGTCGGTGCAAAGTTAGGTAATTTATTACAAGCAGGTGGTTTTCAAAATATCCATACAAAAGTCAAGACAATGCATTTTGATAATAGATTTCCAAATGATAGAAAAGAGACTATCGATTTTTGGACTGATCTTCTTATGAGTGCAAAGGACTTATTGATTGATAGTAATCAAATCACTGAGGAGCTGGCTCAATTAGCAGAAAAAGAATTAAGACAAGTTGCTAGAGATCCAAATGCTGTTTTTTATTATTCGTTTATTCAAGCACAGGCCAAGGTCGTCTAAATTATTTTAAATAATCCGTTATTGTCGCACCAAAAATAGCTGGAAATCCGATGAGTACAAGCCTTCTTATTGCTAACATAGGATTTTCTACAATAGGAAATTTATCGATTAAAAATAAAACAAGGCTCACACTTAAAATGGAAATAAAGTAGATCGCTATTATACGTTTTATAAACTCAATAACATTTCCCTTCAATTTAAATCGATAGAAATTATAATAGACGAACATTAAAACTGCGAAAATAGATGTTATCATAATATAAATAAAGTTAATATCTGGCAGAGTAATACTTAGATTCCAAATTTCCTCAGTAAAACAAAGTGGTGATGCAATGAGAAGAGCACCAACAAAAAGCTGAGCGATATCCCTAGGTTTTAACTCTACCATGAGAGGATTCATCACATGAGAAATTGGTTTTCCAGAGTCATCAAAAAATGTGATGACTTCTTTTAAATACCCATTAACTCTATGTACTTCTGAAGTTGATTTTTTATCCACTCTTACCTACTTTTCTAACATTATTTCATTTAACAACGATTCATCATTATCTAGAGATTTAAACAGTTTCATCTTAAACTGTCCTTTTTTATTAATTAATCGTTGTGACATTTTATCAATTGCAATTATAGTTAAGACTGTTTGTATATAGGCCTCAATTAAATCATCTAGGCCGATACCAAGTGTATTAAAATCTTTAACATCCATAAGCATTAATCTAGATGTATCGGACTCCCATTGATTCTCTCCTTTTCTAATAGATAGATTCGTTCCAAGAACTTCCCAACTATTTTCAGGAGGTGTTGCCTGAAGGGGAGACTTTGCTCGTCTTGCATAGACGGCACATGGAAAGAAGCCTTTTGGAGATGCATAAACCATAACTCTTAAATCAGCGATATAAATATTTCCTTTTTTGTTTGGAACCGTTCCAATATGATAGTATTTTCCGTGTGCACTAGTAGAGCTCCATTCATAATGACCAATTAAACTTTGAACAATAAATTGATCATAAGGATATTCTTCTTTCATGAATTTTTTTAATTCTTGATCATTTGTTATCGTGTAAACACCCTGTCCAGCATTAGAGTATGGATTTTTGATGACAGCTTTTCCACCAAACTTTTCAACCCATAATGGAATTTGTAATTTACTCACATCTTTGATTGTTTCAGGCATATTAATACTTAAGCCTGTATCCATAATTTCAGAGTTGTAGAGCTCATAAGCCTTATTCGCTAAAAGTTTATTTCTTCCACCTGATAAACAGACTAGAGTTGAGTTATAGATAAAAGTTTTTGAAGTTGTTGGAATTCGATTCCAAGGTTTTTGGGTTACATATCTAAATGCAGCTCTAATCGGAATAACTTTTTTATTACTTAAAGTTAGCATCATCACGCCATCTTCAAATGATATCGATTGTGCTTCTTTATCAAAATGAGGGACTAAATAAACTTCCTCTCCCGTACTCTCAGCTAGCGCAGCTGCATATCCAGAAGTTTCCATATAGTTTTTATCGTAGATAACTGCAAGGGCGCCAGCTGGAAGTCTTTTCTTTTTCATCGCTGGTATAAAAGATTGCTCTATAAGATATTTGTAACCTCTTAAATCATCTGCATCATTTCTTGGTGGCATGGATTTTTGTCCAGAGGGGCATGAATTTGTTTCAAGGACAACCATCCTTCTATTACCTTGTTCAGTAGTAACGTAGAATAAATCTGCTCCTCCCCAATAAAAATGTTTGGAATCATAACTTAAAATTTTTCTCAAAGTCTCTACTTCAACCTGAGGGTTTAAGTGATTATAACGATTAATTAGCCTTTCATGGTCCAAGTTAAAAAAATAACTAACCATAGGATGAAGTTGAGAGTTTAATGCCTTTGCATAGAAGTGATCTTCTGCCTCAAAAGCATTAGGTTTAATAATTTCAATTTTTTTCATCTCTATCTCTTTTTAATTATTTGTTCTAATAATCGGTTATTAAGTTCACTATTTTTTTTGTTAACGATTGCCCAAATAGAAGTTTCAATATCAGCTAATTCTCCAAGAACAATTAGCTCTTTATTTTGACAAAGAATATTTTTAGCAATTTCGGGCACAATAATAAAGCCATGCCCTTTTTCAATAATGGCCTTAAATAATTCAAATCTATCTGCTTCCCCTATTATTCTAGGGGTAATTTTATTTTTTGCAAAAAATAATTCTATCTCACTTTTGAGTAAAGAGTCTTTGGCATAATTAAAAAAAGAAATATTATTTAGAGACTCAGGAAAAGCCTTTTTATACTTTCTGAAAGTTTGGTGTGCGACAGCGTAAATTTTATTGGTATTAACTCTATAAGAGAGCATTGAGCTCAAGAGGTGATCCTTGTGATCAGTAAAGACTATATCAAGTTTGCCATCTTCTAGTTCAGTTAATAACTGAGCCCTTTGATCTTCTTTAGACTTTATATTCGTCTCATTGTTTGAGAAAAGCGAAATAATACTGTCATATATGCTATAAGCGAATAATGAATTTGATATTCCAATATCTAGGCTTAATTTTGGAAGATTTCTTTTACTCTTAAGTAGATCACTTAGCTCTACTGCTTTATCAAAAATCTCAGTTGCATACTTTAAAGCGACTTCTCCATCTGCAGTGAGGGTTAAACTTCTATTTTTCCTCTCAAATAACTTACATTCAAGGTATTGCTCCAATAGTTTTATTTGATCACTAATGGTCGGTTGGGAGACATGCAGCTTTTCTGCAGATGCTTTAATTGATCCTTCCTTTGAAACTATGTAAAAATAGTATAAGTGGTTGAAATTTAATCTACCCAAGGTTTTCGATCTCCATATAGTTAGTTTTAAACTAATTATATAACTAAATAAAACGATTTTGTCTAAATCTTAAATCAGGCGATAATTGCTTATGATTATTAACACATTTTATCTATGGAGAAAAAATGAAAACAATACTTAAATCATTTCAAAGAATTTTACCTCTTTTTATTGTTGCAACTATCTTTACAACTGTTGCAATGAATGTTGCTCAAGCGGATGATGATACAGATTCTTCATCAGAAGTAATTATCGATGATTCAGATGAGTCGACTATTCCAATGGAAGACAGCTCAGATGATTCAACTGGTGATATGTAATTATTTTTTAAACATTAAATAGTTAAAAGGGGAAGTAATTACTTCCCTTTTTTTTATTTAAACGGAACCCATTTTTTTAATTTACGCTGTAGGCTTTGTCTATGTAAGCCTAATTTTTCAGCGGCCTTACTTATATTTCCCTTTTCTTGAACAAGTATATGTTCTATGTATTCACGTTCAACTCGGTCAAGACTTAATGGAGTCTGACTCCCTCCTTCTTCACCCTCTAGATTTAATTTATCCGCGTTCAAAATGTCTTCAATTTTAGTAACTGTAACTGGCTTTGTTAAATAGTCAGATGCACCGAGTTTAATTGCATTAACAGCAGAAGCAATTGTTCCAAATCCTGTCATCATAATGATATGACAATTTGGAGAATGCTCCTTTAAGTCTTCAATTAAATTTAAACCTGATTGATTTTTAAGCCTAAGATCAATAAGAGCAATATCAAAAATCTCGTTAAACTCTTCAGTAAAGCTTTTTGAAGGTTCCGCAAGATAACTCACTATATAACCAGCATCTCGAAGTTCTAAACTTAAACTTTCACCAAATAATAAATCATCATCAATTAAAAGTATTTTCTTCATCATATCCTGTTAAATATAAATTTCACACAACCACCTTGTTCAGTATTTTCAATGCTCATTTTAGCTCCCATTGATTCAATACTCAAAAAAGAAGAAAACAACCCAAGCCCACGACCTCTTCCTTTAGTTGATGTGTAAGGTGCTCCAAAGTTTTCTAAAACAAAATTTGAAAAACCTGGTCCATTATCATGAATCTCAATAAAGATCTCATCACCTATTGATGAAATGTTATAATCAAGATAAGTACAATTTTCATCAATCGCATTATCAAGAATAACCTTCATCACCAACATGAAATTTGTTTTTGCAATCAAGCAAAAGCCATTTGTTTTATTTCTTATTTTAAATCTAATAGCTGGATAATCTATTTTCCATTTCTCAGACAAGCTCTCTATAAAACGTCCAATCTGAACTTGCTCCATTATATTCTCTGCATTTTCATGTTGCGCTTTATTAAGCTTACTGACTGTTTCTTCACATTGAGAAAGTGCTTTATCAAGAATAGAGAGATCTTTTTCGTCGTATTTTTTTTGTTGAGTTATTCGATTAACTTTCAATCTCATTGTATTAAGAGGTGTTCCTATTTCATGTAAAATTCCTGCAGAAAGAGCTCCGAGTGTTTTAATTTTTTTTATTTGCAGCTCTTTTTCCTGAAGTTTACTTAAATGTTCTTTTTGTCGAATCATTGCAAGCCCAATAATACGTGAGGGTACCCAAGCACAAAGAAGAATAAGCCACTGAGGAAGAATGGTATAAAAAAGTGCTGAATGAAAAGAGAAAGACGTCAAATGAATCGTGATCATACTCAGAATCAAAAAAGGAAGAAAGTAGAGATCATGTTTAGGCTTTAAAATAAACGCGGCTAAACTTGTTTGCAAATAAATTAAGGGCCAGAAGGGATTTTCCATTCGCCCAGAAATATAGATAATCGATGTAAAGGCAATGATATCAAAAACAAGATGAAACGTAATTTGCTGATATATCTTAACTCTCTCCCATAACTTCTCTAGATTAATAAAAAGGAGTAATGAGGTTAAGGCTAGATAATGAGGAACATAATGAATTTCTAAGTACCCAACCTTGAGTGCAGGTATAAATAAAATTGAAATAAAAAAAATAACAACCCAACGGATCTTAATATACCAATAAAATTTTAATTCATCGTAAGATTGCACTATAAACTAACTCGTTTTATTAAGCCGATGGAAAGTGATTTTCCCAAAACATGGTTATAACTTGAATTGAATAAGAAATCATCAGAATATGACATTAAATATGTATAGTCTTCTTGTGAATAATCTAGACCTAGATTGATTGTTTGTATTTGTGAGGATTGTCTCTCTCCGATATAGACCGAAGTGGTTTTATTAGAAAGGTAAGATCTTTTTAAACCTGCAGACAATGCAAAATTTTCAGTTGAAAAGTAGCTTTGATTAATTGAGACTTCATTATCATAAGAGTCCTCAGTTCTAATAGGATCATTACTAAATAGTGTCGAATTAAACTTTCTTCCAGGTCTATAACTCAAAAGAAATTGGACTGTTGTCATTCCAGTTTTTTGTCTTTTTGTAAAAATAGTACCAATGCCGTATGAATAATGTCCTGATCCACGAGTATCAAGGGTATCAGAACGTTTTGTTGTAAATAGAGATGGTGCCGTTGGAAGAATAATTTGAGAAAATATAAATCCTTGAGAGATAAAACGATTTCGATTATATTCGGGCATAAACTCATACCCCATATTTAACTGAAGATCACCAATTCCAGAGCTCGACTCCCAATTATCATTAATTTTTTTTATTTTCTCAATAATAGGTAAACTAAAACCAATTTGTGTTAATTCATTAAGGCGATATGAAGTTGATAAGCTAAGTGTTCTTATGCTTTCAACTTCATCATCTTCTCTATTATTAATTTTTAAATCATTATTAGTGTCTGCAAGGATTGACTGATCAGAGTAAATTGTTCTTATAACTGACTTTGTATCGCCAAGCATAAGCTCCGCACTTCCACCACCGCCACCACAGCATGAGCCCGCATAAAGATTAGTTGCAATTAAACTAGAGCTTAATATTAATAATTTTCTCACTGATATATTCATCATTTTTATTTCCACGGCATTGTGATTCATTTTCAATTGTTCGAATTCTTAACTCCCAGTTTCCTGACATAATAAAGTATATTTCATCTAGAAAGTAGTAATCTGACCTTTCAGAGATAACGATTGGTGATGAGCCATGCTCTGAACCATCAGGCATTTTCATCCAAAGAAATACACAAACGGGCTTAGTAAGTTTTTCATAGGGCCCAAGAAAGTTATATTTTTGGGTATCCCAAAATTTAATATTTGCTGTTATTTTATTTCCAATACTAGGTTTTAGGAGCCACTGGATACCAAAGTGAAGGTTCTGATCCCACACGAATTCATCACTCGCAAGGATTGCACTAGTTCTTTCATTCTTTGTTTCTATCTCTGCTGGATTTGAGAAAAGTGGACTTTTACCACATGAAACAAGTAATAATATTAAGCAAATAAATTTCATCCTATTCCTTTAGAGCTATATAGCAGCCTAATGTTTTCTTACGAGGAGTTGAAGGTGTGAGTCCATTTGAGATCTCAACAAGCGCTTTTTCTAAAAATTGTTCTTTTGCAGTTTGAGCATTCGCACTATCAGTCACACTCCCATTATAAATAATCTCACTTTGATTATTTAAGATAAAAACGTGGGGGGTTTTCAGAGCTCCAAATTTTTTTGCAATAACTGTTTCGGCGTCATAAATAATCGGAAAAGAAAAATCTTTTTCTTTAAAATACTCAGCTGCCTTCCCTTTATCTTCATTATAATTGGAATGAACACCAACAAATTGAAAATCAGTAAATTTTTTCGATAAAGATTTAACAATGGAGACATGTGAGTCTGAACACGGACAAGTTGATGATAAAAAAATAAGAACCGTTGCTTTTTTAAGCTTCAAATCTATTGATACGATTTTTCCACTATGACTTATACCATTAATTGTTTTTGACTCAAATTCAGTTTTTGAAGCACAAGAATTAAGAAAAGCGATAATTGCAATTAGCATTATTTTCATATTTTGATCCTTTATATTTAACTCTTTAATACCTAAAATATGGATAGATTTCAATTATTTTTCACTGCAACATTTTGTTGCAGTTACTTTTTTGTCATTTAATGTTAATTAGACGGAAATGATAAAAAATGGAGATTACCAATGAAACAAATTCTAGCAGTGTTACTATTTACGATAAGTACTTTATCTCTTGCCAATAACAACGGTTGCATTGCAATTACAAAAGATCAATTATGTCTGCAAATTGATTGGACGGAAGGGCCATACCTTAGTGCTTATTCTAAAAATATTGTTAAATTTAAAGATATGAAGGCAAGTACAGAGGAATTAGAAGTTTATAAATCTCCAGTAGACAGCGTTCAATTCTATGGTTGGATGGTCATGCATGCGCATCAACATGGAACAAGGCCAGTTACGACAACACTAATCGAAAATGGTATCTATGAGAATTCAAAAATCTATTTTATGGGTGGAATGACTGGCACTTGGCAATTTAACGTGAAAATTGGCAGTGAAGTCTTTGTTTTGCACGCACTAGATATCTAAAATCATTATAAACTTACTCTTACGACTTTACACTATTTATTCAATCGGCTAGAAATAATGTTCACTTTTCAATTTAAGGAGCATTAATGCAAAAGATTATTGTACTATTTCTTGTTTTTATAAATATTAATACCTATGGACAAATCACAAACGAAACTGAAATCTCCCTTCTTCAATCAGGTGGAAACTCCGTTGTAGAAACTTATAATAGTAAAACAGAATTTACTTTAAAAAAAGAAAAACGCGTCTATAGTTTCGGTGGACATTACACTCTAAGCTCATCTGAAAAGATTGATGACAGTGGTGAGAAAGAAACAGTAGAAAGTGCAAGAAACTGGGATGCTCATGCAAGATATGAGCAAGAGCTAAGTAAACATATTAATGGTTTTAGTGCTCTACAATATCAAGGTGACGAATTTTCTGGTTATAAACAAAGACAAAATATCGACTTTGGTGGAAAATATATCTTTAAAAAAACGGATCAAATAAATTCCTTTATTGAATTAGGTTTAAGATATACAGTTGAGAAAACAACTAAAAGAGATGAAGATGATGAAGATGAGTTTAATTACTCTAAAGGTCGTCTTTATTATGAGTTCTCAAACAAAGTATCGAATGCACTTTTTTATAAATTTTGGGTAGAATACATTCCTAATTTCTCTGAGAGTGAAGATTATTTATTATCAGCTGAACCATCATTATCATTTGTTTTATCTGAAACGTTTTCACTAAAAACTGGATACAAAGGTATTTATGATAATCAACCAGCGTTAAATGATGCTGGTGAGAAAAACAAATATCTAGACTATATATTTACAACTTCGCTAATCGCAAAGTTTTAGGAAAAAATTATGAGCTTATTAAAAGAATTCAAAGAATTTGCAGTTAAAGGTAATGTTATTGATATGGCCGTTGGTATCATCATCGGAGCATCTTTTAAAACAATCGTATCATCTCTTGTTAGTGATATCGTCATGCCACCAATTGGTAAAATTCTTGGAGGAGTTGATTTTAGTAAGCTCTATATCAATTTATCTGAAACAACATTTACTAGCCTTGCTGAAGCAACAAAAGCAGGAGCTCCCGTCATTCGATATGGAGTTTTTATTCAGTCAATTCTTGATTTTGTTATTATTGCATTCACCGTTTTTATGGTGATTAAATCAATCAATAAATTCAAAAGAAAAGAAGAAGAAGCTCCTGCTGAGCCTGCTCCAACACCTGAAGAAGTTATTTTACTTAGAGAGATTAGGGATTCTTTGAAAAAATAGTCCCTATACACCCTAAATCAGGGCTAAACTTTTCTTAAAAAGAGAAAAGCATTAAAGTCAGGTTTTAAATTTTTGTTATTTAAAGCCGATACAAGTATGTGTACTATATACTTTTTTTACTAATTTTTTTCATTCACTCAGCAAACTCGGAAGAGTTTTATCTAAATGCTGATTCGCAATATTGCCAGGAAATTAATGAGTTAAACTCCGATGTTATGTGCAGCGAAACAATAGATAATAAAAGTTCACTTTTAAATGAATTAAGTCCATTTGAAAAAATATTGAAGATTACTCCAAAGGATAGTTTAAATTCAATTGCAAATATTTTGAGATTAAAATATTTTGAACAATTCGGAAAACCTCTTAGACGCAGATTGATGCTGTCAAATGCACTTGGAAGTAATCCAAGAACTTTCTTAAATGAATTTAAATCCTCTTATTCTAAATGTTCTGAATACGCTGATGAAATGAGCTCGATCGTCGAGTATGCTTCAGGTGGTTTGACGATCTTTGAAAATGAATCAGAACAGAATGAATACAAAGTAGCTCTTCTAAAAAGATACAGAATTGCACTTATAGAAGTATATAGATTAAATATTCTTCAAAAACAGTTTTTAGAAAAAGGACTTAATCCCGATAAAATTAACAGTAGTTTAAATCAAATATATAATGAGTATCCAACAATAAAAACAATTCTAACTCAAAACTCTAAAATTCCCAGTACAATAGTAGCTAGGTTATCAGTTATGCTAAAATCATACGACATACATAAATCTGCTAATATTACCCACCAAAACATTAATCAGATACTAGGATTTCAAGACAATACAATTGATATTTCAAATGGTGACGGTAACAAAAAAATTAATTTTTATCGAAATGCATACCATAACATAATTAATGATAGCAATCATGTTGTAGATCACTGGTTGTCTGGGATCTTAATTAAAAATGATTTAAAATCCACTTCGGACTCCGTATCTTTTCTAGGAGATATTTGTCAAATGTCTCCTTGTGAAATTGTTCAATCATCTCCAAAGGAATTAAAAAATATTCTATCCAAGACTCTTGAGTACAGTAAATACGATGTAGAAAAATTTATGTGTAATACCTGTAACTTTGGAGTTGAAAAAAGGACTTATTCTAAGACTCAAGTTATGCTTGCATCCTTAGGTGCTATTGGTGCTGGTGTTGGTTGTTTTCTAACTGCTCCATTATGTATTCCTGCAGTAATCGCATCTGGAGGAATTGCATATATGTCATACGAGAATTACAAAGATTCAAAAATTAATGCTGCTAACAGCAAAGAGATTGCAAAAACAAGATCCTTTATTGCTGAAAGTAATGAGGATTTCGCATCTTCTCTTCATGAACTTGAAAGAAGTCAAAAAGAAAAAACAAACGCTGCCTTACTTCTTTTACTTGATTCCACCCTTGTTGGAGGGGAGGTTTTACATACAGTAAAACTAACCAAAAATGTTCTTTCTAGCTTTATAAAAACAAATAAAACATCAAAATACTTAGGTCAAAAAGTAACTTTACTTCGTGGTGCTGCTTTAAATGATATACCAACCGATGCACTCGATGTATTTCTAAAAGTTTCTCGTAATCCTAACTATATTCCTACTGTCGAAGAATTGAACTTATTAAAATCAAAAAATCTTCTCGATTCATTCAAAAATTGGACCAGTACAAATCAATCAGTCAGAGCATTAAATGAAAAAATGGCAATCATGTATCGAAGTAAAATTAAGAATGGAGATGATACATTCATTTTAAGATTTTTAAAAAATACAGGTAAAATTCTTTTTCCAATGTATAAATCTTTTCAATTTAATAATAAAGTTAATCCTATTTTAAAAAAAATTCTTCTTGATCCAAACTATAAACTTTCAGCTACAGAAACATTGTATTTAACAAAGAAAGGACATCTCGCTGAAGTCGAAAGGTTCCAAGCTGATGCACTTTTAGGGTTACAGGGCGGATTTGCAAAGATTGAAAAAGTCAGAGATGTTTCAAATAAAGCCGTATGGGGAGTGACACTTGGGGCAGCTGGCGCGAATCTCTTTGTTGACGATTATATTAGTCTTGACGATAGCTTTAATGAAAGTTCTGACTTAGGCATGTCTCGTTATGACGGAAAAGTTGAACTTATATTCACCTCACCTATGCCCCATGTAAGTATTAGAATTGGCGGCCTTGTCTACAATTATGGCGTAATGAAGGTAGCTAGGCATAATTTAGATGAGTATAGAAACAGTGTCGGTTTTGGAGAAACTATTTCGGGAAATCATATTAGAATTGAGTTAAATCTAAATGAGGATGAAAAGAAAAAACTTATCAAATATTTAGAAGCGGATGTTGGAATGGCCTACCCTCTTGCCCTCCCATTTGTTGATTGTATAAGCCAGACTAACAAAGCAATTAAAGTTGCAACCGGAATTGACGTACCTGTCATAATGGATCGCTCTCAAGCCTTAAGTATCGGTTATTATAATATTTTAAAATTGTCTGGAGATGAGAGAGTTGGGAAAGTTACTTTTGCTACGAACGAAAACCCTATCATTGCAAGGGGAAAAGAATCAGCAGTAAATATCCTAGATTCATTAATGTTTACGCGCTATGCACCTATAATGTTACCTGTTACACCTGTTCTGGATCAATATCGCCTAACAATTGACCCAGAAACAAAAGAGTTTAAGTAGTTTTATTCAAATTGTACCTGTGATGCAGTACTTGAAATTCGACTTTCATTTTCATCAATATCTTTAGTGCTATCTCTGTTTGTAATTGCTTGCGACTCTAATTCTTCACTTAAGTTATACTTAGCATCTAGTCTTTCAACCGACCATCCTGCAAGTACATCAAGAATAAATTCTTCTGCACGCTCTTCACCTAAATCATTTGCAATTTTTGCATATTCAGGACTGTTTTGTAATTCACTTTTAACATCTAATGGAAGCTCACCTGCTTGAGCTGTTGAAACAAATGATATACCACCTAAAACAGTTGATAGACCTAATGCTCCAGATGTTAGTGCATCACCCATACTTTTTGCTTTATAGTTTTGAACTGCTTCATAGAGAAAGTAGACACCCGTTGCAAGTCCAAGTGCATTTTCAACTCTTATACTAGTTACCTTCGTTACCATCTCACCAGCTGTAATTGAAGTCGTCCTTTCTGCAAATGTATTAAAACTTAATAGTAGTAAACATCCGTATGCTAAGTTTTTTGTTAATCTCATGTGTCTCTCCTGGGTTTTAAGTATATTAGTTAACATGCATAATGTGTGCCACAAATCAAAACTTCAAATACTTCCTATTTAACTGATATTTTATTAATTTTTGAACAAAGGATTTTTATAATCTGACTATATTATTTAAACTGCGTATCTTTTATACAATTTACAGACACTTAAGATAGCCTTAATTAGGCATTGTTGTCGACTTTCTAGGCACCCCTATATAAATAACCAAACAGGTATTTAATAATCAAATTTTGCTCTAAAATTTAATTAAATGCTAAGTAACAAACTAATCACCATATTTCTTTTTTTTTGTATCAACTTATCTTTTGCTGATTCAAACTCTATTATAAACGAGCGCCTATTCTCTAGAGATAGGTTAAATTCAAATGCTTTATCATTTACACATGAGAACTCATTTTCTCTCTCCAAGAGCCATCATCCAAGTTTTCAAAAAAACTTTGATTTTGATAAAACTAATTTATTAGAAATTAAATTTTCAAATGAAACTAAAAAATTTGTGATAGACAGAAGTAAGCATCATAATCCAAAGACTCATCTTAAATCGAAAAAATTAAGTTATTACAAATATAATGCTTTTATAAAAGCCAACGTTTTATCACATTTCAATAGTAATGACCTTGTCACAAGAGAATTACACTTTCAATATTTGAAATCTGCAAAAAAAGGAGCTAGACCACTCATGTTTGTATTCCCACCGATTATGGGAAATACATATGTTGATACTAGTGTTGCTAAAGCCTTAGTCAAAAATGGATCTGATGTCATTTTAGTCAACATGCCAAGCTTATTCCAAGATGAAGAAAGATTCTCAGATGTATCAGAAACTATCTATCAAAGCTTGATACTTATTCACATGCTACTAGATCAAGTCTTAAAAAATAATTTCTTCGAGATTGAAACAAATAAAATTGGAGTCTTTGGAGTTAGCCTCGGAGGAATAATTGCTTCAACTCTTGTTGGAGCAATTGATGAAATTCAGTATGCATATATTCTGTGTGGCGGAGGCAACTTAAGCGACATTGCATTAAGTAGTAAAAGAAAATCTATCGAGTTATTTCGCAATAGAGAACTCACATTAAATAATGAATTTAAAAATTTAGATTCAGATCAGAAAATTCGAGAACAATGGAGAGATATTTCAAATAAATATTTTGCAATTCTAGATCCACTCGTTTATGGACAGAGAGTTGATCCCTCTAAAATTTTTATGGTTATGAGTTCAAATGATGAAACAATACCCTTTCGAGATCAAATTGAATTATGGAATAAAATGGGAAATCCAGACTATGAATTAAGTAGGCTTTCTCATATCAGCACTATTGTTCGTTGGTCGATTGAATCAACTAATCATGCAGTAGAGTTTCTCTTAGAAAAATAACTAGGCCTAAAAATCCAAAAAAAAAGCCCTAATCATAGATTAGGGCTTTTTAAATTACTGATCCTATTGGGTTCATCAGCATGTCACACAATAAGTGGTCGGGGGAGAGGTAATTAACCTGCTCTTCCAAAATCCTGGCTAACCAATTAAAAACACTGTGGTTTTAAATAGTTAACTCTCCATATGAACAAATACAATATCACTTAATTTCACTGATTTTACCGGTATTTCACACAAAAAGTTGGACAAGTTGGACGAATAAATTAATTATTTAACAACTATGAGTGATCAATTAAAGAAGCTTACATTCAAGTACTGGTGCAACATTTTTAATGAGGACGAACTACATATCTGGATGAACTTCGAAATGGAAAATAACCCATCTCCTCACCTCGACATGTATGACCTAAACGCCAATGAACCTTACGAGGTTGCAAAAATACTACTAAAAATAGCTAAGGATCGATATGGCTTCAGCCCTAATTCCAGAGAGGGCGTGGAGATATCAAAAGATATTATAGTTGAAGTTGGCGAAAACTACCTAAAAAGAGTCGGACCTCTTACTGACTTATGCAATCTCCTAGGAACACTTGGCTCTACTGACCTTTCCCGAAATGAGCAGCTTCTCTATCTTGGTAAAAGCGATCCAAAAGAAATACTCTGGAAGCTATACTGGGAAGTGCATGATGACTACAACCCCACCAATGTATGGAGTCTTGAAAATGATTCCGAGACTAGAATGCAATTTGAAATAGTTTTATCTAACTTTAAAAAGGAAAAGAGCCTAAAAAGCCCAACCTAGAGTCCATGTTAACCAACCATTGAAATGGTGAGGTATAGCGACATTACCCGAAGTATTCGATCTTTCGTAATCAAAAAACGTGTCAAATGAATAAGCTCTCGCATGAAGTAAAACACCAGTATTAAAGCTCTCCCATTGCCAATTGTAGCCCCCTGAAAATCCATATCCCAAATACTTGATACAAGCTCTATCAGTTTCAAAGAACTATGAAAAAGATACGAAGATACATACTTCCACTCGGTCGAGCTATCAACACAGGGGGTAAAGAAGCAAAAGGTAAGCGTCTTTAAACCTTATTTAGATAGTATCGCCATAAACGATATAAGTCCTAGTTACCTAGATGAGATTATTTCAACGTGTAGAAAGATTGCGATAGCTAACCCTAAGTCTAAGCGATACAACTTTAATAAAGCTCTTGATGAAGTAAAGGCTGTTTTTATCCTGGTATAAAGAAAATTATGACTACACCTTTCATAATCCTGTGCTGAAAAGACATTATATGATTGGGATCATTAAGAAGCCAATTCAAAAGGAAAAAGTATTGAGTCAGGCTCAACTAATTTCCTTTCTCGATACTATTGATAATCAGCTCTTTCAGGACCTTGCGATAATACAATTCTTTTGTGCATCAAGATTTGGTGAAACCGCTGGTATACAGGTTAAGAATATTGATCTAGAAAATAAAAAACTTCTCATTAAGGAGACGGTGATCGAGGACCAGAGTCGAAGATTCTTAGAGCTTAAATTATTTCCCAAAAATGGACACTCAAGAGCTGTTTCAGTTGGTGACGGTATGTTTCAAGATGCTATAACTAGAAGGCTGATGGCTCCAGAGTGTATGAATGGTTTTCTTTTCACGCAAAATGGTCATCCCCTAAGCTACAGAAGTGTTCAATATCACTATGAGAAAGCTTTGAAAAAAGTAGGGTTATATCCAGATTTTAGCGGTACACACTTTCTTAGATACACCATGGCTACCGAATCGAGAAGACTTATGAACTCACTTGATGCTGCTCAAGCGGTAACAGGGCATCATTCAGTAAAACTTGCCGAACATTACGCAAAATTACCAAGCCCCCTACAAGCTCAAACAATCAGCACAGTGGGTGACAACCTGCGTCTATCCTGGTAGTCTTACGACTCTCAGGCATTTCTACCATGAACAGTATGTAATTATTTCAACTCCAGTTGTGCGAAATTCCTTATCATTTAAACTTGGTAAATGAAGAAAAGTTTCTTATTTGTGATATTTCTTACAGTATTTACTGGACATGTTCTTGCTCAAACTTCTATTTGTGGAAGTCCATCTTCCATTGAAAATATTAAAACAGCCATCTCCGAACAAGCAGAAACGAAAACGTTGACCAAACTTGAAGCTATCTTTTCAAATAAAAAACTTATACTTGCAGGAGAAGCTCACTACCATACTCACACAAGTTATCTTAAGAATTTAATATCTTATTTTGCTCAACTTAAAGGTGAAAAAGGTTGTATTGCATTTGAGTTTGCCAAGAGAGATGCTTCCTTCTCTGAATTTATAAGCAAGGTTTCTGAGGCAATTAAAGCAATTAAAGCTGAGATTGAAAGCGGCAACCTTGATCAAGATACAACTATTCAATACACTGAAGCCTTGGAAAGTTTCAACCAAATTTATAACTACTACTCTCCACTCAATCAAGCTGCTGTATCAAACAGCCTAAATACCTATACAGTTGATCACAAAGACCACGACTTTGATGGAGAGGCTAGTTATTCAGACAGAAATAAAGCAATGGCTGCGAATCTTGAAGAATTAATTACAACCAAGAAGTGTAGTTCTGTACTTTACTTTGTTGGCAAAGCCCACTTGTCCACTAGCCTTGGCACAACAGATAAAATTCAAGACTACCTTTCTCCAAGCTTATTAAGCCAGGCAATTACTCTTAATGTTCAAATGACAAGAGAGGCAACCCTCCCATTCGCTGGACGCTCATGGGCTGGCTGTAAACCACCAAGTCCAAGTAAGCCTGTAATCTTTAAGTCTGAAATCATCGAAGAAGAAGTATCTATTATGCCATTTCTAAATGAAGCTATGCCGCAATGGATAGATTACGATTTCACATACCTTCTACCTAATAGTTAAAACCAAAACAGATGGACAAAGTTAGACATAAAAAAGCCCCGCAGAAGCAGGGCTTTTTATAAGTCGTTGAAACTTAGGTCATTTCAACTTTTACACTAAATTTTTGGTCGGGGTGAGAGGATTCGAACCTCCGACCTCCTCGTCCCAAACGAGTTACGCTACCAGGCTGCGCTACACCCCGAAAATTGTGTGTTTAAATTTTTAATTGATTTTCTGTCCTTTGTAAACATTAATTCTGTCCCTGAAAAAATTTTACTGCAGATTCTGAGGCCTTAGCTCTGTGGGAATTTAGCATTTTCCAGTCATGGAGTTCAGCTAATGATTTTCCATCAAGCCCATCTGGAAGGAAGATTGGATCGTAACCAAAGCCTCCATCCCCTTTAAGTTCATGGGCTATTACGCCATGCACACGGCCTTCAAAGAAAAACACTTCCTCAGCTGATTTATAAAAGCATAAGTAGCATGCAAAATAGGCTGCTCTATCTGCCCCGCTAAGCTCTTTAATATCTTCTAATAATAAGCGATTTTTCTCACTATAATCACTTGTATGATCTGCATATCTTGCAGAATATATCCCTAAGATATCAGGTCTTGCTGGAATAACGAGGCCTGAATCATCAGCAACTGTTGCAGTCTTAAATTTTTGAGCATACCCGAATGCTTTTTTATAGGCATTCTCTTGGAATGAAGTTCCATCTTCAATCACATCAAATTTCTCTGGAGCAGCTATAATTTCAAGTCCTGATGATTTTAATAATTCATTCAGCTCAATTGCCTTATGCTCATTTGATGATGCTAATAAAAATTTCATGCTTTAATAACTTTTTCTTGAGCAGAAAAAACCTGCTTTAATCCTATATGTGCACATTCAAGTAATGCATCAAGCTGCTCTCTCGTAAACGGATCACCTTCCGCTGTTCCTTGAACTTCAACAAACTTACCAGACTCAGTCATCACAACATTCACATCTGCTTCACAACTAGAATCTTCCTCATAATTTAGATCTGCAATAATTTTTCCATCTTTATCTATTCCAACGCTCAAAGCGGCTAATCTTTCCTTCAAAGGATTCTCTTTAATAAGTCCTTTTGATAATAATCCATTAATCGCAATTTCAAGGGCAACATAGGCTCCCGTGATTGAAGTTGTACGAGTTCCACCATCTGCAACGAGAACGTCACAGTCGAGCATTATTTGTCTCTCTCCAAGTTTTTTCATATCAACAACTGATCTAAGAGCACGTCCAATGAGGCGTTGAATCTCTTGAGTTCTTCCCCCTGCACCATTTCTCTCACGTCTTACTCTGTCATGGGTCGCTCTTGGTAACATACTATACTCAGCACTTACCCAGCCTTTACCACTTCCTCTCATCCAGGGTGGAACATTTTCATCAACAGATGCTGTTATATGAACTTTTGTGTTTCCAAAACTCACAATAACAGATCCTTCAGCATAAGGATTATGACATTTTTCAAATTTAATAACTCTCACTTCACTTCTTTTAATTAAGCTCATATTTGACACCTTTTAGTAATTTATGATTTAGAATATAGCATAAGATAAACCCTAAGGTTAAGAATGAATCATCAACATTTTAAAGAAATTTCTTCGACTCAAGACTATCTTCGAAATTTCGAACTCTTAGAGGGTGATATCCTAATATCTTGTGATCATCAAACAAATGGAGTGGGGCAATACGATAGAGCTTGGCACCAATATGATGGAGGTTTATGTTTTTCCTTCACCCTCGATCCCTCTGAAGTTCTAAGCTTATCATCACTTGAAATTAGTATTCTAATCTGTAAGTACTTTAAAGAAACTTATAAGACCGATTTAAAAGTAAAATGGCCTAATGATTTATTTACTGACAAAGGTGATAAATGTGGTGGAATTCTTATTCATCACTCAAGCTCAAAAAAATCCCTTATTGTTGGTATTGGTCTAAATTACTTTCAAGGGGTAATTAATAAAGATTTTAAATTTAAAAATGGATCAATCTTTCCAGATGAGTTTAGCTATCATTCAAAAGATGAAGCTTTTAAAATTTATAATTTCATTTTAAATAATAGAATTCTCTACAAATATATTCCAAAAATGTGGAAAGAATTCTGTATACACCTAAATAAATTCGTTAAGGTCACTGATAATCAAACTGAGATAGAGGGTGAATTTACGGATATAGGAGAACATGGTGAAGCTATTGTTCAAACTAACAATGGTGTAAAAAAATTTTATTCAGGCTCACTTAAATTTTAAATTCACTAAAAAGATTAATTTTATATTAATCTTTACTAAAAAGTTTATCTTAGATAGAAACACTTAAATCGTAATCTATTTAAGGAGATATCTATGAAACTATTTATTATTAGTTTAACACTAATGTTTAATTCGGCCTTTGCAGGGAATGTTTCTATTACCCCAGAAAGACCAGTTGAATGCTCATTTACAAATCATTCAAGTGTAAACTGGGTTTATGGCCTAAAAACAATTGAAGATAATAATCAAATTGAAATTTCTTTTAAGACAAAATGGGGAAGCTGTATTGATAGAAAAATCACTTACAAAAATATTTCTAATTATGCATCAGCAAACTTCTGGCAAGATAACTTTACTTGGCCATGGTCATATATGCCACAATCAAGATTATTCTTTTTAGAAGCTGATTTAGCCGAAATAACTATGACAGTTAATAAAAACATTATTTTTTCAAACAAGAATGTTAAAAGATATAAAATGGTATTTACTCCAAATTCTAAAATTTCGTTTTACTGGAATATCCTTCTTGAGAAAAAGACGCAAAATAAAACTAAAATTACTTTAAAATAGTTTTCTTTATTTGGTTAAGAGATTCTATTTTTTTTAGAATCTCTTAATTATCAATTTGATTTAATACTTCATTCGTTAAATTGCTAAGCTCTTTTCGAATGAGATTTTCAGCAAGATCAGGAATCACTTCCCATGCAATTTTCTCGACGGCCTTATCTATTTTGTCTTGAATTAATTTTTCAATCATAGGACCCAATATTTCATTAAGTTTTTCTTCTATAAGATCACTACTTATTTTTATATCTGAAATATTAGCTGTTTTCTCTTCTTCCCTATCGATGAATTCATGTTCATTTTCTTCTTCAAATGAGTGATTAATATCATCATCATTATTTTCATCTTCAGATTCAATTGAGGAAATTAAGTCAATATCTGGGTCCTCTACAACTTCATCTACATCCCATAAGTTTTCAACTTTATAGTCTTTGATATCATCTTCAGTGAATTTTTCATCGTACTCATCAGCTATTTGTGCTTCTATATCTGCAATTTCTTCCGATGAATTAGTACCAAGGGTATCATCAAGTGATATACCATTTGTTGAGTAATCATCTTCTTCAATTGCTTCATCATCATTTGTTTCTTTTAATTCATCTAAGGAAACAAGTCTTGATGATAATGAAATAGGTGCCTTAACTTCTATTTCAATTTCTTCTGGATATTCTAAATCTTCTTCTATTGGAATAAGATTTTCTTCAGCCTGATTAACTTTTACCTTAGGCTCTATCTTATCAACATTTTTCGATGCAATAATAGGGGGTAGCTCTTGAGGCGATTCATTATGATCAATAATACCAGGAATATCAATTCCCCAATCTTCAATACCTTTTTGTAAATGATTTAACTCATCTGCACTTACGACATCTTCTGTATGATACTCATCTTCTTCTTCAGCTAAGTTTGGTTGATTAACGACCCACTCGTCTTCGACTTCAATTTCTGAGTGATTATTATTGTTCAAAAATTCATCTTGTTTTGAAAAATCCTCATCAGAGTGTTCAAGCTTTGAATCCTCAACTAGATTTCTACAAAAATTTATAAATTTAGATCCATCAAATGGTTTAATTATATGCGCATTAATTCCAGATTCATCAAACAATGCTTCGTTTACAGAATCATAAGTTCCATAAAGCATAAGTATTTTTGACTGACAAATTGCTTTTATTTCACGTGCAAGATCATATCCTGTCTTATTTTCAGAGAGATTAAAGTCTAATAAAACTAAGTTTGGTTGGTGCTCTTTTACAATCTTTGATAAATCTTCTGCTTTTAAACATTCAATTAACTCAAAGTCCTCATTTGATAAAGTAATTTTAATTACTTTCTGAATTGTAGGGCCATCATCTGCAATTACTATTTTAGGTTTCATTTAGATCATCCTTATCTTAAAACACCTGCCATATAATGTTAATTAACAAAGAGCAGAATGTCTAATATTAAGGAGTTAGAATTAGAACTCTAATATCATACATGTTTGATTATCTAAATTACCTCTTTGATTAGCTAGTTCAAAAAGATCTTTAATTTTTGAGTTAATATCAATTGTTTGGGTACTAATACCTGACAGTATCTCTTGGTCGTTAAGTCTAGAGTAAACTCCATCAGTGACAAATAAAACCTTATCGCCTTCTGCGACTCTAATTTCTCGTAATTGATAGGTCAGATCAGAGAAAAGCCCAAAAGCAGAAAGAGGGATCTGACGATTATGTGACTCATATAAATCTGAATTTAGAAAACGAAAACTATCATCCGCAAAGATTGAGTAAATCACTCCCTTTTTTGATAAATAACATCTACAGTTTCCAACAGACAGTATAGATAAAATACTCTCAGATTTTACAGCAATAATTCCTGTGGCACCTGCTTGTTTAGAAGGATCACCTGAGACATTCGATTTGTATAATTTTTCATGAGAAAGCAGAGCTGCATTAATTAAAGCATTTCCTTCAATTAAATATTTTTGGCTAAAAAAGAAAGGCAATGTTGAATTTCTATCTTTTACAAAATTATTAAAAAAGCTTTTGATATTGCCCTTCAAATTATCAACGGCAAGATCCCCGATACCATTTCCACCAAATCCATCAAAAATCATATAGAGATCGTTTTCAAAGTCAAAATCATAACCATCTTCATTTATATCGAGAAAAGGACCTTGATGACTTTGGGCGGAAAATTTTTTTAACTCCATATTTACTCCAAATAATTTTTAAGTTTCTCTGTGGCTTTAATATAGTATTCACTATTAATAGGCGAAATCTGTTGAACTTCTTGAAACTTCTCTTTTGCTTTCGGATAAAGACTTAAAGATTCAGCAATAAGTGCTTCTCGATATACTTTTTTAGATCTTACTAATAATAGGTTGAAAATATCATTTCTCTCATTTAAAGCTTCTTCACTGCTAGGATCAATCTTTAAAACTTCTCCATATGTTTCAAAGGCTTGTTTTAAGTCCTGCCCCTCTTGATATGACCTTGCTTTACTTAAAAGTGGATTAATCATCGCAACAAGTTTTGACTTAGATTCTTTAAGCATTTCTGTCGCTTCGGCTAAAAGGTCTTCATCAATATCTGGAGACTTAATAAATTTTTCTAATTTATCTATCGCTTTATACCATTCTTCTCTAAGATATAATGTCTTGCCTGGGGTTAGTTTATCAACCATTGCCTGTCTTCTCGCAGCGGCTAATTCTTTTTCTTGCTTCACTCGAAGCTGTTCTGCTTCCCAAGCCTCGAGATCAATTCGAAGAGGAGTCACTTCAGGATTTTCAGGATCAAGCTCTAAAATTAAATTAAAATAGTTTTTAGCTGAGGGAACATTTCTTTCTTTGACAGCTTCACTTGCCTTCTTCAAAAGTTCTGAAATTTTTGTTTGTCTCTCAATTCGTTCTTTCTTTTCTTGTTCCTCTTCTTTCATTTTTATTAACTTGTCATAACCTTCTTGGATTAATTTCAAATATATTTGAGTTTCTTTATAATTAGGATCAATACTTGCGACTATATCAATATACTCTTTGGCCTCATAATACTCACCAAGTTCACTTTTAGATTGTGCTAGTATATAGTTTTGTTCTAATCGTTCTAAAACTTCAGGTGAATGTGTCATTTTATTTTCGTTAGAAGCTTCTTTTTTTTCTTCTTTTTTAACAGGAGTATTTAAAGGTTGAGGATTTGAACTATCATCATCGAGAATAAGTAACAATAAGAGAAGAAAAACACCTACAATGAGATAAAGTCTTTTACGCTTATCCTTCCATATTCTTTTAATAAGACTCTTCTCAGTTTCAACACCTAAACCTTCGCCATCTTCACCGAATTGATCATAATCGACTTCTTCTTCAACAATCTCTTCAATTTCAACTTGTTGATTATCTTCAACCGGCATTAGTCGATCTTTTTCAACTTCTATAATATCGGAGCTTATAATTACGGTAAAACTAGTATCTCCAATAACAAATTCATCACCATTAGTTAATTCTGCCTTGTTTACTCTTTCTCCATTAAAAATAATTCCGTTTGATGAATCTAAATCTTCAAGAACACAATTAATGAGTGACTTCTTTATAACAGCATGAACTTTTGAGACTTCTGAGTCTTCTAAGATAATTTTACATTTTTCAGGATCACGGCCAATAAATGTTTCAGAATCTTCTATTTTAAATTTATCAAATGGAGCAAACTCTCCAAAAATTTGTAAATAATAATTTGCAAAATTACTTAAAACTTGAGTTGAGCTATTATCATCATCTAAATTAGAATCGAGAGGGTCATCGTTTGAGAATCCATCATCAAAATTGTCTTCTATGGCCGTAAACTCACTAACAAACCCCTCACTGACTTCCTCTGAACTCGGAAACTCTAACGGCGTGTCGTCTAAAAAGTCATTAGACTGATCGTTGTTTAGCCCCTCTAATTCATCGAGGTCATCATTTTCATATTGATTATTATCTAAACCTTGGTCTTCATCAGCACTATCTAGAAAATCATCTTCAGGTTCTGTGGAAATAACTTCTTCTATAGGCTCTGCATTTTCTGAAAACATCTCAGTGGGGTTATCAACAACTTCTGTTAATTCGGGTTCTTCTGTTACATTATTCATCAATAAATAATCATCTAAGCCCTGAGCCCCTTCAATGCTATTTAAATTAATTGAGTCATCAATTGAGTTTATAATTATTTCTTCTTCTTCAACTTTTACTGGTTTAAAGATTTCATTAAATTCTTCTAATCGAATCTCAAAGTTTAGCACACGTATTGAATCATTTTCTTTTATACTAAATCGAGTTCCTCCGAGACCATTGACTCTAATTCCCTCAAACTCTGATAAGACCTCAAGAATTAATTCATTTTCAACTTTTTGGATTTTTGCGTGATATCGTGAAATTTGCTGTGAATCTAATTTTATATGACAATCATCTTCTCTTCCAATATATATTTCACTACCATTAATGATGTCTTCATTAAGAATAACTCCTTCTAATACTTTTGAATTATCTTTTAAAACTAGGACTTTCAAATTCCTTCTCCATCTTCAATACAAAAAATATCACCTTGCTCCAGACCTAGTTTTTCTTCTAGTTTTCCAATCTCTTCTTTGGCCTGTAAATATCGTCTATCAGTTTTATATCTATTTAGGACTCTAATAATTGAACAAAATGCAGTTTGAGCTCCACGGTAGTTTATGGCCGCAATATCTCTGGATGCTTTACTAAAAAGTTCTTCAATTTGTTCGTCTAATTTCTCTCGTGTTTTTCGTAGATAAGCGTTTGCAAGAGGATCCTTAGGACTCCACTGTCTTGCGCTTTCAAACTCTGACATTGCTCTAAAGTAATTCCCTTCTCTGTACTCTCTTAGTCCTCTATGAAAATAGACATTTAATTTCTCTTTATTTTCTTTCGAAATTTTCTCTTGAGCCTTAATTGCTTTTGAAAAAGAATCATCAAAAATTTTTCCAGTAGTACTATTGTATTCTTTTTCGTTTTTACTTTATCGCTATCATCATCATTACCAATA